>Ga0210023_1000529_pt1 | contig 29311 bp, 19 predicted proteins | sample CryGeymeta201524_FD_183987 | JGI IMG/M metagenome (GOLD analysis project Ga0210023, IMG submission 183987) | Groundwater microbial communities from Crystal Geyser aquifers in Utah, USA - Crystal Geyser metaG 2015-24 (SPAdes) (version 2) | ecosystem: Environmental > Aquatic > Deep subsurface >... | reverse complement strand
AAAACCAGCGGAATCACTGTTCCGAAAAAGGAGGCAAATAAAATGACAATAAAAAGCGAAAGGGAAACGGTGAAAGTAAGGTTCATATCTCCCTGGCGTATTGCGTTGTACGCAAATATCAGAATAGCAAAAATAGCTGCTGTGACCAGGGCAATTGAAACTTCCTTAAATAGTTTTCGGGAGGTAGTTTCCAAATTTTTAACACCGCTGGCAATACTTTGCACCACGATTGAAGACGATTGCACGCCAACATTACCTGCCATTGCAGCTATCAGCGGAATAAAAAATGCCAGTTCAGTAACCTTCGACAAGGTTTCTTCGTGAGAACCCAAAACCACAGCGCCCAGAATTCCACCGAAAAGCCCAACCAAAAGCCAGGGCAAACGTGCACGCAAAATCTCCCAGACTTTATCGCCCGGTTCAACATCGCCCGTAATACCCGAAACCATCTGGTAATCTTTTTCGGCTTCTTCGCGAATAAAATCAATTACATCATCAAAAGTAATCCGGCCTTTCAAACGGCCAATTTCATCGACCACAGGAATGGCTACCAGGTCGTATTTATCCATTATTTCCGCAATTTCTTCCTGACGTACCCCTGTGTTTACTTTTTTAATATCGGCATTGTAAATATTTGAGATTTTTGTGTTGGTATTGGTCGTGATGAGTTTTTTCAACGAAAGCACGCCTTTTAACTTTTCAGAATCGTCAATTACGTAGATGTAATAAATTTCGTCAACTTCCTCTGCTTGTTTGCTAATCTCTTTTAAACAGGTTGCAACCGTCCAGTTTTCGTTCACCTTTACCAGTTCCTTTGCCATAATACCTCCTGCGGTATCTTCTTCATATTCCAACAGATCGATAATATCTCCTGCCTGCTCAAAATCCTCAATTTCATTTAAAACTTCTTTTTTCCGGTTTTCATCAAGGTCGGCAACAACATCGGCGGCATCGTCCGAGTCCATGAATTCAATTAATTTGCTGGCAATAAATTCTGGTGGCAGTTCCTTTAAAAGCCTTTTTCGGTCATTTTCCGGAATTTCAACCAAAACGTCGGATGCATGTTCCCCGTCGAGCAACATGATAATAAACCTGGCCTGATCGATGTTTAAATCTTCCACAATCTCAGCAATATCTGCCGGATGAAGAGGTTCCATCAAATCTTCAACCTCTTTTGTGTTTTTATCCTCAATCAGTTTTTTGAGTTGCTCAACATAGTCACGTGTAATCTCAAACTGCATAATTTCATTTATTTTTTGAGGTTTTCAACAGAAGTTGTTAATTCAATAAAATCGTTAACCGAGAGTTGTTCCGGACGTTTTTCAGCAAACTTGTCTGGCACATTTTCACAAACTTCCTTTAACGAATTCCGGAGCATTTTCCGTCGATGATTAAAGGCGGATTTAACCACCTGAAAAAATAATATTTCGTTGCAAGGCAAATTATTAACACCATTTCGTTTTAGCCTGATAACTGCCGATTTCACTTTTGGGGGCGGCAAAAAAACATTCTCCGAAACGGTAAATAAATATTCAATTTCGTAAAAAGCCTGAAGTATTACACTTAAAATTCCATAGGTTTTGTTGCCATGTTTCGAGGCAATCCGCTCGGCAACTTCTTTCTGAACCATGCCCACTACTTCGGGAACCCGGTTTCGCAGGGCCAAAACCTTAAAGAATATCTGAGAAGAAATGTTGTACGGAAAATTACCAATAATGCTGAAATTACTTTCGAATTTCTCAGCAATATTTGATTTCAGGAAATCTTCAGACCAAATATGTTTTAACTGTGGAAAATTTTGCTGAAGGTAGTCAACCGAGTCCATGTCGATTTCAATTACATGAAGGTTGATTTCCGGGCGATTGAGCAGATACTGGGTAAGTACTCCCATTCCGGGGCCGATTTCCAAAACATCGGGAACATGAAACCCCAAACTGTCAACAATTTTCCGGGCAATATTCCGATCGGTTAAAAAATGCTGACCAAGATTTTTTTTTGGTTTTACAAAACTCATTACTCTCCGCCTCGTCCATTTCTATTAAATCGTAAGTTGTCTTTTGATGAAATTAATAAAACTAATTTATACTTTTACCGCTGTAAAACTGCTGTAAACAACTTTTAATTTCGTGTCCCGAAAGTAGTAATAATTTAGAGATTAGTAATTGAAGTTAACAAAATACAGCGTTAAAATTGATATCGCTTGAAAAAAACTGTCGTTAAAATTCTAAAATTCCTGGTATTTTTTTCCTTGGGGATATTTATTTTCTGGCTTATTTATAAAGATCAGGATATTGAACGGATTAAATCGGTACTGAAAAATGAAGTTAACTATTTTTGGATTGTAATTTCACTTTTAATTGGGTTAGTCAGCCACATCAGCCGCACTTTGCGCTGGGGTTTAATGATTGAACCCATTGGGCACAAACCCCGCTTTGGCAATACGTTTATGGCTGTAATGATTGGATACCTGATGAACATGGCATTTCCGCGGATGGGCGAAATATCGAGATGCGGTGTGATTGCACGGTACGAAAAAATTTCGTTTACAAAATTGTTTGGGACCGTTGTTGCCGAACGGCTGATTGATGTAATTTCGTTGTTGTTGCTGCTGCTTATGGTTATATTTTCGCAGTTTGGGCAAATGATCAGTTTTCTGCAGCGCAATCCCGAAATACAGGAAAAACTGACCAGTATATTTGCATCACCGTATCTGATTATTGCGGTAATTGTTTTTGCAGTTCTGGCTTATTTATTTCGAAATACATTTAAGCAAACAACCATTTTCAGGAAAATTGTTGGAATTCTGCATAATTTTAAAGAAGGATTTATTTCAATCCGATCGATAAAACGAAAAGGCTGGTTTTGGTTTCACTCGGCTTTTATCTGGTTTTGTTATTACCTGATGCTTTACACCATATTTTTCGCATTCGATTTCACCCGCGAATTAAACCCTGTTGCAGGATTAACCACTTTTGTTTTTGCAAGTTTCGGAATGGTTGCCCCTGTGCAGGGAGGAATTGGGGCATGGCACTTTATGGCAATTGAAGGGTTAAGATTATATGGCGTGGCTTATGAAAACGGGGTGATTTTTGCTTTTGTGGCACATGCTTCAATGACGGTAATGATTATTGCAATTGGGTTGATTTCGATGTTGATACTGCCATTTATGAACCGAAGGGGTGATGTGGAAACAACATGAATACCGAACTATTTATTTCGAAAAGGTTATTTTTCGATAAATCGAACCAGCAGTTTTTATCGAAAAAAATTATCCGGATAGCGCTTTTTGGAATTGCGCTTGGCTTGGCGGTAATGATTGTATCTCTGGCGGTAATTACAGGTTTCAAAACCGAAATCAGAAATAAAGTAATCGGGTTTGGCTCGCACATACAAATAATCAATTTCGAATCGGGAAACTCTTATGAAAATCCACCAATCTCAAAAAACCAACCTTTTACCAGTGAGCTTAAAAATATCAACGGGGTGGAATTGGTTCAGGTTTTTGCCACAAAACCGGGGATGATTAAAACCGACGAATCAATCCAGGGAATTGTTTTAAAGGGCGTTGACACCGGTTACAACTGGTCGTTTTTTGAAAAAAATCTGGTTGACGGTATGATTCCAAAATTGAACGATACCAGCCGGGTAAACGAAATTTTGCTTTCTGAAAATATTTCGCGGTTATTAAAAATCAAAACCGGCGAATCGGCAGTACTTTATTTTGTAAACGAAAACGAGGTGACTCCGAGAATGATCCAGCTTAAAGTGAGCGGAATTTACAGCACAAGCCTCGAAGAATTCGACAACCTTTTTATTATTGGCGATATAAAACAAGTTCAACGTTTAAACGACTGGCAACCCGATGAAATAAGCGGCTTTGAAATTCTTGTTTCCGATTTCAGCAAAATTGATATTACTGAACATGAAGTGAGAAACCTTGTGATAAACTACAGCAGTGAGAACAGCGCTATTCTTCGCACCGAAAGCATAACCCGGCAATATCCGCAAATATTCGACTGGCTTTCAATCCTCGACATGAATGTGTGGGTCATTCTTTTTCTGATGGTAATGGTGGCCGGGTTTAACATGATTTCGGCATTGCTGGTGCTGATACTGGAACGAAGTACAATGATTGGCGTTTTAAAAGCATTGGGCAGCCCCAACCGGAGCATCAGAAAAGTATTCCTGTACCTTTCGGTTTTTCTTACCAGTCGCGGTATGTTTTGGGGAAATGTAATCGGAATTGCAATTATTTTAATGCAAAAACTGTTTCAAATTATCAAATTAAACCCGGCAACTTATTATGTCGATGTTGTTCCGGTAAATTTTAATATTGTCCATATTCTTCTGCTCAATATGGTTTGTTTATTGGTAACAACCTTTATGTTGCTTGTTCCAAGTTATTTGGTTAGTAAGATATCTCCCGATAAATCAATCCGGTTCGATTAAAATTCACACCAAAACATCTTGATCTGGTTTAAATTCCTACTTTTGCCAGACAATTTATTATAAAAAAATGTTTTTTGTTGGGATTACTGGTCAGTTGATAACCCTGATTCTCACGGTATTTTTGCCGTTTGTGTTTTTGGTATCTTCGCAGCCGAAAATCGAATTGGTGCAGGAAACATTAAATTTTGAGAACCCAATAGCCCATTATGATAATTCTTCTGCTAAAATCAATTGTTTTATAACCCATTCCTATTATTCCCAAAAGTTACAGGATATTAAAATTGTGGTCAAAGAAGTAGTCATTCAAAAAATGCTACCGACAGAATTTCGGGTAAAATGGAAATCATTTTATGCCGAAAGTTCAGGAAATAAAGCGCCACCTGAAATCCATTATTTTCACTGTTAAATCTGATTTTTTCTTATCAGATTTTTACTTCTGCTAATTACAACATGAGGTTTTTTATCAACCAGTTTGCCTGTTTCATTCCATTGAAACAGTGGAAACAACAATTGAAATAATCACTTAATAAATAAATAAAATGTTACGATTTATAAATATTGGCGCAATTCTAACAGCATTGCTCCTTTACTCCCAGTCAATTGTCGCTCAAAATATAATTTCCGGAAAAATAACTGCAAATAATAGCACTTCACTGACCGGGGCAAATATTGTTATTAAAAATACAACCATTGGATCGGCTTCCGATGCCGAAGGTAATTATAAACTACCCAATTTAAAAAACGGCGAATATGTCATCAGGGTAAGTTTTTTTGGTTACGAAACCATTGAAAAACCGCTGGCTTTGAACGGCCAGAATATTACCATGGATTTTGAAATGGTTGAAACATCAATCGATTTAAACGCAGTGGTTGTAACTGGTACCCGAACCGAGAAAAGTTTATTAAATACCCCGGTATTAACGCAGTCGATCAGTATTCAGGAACTGCAAAAGAAAGATGTTACCGATATTTCGCAGGCGCTCGAATTTACCGTACCGGGAATTGAGTTTTCGAGCACTGCCGCCGGGAAATCGGTTACGCTTCAGGGGATTGACGCCCAGTATATGCTATTTATGGTAGATGGAGAACGGCTGGCCGGCGATACTTATGGAGATGTGGACTATTCGCGCATCAACATGGCTAATATCGAACGGATTGAAGTGGTAAAAGGCGCCAGTTCAACATTATATGGTTCGAACGCCCTGGGAGGAGTAGTAAATATCATCACCAAAACACCGTTAAAGAAATTCGAACTTGCCGCCTCTTCAAGGTTTTCAAACTACAACACCCAAAATTACCAGTTAAGGGCAGGTTCGAAACTGGGTGATTTTTCGTCGCAGTTATCGGTTGTTTACGATAAAACCGATGGTTATGATCTGATTGAAGGCGACTCGTACAGAACCCGGGAAAAAGAAGATGGCGTGGTGTTAAGCGAACACATTAAATATACCCCGACCGAAAGTTTGCTTTTTGAAGCCAATGCTTCGTATATGAATAAAAACCGCGACAATACTTCTGCCGATTTATACGACCGGAAAAACAAAGATTTTACTTACGGTGCAAAAGCAACCTGGTTTTTAAACACTAAAAACGACCTGAGACTGAGCTGGAACTCTGATAACTACGAGTTATTAAATAAAATCACGCCCGATTCGCTGGTAAGCGATTACGATAATTTATACAACAATGCCCGCTTATTGGGGAATTTTAAACTGGCTTCGTGGAATTTACTGACTGTTGGTTCTGAATATATATCAGAAAACCTCACCGCGCCGCGAAATTCGATTGAAGATAAAACCAACACCGATTACATTCTTTTCGCCCAGCAAGACATACAGTTGGGCGAAAATGCAAATATCATCGGGGGTATCAGGGCGCACAACAATTCGCAGTACGGATGGCACTTTACGCCACAGTTATCAGCAATGTATAAAATTTGGCACCTTGCTTTCCGTGGAAATTACAGTATGGGATATAAAACCCCCAGCTTAAAAGAAAAATATATGTCGTTTAAAATTCCGGCGCCGGGGCCACCCATGTTTTTGTTAGGTTACGAAGACCTCAAACCCGAAACATCAAATTATGCTTCGCTTTCAACAGAATACACTCGTCAGGGTGTTTCGTTCTCGGTTTCTGCTTACCGAAACGACATTACCGATATGATTTCGGAAAACCTTGATGAATACACTGTTAAACCGGGCGGTATTATTGAATATGCATACCGAAATTACGATCACGTGCTCTTAAAAGGAATCGATATTATGCTGAAAACAAAAATTGTAAAGAACCTGCTGTTTTCAGGCGCAGCCACCTTTTCGAAAAAAACAAATGAAATTACAGGGGAGGAGTTTGAAAATGCCCGCAATTTTACAGGAAAAGGAAACCTCGATTACAATTTCAGCAGAAAAACTTATAACCTCGACATCAATCTTCAGGGTAATTTATACGGTGCAAAAGCAATTAATTTGATGGACGAAACCACGCACCAGTTAACAAAAGTTGAACTCGAAAGTTTTTCACTCTGGAGGCTCACCACAACCCAAACATTAAAAAGCAACTATTATCTCCGCTTGGGAGTTGATAATATTTTTGATTATAACGATCCTTCGGGGGGGTACAATACCGGCACCGCCGGGCGCACTTTCTTTTTTGGGATTGGGTTAAATATTTAAAAACAATTTCAACGTTCGATTGAACCGCATGACATGAAAAATACCTGCTGCGGCGGGTATTTTTTTTATTTTTGCACGATGTTAATTAATGCAGGAAATATTAAAAAAGCTTTGTCTCAATCGCTTCCCGGTTCGGTTTCGCACCGGAAAATGTTGCCCAATAATCGTGAACTTTCAGCAAACCCCGAAGAATTAAAAACCCTAAAACACAGCAGCGTTTTGCTTTTGCTTTTTATCGAAAATAATGAATTGAATGTTTGTTTAATAAAACGACCAGCGCACATGAAAAACCACGCGGGGCAAATTGCGTTGCCGGGTGGCCGGATTGAAAAGGGGGAAACAGCGATAGAAACAGCTTTACGCGAAACCTGGGAAGAAATTGGAATATCACGGGAAAAGATTGAAATTCTCGGATCCCTTTCTGAACTTTATGTACAGGTAAGCGGATTTCAAATTCATCCGTTTGTAGGTTGGATAGATAAAAAACCTGCGTTTATCATCAATAAAAACGAGGTGGAAAAAACGATTTCGTTTCCTTTTAAATTGATAACAAACTCTATTGAAGAGGTTGAAATTAACACAATTTCAGGCCAGTTAAAAGTACCGTGTATTCGGTTTGAAGGCGAGATTATCTGGGGGGCGACAGCCATGATTTTATCGGAGTTTGCGGACGTTTTGGATTTGTAAAATCCTAAATGCTCTATTACATATAAAATAAAATCATCTGTTATATTTTGATTTTCAAGATATTAATTAATCAAAAAAAAAAAAAAACGTTCTCCAAAACTAAAGATTGTATTGTTTTCTAAACTTTTTTGTTATAAACTTGTGACAGTAAAACCAAAATTCAAACTCATGATATCAACTCACACAAAATTTCTTAAAATACTTACACGGTTAATTTAAAAGCCTCCCCGGTATTCCCCATCCGGGGAGGCAAAAGATTTTTCGCTTTACTGGCGCGGGGAATTCTTATAATTCAATTGTAAATGTAAGCATTTAAAAACCAAAAATTTCAAATTAAAAATTTAACCACAATGAAAAAAATAAGTATCATAACAATAATAGTATTCGTATTCTTGTATTTTCCAAGTTTCTCCCAATTAAAAGTAGTCAGCAGCGGTAATGTCGGTATCGGCACATCTTCCCCGGGTGCCAAGTTAGAAGTCAGTAATACAGACCCCGGCCTTTCACATTGCGCCAAGTTTACAGGCCCTTCAACATTGGCAACGGTACTGATTGGCGGTTCCAGCCAATACAGTTACGAACTGTATGTTGGTGGTGATGCTTATTCTTCAGGGGGCTGGATAACATCTGATGAATTGTATAAGAAGAACATTCAAGCACTCGAAGGTAATGAAGTATTGGCAAAATTAATGAAGATTGATGGCAAAAAGTATGAATTTAAAAGTAAACCGGAATTAGGGGATATTCTTAAAAACGATACACTTGGCATGGTACCCAACTTCTCACCCGGCGAACACTATGGTTTAATCGCCCAGGAACTGGAAAAAGAATTTCCTGAATTGGTAAGGCTAGATTCAATTACAATGACAAGAGCCATAAATTACGACGGGATGATTCCAATTTTGTTGGAAGCGATAAAAATGCAACAAAAACAAATTGTTGAAATGCAGGGACAAATAAATGCTTTAGAAGATAATTGTTGCCAGAACAGCACAAAAAGCGCCAGTATTGGTGAAACCGACAAAATTGATTTAGATGGCAACCTGCCCAAACTTTACCAAAACAATCCCAATCCATTCAGCGTACAAACTACTGTTAAGTTTGAAATACCGGAAACCGTGCAAAGCGCGCAACTGCATATTTGTAATATGACGGGAACACTTTTAAAAACCATTACGGTTAACCAAAGAGGCACAGGAAACGTAACAATAAACGCGAATGAATTTGTTGCCGGGATGTATTTGTACAGCTTGGTTTGCGATGGAAAGATTGTGGATACGAAACAGATGTTGTTGACTGAATAATTAAAAATATTTATTCATGAAAATAAAATTGACTTTTTTGTTTGCCATGCTTTATATGACAGGTTTTTCTCAAATGGAATTTGCTCCTGTTGGTGCAGAATGGTATTATTCAGCATACGTTGGTTTTGATCCTCCACAAGGAGCAAATTATGTAAAGCATACCTGTTTTAAGGATTCCACTATCGAGGGGAAACTTGTTAAAGTAATCCGGAAAACAAAGTTTACCAGGGTAGGTCCAATTGAATTGGGATTCGAGTATCTGCATCAGAATGACGACACTGTTTCTTACTGGAAGAATGGAGAGTTTCATCAACTGTATAACTTTTCTTTGTCAAAAGGGGATTCAATACAATTATATACTGATATGTCGAATAACTTCGCTTGCGATACTTCCCTATATAGCTGGAATAGTATTGATTCCGTTTTTTCCATAACAATAAATAACCATAACCTGAAAGGATATTTTGCTACACATAAAGAAGGATATTATTGGGGTTTTGACGGGTTTCCAATAATTGAAAAAATTGGTTCCACCTGGTATCTTCTTCCCGGAGATGTCGGTTGTGTGGCTGATCTTATCGGTATAGGGCCATTGAGATGTTACTCCGATCCAGAGTTAGGCATTTTCTTTAATGGAAGTGAACCATGCGATACAATAACAACTTTCCCGGTTAATAGTCCGAAGATTGGTAAAAACAATGGCTTTATTTTATACCCAAACCCGGTAACTGATTACCTGACGATTGATTATCATGAGAATGGTAATTTTTATTTGGAAATTTATAACAGTGCCGGAAATTTAGTAAAAAGCAAAAATCTTCGTCCCGGAGACCAGACAAATATGTCTGACCTTTCGAACGGAATTTATGTTGTCGTTATTACAAACAATAATAAATGTTATCATGAAGGAATTATTTATAAAAACTAAAATAATTATATCAGTAATCCTTGCTTTTTCGTTTGCAGGGAAGGGGTATTCCCAAACAGAATGTATCGTTTATGATATCCCGGCATTAAAATCAGCATACATAAATCCACTCAATAAAGTTACTGGCATTACCGAACATAAAACCATCAGGGTGAATATTCATTTCATTCTGAGATCAAACGGTACAGGAAATTTTACCGAAACAACAGATGTATATGGGGTTCAAAATGCTTATACAGGTTACTGGTTTGCAGAAAAAGTAATAGAACAATGCAATTACTGGTTGAATAATAATCCTGTAATGACCCAACAATTATCTTGCTGTCCAATTGATGTGTTGGATATCAATTATAATTATCAGTTAGCCGGAGTATTTTTTGACAGAAATGACACCTATTTTAATAATCCAAGTATACATACAGGCGTTATTAGAAATGGATCGCACGTAGTTAACATTCTGGTTTATGCAAATCCCAGCGGCAACGGAGCAGCAAATTTGGGAGGTAACATTTGCTGGAAAAATGGGGCGGAAGCTGCATATGATAACTTCCTTTTATATGGGAATTGGGGCATCTATAATTTTATGTCCCTGGGTTGCAATCACGAAGTTGGCCATTGTTTGTCATTGCGTCATTGTAAAAGAGCCAATTTAGGGGCCTGTTGTACTTCTGGTTCCCCAACTTGTCATGATAATTGTGCTGATACTCCAACTTATCAGGAATTAATTAACGAAGGCTATACCGATCCATGTATTTGGAATGGCCAAGGTTACTCTAACAACATTATGGATTACAGTCCGCTAGAAACAGCATTCACACCCTGTCAGATTGAACAGGTACATGACCATATCGATTTGTACAAACATTATTTTAAATATGGAATTTTTCAAAACTCAACGGCTTCAATAAATAGTTTTACTGACAATGCCACATACATTGCCAACAGTGTTTATATTCCAACGGGCACTTCTATTTCAATTTCCAACGGAAAAAGGCTTTATGTTGATGCAGAACAATTTGAAGTAAACGGAGTGTTCGAAGTACCGCAAGGTTCTGTGTTTGAATTTACTCCTTATGGTTTGTAATGTTTGCGATGGGAAAATTGTAGATACGAAACAGATGTATTAATGTTTTCCAATGTTCGAAAATTTGGAAAAGGTTCTTCTTTCACTAGCATTGTATTTCAACCCACGATAGTGGAACATATATAGACAAACCAAGAATAAAGTAATTTTAGATAAACCAATAAAATATATCAATCATGAAACATTTAGTTATAATGGCAATTGCAATGCAGGTTATTTTTATTTCCTGCAACAAAGAAGATGATATCATTGAAAACACGAAAGATGATATTATTGAAATGAAAGAACCCGGTTATTTTCTTTTAACTGAACTTAAAAATCCGGTAAAAAGTTCAACTATCGATTCTCAATTAAAATCGGCCCAGGCTGGTTTTGATCTGGGGGATTTGAAAGCAAGCATGCAATATTCGTTCATTTTAGTCAATGGGGGCGATCAACCAATTTTTGACATTGCTTTAACTACTGATAACCCATCTTTTGCGATATCGCCCGGTGCGATTTCATTGTTGGAAGGCAATGCCCGGTTAGGCAATACATCCCGTAGTGGATTTATTCCGCTTATTTCTTTGGGAATCGTACATGGAACCCGTATTAATGGAGTCGGCTTTTCCGAATTGTTACCAATGGGCATTAATACTTCGGTATTGACAATTACCGGTAAAACAATAGATGGCAGCGATACAATTGATATAAGTTCTGATTTTGAGTTTACAGTAAATGCAAAAGTGATGGATATAAAACTGTATGTTGACAATTCTGAAATTGATTTAACAAAAAATTATGATGGGGCTTCTACCACACTTGGAGGATTGGGTTTTATGAGACTGTATCGCGTAAAACCAGGTAATCTGGAAATAGAAAATACAGGTAACGTTACTATTGATTTAACATATGGCGGCAATAAGGAAATGTTAAAGCCAAATGAGAAAACCCAAATTGAAATTTTTGGAGGTAGTAATATAACTTTTAGCTTGGACGGAAACGGTACAATAGCAGATAATAATCGAATTCAGCTCGGAAATGATGGTATAGGATATTTCATGATTAGCACGAAGTTAATATCCTGGTAATGCTGACTTGTCATCTTGCTGGCGCACATTTGTAATTTGTGTTAAAACAGAGGTCAAAATGCAAATTTAGTGCCGGGATGTATTTATATAGTTTTGTTACAGATGGGAAGATTTTTGATACGAAACAGATGTTGTTAACAGAATAAAATTGTGAAATTATACAACTATGAAAAAAAAATATACAATAGGAACGATAATATTGGTATTATCGATATTCGTCAATATGGATAAATTGAAATCCCAAGTCATTCAGTCTGACTTTCTTTTTGAAACAAAGAATAACAATAGCTTGACAAAGGAAGAATTTGCCGAGAAATATGCTTTAAAAGCGAAGGATATAAAAGACTTTCATCCAATTAATTTTGATATGCACGTCCTTCTTCATGAAAGTAAGAACCCATTAATCAACATTGATGGAAATACTTTGAGCTTGAAAAAAACAAAGATGACAATAAAGGATCAAAATTCGTTTAGTTATTTTGGCATTATTGACAACAATATTTCAAATAAGGCAATCATCACTGTCAGAAATGGTTTTGCTGCAGGGACGTTTTTTTTAAATTCGAAAGAATATAATATTATAACTTCAAAGGATATGCAGTATTATTTGTTGAGGGTCGATAATAATTCAAACTGTGGAAATAATAGTGAAGGGACTGAAAATATTTTCCCTGTAATTGATAAAAATACAGCTCCAGTATTAAAATACACCAATGTTAACAGCTGCAATATGAGAATACTTGTTCTATATACACCTAATGCTGAAGCCTATTTTAGCGACATTCTAAATTCTATTGAACATGTTATTAATGTTGCAAATGAATATTTAGGAAATAGCCTTGTAGATGAAACCTATGAATTGGCATATGCCGGACTTACAAATTACACAGAATATACTGTAGGGGATGGTAGATATACTGATATAAATAGATTTAGAATTGATGGTGACGGACACATGGATGAGGTTCATGACTTAAGGGATAAATATTCTGCTGATGTTTGTGTTTTATTGAGTGAATGCCAATCAACCATAGGACAATGCGGAGGAATTGCTGCAACTATTGATGCAAATACGCCTTCATGGGCTTTTTGCCTTGTTCATGCAGAAACATGGGGTGCTGTCCCTAATAGATTATTTAGTCATGAAATCGGACATTTATTAGGATGCAGACACGATAATGACGGGACATCAACACCTTATACTTACGGTCATGGCTATCACTATATTAATGGCCAAACAGAATTTCAAACCATCAGGGGTACTACATGGGGCATTGATTATGCTCCAAATTTTTCTAACCCGGATGTCTATTACAACGGACTTGTAACAGGTACATCAAACTGGAACGATTGTGGAAGGGTATGCGAGTTGGAGATTCCCGAGAAAGTAGGTTTCTTGCAACCTGAAAATAATGTTTCTATTACATCCACCGATCTGAGCAATGTATTGTATGGCGACATTATTTCAGAGCAAACTGTAACTATTCAAAATGCTGCAATAACTGATGGATCTGTTTTAATTATACGGTCTGATGAAACAACTATAAGTAGTAATTTTACTGTAGAATTAGGAGCAGAACTGGTAATTAAAAATGAAGCCGTACATGGCTGCAATTAATACTTTTTACAATTTCCTGTTAAAAAGTAAATGATGATATATTCCTAAGATTTTGGAGCAGGTATTTACACTTAAAAATACCTGCTCCAATTAAAGTAAATTAAAAAATGTTAGGTTAAAAAAATATTATAGTTAATCACAATTATTATAAAAATTATGAAAACACAATTACTAATACTATTATTCCCGTTTATTCCTATTTTATCTTTTTCACAAAATTGGGCAAATTACAATTCCGAGTGGCATTATAACCAAATTAATTTCTTCACTCCACCTAATCTTTCATACATAAAATTTGAAGCCATTGGAGACACATTAATTAATGGAGACTCAGTAAAAATCATTTTAGAAGAAAATGTTTCATTTGCTGACACAGTTTCAAAAAAAATTTTCATGAAATCAGATAGTGATAAAGTCTATTTATATGTTCCTGAAATCAATGCTTATAAACTAATTTATGATTTTGCTGCCAATACCGGCGATACAATAGAAGTGTTCTGTCGGCAAGCTTTTCAGGATTCGACAATAAAGGTACATGTGGATTCAATCTCTACACTTGACATTAATAATAATGCACTGAGAGTGCAATATGTAAGTCAAATTGATTCAGAAGGAGATGAATATTATATGGAAGGTGAGATTATTGAAAACATAGGATGGACAGGTTTTATGTTTCCCTTACATGCATGGGCTGATCCTCCATATGGAGGGCCACTTAGATGTTTTCAAAATGATATAATAGGGCTTTATAAATTGACTGAAATCGATTGCGATTACGTAACATCGACTAAAATTATAAGTACGGAATATGAAATTAAATTATACCCAAATCCTGCAAAAAACTATATTACTGTTACCTGCCCCTCCAACATAAAAATCCAAAAGATTGAACTGTTCGATACTTCCGGACGGAACCTTAAAACATGGGAAAATACGAATTTATCTGGAAGCAAACTAAGCATAGAAAAAGTTATACCAGGAATATACTTGCTAAAAATGGAAACACAGCTTGCTATAAAAACAGAAGTGTTGGTAGTTCGGTAACTAAAACTCGATGTAAAAACTATTGCAATTATAAATATGATCAGAAAAAATTGCAATAAACGCCAACGAATTTGTTGCCGGGATGTATTTATATAGTTTGGTTACAGATGGGAAGATTGTTGATACGAAGCGGATGTTATTGACAGAATAAAAAGTATTAAAAATGAGAAAGCTATTTTTATTATTTGGGATTACTGCCTATTTGATAACAAGTTGTAGTGATAATGAAACTTATTTTCAGAAAGAACAGGAAAAACTAAAATCAAATCTGGTATTCTATACCAATGCGCAGGCTATTTTGAATTGCGGCCCGTTTGAGGTCGATGTTTTTATCGACAACGTTCCGGTTGGTTCAATTTCATATCCTTACATTAATGAAGAACTTCCTGATTGTTTTCAAAGCGACAATACCCTTTTGATTGAAAAAGATACGGGAACATACAATTACTTTGCAAAAGCAACATGTAACAATTACATCCAGTGGTCAGGGATAATCCATGCCAACCCGGATTCCTGCAGTAAAGTATTTTTCGATATGGAAAATACAGATACCGGACACATCCTTATTTACACTAACGCTCAAGATTTACTTGACGCCCGTGAATTTGATGTAAATGTGTATATCAATGATTCTTTAGCCGGCAAATTGCCGTGGGCCTTTCTTCCGCAACATGGTAATCCTTCCTGTGATATGACTGACACACTTTCGGTTCTAAATCTTCAAAAACCGGTGGGTGAATACTCCTACAGAGCAGATTTCCATTATACCACAGATATGCATTATGAACCTTTAGGATGGTCAGGGAATTTTGAAATTAAAAAAGACAGTTGTATTGTCGTTTACTTAAGTTTAATTCCATCCGGTTCCAACCTGCCCGAGAGCAGGTTAACAGGTACCTGGGCGGAAAAATATCCGGAATTATGGGATGGCATATCCGACACGATAGTTTTTACAGATAATTTTAAAGTAGAAAAACATATTTATTTTGATGGCTGGAATTATAATAAAATGAATGACTCCACAATTTTATTTCAAAATGATAATCCAACTTTAAGAAGACATTATGGTTTCTTTAATTTTGAATTTTTAAATGATAAAGAGATTGTTATATATAATTTTTTAGATAGGAAAATTACTTCTGTAGTGAAAAATATTCATTTCATTAAAATCGAATAAACTGCAAAACGAATATAAAATTTTCCTTATTTACAGTAACATAGTAAAAACTCATGTGAGTAATATTGAATACCTTTAAAATCATAGTATAATGAAAACAATAATATTAGTTATCACACTTTCTATTTCTGTACTAAATTCAGACTTCCTGATCCCATCCTGATAACTACATGAAAATAAATTAGGTTGCAAATGGGTTATCGTTAATCAAACTGTCGTAAATTTGGTAAAAAGATAGCCATATGCAAATGCAACTGCCTATATTCCCGGAAAGCACAAAACTAATAAACAGTAGTGTTGGTTTTTTCAAGAAAGAAGAATTCATCTATTATCTTCACAATGGGTCCCCGATTTTTTGCCACCATGTCGATAGTACGAACAATTACCGTTACATACTTGGCAATCTTGTGGAAAGCAAGTTGTGCCATGCCTCAGAGATAAGCAGGGCTTTGGGCATCAGCCAAAGGAATGTTGAGCGTTATGCACAGAAGCTCAGTAAACAGGGTATGGAAAGTTTTTTCAACCAGGTTGACCACCGTGGGGAATGTTATAAAATGACTGGGCCTTTACTGCTTCAAGCGCAGCAGCTATTGTATGACGGGATGTCGCAGTTGAAGTCGGCCAAGACTTTAGGGGTAAGCGAAAGTTGCATACGGTACCATCTCAAAGGTGGCACCTTAAAAAAAAAACAGTAATTCAAAACGTTGAAGCCCGCCAAGGCAGTACCCCCGGTGAAAGGAATGTCGTTGATTTTGAAGCATCAATGGCGATCGGGACAGGAGCCACACGGGTTGAAGAACGAATCGCCGCCAGCCGGGGAGAATTGAAACAGACACCAATCAGGTTTGAGAATTGCCAAAGCCTTGAACATGCCGGGGTTTTGTTAATGTTGCCAGCCCTTTTGGCACAAGGGCTGATGGATTACAAGCCTCACTATCAAGAGATAGAAGATGTATATTACGACCTTGACACGACTATCCTTTTTCTGTCCTTCATGTACCTTTGCCGTATCCATAATCCGGAACAACTACGGTACATCAGCCCAGGCGAGTTTGGGAAGTTATTGGGACTTGACCGCATCCCCGAAGCCAGATGCTTAAGGGCCCGGCTAAAGCAAATCATCCAGCAAAACAAGTCAGAACAATGGGGCATGACCCAGGCCAGCAAGTGGGTAAAGGCAGAAGGGACAACGATTTATTATATCGACGGGCATCCCAAAGTATATTGTGGGGATCAGGCAACCCTTGGCAAAAAGCACATATCCAGGCTGAAACTATGCATGCCGGCCATCATGGAGTTTTGGGTAAACAACCATCAGGGGCTGCCCTATTTCGTGGTCACTGGCGAAGTAAACGAGAAGCTGGGGGAAATGCTTTCATGCCAAATCATACCACGGCTAAAACAGCAGGTGGCCCTTCCGGTAAGTGAACAGGAATTGTTGAATGATCCTGGGCTGCCCCGTTTCACGTTAACATTTGACCGCGAAGGATATAGCCCAAAAGCATTTAAAAACTATTGGGAAAACGACAGGATTGCCGTTCTGACCTATAATAAGAACGTAAAAGACCAGTGGCCTGAAAGTGAATTCCATCAATACTCCATCCCGGTTGATGGCAATGAAGTAAAAATGGAATTGGCCGAACGTGAAATAGAACTGGAAGGCATGACAATACGCGAAGTGCGAAAAAAAACAGAAGACTCCCACCAAACCAGCATACTGACCACCAACCAAAAGTTGGACCTGACCTGGATAGCCATTTATATGTTTGCCCGCTGGTGTCAGGAAAATTTCTTCAAATACCTCCGGCAAGAATACGATATCGACCGCATGATGTATTATCTTGTAAAACAGATAAATGAAGGGGTTATGGTCGTCAACCCAATATACAGCAAACTAACCCAAACCATCAAAAAAATACGCGAAAAGATAAGCCGCAGACAAGCCAAACTGTTTTTGTTAAATGAAGAAAATGTAAACAGTGCCTTGGAAACTGCCCCCCAGTACCTGAAAAAGCAAACAAAACAAATCAGCCAAATCAACCAACTGAAAGCCGAAGAACAGAAATTAGTGGAGGCGCGCAAAAAACAGCCGTATAAAATAGAAGTGAAAAACATGCCTGAAAGCATACGATATACAAAATTGGACATGGAGGGAAAACTATTTCAAAACATCATAAAAATGATATGCTATCGGGCAGAAACAACAGTCGCAGCTTTGATTAAAAACGAGATTTACACAAAACAAGAAGAAATCCGTTCACTGGTAAAAAGCATCATAAAATCCAGAGGTGACTTATTCCCGGATTACACAAAAAACACACTAACAATAAAACTTTACACCCTATCCAATCCAAGAGATAATCGTGCTCTGGAAAAACTATGTGAGTTGCTAACTGATTCCGAAACAGTATATCCAGGTACGGAACTTAGGTTGATATATAAATTAGCGACAAATTAATGTGCGAGAGGTCTGGAAGTCTGATATTAAAAATGATTCAATTTTTATTACAATTACCGATACATGTTACAACCCTAATCAGGAATGTCATTGTCGCTGTGATTGTTATTATACTTTTAATTATTATTTTAACAGCATATCTGCAAAAAAATATAATTGGCAGATTATCCTGAGTGACCCAAGAGAAGAAAATGACACAATTTTTAAAATGGGAATTATAGAGGTAGAAAAATCGTGTAAGTGAGCCGGTTCTAGATTCATCCGTTTGTGGGATGGCTAGATACTAAACCCAGGTTTGTCATCAACAGATATGAAGTGGAAAAAATAATTTCCTTTCCACTGAAAAAAATGAAAGATTCTCTTGCCGAGGTTGAACTTGAAACCATGACAGGCACATTAAAGGTGCCATGTTTCCAACATGAAGGTGAAATTATATGGGGTGCAACAGCAATGATACTACTTGAATTTGCGGACGTTTTGGGTTTGTAAAGTCCTAAAACAGTTGATTCTTAATTGGTGTTTAACCTGTGTATTAGCCTGTATTACATTTAACAGTTACCTGATTCCTGGTCAAACCTTAAGTAGTTTAAATCACTTAATTGTTGTATAGAAGTCAGAGGACAACTGGGTATAAGTCAAAGGAGAACTAAGTAGGAATCAGAGAGCAACTGAGTATAACTCAGAGAGCAACTGAGTACAACTCAGAGGAAAGCTAAGTATAACTCAAAAGAAAGCCAAGTAGTAGTCAGTGAACAACTGAGTACAACTCAAAGGACAGCTAAGTAGGAGTCAGAAAGCAACTGAGTACAACTCAATCTTTGTTTGAATTAAAGGCAATGGGTAATGACTTACAGTCAGCCAGTAACTGAGTTGTACTTAATGCCTGAACAAAATTTTCGGGATTCTGTTAACTCGTAAGCTGGGCTGCACCCGGCTTTCTGTTCCGTTTGTTGGCTGGATCGATAAAAAACCCGAATTTATCATCAATAAAAACGAAGTGGAAAAAACGATCTCTTTCCCGTTGCAATTATTAAAAAACTCTTTGGAAGAAGTTGAATTGAATACGTTTTCTGGCCTGTTGAAAGTCCCGTGTATCAGGTTTGAAGATGAAATTATCTGGGGTGCAACAGCAATGATTTTATCTGAATTTTACGATACAATCCGGCAATTTAGTGCTACAAACCAATAACATTAGCATATTGCTGATAATTATTGGTAACGTTTCTTACAAATTTTGTAGCCTCCTCGCCCCGGCAATAACCCCAGCGCACCACTTCATCCTTAAAATATAGTTCTTCCATTTTTTTCTCCAGATAAATTTCGACATTGTTATTCCAAACCAAAGGATTAAGTCCATATTTTTCTGCAAGTCGCTGCGCGTCATTTACATGGCCAAGACCAATATTGTAAGCTGCAAGTACAAATTTCACTCTTTCTGTTGAATCTGAAATAGATTTTAAAAACGTGTTATTCAGCGAATTCAGCAAAAGAACCCCGGCTTTTATGTTTTGTTTTGGATCCTCGATATTTTGAACGCCAAAAGTTTCGGCAGTGGCAGGCATCAGTTGCATTAATCCATAAGCCCCGGTCCAGGCGCCTGCATTTTCGTTAAATCTCGATTCGTGATAAATAATCGCTGAAATCAGCCGCCAGTCCCAATTGTATTCCTTTGCAATTTCTTTTATCATGCCGTCGTATTTCGAAATCCTGCCACCCGAAATGCTGTTAAATTCACTTGACATCCGTTCAGCTAATCTTGGGCTTTCAAAATATTTAAAATAAAGAAAATGATATTTACGGGTGTCTTTAAATTCAGTAATCCATTTATCCAGATAAGCTTTCCACTCTTTCGAACCTTTTCTTACAGCCCATGCAATATTTTGTTGAAAACTGATTTGTAAAGAAATGTCGAGATTTAAGTAATAAAATTGATTTAATTTACCAATGTGCTCGTCGCAAACGGTATAATCAATTTCGCCCTTGGCCACTTTCGAAATTAAATCTTCAACCCCAAAAACCGAATCGCAAATAATTTCAACCGGCCCTCCTGTTTCCTCAGATAAATTTAACAGTCGCTGATGATATGCAGAATTTTTTTGAACATAAATTTTTTTGTTGGCCAGTTCAAGAACCGAATTAATGTACACACTGTCGATAGATTTGTTGGTTTTTGCACGTTGCACCAACACCTGCTGTGTTTGTTTAAAAGGTAAGGTAAAATCAAGTTCGGCACTTCGGGGCATTGTAACCGTCAAATTTTGTGCAATCAAATCGAAACGCCCGTTTTTTAAACCTTCAAACGTTTCATTTAATTGATTACTGACAACTATTTCGAGTCTCACATCAAGGTCTTTACTCAGGGTTTGCAAAAGTTCGTATTCAAAACCCATTGGCTTTCCCCTGTATATAAAATAATTCGATGAATTGTAATCAACTGCAGCCCTTAAAACTCCCGATTTTTTAATTAGCTCAAAATCATTCCGAACCTCGTCCGAATCTACCAATTTCTTTATTATCGGTGTTTTTATTTCATTCCATAAAAAGATAACCACCACAGAAAAAAATAAAACCAGAAAGATTGATACCCCTTTTTTGTATGTGATTTTAAACTTCATTAATCATAAAACAACCACGAAATTCCAAATCGAAATGAAGACCTGGGCATTGGGTAGTGCGGAGTCGTTATATACTCTGATTCCAGAAAATTAGTTCCTATATTAATCATTTTAAAAAACACCCTTGTCCGTTTCAACCTCAAATTTGCATAAACGTCAATATACGGATAGTTTCCGTATTTTTTTTCATTCTGAAGATAAAACAAGCCTGTTGCAGGCGAATAGGCATCGGCATAATATTTTGTATTATAGCGCGTATCGACCCCTATTTGCGTAAACATCACTTTCGAAATTACAAATTTATAGTATGCAGAAACAAAAGCAGATAAATCGGGGATGTGAATATACGTTTCGTCTGATGCCTTTTGCCACAAGGCGCGCACCCTGAAATGCAGGTTTCGGCGGTTAAAATCTTTATCGGCAAAGGCTGAAAACACAAGTAATTCTTTTCCCGTTTGCGACGGAATTGCTTCGTAACTGTTGTAAATATAATTGTTGATAATCGCGTAATTTCCCGAAAGTTTAAGTTTGAATTTCGGTGAATTAATAGTGCTGTTTACATTCATTCGCTGCTCCGTGCCAAAATTGTTATCCCATCGGTAATGGTTCGAATAAAATTCTTCCTGAAAATAATCTGCAACCGTATTATTAAGCGAACCCGTTAATACCAAAGATGCCGATGTATCCTTTAAAACAGTAAATGGTTTTGAAATAATTCCTAAAAGTTCGGTTTGGCCTGCTTTGCGGCCAATAAAATAAATCTTCCCATCAAAATTCCAAGTCCAGAACTTTCCAACATCACGAAAAATACCTCCTCCTAAATATAAGTTGGTGTAATCATTTACAATACTTTTGTAACCAGGTAAAATAATACTGCCAATTCTGGCCGTATCGGGGCCTGGTGTGGTGGTCTTTACAAACTCAGTACCCAAATAAGCTCTTTTACCGAAACTTGTTTTTCTACTGGCATTCTCATATTGCTTCAATTGAAAAACATTGCGAAGCTTATTAAAACTGACGGAATCTTTTATATAATCACTTCCAAAATAAGTATTTTTGAAAAAGGTATTACCCTCTTCTTCTTCATCAATAAATTCCTGTTTATGCCTTTCGTATTGCGAGCTTATTAAAATGCCCAGAATTGGTCTAAAAACAGATGAATCTTCCTCTGTTGACATAAATTTCCCTATCCTGTATTCACCATTTGCAAAGTAATATGTTCCTTTAAAACCTGATTTACTGGCATTCAGATTGGTATTTAATAATTCAGAATCGGCTCCGTTAAAAAGTAAAGCGTCATCTGTCAACCCGCCGTTTTCGTTATTCTTTACTGTATTTGTAATAAATCCTGAATAGATGCTCAAGTTATCGGTATTGTAACTGGAGTAAAGTGTAATAAAATTATTTTTTGTTTCCTGTGCATTGTATTGGCCGGCAGATTTGGCCATATTCATAAGCAATGTAAAGTTTAAAAAAGGATTTACATTTTGTGAATGAAAAACATTAAATCGGGTTTCATTTTTTATAGACCGGTGGCCACTTTGCCCAAAATCAAGTCGGGTGTATGGTGTACGTGTATTATAATATTGAATGGTTGCCGGAGTTAATAAATAATCTTCCCTGGACTGAAGAAAAAGGAAATCAACATTGGTACTGCGGTTAAAAAAATCATTATTTATTGCAGGCGTACCATAATTACCTACAAAAGTTGATGTAAGTGAATTTATAAAAACCGGATAGTAAATCTGAAAATTATCAAGAAGTGTATCCAACTTCATAGAATCCTGAAAAGCGCCATATTCCGAAATTTGCCATGTTCCTACAGCCGGATTGATATTCGTTTCCTTTTTCCCATCTTCCTCTGTTCCCTCTTTATCAACCTCAAATTCTTCGTAAACCTGCGAATAGGAAAACAGAGGAACAAATAATGTCAGTAAAAGAACTGTTAATATTGATTTTGCTTTTAATACCATTTTTTGATAACCCAACAAATTGGACTTTTATGACTAAATAATAACTTGTAATATTGAATTTATAAAATCTAAGTTAAGAAATTTTCCAGGTATCTATTTTTCTGATAAACTTTTAACGTGGCACAAAACTAAAAAAAGCATTTAAGCGAAGGATACAACTTAATGACTTTTTATGATAATTAACTATAAATGGACTAAATAAAAAAGCCCGTGCTCAGAAGAACACGGGCCTCAGTAAAGTTGGCAGCGACCTACTCTCCCACTGTTACGCAGTACCATCGGCGCTGGCGGGCTTAACTTCTCTGTTCGGTATGGGAAGAGGTGGTGCCCCGCCGCTATAGCCACCTAAATTCTTTAATGGCTCTTGTCCTGACTTTTTCACAGTCAGAAATCCACTCTAAATAACTTTAGGCTGTTGGGAAAATACAATAACACTTCGTAAATCTTGCATTCGTAACCAAAACAAGGAAACACTTTTTTTGAAAGTCTTCGGGCAATTAGTACTGCTCGGCTTTGATGTTGCCATCTTTACACCTGCAGCCTATCAACGTAGTAGTCTCCTACGGCCCTTATAAGGAGATCTCATCTTGAGGTGAGCTTCGCGCTTAGATGCTTTCAGCGCTTATCTCATCCCGGCATAGCTACCCAGCAATGCAGCTGGCGCCACAACTGGTACACTAGCGGCCAGTCCAACGCGGTCCTCTCGTACTAGCGTCAGGTCCTCTCAAATCTCCAGCGCCCACAACAGATAGGGACCGAACTGTCTCACGACGTTCTGAACCCAGCTCGCGTGCCACTTTAATGGGCGAACAGCCCAACCCTTGGGACCTTCTCCAGCCCCAGGATGTGACGAGCCGACATCGAGGTGCCAAACCGCTCCGTCGATATGAGCTCTTGGGAGCGATCAGCCTGTTATCCCCGGAGTACCTTTTATCCTTTGAGCGATGGCCCTTCCATGCGGAACCACCGGATCACTATGCTCTAGTTTCCTACCTGATCGACCCGTCGGTCTCACAGTCAAGCACCCTTATACCATTACACTCTGCTGGCGGTTACCAATCGCCATGAGGGTACCTTTAGAAGCCTCCGTTACTCTTTTGGAGGCGACCACCCCAGTCAAACTACCCACCACGCAATGTCTCCGGCTGTTGCCGGATTAGGCTCCAGATAAGCAAAGGGACGTATTTCAAGGTTGGCTCCACGATTCCTGGCGAAACCGCTTCATAGCCTCCGTCCTATCCTACACATCACTTACCCAGAGTCAATGCGAAGCTGCAGTAAAGGTTCACGGGGTCTTTCCGTCCCGTTGCGGGTAAGCGGCATCTTCACCGCTACTACAATTTCACCGAGCTCGTGGCTGAGACAGTGCCCAGATCGTTACACCATTCGTGCAGGTCGGAACTTACCCGACAAGGAATTTCGCTACCTTAGGACCGTTATAGTTACGGCCGCCGTTTACCGGGGCTTCAATTCAATGCTTCTTCTTGCGAATAACATCCCCTCTTAACCTTCCGGCACCGGGCAGGTGTCAGGCCATATACGTCATCTTCCGATTTAGCATAGCCCTGTGTTTTTGATAAACAGTCGCCTGGGCCATTTCTCTGCGTCCCGACTATTCGTCGGGATCCCCTTCTCCCGAAGTTACGGGGTGATTTTGCCTAGTTCCTTAGCCACGGATCACTCGAGCGCCTCAGGATTCTCTCCTTGACTACCTGTGTCGGTTTGAGGTACGGGCCGCTATGCTCGCTTTTCTTGGAAGTAACTTCAATGCTTCGCTTCGCCCGAAGGCTATGCTCAACGTACTATTCCGTCAGTACCTAGCACCTACATCACTCCGTCACTTTTATTGCATAGCGGGCGCAGGAATATTAACCTGCTTTCCATCGGATACCCCCTTCGGGTTTTCCTTAGGCCCCGGCTTACCCTGATCCGATTAGCGTTGATCAGGAAACCTTAGTCTATCGGCGTGCGGGTTTCTCACCCGCATTATCGTTACTTATGCCTACATTTGCTTTTCCAAATACTCCACCATACCTTGCCGGTACAGCTTCAACGTAATTTGGAATGCTCCCCTACCAGTGCCGATTTGCATCGGCAATCCATAGCTTCGGTGATATACTTATGCCCGATTATCATCCATGCCCAGTCGCTCGACTAGTGAGCTGTTACGCACTCTTTAAATGAATGGCTGCTTCCAAGCCAACATCCTAGCTGTCGCTGCAACCGGACCTCGTTTGTTCAACTTAGTATATACTTGGGGACCTTAGCTGATGGTCTGGGTTCTTTCCCTTTCGGACATGGACCTTAGCACCCATGCCCTCACTCCTGTGAATCATTTTATAGCATTCGGAGTTTGTCTGGATTTGATAGGCGGCGAAGCCCTCGCATCCAATCAGTAGCTCTACCTCTGTAAAACTGTCACAAGGCTGCACCTAAATGCATTTCGGGGAGTACGAGCTATTTCCCAGTTTGATTGGCCTTTCACCCCTACCCACAACTCATCCAAGAGCTTTTCAACGCTCCCTGGTTCGGTCCTCCATGATGTGTTACCATCACTTCAACCTGGTCATGGGTAGATCACAAGGTTTCGCGTCTAGCGCCACTGACTCATCCGCCCTTTTCAGACTCGCTTTCGCTTCGGCTCCGAATCTTAAATTCTTAACCTCGCCAGTGACGACTAACTCGTAGGCTCATTATGCAAAAGGCACGCTGTCATTCCGCCTAAGCGGAACTCCAACCGCTTGTAAGCGCACGGTTTCAGGTACTATTTCACTCCCCTGTTCGGGGTGCTTTTCACCTTTCCCTCACGGTACTTGTTCGCTATCGGTCTCTCAGGAGTATTTAGCCTTACCAGATGGTCCTGGCTGATTCAGACAGGGTTTCACGTGCCCCGCCCTACTTAGGGTACTGCTAAAATTGTATTGCTTACGTGTACAGGGCTTTCACCCTCTTTGGCCGGCTTTTCCAAAACCGTTCCACTTCAAAATACTTCTTTATATCGCAGCCCTGCAACCCCGGTTATGCCGAAACAAAACCGGTTTAGGCTTCTCCCATTTCGCTCGCCACTACTCTGGGAATCACTATTGTTTTATTTTCCTGTGGGTAATGAGATGTTTCAGTTCCCCACGTTCGCCTCCTGTTTACACAGAATATCCCAATTGCTCGGGATGGGTTGCCCCATTCGGGTATCTGCGGATTGATTCGTATTTGCCAATACCCGCAGCTTATCGCAGCTTGTCACGCCCTTCTTCGCCTCTGAGAGCCAAGGCATCCTCCGTACGCCCTTAGTAACTTTCTTCTTCGAGAATCCTCGTTCTGATTCTTTCTTTTATTATTTACTCGTATTATCGTATTTCTTATGATTTGACTCATTATTTTTTCCCAACATGCCAAAGAACTTTAAAAGAGAAGCCTCCACTAACCCCTCCAATGGAGCGGGACAGGAAAACAACCTTTCCGCAGATAACCAGGGAATCGAACCTCTGTCTCTTTCAGGCGCCAGCCTTATCTATTAGTTTCGAGTTCCGGGTTTAATGTTTAAAGTGTTTGACTAACTTTAAACTTTCAACCTTCAACTTTAAACTGTTCAGTATTTCTGTGAACGTCTTGCCTTGCGGCTTTTCTTTTCAAATTCATTTTGAAGCATCTTTTTTGTTTCGGGTTCCGGGTTTCGAGTGTTTTAAACTCTAAACTCTGAACTTTCTTTGTGGAGAATAAGGGAGTCGAACCCTTGACCTCTTGAATGCAAATCAAGCGCTCTAGCCAACTGAGCTAATCCCCCGATATGCAAGCCCCCTTACTGTTCCCAAAAGGGGAATGACTGGGAACACTGTTCTTGTCGGGCTCCTTTCTCCTACCCTTGGGGAGGTCGGGAGGGGCCTTTATGTAGTCCCGCCCAGAGTTGAACTGGGGACCTCTACATTATCAGTGTAGCGCTCTAACCAACTGAGCTACGAGACTGTATTAAACAGCCCCAACAGCCCCCTTTCCGTTCCCCCTAAGGAGGAAAACCCGGGAACTCCGTCCCTTTTTGCTCCCCGCATGAGGCGGGGTCGGGAGGGGCTTTCTAATATCTTTTAAAAAAGCAAGGGCCAAACGTTGTCTATCTCTAATCGTATTTTAAGACTGCGCTCCAGAAAGGAGGTGTTCCAGCCACACCTTCCGGTACGGCTACCTTGTTACGACTTAACCCCAGTCACTAGTTTTACCCTAGGCCGCTCCTTGCGGTGGCAGACTTCAGGCACCCCCAGCTCCCATGGTTTGACGGGCGGTGTGTACAAGGCCCGGGAACGTATTCACCGCGCCATGGCTGATGCGCGATTACTAGCGAATCCAACTTCATGGAGTCGGGTTGCAGACTCCAATCCGAACTGGGACCGACTTTAGAGATTAGCATCCGGTCGCCCGGTAGCTGCCCTTTGTATCGGCCATTGTAACACGTGTGTAGCCCTGGACATAAGGGCCGTGCTGATTTGACGTCATCCCCACCTTCCTCTCACCTTACGGTGGCAGTCTCGCTAGAGTCCCCGGCTTGACCCGCTGGCAACTAACGATAGGGGTTGCGCTCGTTATGGGACTTAACCCGACACCTCACGGCACGAGCTGACGACAACCATGCAGCACCTTGTAAATAGCCCCGAAGGGAAAACCTATTTCTAAATTATGCAATCTACATTTAAGCCCAGGTAAGGTTCCTCGCGTATCATCGAATTAAACCACATGTTCCTCCGCTTGTGCGGGCCCCCGTCAATTCCTTTGAGTTTCAACCTTGCGATCGTACTCCCCAGGTGGTTCACTTAATGCTTTCGCTCAGCCGCTTACTGTGTATCGCAAACAGCGAGTGAACATCGTTTACGGCGTGGACTACCAGGGTATCTAATCCTGTTCGCTACCCACGCTTTCGTGCCTCAGCGTCAGTAATGGCTTAGTAAGTTGCCTTCGCAATCGGCGTTCTGTGTCATATCTAAGCATTTCACCGCTACACAACACATTCCACCTACCTCAACCATACTCAAGAAACGCAGTATCAATGGCAGCTCTACCGTTAAGCGGCAGTATTTCACCACTGACTTACATTCCAACCTGCGCACCCTTTAAACCCAATGAATCCGGATAACGCTTGCACCCTCCGTATTACCGCGGCTGCTGGCACGGAGTTAGCCGGTGCTTATTCCTGCTCTACCGTCAACCACTTACTCGTAAGTGGGTTTCTTGGAGCAGAAAAGCAGTTTACAACCCATAGGGCCGTCATCCTGCACGCGGGATGGCTGGTTCAGGCTCTCGCCCATTGACCAATATTCCTCACTGCTGCCTCCCGTAGGAGTCTGGTCCGTGTCTCAGTACCAGTGTGGGGGGTAATCCTCTCAGAACCCCTACTGATCGTCGGCTTGGTAGGCCGTTACCCTACCAACTACCTAATCAGACGCATGCCCATCTTATACCACCTCAGCTTTAACTTCTAAACCATGCGGCCCCGAAGTCCTATGGGATATTAATCCACGTTTCCATGGGCTATCCCCCTGTATAAGGCAGGTTGCATACGCGTTACGCACCCGTGCGCCGCTCTCATAGCATTGCTGCTATTCCCGCTCGACTTGCATGTGTTAAGCCTCCCGCTAGCGTTCATCCTGAGCCAGGATCAAACTCTCCGTTGTATATATAAAAAGTTAAATATCTTTCGCCCAGTCTTTTTTTTATCTCTCAGAAATCAACAATGTTGGTACACCTTGCTTCTTTTTTTATTTTTTATTATTACTGCTTCAAAATGTCAATGAACTTGTTTGTTCCCCTTTTACGGGGCGGCAAAGGTAATAACCTTTTCCGTTCTGCCAAAACTTTTTTTAAAATTTTTAATCTAATTTCTTGGGCCTGTTTATTTTCTCATATCTAATAATCAAAAATATTTTAACCACAATCATTTATCCTAAAATCTAAAATGAACTTCGCTCTAAAAGCGGCTGCAAAAGTAATCAAGGTTTTATTCCTGCCAAATAAAACAATCAAAATGTTTTAATTTTTCTCACACTCAATACCCAAAATATTGTTTATCAATTACTATTTAATCCTTATCCAATGTTAAATCTGTATTAACTCAACTAACTTAACCAATTGTTAGTTCTGAATTTGCTTTTAATCACAGGAGATTTTTGTTTCTAATTGACTGCAAAACGTTTTCATTAAGTGCAAAAAAGTGTACTTTCGTTTCAACAATTAAAAATAAAACGGTGATAAA
>Ga0210023_1000527_pt1 | contig 29344 bp, 24 predicted proteins | sample CryGeymeta201524_FD_183987 | JGI IMG/M metagenome (GOLD analysis project Ga0210023, IMG submission 183987) | Groundwater microbial communities from Crystal Geyser aquifers in Utah, USA - Crystal Geyser metaG 2015-24 (SPAdes) (version 2) | ecosystem: Environmental > Aquatic > Deep subsurface >... | reverse complement strand
GCAAACAGGCGGTCCAGTATTTCTTTATCGATGGCCATAAAAACTCCCTAAATGAGTGAGGTCTCGGTGTACCCCTGAATGGCCACTTACACAATCTTTTTTACACCCTCGCTATTTTGCCAACACCACCCAGCGCAACAAGAACAGCTTCGACTTCACCATGAATTGGGCGAAGGCGGATAACAGCCTGATCAAAGATCTGAAAGACTTTACCACCACCTTCTTTCAGAAGAATACCTTGCTCAAGGTGTTGCTGCATTATTCGGTGTTTGATGTCAGCAACACCTTACTGGTGATGCGCCCCTACCAGATTGCTGCTACTGAGCGCATCTTGTGGAAAATCAACAGCGCCTATCAAGCCAAAAACTGGAGTGCTCTTGAGGGCGGTGGCTTTATCTGGCACACCACTGGCTCGGGCAAGACACTGACCAGTTTTAAGGCAGCGCGTTTGGCCACCGAGCTGGAGTTTGTCGACAAGGTTTTCTTCGTGGTGGATCGTAAAGATCTGGATTACCAGACCATGAAGGAATACCAGCGCTTTTCGCCCGATAGCGTGAATGGGTCCGACAGCACTGCCGGACTTAAGCGCAATCTGGACAAGGACGACAACAAGATCATTGTTACCACCATCCAGAAGCTCAACAACCTGATAAAAGGCGAAGGCGACTTGCCGACTTACAACAAGCAGGTGGTGTTTATTTTTGATGAGTGTCACCGCAGCCAGTTCGGTGAAGCACAGAAAAACCTGAAGAAGAAGTTCAAGAAGTATTATCAGTTCGGTTTTACCGGCACACCGATCTTCCCGCAAAACGCCCTCGGCGCAGAGACCACCGCCAGCGTGTTTGGCCGTGAGTTGCATTCTTACGTCATTACCGACGCTATTCGTGATGAAAAGGTCTTGAAGTTCAAAGTGGACTACAACGATGTGCGCCCGCAGTTTAAAGAGATTGAAACCGAGCAGGATGAGAAAAAGCTCAACGCAGCAGAAAACAAACAGGCCTTGCTGCACCCTGAGCGTATACGTGAGATTTCGCAGTACATTCTGAATAACTTCCGGCAAAAAACCCATCGCTTGCAGGCTGGAGGCTTTCGTGGACATGGGGGCTTCAATGCCATGTTTGCGGTGAGCAGTGTGGATGCCGCCAAGCTTTACTATGAGAGATTGCAGCAGCTACAACATGAGGTAGGCATTCCCACGCGGGAGCGTGGGAACGAGAAGCGGCTGAAAATCGCCACCATCTTCTCCTTTGCGGCCAACGAAGAGCAGGATGCCGTGGGCAATATTCTGGATGAAAGCTTTGATGTGTCGGCCATGAATAGCAGCGCCAAGGAGTTCCTGAGCGCGGCCATCGCTGACTACAACGCGCTGTTCAAAACCAACTTCAGTGTGGATAGCAACGGCTTTCAAAACTATTACCGCGACCTGGCCAAGCGCGTTAAAGCCAAGGAAATCGATCTGCTTATTGTGGTTGGTATGTTTCTGACCGGCTTTGATGCCCCCACGCTAAATACCCTGTTTGTCGATAAAAACCTGCGTTACCACGGTTTGATGCAGGCATATTCACGCACCAACCGTATTTACGATGCCACCAAGACCTTCGGCAATATCGTGACCTTCCGGGATTTAGAGCAGGCCACCGTCGATGCTATTACCCTGTTCGGTGATAAAAACACCAAAAACGTGGTATTGGAAAAGAGTTATAAAGAATACATGGAAGGCTTTACCGATGTAGTCACCGGTGAAGCCCGACGAGGTTATCTGGAGGTGGTGACGGAATTGCAGCAGCGATTCCCCAACCCCGATGAAATTGAAAAAGAGTCCGATAAAAAAGCCTTCGCGAAACTGTTTGGTGAATATTTGCGCGTTGAAAACATACTGCAAAACTACGATGAATTTGCCAGCCTGAAAGCCTTGCAAAGCATCGATATAAACGATCCTGAGGCGGTTGAGGCATTTAAAGCTCAGCATTATTTAAGCGATGAAGACTTTAAAGCACTGCAAGCCATTAAGATCCCAGCCGAGCGTAAAATTCAAGATTACCGCTCAACCTACAACGACATTCGTGATTGGCTACGCCGTGAAAAATCCGCCGCTGAACAAGACAATTCCACCATTGATTGGGATGATGTGGTTTTTGAGGTTGATCTGCTGAAATCTCAAGAGATCAACCTGGATTACATATTGGAGCTGATCTTTGAGCATAACAAAAAGACCAAGTGTAAGGCCGACCTGGTTGACGAAGTACGCCGGGTGATTCGCGCCAGTCTGGGTAACCGCGCCAAAGAGAGCCTGTTGGTGGACTTCATTAATCAAACAGATCTGGATCAGATTGGTGATAAAGCCAGCGTAATAGAAGCCTTCTTTGCATATGCCCAAGCCGAACAACGGCGAGAAGCTAATGAGATCATCGACGCTGAAAACCTTAATGCAGAGGCAGCTAGACGTTACATCACCAACTCACTCAAACGTGAATTCGCCAGTGAGAATGGCACGGAACTCAATGCTATTCTGCCGAAAATGAGTCCGCTGAATCCGCAGTATCTGACCAAAAAGCAGAGCGTGTTTCAAAAAATCGCCGCGTTTGTGGAAAAATTTAAGGGTGTGGGTGGAAAGGTTTAACCGTGCCATCACCCCAAGCGAGCATAAGTAGGCAACGAGTAATCTGAACGTCATTCGTGTGTCTTCGTGTTCATTCGTGGTTCAAGAATGTTTCATCCCTCTCGCGCTGCGTCTTCGGCGCGACCGTAGCGTTGGCGCAATTGAGCCAGCCCTTTCTGATCACCGATAATGGTGAGGCGATCGCCGACCTGCAGCAGGGTTTTCCCATCGGGAACAAAGGAAATGCCGCCGCGACTTAAAATTGCGACCAGACAGCCTTCAGGAATAGTGTTATCGCGCAGCAACTGTCCGGCGAGTTCAGCGCTGGAACCTTCCCTGCCGATACTGAGGGAGACTATCTGATCATCGTGGAGCAGGCTTTCCTTGATATCATGTTCATCCCGGGCATTCTGCCATTCGGTGGCAAAACTTTCCTCGTCGACCCGTTCAGCAATCCGCGCCAGCATGCGCAGATGCTGGGCCGGATCGCGTTCGGGGCTGATGAGAAAAAAAACCGCATTCACGACGACATCATCAAGTTTCTGCTGGGTCAAGGGATCATACAGGGTCATGGTAATCCCCTGACGGTTGCGCACCAGCACCATTTCAGGCTGATCGATACGCTGAGTGCGAAAGTGCGGCAGCGCAACCCCGCGTGAAACCGGGGTTGCACCGATGCGGGTGCCTTCCATAATTTGAGCCATGATTTCATCCGGACTGAGAGGAATCACCCGGCGCAACTTATGGGCCACGACCTGGAGCAAACCTTCGAAGTGACAGGATTCATTCTGATCGAAAACCAGGCTGCGCAAGACAATTTCGTCAAAGGGATCGCTGGCGCGCAGACCCTTTTCGCGCAGAATACCCCGTAATTCGGGATCGAGCCCTTGGTAGCGATGGCGGCCCAAACGTTCGAAAACATGGTAAATCGCGCCCGCGCGCTCAACCCGTCGGCGTGCGTAAAAAACGAACCACAGGGTCGCAACCAGAATCATCCCCCCGGAGAAGAGCATGGAAAACAGGCCCATTTTGGCAATCAGCAAAAAAGGCGCAATCATGCCGACGATTTGCATCCAGGGATAAAAGGGTGATTTATACCCCGGATCATAAGAGGTAATCCGGCTTTCGCGCATCACAATCACCGCCAGACACACCAGGGCAAACATGAGCAATTGAAAGGCACTGGCCAGCTTGGCAATGCGCATAGGGTCAAACAAAACGATGAGCAGAATCGTGCTGGCCAAAGTCACCAGAATCGCGTTGGTCGGGGTTCCAAATTTACTTAAACGTCTGAAGCGCGGCGGCAACAGGTGGTCACGACTCATGGCCAGCGGATAACGTGAAGAGCTGAGCAAGCCGGCATTGGCTACCGAAACAAACGCCAGCAAGGCGGCCAGAGACAACAGAATCTTCCCCGTCGGGCCCAGGGCATAATCGGCGGCGGTTGCAACCGGAGTTAAACTTCCATGTAACTCCGCGGCAGGCACCAGGCCAACAATCAGGGTGGTTCCCAGGCAGTAAACAATCAGCGATGTCCCGAGGGCCAGCATGATTCCCAGGGGCAGGTTGCGTTCGGGATTTTTCACTTCTTCAGAAAGACTGGCGACCTTGGTCACCCCAACATAGCTGATGTACACCATGCCCGCTGTCCCCAGAATGGCATCAAAACCACTGGCGAAAAAATTCTCAAAATGCGCAGGCTGAAACTCCAGCACCCCCGCACCAAAGAATAAACCCAGCAACGCCAGCAGCAGCAGCGCCATCCACACCTGCAATTTGCTGCTTTTATGCGCCCCAAACAGACACAGAGCCCCCAGAATTAAAGCAATAACCACCGCCAGGGGCTTAATCTGCATCTCCGGGAAATAAAGACGCACATAGGCCCCCATGCCCACCAAAGCAAAAGCAACCTTAAGAATAAGCGCCAGCCAGGTGCCAATGCCGCCGATGGTGCCAAAGAAAGGCCCCAGGGAGCGATCGAGAAAATAGTAGACACCTCCGGCACGCGGCATAGCCGTTGCCAGTTCAATCACGCTGAACATCGCCGGGATCAGGGGAATAGCCGCGATCATATAAGCAAGCACCAGCGCCGGCCCGGCCTGAACGGCGGCAATCCCGGGCAGCAGGAAAAAACCGGCACTCAGGGTGGCGCCCGTGGCGATAGCGTAAACATCCATGAGTCCGAGCTCTTTTTTTAAACGGATGTGCTTGCGGTTTTTCACCATTGAGGGCTCCTGGATTTTCCCATGAATTGCCGTATCCTGCGCACTGTTTGTGCTGGCTTTTCCATGATAGCTGTTTTACCTTGCCGGGCGTAAACTATTTTGTCCTAGGTCTCGCACTTTTATGCGACATAATTTTTTCGCATTTTGCTGGTTCTTTTCCGCGTCAGCGGCGTTGGAATAATCGCTGTTTCGCGCTGGCTAGGCAGCGACCATCGGGCTTTGCTGACACGAAAAAACTCCGCGTAATCTTACGAAAGCCTAGGGATTACAGGGTACTAGAGAATTTCCCGAGGGAATAGGTTTAACCTATGTCTGAATATTTTGTTGATACCCTGCCCAACGGTTTGCGCCTCGTCAGCGTGGCCATGCCGCATCTGCACAGTGCTGAACTGGTGTGTTATGTCGGCAGCGGTGGCCGCCACGAGCCTTTGGAACTCGGTGGCATTTCGCACTTTCTTGAACACATGCTGTTTCGCGGTGCCGGATCCTACGCCAACAGCCGCGAACTGGAACTGGCTTTCGAAGAGCTTGGCGGTGCGGTCAACGCGGCAACGGACGATGAAAGCATCTGCTTTCACAGCCGGATCCACCCGGATCACCTGAGCAAAGGGATTGAAATTTTTGCTCAGATGCTGCGCCATCCCCACCTGGGTGAGGTCGAAATCGAGCGCCAGATCATTCTTGAAGAAGCGCGGGAAGATTTCAACCAACAGGGTGAGCAAACCAACCCCGACAACCTGATGGCAGCCCTGCTCTGGCCCGATCACCCCTTAGGGCAACCGTTGATCGGCAGCAAAGAGTCACTGAACGCGATTGATTCTACTGCCCTGCGCCTTTGGCACGCAAAATTCTATACCCCGCCCAACACCCTGATTGCCTGCTGTGGCAAAATCGATCGGCGGCAATTTGTTGCGGCGGCGGCAACGTTTTTTGGTAGCTGGCAAGGCGAGGCGCCACCACCGTTTCCCGCGGCCCCGCCGTCAAAGCCGGGGCCGCATCAAAACTGGGTTCAGGATTCAGATTCACAGATTGGCCTGCAACTGGCCTTTCCCATGGCTGGACGCAAGGATCCACGTCCGCTACACTTCAGCCTGCTGCGACGGCTGCTCAGTTGGGGCGGCTCTGCCCTGTTGCCCCAACGCTTGCGCGAAGAATGCGGCCTGACCTACGCAGTTGAAGCCAATTGCTCCATGCTGGCCGATACGGGTTATCTCGCAATTGATCTGGCGGTTGCGCCCCAGAATCTGGTGGTCGCGGTCGCCGAAACCCTGGGCGTACTCGCCCGACTTGGTCACAGTTTCGCCGACACCGCAGCCTTTGAAGCGGCGCGCACCAGCTACACCTACGATGTCGGTTTCGCCCTTGATCAACCCGAAGCCATGGCGGTACGCTACGGCTGGGCTTTGCAGGCCAAGTGTCTGCGCACCAGTGCCGAGGATGAAGCGGACATCGCCAAGATCGACGCCGCGCAGATTCAACAGCTGTGCCGCGAGCTCTTCACCCGTCACCAGTTGCACCTGGTGGTCGTTGGCCCTTGGCGTAAAGAGCAAAAACATGAGATTGATCGGTTGATTCGCGCTTTTTAAGCCAGAAATGGCGCCGCACGCTGTTGCCCATTGCAAAAAATGACTACTTATTCAGCAGTAGACAGCGATACAAACAGTTTCCGGGTTTCGCAGAAGTGCTGAATATTTACAAAAAAAGGATGGGATCTATGGATATTGTTGAAATCTGCATCAAAGGATTGATGGACGAAAACCGTTTTTTCCACAATTTCACCCCGGCGGAGCTGGAAATTCTCATGCCGCTCTTCCACCTCAATCGCTGCCAACCGGACGAAAATCTCATCGAGGAAGGCACCGCCGCAGGTGGGCCCTTTTCAATTATCGTCACCGGCTCATTGGAAATCAAAAAACGCACGGAATTTGGGCGCTTTGTCGTTTTAGCTAAAGTCAGCCGCGGGGCGGTTATCGGCTACGGATCCATTCATCGCATGAACCGCCCCTTCCCGATCACCGCCACCGCCCTCGAAAAAACCGAGTTGCTCTATGTTCCGCGAGAAGATTTTGATCAGCTGTTGGAAGATCACCCCCGTATCGGGGTTAAAATTATGCGTGAAGTGATTCGCATTCAGGATATTCGCCTGCAAGAATTGCTGGAACGTTTCACCTCAACCATGTAACGCGAGAGTCACCCCAAACAAGGTGCCAAAGGATTTAACCAATGGAAAATCTTCCCCCCTGTCCAGAGTGCAAAGGCAGCCTGACCTATGAAGATCGCGGCCTGCTTATCTGTCCCGAATGCGCCTATGAATGGACAACTGATAACGAGGAAACCACCGAAACCACGGAAATTTACCGCGATGCCCATGGCAACGCATTGCAACCGGGTGACACAGTCACTCTCATCAAGGATCTAAAAATCAAGGGATCTTCCGCCGTGATTAAAGTTGGCACCAAAGTCAATAATATCCGTCTGGTTCCAGGTGATCACAATATCGACTGCAAAGTTGACGGCATCGGGGCTATGAAACTGAAATCGGAATTTGTCAAAAAAAGCTGACCTTTTTTGCCTGGTTCCTGCTGAGGGAAAAACACGTTTTAGCGTTTCATGCGGACGAAACACTGAGGGAGATTTCTTGAGTCATGCTTGAACACTTTGCCCAATTTCATCCGGTGGTGCAGGCGGCCCTGGCAACTCTGTTTACCTGGGCAATGACCGCGGCTGGTGCCGCCCTGGTTTTCGGCACCGGCCAGGCCAGCCGCAAGTTATTGGACTGGATGCTTGGCTTTGCCGCCGGGGTCATGATCGCCGCCAGCTACTGGTCGTTACTCGCCCCGGCCATTGAGATGTCAGAAGCCGGGGGCGTGCCGGGATGGATTCCAGCGGCGGTCGGTTTTTTGCTCGGCGGCATCTGTCTGCGCCTGGCAGACCGGCTGCTGCCGCACCTCCACCTGGGTTTCCCCACCAGTGAGGCCGAAGGCCCCGCTACCAGCTGGCATCGCAGCACGCTGTTGGTTCTGGCCATTACCCTGCACAATATTCCCGAAGGACTGGCCGTCGGCGTTGCCTTTGGGGCTGTGGCCGCCGATCTCCCTGCGGCCAATCTGGCCGGAGCCATTGCCCTGACCCTGGGGATCGGCATCCAGAATTTTCCTGAAGGTATAGCCGTAGCCCTGCCCATGCGCCGTGAAGGGCTGTCGAAGTTACGCAGTTTTATGTATGGCCAGATGAGTGGCCTGGTGGAGATAGCCGCCGGCGTCATTGGTGCCGCAGTCGTACTGTTTATCCAACCTCTGCTCCCCTATGCCCTGGCTTTTGCCGCCGGAGCCATGATTTTCGTCGTGGTGGAAGAAGTCATCCCGGAAGCCCAGCGTGGCCAGAATACCGACCTGGCCACCATGGGAACTATGCTCGGGTTCGCAGTGATGATGGTGTTGGATGTTGCCCTCGGCTAGTGTCCGGCTCGCAAACACTCTTTTCCGCGGCCCCGGCGTCAATCTGCGGCTGAGCCTGTGCTGCGCCGCGGACAACGCCTTTTAACGCCTTGATTGAGCTGAAAAATAGAACCAAGGTTGGAAAATAATCATTTAATTCTGCACTTAAAAGGGTTACAATCACACGTTGTTTTTTCTCTGCGCGATCAGCGGTTGTCCCGCTGATCCTAACCAAAAGAAGGGGTTGTTATGGCGAAGATACTGATTGCGGAAGACAGCGACACGGAACTTGCTTTTTTGATGGAAGTCCTCAAGGAAACGAACCACGAGATCACCGTAACCCGCGATGGGTTGGAAGCCGAATCGACGGCAAAAGCTGGTGGTTTTGACCTGGTGATCCTCGATGTCATCATGCCGGGGAAAAACGGTTTTCAGGTCTGCCGCACCTTGAAGAAAGACCCTGGATTCAAGGCTCCCGTCATTCTGCTGACCTCGAAATCAGAAAACAGCGACAAATTCTGGGGCATGAAACAGGGGGCTGACGAATACATTACCAAGCCCTACAATCCGGTGGATCTGCTGCTGGCAATTCGTCAACACATCGGAGGCTGATACCATGAATTTACAGGAGGTGCTACAAACCCACCTCGGAGGCGACCAGCAAGGCCAACTGGTGATCAAATTCAACGGCGAAGACCATCTGTGCAAGATTTCAGTGGAAGCAGGTCAGGCCATCTACCTGACTCTTGGTACCCTGAATCCAGAAGAAACCCTGGGGCACATCCAGCACAAAGAGGTTGAATGGGTCAACTTCCTTCGGGGCCTGCCCGCCCGCAAACGCCTTGCACAACCGCTTACGGAACAATTGTTCAACATTGCGGGGCTCCCTTCCGCAGCAGCAACACAAAGTTCGGACAGGCCCCCGGCGCAGGCTGAGGGCGTCGGCCCTTCGGTTCAGGTCGATGTTGGTCATATTAACCAGGCCATTGAACACTTTATCGATTACGTTGGGCCACTGGGAACCATGCTGGCTGAAAATATTGCGGTAAAGCTGTCCTGTTCTTGCCTTGAACCCATGGAATCTGCCACCTTTGAAAAATTTGTTGCCGCTTTGGCTGAAGAAATTCCGGAAATTGAGCGCCAAAAATTTATTTCGTCATTGAGAAACTGAACAGTTTCTTGCTTCTGCCCTGGGAGGGTCTAAAATGCTGAGAAATATGAGTATCCGCAAGCGTCTGCTGGTTATTCTCGCCCTGGTTTATGTCCTGTCCATGATTGGCACCATTGGTGGTGGCTACTACTTACTGAATCAGGATGCTTTGCGTGAAGCAAAGGAAAAGATTCAGCTTTTCGCCACGGTCATGTCGGCAAACCAGGAATTCATGTCTTACAATGTCCGCCCGGATCTCATGGATCTGCTGCCCGACACCTATTTCCCGTCAGCCTCGGTTGGCATTGTTATGATGAGCGAAACGGCCAAAATCATTCGCGAAGATTATCCGGAATATAACTTCAAAATTGCTTCACCGAACCCCCTGAACAAGGAAAATCTTTCCGACGCTTTTGAAAATACCATTATTGCCGGGTTCGATAAGGGAAACTACGAAGAATGGGAAGGCGTGGTTACTAAAGTTGGCAAACGCTACTACGCTAACGCCACCCAGATTGTTGCGCGTAAAAGTTGTATCTGGTGTCATGACACCCCGGAAACGGCCAACCCGGAAATGGTCGAAGAATATGGCCGAGATTCCGGCTATGGTTACGAGTTGGGTGATATTGTCGGTGGCCGCTTTATTTACGTGCCAATGGCCGAAGCCGACAAAATAACCATGGAAAAACTTGCCGGATTTGGTGGTGGGATCAGTCTGCTGTTTTTTCTCGCCATGCTCATAATCGACCGGATTATCGTGGCCACCGTCGTCAAACCGATTGAGAATATTGTTGACGTTGCCGGGGATATTAGCCGTGGCAAAATGACGCGTGAATTTGAAATAATTGGTAATGATGAAATCAAACTGCTGGCTGAAGCGTTTAACCGAATGAAGGTTTCACTCGCCAAGGCCATGGATATCCTACACAAATAGCCGAAGCCAATGAGGGCTTTGTGCTGACATTCACAGGAGGCTATGAATGAAACGACTACTATTGGTTTTCATCACTCTGACCTTGGTAGCAGCACTGGCTTCGCCGGTGCTGGCGGCCAGTTCACGTCGCGGCAAAAGGACATTCAAAAAAGAGTGTAAAACCTGCCACGTTGAAGGGGCCGAAGGCGGAAAAATATCGCCTCTGCAGAAAACCCAGGCTCAATGGCGCGAATTTTTTAAAAAGAACCAGCATCAGGTCAAGCCGGACGTTTGGAAAAAGTTGAGCGATAAGGAGCGTGAAAATTTGCTTAAATTTTTCCTCGACTTTGCCCTCGACTCAGATCAACCTGAAACCTGCGGCTGAACAAGCAGCGGAGTGGTCCTGAAAAAAGTCGGCTTGCATTTCTGCGGGCCGACTTTTTAACCACAAGAGGACGGCGCAATCCATCAGAGCACGCTATCCAGAATAAGCGTCAGCAGCAACAAAGCCAGCGACAGATTAACCATTTGAAACAGCCGGCTCGGGTCTGCCCGCTGCACGCCACGCACTAACTGAAGCACAATTCCACTCACCAAAGATACCAACAGGGTCAAAAACAGCCCCGTCAGCCATGGATTGCTGATGATGTTGAAAAAACCAAAAAATAAATAACAGGCGAAAAGTGCCGTTAGCCAACACTTATTGATCGCGAAAAATTGTTGCTCATTCAGCTGATCAAAAATAGTCGGCAAACCGGAGTCAAACTGATCCTGACGATAGCGCCAGGCCAGAAGCCAGAAGTGCGGCACCTGCCAAATCACCAGGGTTCCGGCCAGCAATACCACCAAGGGATCATGGGCGACGCCGCCCGCAGCAGTGTAGCCCATCAGGGGCGGCAATGCACCACAGATCGCGCCGGGAAACACCGCCCAGGCCGTTTTGCGCTTGAGGGGCGTATAAACCAGATTGTACCAGACGACCGCCAGCAGCCCCAAAGCTAAGGGCCAGGGCCCAAGGGGCAAGAGCAATAATAGCCCCAGGATCAAGACCAGAAGGGCACACCATAGGGCCTGGCTGGGGGCCATCAGGCCGCGAGGCAAAGGGCGCTCACAGGTACGCGACATACGCCCGTCGATGTCGATTTCCTGCAACTGATTGAGGGCCGAACAACCAGCAGCCAGCAACCAGACCGCCAAGCTTACCGCCACCACCGCCCAGGTCAAGCCCTGCCCAGTTAACAGTGCACCACACAGCGCCGACATAGCTACCAGCGTCGCCAGACGCACCCGAAAGAGCAGGCCGACCGCCGCGAAAAATTCCGTGCAAGCCAATATCAGCGCGGGGCCGGCGATCAAAGAGGGCAAGAGTTTCATCTGCGGCTATTACCTTTTCAGCAGATCCTGAATAATCGCCTGAACCTCGGCCTCAGTGAGCTGATCAAAGGCTGGCATAATAGGTGGATAATCCTCAACAATTTCATAATTAGGCTCGCGAATGGCCCGACGCAAATAATCTTCATCGACCTTGAGATGAAATTCTTCGCCGTTACGCTTTATTTCTGTTGTGCGCGTCCCCAGCCCCTTGAAACTCGGCCCGGCCAGCTGGCTGCCATCGGTGGAGTGACATCCCAGGCAGCCCTGCTCTTCGAGCAAGGCGCCACCATCAAGCGCTGCATCGACCTCGCCATCAAGCAGATACCGCACAATCTCTTCCAGATCAGACTCACTGATTTCATCGCCATAGGCCGGCATCATTGGCGCGAAACCTTCAACCACTTCGTCGCCTGGTGCCCGAATGGCGCGGCGGAGGTAATTGGCATCGACTCTCAGGTTGATCTCCTCGCCATTGCGGGTAAGCTCACGCTGCTGCCCTCTCAGTGGCGCAAAAACGGGGGCAATGCTGTTGCTGCCATCGAAGCTGTGGCACCCCAGACAGCCCTGTTCCTCCAGCAATTGCCGGCCGCGGGCGACCTCTGGCGTGCCGCTGGCCGACTGCTTGTACCAGGCGTCGAACTCGACCTGCGACAGGGCCTCGGCTGTGGTAATCATATCGGCGTGGCCGGTTCCGCAATATTCCGCGCAGAAAATGTCGTAACTGCCGTTTTCCGGCGCCTGAAACCACACATAGTTTTCCATGCCCGGTACTGCGTCGCGCTTGATGCGAAAAGCGGGCATGAAGAAGCTGTGGAGAACATCCTTAGCAGTGATCTTGACCTTGATCGGGACGCCGCTCGGAATGTAGAGCTTGGGGCTGGTGCGGCCATTGTCATACTTGAACTGCCAGGACCACATACGGCCAATCGCCTCGACTTCAAGCGCTCCTTCCGGCACTGCGCGCAGCCCCTTATAGTTGACCCAGCCATACCAGAACATGGTCAAAACGATCAGGGTCGGCAGCAGAGTCCAAGTGATTTCGAGCGGCCAGCTGCCGTCACGCTCAGACGTCGGCTCGGGATACTTTGAACGGCGGTAACGCACCACAAACCAGATCATGACGATGGTGATACCCGCCAAGAGCAGCAAGGAAACGCCGAAGATATAAATCAAAACGTTGTCGACCCCCTGGGCCGTTGGATTGTTGAGCGGATTCACGGCAGCTCCTAACGGTAGAGCACATCAAAGAAGGTAAAACCGATAAAAATGGCCAGGATCGTCAGCACCGCCAACAGCCCGACCTTAAACAGGCGCGCCTCCTGACGCAGGTTCATAAAAAAGAAGATCACCAGCGCCGATTTGGTCGCTGCAATCACCAGCGCGACCCAGATATTGCCGGCGCCCAGATCGACGCGCGAAGCCGCGACTGTCAGCGCCGTCAGGCCGCCGAGCAACGCCCAGACAATCGCAAAAGTTTTGTAACGAACAATAAAGTGCTTGTGTTCCGTCATGGCACCACCTTTAGAGAATCAGATAATAAAGCGGAAAGAGAAAGATCCACACCAGATCAACCAGATGCCAGTAAAGTGCGCTGTTTTCCAGCAGCACGTAGCGCTCGCTGTTGACCTTGCCTTTGGCGACCCGCAGCGTGACCACGCAGATCAGGGTCGCGCCGACAATCACGTGAAACCCGTGCAAACCGGCGGTAAAATAATAGAGGTTGAAAAAGCTGGTCACCCCCGGCCCCATGGCGGCAAGTTCCTCCGAGCCGGGGTAAATACCGTGACCGATCTCGGCCGACCACTCGAAAAATTTGTTGACCAGAAACAAAATCGCTAAACCGACAGTCGATGAGCAGAGCATCAGGGTCTGCTTAATTCGACCGCGCTGGATCGCGGTAATCGCCATGGCCATGGTCAGACTGCTGGTCAGCAGCACCAGGGTGTTGATTGTGCCAAAGTAGATGTTGAGCTTGTGGCTGGCAATGCTGTACGGGGCGGGAAACTTGGCCAGCGAAACGGCGTAAAGAATAAAAAGGCCGCTGAAAAGGATCACCTCGGTGTAGAGGAAGACCCACATGCCGAAGCGTGCCCCGGTGTCGTCGCGGTGTTCATGGCTCATCGGCAACCACTCCTTTAAAGTCATAGGGGCCGCGGGTCAGTACCGGATCTTCTACGCCGAAGTTCTCCATTGGTGGCGGTGAAGGGACGGTCCATTCCAGGGTTGCCGCCGCCCAGGGATTTTTACCGACCGGTGCGCCGTGACGAATCCCCTGCCAGAGGTTGACAAACATGATCAGCAGCCCGAGGGCAAGAATCCAGGAACCGAAAGTCGCAACCATGTTGAGCGGCTCGAACTGCGGCAGGTAGTCGTAGTAGCGTCGCGGCATTCCCATGACACCGACGGCCTGCATCGCCATGTACGTGATATTGAAGCCGACAAAGGTGAGCGCCCAGGCAATGAGCGCGCGTTTATGGTTGTACATACGGCCAAAGAATTTTGGCAGCCAGTAATGCAATGCACCAAAGAAGGCGAACCCCAGGCCGCCGAACATGGTGTAGTGAAAGTGGCCAACAACAAAGGTGGTGTCGTGCAATTGAATATCGCTTGCCGCCGCGCCAAGCACCAAACCACCGAGGCCACCGATGGAAAAGTTGAAGATGAAGGCCAGGGCATAGAGCATGGGCGGCGCCAGCTGTATCGAGCCTTTATGCAGGGTTGAAACCCAGTTAAAAACCTTGATCGCACTCGGTATCGCGACGATGAAGGTCATGAAGGAAAAGACCAGAATCGCCAGATCACTCATGCCGCTGGTGTACATGTGGTGGGCCCACACCAGCGAACCGGCGAAGGCGATTGCCAGGCTCGAAAAAGCCATGGCCCAGTAGCCGAACAAGGGCTTGCGTGAAAAAACCGGAATAATCTCAGAGATGACCCCCATCCCCGGCAAGATCATGATGTAGACCGCCGGGTGGCTGTAGATCCAGAAGAGGTGCTGAAACATCACCGGGTCACCACCTCTGGCAGCGTCAAACAGACCGGCACCGAAGATCCGTTCGAGAAAGACCAGCACCAGGGTAATGCCGAGCATCGGCGTCGCCAGCACCTGAATCCAGGCGGTAGCATAGAGAGTCCAGACGAACATCGGCAATTTGCCCCAACCCATGCCCTTGCAGCGCAAACGGTGAATGGTGGTAACAAAGTTGATGCCGGTCAAAATGGACGAAAAACCCAACATAAAAGCCGCCGTAACCGCCAGGTTGACGTTGGTCGTGGTCTGGGTGCTGAAGGGGACGTAGAAAGTCCAACCCGTGTCGGGAGGACCGCCGCCGCTGAAGATGGCAATAACCGCCAGCAGGGCCCCGGCGACATAGCAGTACCAGGATAAGAGGTTAACGCGCGGAAAGCTGACATCGCGCGCGCCGAGCATGATCGGCAGCACCAGGTTACCGAAGGCTGCCGGAACGCTGGGAATAATGAAGAGAAAAATCATGATCACGCCATGGACGGTAAAGGTGGCATTGTAGGTCTGGGCGCTCATGATGCCGGTTCCCGACTGGAACAGCTGCAAGCGCATCGCCAACCCCAGGCAGGCACCAACAATAAACATGGTCATGATGCAACCGAGGTAGAGGATGCCGATGCGCTTGTGATCGGTTGTCAGTAACCAGCCGAGAATACCGGGGCGCGGGCTTTCAGCAAAGAACCCGCCATAGGAGGAGGTTGTTTCACTCATGATGTCTTCTTTCTGCCGCCAAAAATGAGGAAAAGCAGGAACGAACCGAGGGTCAGCAAAATTACCGTCGCGCTGATCCGCAGCAGGTTGAAGGTATATTCACGCCCTTGCGGGTCGTAACTGAAGCAAAACTGCATCACCGCGCGCATCGGTCGACCAATGCGGTTTTCGGCGGCCTCGATCAGGGCCATGGTCAGATTAATGGAAGAGAAGCGATACCCGTTAAGGTAGCGCACAATTTTCCCTTCGCTGCTGACAACAAAGGTCGCCACCGGGTGAAGAAAATCCTCGCCCTGCTTTTTAAAGTGCCAACCGGCAGCATCGCTGAGCAAACGGATATTGTGTTCATCTCCGGTCAGAAAAACCCAGGAATCCGCCGGCAGAGCATTGTTCATCGCCGTCATGAAAGTTTTCTTGGTGTGCGCCGCAAGCTCCGGGGTTTCGGTGGGGTCGATACTGTAGGCCAGCACCCGAAAATCTGTGCCCGCTTCCAGACGGATATCGGGCAGGGCTTCGGCCAACCCCCCAAGGGTCAGGTTGCACACGTTGCGACAGCGGTAATAAACCGGAACAATCAGGGTCGGGCGGTCGACAAAATCGCCGAGCCGCAGGGACTTGCCGGTTGAATCGGTGAAACGCGTATCCAAGGGGATGAAATCGCCGAGGCGCTCATCCAGCCAGTTAACCACCGCCGGGCTCTCCGCAGCGACAACCGGCAGGGGCGCCGATAGCAGATAAAAGCAGCTCAGGGAAAAAACCGCAAACAACATCAGGCGTTTCAGGGCCAAGGGTTTCTCCCGGGAAAGAAAATAAACAGCGGCGGATTGGATTGTTAACAAAAAGAGTATTCAATGACAAGAAATTTATGCCACTGACAGTCAACTTGTGCTAAATCATAGCACAAATTTCTGTGGATGGCGTCTGCCGCGGATATCCGAACCCGAAGGGAAAAAATAAGATGCACAACATCGAACAACGGCTCACCGAACTGGAAGTACGCTCCACCTTTCAGGAAGAAACCATCAGCCAGCTTGACCAGGTCGTCACCCAGTGTCATTTGCAGATTCAGCAACTGGTGAAAGAAAATCGCCAAATGCACCAGATGCTGCGCTCTTTGGCCCCCGAAACGGCAGAATCACCTGATGAATAATTATTTGCCCCGCAGCCGTGATCTGCTCGAAGCCCTGGTACTGATTTTAGTGGCTCTTGCCGCCGGTCTGAGCCTGAACTACCAGCTGGTGTTCAAATCTTTCGCCGGCCTCAACCCGGTTGTGGTGGCGCAACCCACGGTCACTGCCTCTGATGACAGCGTCGGTTTTCCCGAACCGGTTGATTTTGAAGACCTTGAACGCCTGCTCAACCGCGGCTATCTGCTGATCGACGCGCGCGCTCATCAGGCCTACCGGAATTTACATCTGTCTGGCGCCCTCAGTCTGCCTCTCGGCGAGGTCGATACTCAACTGGCTGATTTCAAGACCAAAGTTCCCCTCAACACGCCGCTGATTCTCTACTGTAACGGCTTCGGCTGTCCCGATTCTTTTGATTTAGGCATGCGCCTGCTGGCCGAGGGCTACACCCGCGTGCTGGTCTATGAAGGCGGCTTTCCCGAATGGCGCGACCGCGGCGGAATGCTTAAAAGTGGGGACGCGCCATGATGAAAAAATTTTTTTATCATGGCTGTCGCTTGCTGCTGGCGGGAGTTTTTCTCTACGCGGGTTATCTCAAAGGAGTCGACCCGGTCGCCTTTGCCGGCCAGGTTGCCGCCTATGACCTGCTACCCTACGCCTTTAACTATCTGGTTGCCGCCACCCTGCCCTTCGTTGAGCTGCTGTGCGGAGCCCTGCTGCTCATCAACCGCCGGGTCAAACCGGCCCTGCTGGTGTTATTCGCGCTTAACGGCGTCTTCATCCTGGCCCTGACAAGCCTTCTGGCCCGCGGTCTGGAGATCGACTGCGGTTGTTTTCACCCCGGCGGGGCCGAAGGCGATGCGGCCACCAGCCCGCAGCTGGCCCTGCTGCGCGATCTGGGGCTGATGCTTGCCATTTTGGGTGCTTGGTGGTTCAAACCGGTCAATACGCCGGAGGTGGCCGATGACTGAAGCCTGGCAGCAACAGCTCAAAGATGCCATCACCAGTCCGCTGGAACTGGCCGAACGCTTCGGCCTGGATCCCCTGCCCCTGGCGGCAGTCACCGAACGCTATCCGCTGCGCATTACCCCCCATATCGCCGAGCTGATCAAGGCCCCCGGAGATCCCATCTGGCGCCAGTTTATCCCCGATATTCGTGAGCTGGATGATTTCGGCTTAACTGATCCCCTGGCAGAAGAACATCTGTCACCCGTGCCCGGCGTGGTGCATCGCTACCCCGATCGGGTGCTTTTTCTGGTCAGCGGCAGCTGTGCCAGTTATTGCCGCTTCTGCACGCGCAAACGCAAGGTTGGCTGTCGTAACAGCGCCCCCAGCTTTCGTGATCTGCGTGATGGCATCGACTACATTGCCGCCCATCGCCAAATCCGCGATGTCCTCTTTTCCGGTGGCGACCCCCTGCTGCTGCCCGACAAGGTTCTCGGCGACCTGCTCAATCGCGTGCATCAGATCCCGCACGTCGAGATCATCCGCATCGGCAGCCGGGTGCCCGCCACCCTGCCCCAACGTATTACCCCGCAACTCTGCAAGCTGCTCCAAGGTTTCAGCCCCCTCTTTATCAACACCCACTTTAATCATCCACGGGAACTGACCCCGCAAGCCGAGGCGGCCTGCAACCAGCTCGCCGATCACGGCATAGCACTGGGCAATCAGACCGTGCTGCTACGCGGCATCAACGACGATGCCGCCCTGTTGCAGACGCTCTTCTTTCGCTTACTGAAACTGCGCGTGCGCCCTTACTATTTGCATCAAATGGATCTCGTGCGTGGTGGCGAACATTTCCGCACCCCGCTGGAATCTGGTCTGGAGCTGATGCAAGGTCTGCGCGGCCCCGTTTCCGGCATGGCCATCCCCCAATTCGTCGTCGATCTGCCCGGCGGCAAAGGCAAGGTTCCCCTGCTGCCCGAAGCGCTATTGCCGCAGGGCGCAAGCACCCAGATTCGTTCCGCAACCGGAGAAATGGTCGATTACCCCCCACCGGCAAGCCCCTAATCAAATCATAACCAAACCTTAACCGTCCGCCTGCACTTATACACAGCGACGGTCACCCTTATTCGCACCCAGCCAGGGCACAAGCGCTCCACTTCCAGGGCACCCATGCCGCGCATCCGTGGAAATCGGCCTGCTCAAAACGCCGACCTTAGGCTTACAATTCCTAGATAACTTACTGTTTCAAAGATATTTTTCAAGCTGAACAGCTTCGAAAAAATCGCAGAATTATAGAAAACTCTTTTCGGGATTCACCCTCCTGCGCCTGGCGAAAAAGGCGTTGTTTATCCCGGTTGTAATTTAAAAGGTTTCGGGTTAGTTGTAGCACCTCAGGCAACAAGCCAGGCTTTTGGAGTGGCGCAAGCCCCTTTCAAGTAGGGTCTGCGCGCAGACCTGAACAGTAGAACAACCGAATTTACGACGTATTGCTGATTTAGCGGTATGCCTTTGTAAAGAGCAAACCATGGGAAACCATGGGACGCAGAGCTGTGGGACTACGGCAGCAGGATGGAGCGAAAGTTCCTTCTTGTTGACTATGTCTGCCAAGCCGCCAGAGGACAGTCTGGCGGCTTTTTAGTGCCCGCCAAACTGTCATCAAACCGCTGATCTCTCCACTTATTTCTCTCGGAGCGTGATCAGATGACCAACCTGTTACACGATTTTTGGATTTACCTGCTGCCCCTGGCGGTCTTTTGGGGGCTCTTCATCCTCAGCCGAAAACGCCAGCACCAGCGCAGTCTCGCCGCTCTCAACCAAGCGATTGCGTCGGGCATGACGGAACCCGCCAGCTTACATCCGGTGATCAACCCCAACCGCTGCCTGGGCTGCGGTTCCTGCATTGCCTCCTGCCCTGAACAATCGGGCCACAGCGTGCTGGGTCTGATCGCGGGAAAATCTACCCTCATCGGCCCGAGTTACTGCATTGGCCATGGGGCCTGCGCCAAAGCCTGCCCTCAGGAAGCCATTACTCTAGTCTTTGGCACCGCGACTCGCGGTATCGACATCCCTGAAGTTAAGCCGAATTTTGAAAGCAGCGTGCCAGGTTTGTTTATTGCCGGTGAGCTCGGTGGTATGGGCCTGATCCGCAATGCCATTGTGCAGGGCTGCCAGGCTCTGAATGCCATCCGCAAGCTGCCGGGAATCGGCCAGGGGGAGCAGCTCGACCTGGTGATTGTCGGCGCGGGGCCGGCCGGGTTTGCGGCGTCCCTCGGAGCCTTGAGCCACAAGCTGCGTTTTGTCACCCTCGAACAAGATACCCTTGGCGGAACCGTCGCCAACTTTCCCCGCGGCAAAATTGTTATGACCGCACCGGTGGAAATTCCCCTGCTCGGACGGGTGAATTTTCGAGAAACGACAAAAGAGAAATTGCTCGAATTCTGGCAAGGCGCCGAGAAGAAGACCAAACTGAAAATCAATTATCGCGAAAGGGTCGAAAAAATTGATCGCAGCGGCGAGGGGTTTGTCATCAAAACAGACCGGCAAACCTACCGCAGTCGGTCGATCCTTTTAACCCTGGGGCGTCGTGGCACGCCGCGCAAACTGGACGTGTCGGGAGAGGATCTGTCCAAGGTCGTCTACAAATTGATCGACCCCCAAGAATACCGGGGCAAAAAAGTTCTGGTGGTCGGTGGCGGCGACAGTGCCCTCGAAGCGGCCACCAGTATTGCCGCCGAAGAAGGCACCCAGGTGGCCATCTCTTATCGCAGCGCCTCATTTTCACGCGCCAAACAGAAAAATCGCCAGAATGTCGATGAGGCTGCCGCCGCAGGGCGCTTGCAGGTACTGCTGGCTTCGCAGGTTAAGGAGATAACCCCGACGCATGTAGAGATCCTTCACAACGAGCAGACCCTCAGGCTCGAAAACGATGCCGTCATCATCTGCGCCGGCGGCATCCTTCCCACGCCCTTTCTCCGTGAATGCGGCGTTATCGTGGAGACAAAATATGGAACCCTGTAAACATAATACGCGTTTGAATTATCCTTTGGGCCTTGGATTCTTGCTGATTTTGTTGATTTTTGTTGGTGATCTCCGGGCAGCAGATCTCCCCCCCGAAATTGATGCCGCGACCCGCGTACGTGACTATCAGAAGGCTTACGCGTTGCTGCTGCCTCTGGCCAATGCCGGCGAGGCCGAGGCCCAGTATCGCCTCGCCGGACTTTACCGCGCCGGTCGCGGGGTCGAAGCTAACCTCAGTACAGCCGCGGCCTGGCTCGAAAAAGCGGCGCAACAAGGACACGCCCGGGCACAGCACGGGTTGGCAACCATGCTGCAAAAGGGCACCGGCGTGCCGGCTGATGCGCAGAAGGCTGAATTCTGGTTCAACGCTGCTGCGGGTCAGGGCCTGGAGGCCGCGGTGCAGAAGCTTGACCAGACAACCCGCGTTTCCCCCGCGGAAGATAATGCCAACCATGAAGCGGTGCGACTCAAAGCTTTTTTTAAAGCCGTTGCGCAGGGGCAGGGATCCCTGCTTGAGCCGCTCCTTCATGGCGGTCTCAGTGCCAACAGCCGCGACCCTCAGGGCCGCACAGGACTTATCGTTGCAGCCACCGCAGGTCAGCGTGAAAGTGTACAGCTGCTCATCAAAGCCGGGGCCGACCTTGAAGCGGTTGACCGCCGTGGCGACAATGCCCTGCGAGCGGCGATTTACGCCGAGCAGGCCGATATCGTCCGGAGCCTGTTGGCGGCCGGGGCTCAGATCGATGCTCCTGATCAGCAGGGACGCTCTGCCCTGCACATCGCCGTCGAACGTAAAGATCAGCAGATCACCGAACTGCTGCTGGCGGCCAAAGCCGACATCAACTGGCGCGACCTGGCGGGCCGAACCGCTCTGGATCTGGCCAGTCAGGCTCAAAATAAACAGCTGGTAACTCTGCTGAAAAAACATGGCGCCCTTAAAGGAAGCCCCAACGCGCCAACCGGCCCGATTCTCGATCCGGATGCGCGCCTGGCCCAGATAAAAACCGCCGCCGCTTCTGCCAGCGGGCAAAACCCCTTCGCCGACTGGCCGGTCTTGATGCTTGCCATTTGGCGCGGTGAAACGGAAATTGTCGCGCGGCTGATCGAACAGGGAGAATCCGTCGAACAGCCGGGCATCAGGGGCGAAACACCCCTGATGCTGGCCAGCCGTAGGGGCTCCGTGGCTATCATCGACCAGTTACTGCGAGCCGGGGCGCAAGTCAATCGCCAGAACGCCGCCGGAGAGACTGCACTTTTTTTTGCCAGCGCTGCGGGCCAGACCAGCTCCATTGAGCGGCTGCTGGCAGCGGGAGCAAATCCGGCCCAACGTTTGCCGAGTGGCCAATCGGCTCTTGTTGTCGCCCTTGAAGCCGAACATCTGGACAGCGCGCTTGCGTTGCTGAAAGTCGGCGCGAAACTGAAATTGAGTCAGCAGGAATTGCAGACTCTCAGCACCATCGCGGCCAAGCTTTCGTCAGAGAAACTGTGGTTTCAACTCTTGACGCTGGAGCAGAGCCCTCAAGCCCGGGCCCTGATGTCCCATGCCGCCCTGCCGATTGTCGCCGAGAACGGCAATGGGAATTTCATAAAAATTCTCCTCGAACAGAATCCGCCCCTGAATTTACCCGACCATCTCGGCCACACCGCCCTGGTTCGTGCCGCAGATAAGGGGCATCTGCAGGTTGTTTCTCAACTGCTTGCCGCCGGAGCCGACCCCAATATTCTCACCCCTAACGGCAATAATGCCCTGATGCTGGCCGCACATGCCGGCAATGCCAAGCTGGTGAGACAGCTGATTGATAACGGCAGCGACCTCAACCTCCGCAATCGACAGGGCAACAGTGCCTTGATGCTTGCGGCAGCCAAGGGTCATCTGGAATGCGTGCAGACCCTGCTTAACCTGGGGGCCAAAACCCATTTGCGCAACAAAAAACGCGAAAAGGCTCTCGATCTCGCCACTGCGGGCAAGCATCAAGCGGTCATAACCCTACTGCAGACGCACGAGGGACGTGGTTTTTTCAACTTTGGCGTGCTGTAATTTTTCGGTACGGAGACAAAACATGAAGACAAGCAAGACTCAGACCCGACCAATTTTTCGTGCAGATGCGCGCCCCATGGATGCGCCGACAGCCCCGAAACCCCGCGCCAAGAGTGCCGCCAGTGTCGTTTCCCTCGTGCCGGCTCGCAGTGTGGCCGGCAAAACGGCAGGAACCGACTCGGGGTCCGGCATAAAGGCAACTCTGTCCCCCGCAACGGCACCCGCAAAGCAAGCGCCGCCTCCTTTGCCGACATTGAACCCCCTGATATCGGAGCTGCAAGTCTCAGCCGCAGCCCGGTTACAGGTTCTAATTTTTACCCTGGCCGCCATTGCAGCCCTGGTGACAGGTTTCCTGCTGCGCAATGAAGGCTACCTCAGCGCCGAAAATGGCACCGGCTATGTGCTGGGGATAATCGGCAGCGCCCTGATGCTGGTGTTGCTGGCGTATCCCTTACGCAAAAAAGCGCGCTTCATGCGCAACTGGGGACAAATTTCCTACTGGTTTCGCTTCCATATGCTGGCCGGCGTGGTTGGACCAATGTTGATTCTGTTTCATGCCAACTTTCAACTCGGCTCTCTCAACAGCAAAGTCGTTTTGGGCAGTACCCTGCTAGTCGCCGGCAGTGGACTGTTTGGCCGCTATCTCTACACGAAAATTCACTATGGCCTCTACGGCAGCAAAGTATCCCTGGAACACTTGCACGACGCCATTAGTCATAACACCGACAACCTGTCCCAGGTTTTCACCTATGCGCCCAAAATTCAACAGCGACTGCTGAAATTTGATCAGTCAGTCTTAAGCCCGACGAACGGTGTTTTTGAAAGCATCGCTCGCGTATTAAGCGTTGATCTGCGCCGTCGCTGGACGCATTTGATTATTCGAGTAGCACTGCGACGCTCATTAAAAGTGGCCGCCCGTCGCAACAATTGGACGCGCACAGAAACCACACGCCAACGCCGTGCCGCCAACAATTTGATCTCCCGGCACTTTAGCGCCGTTCTTAAAGTTGCAGAGTTCAGCTTTTACGAACGGCTCTTTTCTCTCTGGCATATCTTCCATTTGCCGCTCTTTCTGTTGCTTATTATTGCGCTCGCCATCCATGTGATGGCCGTCCATATGTATTGATCTCACTGATGAATTTTAGCCTGAAATTAAAACTCGCACCCCTGGTGTTGATACTAAGCGGACTGTTTTTCTTCCTGCCGACAAAAGCCACTGCTGATATCAAGCAGCTGGTCATGCCCGGCCCACTGGTTGACGCCCACGCGCAATTCGAACAGCAGTGCGAGCGTTGCCATGAAGCCTTCAAAAAAGGCAAGCAGGCCGATCTTTGCCTCGCCTGCCATACGTTTATTGCCACCGACCTGAAGCAGAAAACCGGTTTTCACGGACGCAACCCTTCAGTAATCGCAGCCGAATGCAGCCATTGCCATACGGATCACGAAGGACGCAAGGCCGATGTTTTAATGTTCGACCCGGAAACCTTCGATCATCAATTCACGGATTTTCAATTCAACGGTGCCCACACAAAGCTCGAATGCGCCAGTTGTCATCCCGTGACCGAGGTTAAAAATAAGCCCGTCAGAATAGATGGCCTTGCGCCTCAAGGCTTTTACAGCCGCACCCCAATGAATTGTGTCGACTGTCACGCCAAAATTTCGCCTCACAAAGAACGCCTGGGCAACAGGTGTAAAGACTGTCACAACGAGGATTCATGGAAAAAAGTTACCTTTAACCATGACAAAACCAAGTTTAAACTTAACGCCATGCATAGGCAGGTCAGCTGTGCCCTTTGCCACCCAAATCAAAAATGGAAAAACATCGCGACAGACTGTTACAGCTGCCACCAGCTGAACGACGCCCATCGCGGACGCTATGGCCAAAAATGTCAAACCTGCCACAGTGACCAAGGACCGCCGCTGCCGGGGCAAGGGGCAAAGAGCGCCTGGGAAAAGGTGAAATTTGATCACGCCCAGACGAAATTCAAGTTGGAAGGCCAGCATCAGAAACGCGCCTGCGATCTTTGCCATCCGCAACAGCTCTATGGTCAGCAACTGAAAACTGATTGCTTCGCCTGCCATGAGAAAACGGATCGGCATGCCGGGCTTTATGGAAGCAAATGTGAGAGCTGTCACACCAACAAGGGCTGGAAAACCCCGGTTTTTGATCACCAGAAAACGAAATTTCCCTTGCAGGACAAACATCAGAAGCTGGCCTGCCGCAGTTGCCATACCCGGTCGATCACCGCCGAAAAACTTGGCACCAGTTGCGTCAGCTGTCATCGCCTCGACGACGTTCATCGCAACCCGCAAAATGAGCGCTGTGAGCGCTGTCACACCCCCAAAGGCTGGCGCAATGAGACGCGCTTCGACCACGACCTGAGCCGTTTTCCCCTGCTGGGCCTCCACGCCCTGGTGCCCTGTGAAAGCTGCCACCAAAATCCCCAATTCAGCGCAACGCCTTCGACGTGCACTCGCTGTCATGCCGGCGACGACAAACACAAACACCGCCTGGGCGGAAACTGTGACACCTGCCACACCCCCAACGGGTGGGCCCTGTGGCAGTTTGACCATAATCGCAACCCCAAGGGGTTCAAACTGGAAGGTGCCCATGTCGGTCTAGAGTGCCAGGCCTGTCACCAGAAGCCCATAGGCCCGGATAAAAAAATCTCTTTGCCCAAAACCTGCGCCGAATGTCATGCCAAAGACGACATTCATCGCAATGCCTTTGGACGCAACTGTGACCGCTGTCATCTCAATGAAAGTTTTAAAAAATTGCGCAAAATACTCCACGAGGACAACTGAAATGACCGAATTCAAGCGCCGCCACTTCTTTATCACCATGTTTCTGTTCCTGGCGACCAGCGGGCTATTTCCAGCCTGGGCTCAGGCCGACGACCAACCGCATTATCTGGTGAATCTGGAAGCTTCGCGCCAGGTTCTGGAGCCGGTTCCCTTCCCCAATTTCGGCGCTGCCAAAGTTTTTATTTCAGGTTTTGAAAATGCGGGAGAGGCCTGGAGTCGCCGTCGGTTAGGATTTTTTGACAGCCTGCAAGAAGCAAAACAGGCCTTGGCCCAAGTGCAGGAACGCTACCCAACGGCCTGGATTTCAAAAATTTCGGCGGCAGAATACCAACAATTTTCCCTGGCGGTAAGCAGCACAGTTGAGCCTGAACCGACCCAAAACCTGCGCGACACAAACCTTGCGACTTCTGCCACTTCCAGCGCAGTGCAACAGTCGTCAAGGGAAACTTCTACGACCCGGTTCGATCATGATCAAACCGGATTTTTGCTTGAAGGAAGGCACGCCAGAATTGCTTGTGAAACTTGCCACACGCGCGGCATTTTCAAGGGAACACCGCGCAATTGCGAACAATGTCATGCGCAGAGCGGCAGCGTGCATGCTCCGGCCAAACCAGCTGGTCACATTGCCACCGCGGCAAACTGTGAACAGTGTCACAACAACCGCAACTGGAAAGTCACGCGGGTCGATCATAGTAATCTGCCCGATGAAAATTGTGTCAACTGCCATAACGGCACCACTGCGCCGGGACGCCCAGGACAACACGCTCAAACCTCGAATCGCTGTGCCGATTGCCACAGCACCAGCCAATGGACGCAAGTGCGCGTTGACCATAGCAGGTTGAGTGAAAACTGTTTCAGTTGTCACAATGGCACCAGCGCACAAGCCCGTTCAGCTCAGCACCTAACAGCGAACAACAGCTGCGAAAACTGTCACCAGCCCAGCGGCTGGAACCAGATTCGCATGGATCACAACGCGGTAACCGGCACCTGTTTCAGCTGTCACGACAATGTCATCACCGACGGCAAAGATCTGCAACACATTACATCGACCAACAACTGCGAAGACTGCCATAATTCCGCCGACTGGAAACAGGTCAAAATTGACCACGACGCCACCACCGGCACCTGTGTCAGTTGCCACGATGGCGTCATTACCGACGGCAAAGACCAGAAGCACATCACCACAACCAACAGTTGCGAAGACTGCCACAATTCCGCCGACTGGAAACAGGTCAAAATTGACCACGATGCCACCACCGGTACCTGTGTCAGTTGCCACGATGGCGTCATCACCGACGGCAAAGACCAGAAACACATCACCACGACCAACAGCTGTGACGACTGCCATAATTCCACCGACTGGAAGCAGGTCAAAATTGACCACGACGCCACCACCGGTACCTGTGTCAGTTGCCACGATGGCATCATTACCGACGGCAAAGACCAGAAGCACATCACCACGACCAACAGTTGCGAAGACTGTCACAATTCCGCCGACTGGAAACAGGTCAAAATTGACCACGACGCCACCACCGGAACCTGTGTCAGCTGTCACGATGGCAACATCACCGACGGCAAAGACCAGAAACACATCACCACGACCAACAGCTGCGAAGCCTGCCATAATTCCGCCGACTGGAAGCAGGTCAAAATTGACCACGACGCCACCACCGGCACCTGTGCCAGTTGTCATAACGGCAGCAAAGCGCCGGGTAAACCTTCTGGCCACATTGCCACCACCGGGGCTTGCGACAGCTGTCATGTAACGACTAACTGGTCCCAGGTCAACGTTGATCACAGTACCTTCACCAATAACTGCGCCAGCTGCCACAATGGCTCGGCCGCACCGGGCAAGAACTCCGGTCACATCACCACAACCAACAGCTGCGAAGCCTGTCATAGTGCAACGGGTTGGGGCTCAGTCCGCATGGATCACACCGCGACGACCGGCACCTGTGCCAGTTGTCATAACGGCAGCAAAGCGCCGGGTAAACCTTCTGGCCACATTGCCACCACCGGGGCTTGTGACAGCTGTCACGTGACCACAAGTTGGTCGCAAGTGAATGTTGATCACAGTGGTTTCACCAATAACTGCGCCAGCTGCCACAACGGATCCAGTGCCCCCGGCAAGAACAGCGGTCACATCACCTCGACTAACAGCTGCGAAGCCTGTCACCAGACCACCGGCTGGGATTCCGTCCGCATGGATCACACGGCCACCACCGGCACCTGTGCGAGTTGTCACAACGGGAGCACGGCACCGGGGAAACCTTCCAACCACATTGTAACGACAGGTGCCTGCGACAGCTGTCACGTGACCACAAGTTGGTCGCAAGTGAATGTTGATCACAGCACCTTCACGAATAACTGCGCCAGCTGCCACAACGGATCCAGTGCCCCCGGCAAAAACTCCGGTCACATCACCTCGACTAACAGCTGCGAAGCCTGTCACCAGACAACCGGTTGGGGCAGCGTCCGTATGGATCACACGGCCACCACCGGCACCTGTGCGAGTTGCCACAACGGCAGCACAGCACCGGGTAAACCTTCCAACCACCTTGCCACCAGTGCAGCCTGTGACAGTTGTCACGTAACGACTAACTGGTCGCAGGTCAACGTTGATCACAGTGGTTTCACCAATAACTGCGCCAGCTGCCACAACGGATCCAGTGCCCCCGGCAAGAACTCCGGCCACATCACCTCGACTAACAGCTGCGAAGCCTGTCACCAGACAACCGGTTGGGGCAGCGTCCGTATGGATCACACCGCGACCACCGGCACCTGCGCGAGTTGTCACAATGGCAGCACAGCACCGGGGAAACCTTCCAACCACATTGTAACGACAGGTGCCTGCGACAGTTGTCATGTGACCACCAACTGGAATCAGGTCAATGTGGATCACAGTACCTTCACAAATAACTGCGCCAGCTGCCACAATGGCTCGGCCGCACCGGGCAAGAACTCCGGTCACATCACCACAACCAATAGCTGCGAAGCCTGTCACCGCACCACCGGCTGGGGTTCCGTCCGTATGGATCACACCGCGACCACCGGCACCTGCGCGAGTTGTCATAACGGCAGCAAAGCACCGGGGAAACCATCTGGCCACATTGCTACCAGCGCGGCCTGTGACAGCTGTCACGTGACCACAAGTTGGTCGCAAGTGAATGTCGATCACAGCACCTTCACCAATAATTGCGCCAGCTGCCACAATGGCTCTGCCGCACCGGGCAAGAATAGCGGTCATATCACTTCCACTAACAGCTGCGAAGCCTGCCACCAGACCACCGGCTGGGGCAGCGTGCGTATGGATCACACGGCGACCACGGGAACTTGCGCGAGTTGCCACAACGGCAATACCGCTCCGGGTAAGAACAGCGGGCACATTGCAACCACAGGTGCTTGTGACAGTTGTCACGTGACCACCAACTGGTCGCAGGTGAATGTTGATCACAGCGGTTTCACCAACAACTGCGCCAGCTGCCACAATGGCTCTGCCGCACCGGGCAAGAATAGCGGTCATATCACTTCCACCAACAGCTGCGAAGCCTGTCACCAGACCACCGGCTGGGGCAGCGTGCGTATGGATCACACGGCCACCACCGGCACCTGTGCGAGTTGCCACAACGGGAGCACGGCACCGGGGAAACCCTCTGGCCACATTGCCACCAGTGCAGCCTGTGACAGCTGTCACGTGACCACAAGTTGGTCGCAAGTGAATGTTGATCACGGTGGCTTCAGCGGCCTTTGCTCAAGTTGTCATAATGGCTCTGCGGCGCCCGGCAAACCTTCGGGCCATGTGCAAACGGCGGCTCAATGCGACCTTTGTCATTCGACCCTGGCCTGGGAGCCGGCCCGCTTCGATCACGGTAACGCAGCGGGCACCTGCTCAACCTGTCATAACGGTACCACCGCCACGGGTAAAAACTCTGGCCACTTTGTTACCACCGTGCAATGTGACAGCTGCCACACCACCA
>Ga0210023_1000526_pt1 | contig 29372 bp, 20 predicted proteins | sample CryGeymeta201524_FD_183987 | JGI IMG/M metagenome (GOLD analysis project Ga0210023, IMG submission 183987) | Groundwater microbial communities from Crystal Geyser aquifers in Utah, USA - Crystal Geyser metaG 2015-24 (SPAdes) (version 2) | ecosystem: Environmental > Aquatic > Deep subsurface >... | reverse complement strand
GGTTGAGCTGCAGCTTGGCGTTCTTTCCTTTGAGGAAGTAGGTGGCGCCCAAGAGATAGTCGCGCTCGCGGTCGTTGACGACGGCCTTGCTCGGGTCCCACTGCTCGTAGCGCGCAACGACCTGCCAGGTGTCGTTGAGCCGGTAGCCGTACAGCAGATAACCGCCGTCGCTGCGGACGGCGGCATCGTCGGCGCGCACCGCTTCCAGTTCGAGGGTCTGCGGGCCGTTGTTGTAGGACAGCTCCGCCCCCAGGCGATTGCGCTTCGTGCGCGCCGCGGTGGTGTCGCCTTCGGCGCCGTACAGGCCCAGTTGGAGCGTTTGGCCGTCCGGGAGTCGAGGTTTGTGAACCAAGCGACCGAGGAGCGCCTTCTGGTCGTTGTCGTCAGTGGCGTTCTGGCGCGGCCCGCCGTCGTTGAAGAGCCCCACGGCAAACTCGACGCCCGGGTACTTGCCGCGAAGCTGAGCTCCTACGTCGCGCACATCGCCGACGCGCCCCGCGCGAATGCCCAGAGCGCCGGTGTTGAACAGTGCTCGCTCAACGGTCAGCAGCTCGGAGGAGGAGCGCAGACCTTCCATGCTCATCGGCACCTTGTACTGCCCGACGTCCAGCGCCAGTTCGGGGCTCAGCGCATAGCTGATGAGCATGTCCTGCAGCACGTTGCCCGCAGCGTTCACGGCCACGCTGGTCACATTGCCCCCTGCCGTCGTGGTGTTCAGCCCCAGGACCTTCGTCGTGTCGAACATCGTCCGCCAAGTCACTTTTGGGGTGATCTCGCCCGAGAGGCTCAACTCCATGCGCCGCAGCCGGACCGAGTCCGCCGCTTCGCTGTCCGTGCTGTACCAGCTCTGCATGAGCCCCCCGATCTTGATCTTGCCGAACCCCGCCGCCACCGGCTGGGGCGCTTTCGCCCGCTGCTCGGTCTCTTGCTTCTGCTTGTCTTCGATCTCCTGCAGCCGCTTCTGCAGGTCCGCGATCGCGCGCTTGAGCTCGGCGATCTCGCCCGCGCCCTGGGCGAGCGCGCTGCCCCCAGAGATCACCAGCCCCAGCAACCACGCCACGGTCCACACTGATCTTCGCATTGCCGTTCTCCTCCTGCGCAGCTTGAATTGCTGCGCCCTACCGCAATCGTAGGCCCTCGCCCGACCCAGGTCCATCGGCGAACTCCCTGAATCTTTGGCGGGTTCAGGGGATTCCCTGAAGATCCGCGCCGCGGCCTCAGCCGGCGCGCTCGCCGGCGTCGCCGAGGATTCCCGTGTCCATGGCGTGCCGCACCAGTTGCGCCCGCCGGGTGAACCCCAGCTTGTCCATGATCCGGCGCTTGTGCGTTTCGATGGTCTTGACGCTCAGGAAGAGCTGTTCGGCGAGTTCCTTGTTGCTGTACCCCTGCGCCACCAGGGCGACGACTTGCCGCTCCCGTTCGGTCAGTTCCTCTGCCTGCCGCGGTCTGGTGCGGCCTGCCGCCGAACTGCCGTCGGCACGGACGTAGCGATCGATGAGGACCCGCGACATCGCCGGGCACACGAACGTCTCCCCCGACTGCACGGCGCGAATCGCGGCCGTCAGGTCCGTGTCAGCCGACTTCTTCAGCACGTAGCCGCTGCACCCTGCCCGCAGGAACTGCGCCAGGTACCCCTCGTCGTCGTGCATGGTCAGGACCACGATCTTCGTGGCCGGCAACAGCGCCTTCAGCCGGCGCGCGGCCGCCAGCCCGCTCAACCTCGGCATGCTGATGTCGAGCAGGACCACGTCGGGCGCGCACGCCGCGGCGCGCTCGACGGTCTCCTTGCCGTCCGCGGCCTCCCCGACCACGACCATGTCGGTCTCAGCGTTGAGCAGCAGCTTCAACCCGGCGCGCAGCACCGCGTGATCGTCCGCCACGAAGACGCGAATTGGCCTGGTGCGTTCAGCCACCCGACGGCACCTCCGTGAGTGGCGCCTCCACGAACACCGTCGTCCCTTCTCCGGGGGCAGACTCCAGGTGGAAGCGGCCGCCGATCAGTGCTGCCCGTTCTCGCATCCCGAACAAGCCGAGACACCGATCCGACTCCGGGGAGGTCGTCTCCTCATCGACCACGAAGCCGCGACCGTCATCTTCTACGATGGTCAACAGCGAGGCGTCCCGGCGCTTCAGCAGCACGCTGACGGTGCGCGCCCGGGCGTGTTTGGCGACGTTGGTGAGCGCTTCCTGCACGAGGCGGTAGACGGCGGTCTCCACCTCCGGCGACAGCGGCAGCTCCGCCGGCTCCGGACAGTCGAAGTCGACGGCGATCCCGAAGCGGTCGCCGAATTCCCGGATGAATCGTCGCAGCGCCTCCGGCAGCCCGAGATCGTCCAATGCGCTGGGGCGTAGCTCACGTGCCAGCCGGTGAACCTCCTCCAGCGCGTCGGCGAGCTCGGCGCGCAGATTACCGACCTGCTCCCATGCCGCGTCGGCCGGGCACGATGACTCCAGCACTTTCAGTCCCACCATCAGCGAGGTGAGTGTCTGGCTCGTCTGATCGTGCAGTTCCCGGGACACCCGTTTACGCTCGTCTTCCTGGGCGGTGATGACCTTCTGGAGCAGATGCTTGCGCGCCCGCTTCTCGCGCTCCAGCGCCTGTCTGGAACTGAGCAGGCTGGCGGTCATGGCGTTAAAGTCCGCGGCCAGCTTTCCGATCTCGTCCTGGGCGCGGACGGGCGCGGTCTGGGTGAAGTCGCCGCGGCCCACGGCCCGCGTCACCTCTATCAGTTCCCGGATCGGCTCGACCAGAACCGTGGTGACCAACGCGGCCAACGCCACGCCCGCCAGTCCTGCCAGGATGGTGGCCACGAGCGCCCGGCGTGTCGTCACGGCAATCTGCGCGTTCAATCGCCGCTCGGACATGCCCACCCGTACCGTCCCGGCCCGACCCTCCAGGATCGGCGCCGCCACATCACGAATCCAACCCGCCGTCGTGCGCAGTCGGGACACGTGTGCCAGTGCGGGGCGCTGTGGCCGGTTCGCCCTCAGCAGTTCCAGCGACGGCGGCTGGTCCAGCGTGTGATCCACCGGCGCGCCTTGGCCGTTGAGCACCAACACGTACTGAATCTCGTCGTTGTTCGCGCACGTGTCGAGCAGCAGGCGGTGAAGGGCGAACACGTTGTCCGTGAGCAGGAGGTCGGTCGACTGTGCCGCCACGTCCCGCGCCAGGCTGAGACCTTTCATCTCCAGCTCCCGGCTAATACTACAACCGTACTTTCCTTGAGCAAAGAGAGCTATGCTGGTTCACCATCGGCATAGAGCTCTCCATTACAGCCAAACATCGCAGCCGAGGTGAGAACCGATGACAGAGCAGGAGTTGGAGACGTGGTACGTTGACTTCGAATCGTATCACGCTCGCTTTGCCCACCATTTCTGGCGGCCTGAGCCGCGCAAACAAGCGCGCAAGTACCTTCGCGGGCTGCTGGCGCCGGTGAAGCGAAAGAACAGTTGGCAGTTGGCAGAGGCGCTGGGAGAAGCGCGTCCGGATGCCACGCAGCGTCTGCTGTACCGGAGTGGGTGGTGCGCAGACGCGGTTCGTGACACGCTGCAAGACTTCATTGCGGGCGAGTTTGGCGAGGCGGAGGCCATCGTGGTGATTGACGAGACGGGCTTCCTCAAACAGGGGGAGCATTCGGTAGGCGTTCAGCGTCAGTATTGCGGAACTGCCGGGAAGGTGACGAACTGTCAGGTCGCCCCGTTTCTGAGCTATCTCAGTAGTCGTGGTCACGTGCTTCTGGACCGCCGTTTGTATCTTCCGAAGAGCTGGTGTGGCGACTGGAAGCGACGCCGGGACGCCAAGATTCCCGAGGCCGTCACCTTCGCCACGAAGCCGCGGTTGGCTGTGGAGATGTTGCGTCAGGCGTGGCGGCGCGGGATTCCGATGCGCTGGGTGACCGGCGACGAGGTGTACGGTAACGCGGCGTTTTTGCGGAAAGCCATTGCCGACGCCCATTGTTGGTACGTCCTGGCTGTCTCCGCCACCCACCGCGTCTGGACGGACCGGTCTCCGACCGCCGCGACCGGCCCGACGACCCCGGTTGCAGCGGTCGTGTCCGGCTGGTCGCCCCAGCGCTGGAAGCGCCTGACCGTCGCGGGCGGGGAGAAAGGTCCTCGCCGCTACGATTGGGGGTTCGCCCGGGTGGTGGAAACACGCTCGGGTCGGCCGGGCGCCGACGTCTGGCTGGTGGCGCGTCGTTCGCTCACGGATCCCACGGACGTGGCTTACTACCTCTCCAACGCGCCGCCACACACACGATTGCTCCAGTTGGCCAAGGTGGCGGCCAGCCGCTACACCATCGAGCAGTGTTTTGCGGAAGCCAAAGGCGAGGCGGGACTGGATGAGTATGAAGTGCGCCAGTGGCAGAGTTGGCACCGACACATCACACTTGCCATGATGGCCTATGCTTGGCTCAGTCTGATGCGAACCAAAGCGCTCGAAAAAGGGAGCACGCCACGCCCACGTTGGCCGAGGTGACGATCCCCGAAGTCGAACGCCTGCTGACGATCGCACTGCCGTTGCCTCCCCATTCCGTAGAACTCCAGTTGGCTTGGTGCGTGTGGCGCCGACGCAAGCGGCAGCTCGCACGGATCAGCCACTACCGTCGTCGCGGGCTTCAATACCCCAGCGGCGAGAAGCTCGCCAATCCGCCATAACGAAGTACGGTTGTAGTATTAGGGCGCATTCAGAACACCGCCTCGCCGTGAAGTACCGCAAGCAGGCCATTCTAGGAAGGACCACGAGAAGATGAGATCATTCAGCCTGTCCGTTGCCGCAGCCCTGCTCGCGGCGTTCTGTCCCCTCCGGCAATCGTCGGCGGGAAACCTGGACCTGAGCGTCGAGCCGTCGACGACGATGGATATCACTGAGACCACGAACGGTGTTCCTGCTAGCGCCAGTGTGGATCTGTCCGTGTGGCGTCTTGGCTATGGCCAAGACCTCGGGAGGGACTGGAGCTTGTTGCTGTCCTACGCGACCGGGCACGGCCAGGGCGGGATCGTGAGGGATCTGGACCGCCAGGACTATGATGTGACCGCTACGCGTCTGCTCTACCAAGCGCCTGCCGACAAGGAACGCCCGGCCGCAGTGGCCGCCGGGGTTGGCTACCACGTCACCTCCTTCAAGTTCCCGAGCTTCAACGTGCTGGACAGCGCCGACCGTCAGTCAGGACTACACGGGTCTGACCGTGGGTCTGCGCGCAAGTCAGGTCCTGCACAGAGACACCAAAGGCCAGACAAGCGGCTCGCTCGGGTTTGTCTGGATGCCCGATCTGTCCGGTGGACGGCAGTATGACGGTATGGACGGCGACGGAACCAGCTTCACGCTGGCGCTCACGTACCGTCCCGTCGACAGCAACCTGAGCTACACCCTGGGATATAAGATCTCCAGTTTCCAGGGAGACATCGCAGCCCAGAACTTCTCCATGGATGAGGACTACAAGGGCTTCTGGCTCGGAGTGGGCACCTCGCTAAACCTCAGGTAGCGGGTCCGCACGGCTGCCGGCGGCAGCTTCTCAGTCGCCCACGCGAGGATAGTCTTCCTCGCGTGGGCGATTTGCGGCTGGGCCCCTGGCCAAGCGAATACCGACCTATCGCACGCGAACGTCGGTGCGGCGAGGTCTGGGCATGCTCGGGCAGCAACCGCCATGGGTTCCGCCCCACGACGGGAACGCCCCTCACTTCGCCGCTCGGTAACCCTCGGCTTCTGCGGTGGTGTCGAACCAGGTCTTCCCGCCGTGCCGCGAACGCTTGGGGGCAGGCAGGGGGCGGCCTTGGGCGCCGACTGCTAATACCTGGCGGACCTCGCCGGCCAGTCCGAGAGTCATGACCGCACCAATGGGCACCGGAGTCAGCTCGCGGCCCTGTTTGGTGCTGCGCATGACCACGGCGCCGTTGGTCGCGAGGGCTCCGAAGTCGAGGACGTTCCTTGCCGTGTTGGCGCCCGCGAGGTACTCTTGCGGATCGGCGCCGGGCGTTCGGTCGGGTGCGGTGGGTTCGAGGGTTACCGAGGTTGCCTCGGCGCCTTCCCGTTTCACCGCGAGGCGGCCGATCACCACTTCGTCCGCGCCACGGACCAGTGGAACTCTACCGTCTGCGTCGTACATGCCGACCACGAAATCGTAGCCGGTGGCGTCCGCGTCGTCTTTCACGCTCAGGCGGATTGGGCCGTCCACGACCGTCTCGTTGACCTGCCAGTTTGTGGTCGGCTTGTTGGGTTTGTGATCGGCCTGGAACTCGATCTTGCCGTTGTGCCGGAAGTGCCAGAAGAGGGTGTAGTCGCGGTCCAGCTTGCGGCTCACCTTCCAGTTTACCGTCAGCTCGAACTCCTTGCCCTGGCCGCCGGGTTGCTTCGGTTCTGTGACGGTTGGCTCGACGGGCGGCAGCGTCGCAGGCAACTGCCAGACGTGCGAACGCGCGTCGGCGTAGGTCACGTCGTCGTACTTGGCGAAGTCGCACACCTGGCTGTCGCGTCTCGCCGTCCACGCTTCCGCGCGCGGGCCGAAGGTCAGCACGCCGTACTGCGGGAGCTGGTGGCGGTCGACCTGCACGGGCGCCGCAGCCAGGTTCACGTAGACGTGCTGGCCGCCTTCGTACTCCACATGGAGCGCGTCGAACTGCCCGTACCGTGCGGCCGTGCCGGCGTCGACCCATTGGCCGTCCACCCGGTACTGGAGGTGCTGGACCAGTTTGCCGGCGTAGGCCCGGGCGAACGCCTGCATCAGGTGGTACTCGCGGACAACGCCGTGAGGGTGCTTCATGAGCTGTTGCCCGACGAAGCCCGTGCGCCCGAACGCCACTTGGTAGGCGCGGTACTTGTCCAGCTCGCGGTCGGTCATCACATACGTGCCCCAGCCGGGACCGTACCCCCACGGCAGCCACCGCTCGTAGTAGCCGAACCCGTGGTTCGACATGCGCGGGTGCACTTTGAGCAGCTCATACGCCACCGCCACCGGCGTAGTGTAGGTATCCACGCCGTGGTTGCTGCCGCCGTCGTAGACGCCCGCCAAGGTTGGGTCTGCCGCCTCGAACACCACGGGTCCGCCGAACAGCCTGCGGTCGAAGTCGCACAGCGCCCGCGTTTGCTCGTGCGTCACGCGGACCTTGCCGGCGTGGGGGGCGTTGGCGTCGAAGTCCACGTGCCAGGTCGGCATGATGTCGTGGTAGGCGGCGTCGCATTCATAGCGGCGCTTGACCTCCGGCGTGAACTCGTGCGCGTAGTCCATGAGCTTGGAGGGCTTCAGGATGACGGCGCGGACGGTGCCGTTGTCCCAGCCGGGGATGGTCTTCCCTTGCGTGTCGAGCGCGCAGTCCTCCTGCCGAAAGGCTTCAGCGTTGGGGTAGTAGTCGTAGAAGTTCTCGTGCACACAGAAGCGGTGCCCGAGCTTCTGGGCGGCCAGCGACAGGCTGCGAAGTGCCTTGTCGCCGCCTTGCGCGGCATTGGCCGGCATGACGTTGGGGTAGGTCTGGTCGTACCCATCCCGCTGCCAAACGTGCTTGATCATCAGGAAGCCGGTGACGCTGTACGCGGCCATGTCCTGGAGCCACTTCTCGTCGTCGGCGAACGGCCCGTTCCAACCGTCCAACACCACGCGGTGAGCCAGGTCGGCGAGAGACGGCGAAGGTTGGTGCGTCAGGTTCGACAGCGTCTCTTCGTAGCGACCGGCCACCGTCAGGTAGAAACGGTCGCGCATTGCGTTGCGCTTGCTGTTGGTGAGCGGGGTGTAGGTCACGCCGTCGCGACCTACGCCGGAAGCATCGGACGCCATGACGTCCGCAACCGTCGATACGTAGACGCCCTCACGCCGCCACACCGGCGGGCCGCCGACGGCGAACGGGGTGGGCACTTCCCGCCCGCCATAGGGCTTGGCGGTGAACCCACTGAACCGGTCCGGCTCACCGCGCACCTCCATTCCGAGCGACTTGCCTTCCGGCCAAAGGATGGCCGTCAGCGTCGCGGTCGAGCCCGTCTCGGGATTGGTGTAGCGGTAGGCGCAGGTGAGCTTCTGTCCGGCGAGTTGGGCCTCCGTGAGTTCTGTGCCGAGAGACTTGGTGGGCGTCGAGAACTCGCGCCCGTCCAAGTACACGCGGGGGCCGCCGAAGAATGGAGACGGATCGAGCAGCGTGCCGTCGACCAGTACCGCCACGCCTGTCAGCAGGCTCTGCCGCGGGTCGAACCGGTACTCGATCACCTGATCGCCTCTGCAGCGGAAGACATACAGGTCGCCTTCCTTGCTGACCGACAGCTTGGTCGGCCGCAGCACGCTTGGGCAGACCGAGTCGCTGCGGTGCGCGGTCAGCGGCAGCAGGCTGATTTCCGCCAGCGTTCGGCCGCGCTCAACGTCGGCCGCGCGGAGCTTGGCTGCTTCCGCTTCCGCTCGGGCCTTCGAGGCGGCGATCTGCTCGTCGGTTCCGGCGAGAAGCAGCACGTTCCGCCACAGCGACCAGTCGTCCGTTGAGTTGCGCGCCGGGCCGGGGTCGACCTCCAGACGCAGCGTCGCGTCCTTGCCGGCATTGCCCGCCAACGACCCCTCGAACGGCCGAAACTCCTTCCACGTGCAGTGCTTCTCGAACAGCGTGGTTGTGCCGTCCTTCACTCGGTAGGTCACGCCGTCGGTACCCCTCGCGCCGGCGCGTAGACCGATCTCGCACTGCAACCGGACGCGGTCCGTTGCCGGCAGGTTGAGCGAGTAGTCAGCGAAGGCAACGCCCGGTCCCGGCCGCCAGGGACAATGCATGAACACCTGCGCCCCGTCGGGTGTCTCTTCCGGCACGAAGTACACGCCCGACGCTTCGTCGAACCCGGTCCACCCGTACCCGAGTGACGAGGGCTTCTCGCCGAAGCGCTGGTAGCCGACGGTGGGTTTGACGTCAGTCAGGAGGTCGGTGATGCCGAGGTCGAGGGCGGTCGGTTCGGGCTGTTGGGCGAAGGTGAGAGTGCTACAGAAGAACAGGGCGGTGAGGTAGGTGCGCAGGGTGAGTTATCTCCTCGGGAATTGGGTGGCGTGTGTCACGTGTCCTGTCAGCGGCGCTCTCTTGGGCCGAGGTGGCGCCGCTCCCACAGGCGGACACCCGCGCTGCGTTCGGGAGCGCTTCCACGACGACTTCCTCCCGCCCGTTCTTGGGCGTGCCGAACCAGGTCATGACGGTCGGTGTCCTCCATGAATCGATTCCTACCGAGATTCTATCCGCCTCCCCTCTAACGGCGCCAATTGACGCCCTCGAAAGGAAGGCATACAATACGGGCGGCCGGGGCCAAAGGGCTGGCGGCGTTCGCTGGCCGACCGCTCGAACCGAGGTGAGATCCAATGGGAAAGACTCTGAAGCTGACGTTCACCGTGCTGTTCGTGACCCTCCCGGCTGTGCACGCGCAGCCCCCCACTCCAGCAGACCAGCAGAAGGAGCAGGAGCGGAAGGCGATAGGGAAAGTGGGTCCCGTTGGCATGGAGGAGAAGGCAGCGCTCATGCTCAAGCTCCTCGCGCAGCAGGGAGGGGGCGGGATCGACCCAATGCTGCTGCTGATGATGGCCAAGGGCGATGGTGACATGGGCGAGTTGATGGGCCTCAGCATGATGTCCCGCATGCTCGCCGGGCCTGCCGCACCACCCGTCACCATTCACGAAGGCGGCATGCTTCTCATCATCGAGAACGGCACCGTGTACAAGGTGAACGTCGAGACGATGCGGCTCGAGGGCACGGTTCAGTACCGCACGCAAGCCGCCGGCAATCCCCTCACCGCCCTGGGGCTCGCGCCGAAAGCACAGGCGCGGCCCGATGAGCCGGCGGCAGTGGAAGACCCGCCCGTGCCCGCCAAACGGAGACCGGCCCCGGCCGCGGAGAAGTGATCCCAGGGCAGCCACGCGTGTCCGGCGGCGGATCTCTGCTGCTGCTTGGCTTGCCGGCCGGCGATCCCTTCCCTTGCCGCGGACACCGAAGAAGGCGGCGCGCCGTTTCTACCACCGGTTGTACCGATACGGGTCGTCCAAGTTGGCGGGCGTGTCGAGGTAGTACGAGTCGAGCCAGCGGCCTGGCTCGAAGACGCCCAAGGGACCACGAACGAGGCCACCGGTCTGGCGGAGGTCGGTCACCTTCACGAGCAACACGTTCTTGCCGGGTCGAAGGGCGGCGGCAGGTAGCGCGTAGGCGCGTTCGGCCGACCAGTAGTCATCCGGGTTAGTGTCCTGCCCGATGTGCCCGATCAGCTTGCCGTTGAGGGATGTCCAGTCTTCGTCGTCGATGGCGCCGAGGCAGAGCTTGGTGCCGGGGGCGAGGGTGGTGTTGGGCAGCTCGAAGACCTTCCGATACCACACGAAGCCATCGTAGTTTGCCAGCCCTTTCACCTGGCTCTCGAATGTGCCGGGCGCGGTGATCGTCTGCCAACCGGTTGCCGCGAAGTCCGGGCTGGAAAGCGGCTCGCGCTTCAACTCCAGCTTGGGGTCAGCGGTGAACTGCCACTCACCCGAGAGATCGAGGCTGAGCGGAGGCGAGCCGCCAAACCGCTCCCCGACGGGCGCGTGCAGGGAGACGCCGCAGTTGGTGAGAATACGCGCCAACGCCAGGTTGGCACGGCGGAACGACAGCTTCAGGTACACCTTGTTGGGCGCCTGGTAGTCGAAGTCCGTCGGCAGGAACTGCACGAAGACATATCGCTTGCCGCCGATCGTGCCTTCCGCGAACACGCCCGTGTCGAGCACGGCAAATCCCGTCGGCGCCTTCGTGATGGCATCCAGGGAGACGCGCCCGCGCCAATGGAAGTCCGAATCGCCCAATCCCACCAGAGCGCCTTCCGTCGGCCGGCCGATGAGCGTGTGAGACACTTCTTTCTTCTCCGTCGCCACGGAGAACGGCAGCGCCTTTGACTGCCCCTCGCCTGGCAGCCCGAGGCAGAGCACGGTGTCGGCCTTGGCGGCGGCGTCCTTCACCAGCGCGGGGTCGGCGCCCGGTCCGACGATCAGCGTCGAGCCGCCGGTGAGGTCGGCGCCGAGCGCTGCAAGCGACTGGCGCGTTGCGTCGTCGCCGAGGTAGGAGGCGGCGCTCAGAGCCGGTCGCGGCGGCTGAGCGGCATACGTCAGCAGGTTGCGCAACACGCGCTCCGCCGCCGGGTCGGGCCTGTCGCGACCGGTGAGGTCGAGTTGGCAGAACAGCGTCCTGCCCTGCGGCGTCAGCCACTCGGCCAACGGTGCGTATTGCAGGTCGAACTCGCAGTCCAGCGGGAACGACCAATTGCCCCGTTGCGGTTTCTCGAGGAGCACGCTGGCCACGGTTCCGTAGTTGCCCCATTGCCACGTGCGGCTGTTGCCGAATCCGCACCACGTCTCGCGCGGGTAGCCGCTGTAATAGCCGGTACGGTTGGGGTAGGCGTCCACCAGTGTCGAGCTGCCGCGCCAATCGCGCAGGAGGTCGTCCGTTAGTCCGGCGCACACCGGGTGGCTCGGCTGCCGCACGAACACGCGCCGCGTCCCCGGGCTGGCTGTGCGGAAGCCGAAGCGCTGCTGGAGCACCTCCTCGGTCTGCTCGAACACCAGTACTGTCGCGCCGCCCTTCACCATGCCTTCCAGGTCAACAGGCGGCCCGCCGACCGTCAGCGCCTCGCGCCCGATCACAAACAGCGAACACCCGCTCGGTGGCACCGGCTGCTGAACGGCAGTGAATGGCACCCCATGGTCCCGCAGCAACTTGGCGGTCATCCCCTTGGGGTCATCGCAAGCAACTTGGGCGGCCGAGACAGGCGCGGCGGGCGGCAGGACTGAGAACGAGAAGCTGTCTCGCAGCGTTTCGTCGGTGCGCCCGTTCACCCGCGCGGTCAGTGTGATCGATCCCACTTCGTCGCGGTCGGCGGCAGGCGCCGCGAACCGCAGCGGCTCGGCCAGCTTGCCGCCGGGCTCGAGGCGGCCCTTGCCGGAGCCGGAGCCGACGGGCTTGCCGTTCACGGTTGCCTGCCACGTGTAGTCTGCGTCTGCCGGCTTGCGGAGATCGTTGAGAATCACGACCTGTTTGGTGATCGTCCCCCCGCCAGCGAAGACGTGGTCCTTCGCAGTGAAGCGCTCCGGCGCGCCGGCGATGTACGCAAGCGTCTCGCGGTTGACGCGCTGGAATGTCTTGCCCAAGGAGGTCGGCTCGAAGCGTCCCTGGGGTCGCACGCAGGTCAGCCAGTCGTTGGTGGCCACCAGGTAGTCGGGTGAGATGCCGGGGCGTTGCAGGTGATCCCAGTCGGCGGGCAGGGCGACGTTCTCGACGCTGGCGCCGGGGACCGTTTTGAAGAGGTCGTCCTGATCCCACGGCAGGAGGGCGGAGAGACCGTAGGTACGGAACGCCGGCCACGTCTGCTGGGTGAACAACGACTTCAGTTCCAGGAAGTTGTGCTCCCAGCGGTTGCTCCAGTAGTTGGCCAGCACCTGGCTGAGGTGAAAGGGCGCGCCGCGAGCGTAGACCTGCTCGACGGCGTCTTGGTTGACGAGGTCGTAGTCGGTCAGGTCATACGCGCCGTCGCCGTTGTACATGGCGCCGAACTCGGCGGTGAACGGCTCTGAGTTGACGTTGTTCCGCCAGATGAACGGTCCTTCGCGGTGCCCGCCCCATGACGCCTGGTGGGGCAGACCGAACTCGACGAAGAACAGCGGCTTGACGCCGTTGTCGCGCCACCGGGACAGCCACTCCTGCCGCTCCTGCAGCGGCGTCCAACAGAGGTAGCAATTGAGCGTGGTCATCTGGTTGAATGGCCCACTCTGGTGGTGGTAGCACGGTCGCGTGCCGTCGAGGTCCATGACGTACTGCTCAGCCAACGTCGCCGCTTTGCGGCGCTCCGCCAAGCCGGGGTCGTCCTGCGGGCTGGGCGCGAAGCGGCCGTCCATCTGCTGCGGGTTCTGGTCGTCCTGCCAGCCGGTGAAGTTGTGGTCCATCGCCCACATGAAGATCGACGGGTGGTTGCGGAGCCGCCGGACTTCGTAGTCCACGGCGCGGTTCCAGAAGGCGCGCTTCTGTGGATCCTCGAAGTCGCGGTAGATTCGCTTGACGTGCCGAATGGAGAAGCTCATCGGGAAGCCGGCATCGTCGCCCGCCCGCACGGTGTCGTCCAGGCAGGTGAAGTCCTGCGCGTCGTAGTCGTAATTGGCGTGGAGGACGTAGTTGAAGCCGATCTCCCGCGCCCGGCGCAGCGTCTCCCTGGCCGCCGGGTAGCTGGCGAGACCGAAGTCGCGGCTGGCGTTTGAATAGTCGAGGCAGCGCAAGTGAATGCGCGTGCCGTTCAGCGTGAAGTCCTTGCCGTCGATGCGGAACTCGCGGAAGCCGAACTGCACAGGCGTGGTTTCGTCGAGCACCCGGCCACCTTCGTCGCGCAACTGGACCGACACGGTGTAGAGGTTGGGCTGGTCGAGGTCCCACAGCTTCGGGTTGCGCCAGTCGCCGGCGAGCTCGGCTCGCGGCGTCCCCGCGAACAGGGCACCGCTGAACTCCTTCACAACCCGGTCGCCTTCGCGCACGGTTGCCGAAAGTCGGTAGCGACCGCTCGCTTGCAGACCGCCAAGCTCGCACTGCAGCCCCAACTTCCAGTCCTTGACGGAGGGCTTCACGAACACGTCCCCGAGGCGCGGTCCCGTGGGTTCGCTTTCCAGCCAGCAGTCGCCGCACAGTCCTTTGAAATTGACCTCCTGCCGCGCCTTCTCGAGCTGGTCCGGTTCCATGACGACGATCTTCTCGGCGTCGCCGGCCAGGGCGACCGTGTGAACCGAGAGCGTGTGCGGCTTCCCCGGGGTCAGCAGGGCGGTCACGTCGACCCGGCCGCCGGGCCAGTCGATCAGGCCGGCGTCCTTGCCGTCGATCAGCAGATGCGCTGAGTGCTTCGGGTTGTCGACGTTCACGAACAGGCGCCGGCCGCGCCAGGCGCCCGGCACGGTGACCTCGCGCTGGTACCAGGCGGCGTCAATCTTGCTGAGCTCGAGGTTGTCCTCCCAGATGTCCGGGCCGATGGGCGTGTGCCACGACTTCCCCGGCGCCCACGTGCCGGGGACCTTCAGGTAGCCCCAGCCCGTCCCCGCGGCCGGCAACTCGGTCTCCTTGAGCGACACCGGATGGAATCGCCAGAGCCCGTTGATACAGACGCGCCCGCGGGTGGGCGTCTCCTCGCGGTAAGCGTTGGCGAGATCCCAGCGCGCGGTCACGCCCGGCGGGAGCTTCGCGTCTTCCGGAACGGGGTCGAACTTGAGCAGCTTCACCGACACGTCGTCCCACTCGGCCTTGCCGGTTGCCGAGAACACCGAGCACGACATCCGCAACTCGCGGGCGCCGGGAGGCACCAGGTAGTCCCGCTCGTGGGTCTCCCAATCCGCCATCGTGCCAACGAAGTGCAGCACGTTGGGCCAGCCGCCGACCTGCTCCCCGTCGGCGTCGTAGAAGCTCATCGCAATGCGCGCGTCGTTCCAGCCCTCGGCGCCCAGCACCACGTTGGTTACACGCACGCGGCACGAGACGCGGATCTTCCAGTAGCGCTCTTCCAGCGGCACCGTCTGGTTAGTGGTGGCGGTGCCGACCGCGGGCAGGTCTTCGACAACCCAGTGGTTGCCGCCGGCCGTCGCCCAGCGCGCGCCCGCCCCCCAACTCCACCCGGCCGGCTGCGTGCCGTTGGCGGCCGGCTTCTCGAAGTCGCCGTTCTGGAGCAACTCGTCGCCGAGCTGCGCGGCGTGAAGAAGTGGGGCGAGGCAGAGAAGAGCCGAAAGGGCCGCGATTGAATGGCGCATCGTTGTGGGTCCCTCGTATGTTGAAGCTCGCCCCGTGGTCCATCGCCGCCCCACCTCCCGCAAACAGCCTCAGGCCGCACCCGCCTCGACGGCTGCTCTAATCGCCTCGATCTCCCGCCGCATCTGGTAGCGGAGCACCATGACATCCCCGCTGTGGACAAGCAGGTTGGCGCCGGCCTTTGCCCAGGCGATCTCGTGGGGGTAGCCGTATTCGTAGGTGACGTGCATCCCCGCGCCGATGCCGGCTGCGCGGGCACGGGTGAGGATGTCGGTGACGGCTTGCTTAAACGGGGGGTGGTCGTACTGCTCGGGGAGACCCAGGCTGCACGACAAGTCATGGGGGCCGATGAGGACTGCGTCGAGACCGGGCACGGCCAGGATATCGTCGAGGGCGTTCATTGCCGGCACCGATTCGATGTTGACGACCAGCGCGCTGGAGGCATTGCGCTGGTCGAGGTAGTCCTTCAGCTCCGGCTCCAAGTCGGCGGTGCCGGCGAGGAAGTCGGTCAGGCGCTTGCCCTTCAGCGGCCGGTACTTCACTGCGCCCACCAGTGCGCGGACCTGTTCCGGCGTCTCGATGTACGGCGCGATGACGCCCCCGGCGCCGCCGTCCAGCACCTTGCACGCCTCGAACGGGTCGGGGCTGGGGATGCGCACGACGGGCGCAATGTTGAGCGCGGAATAGGCCCGGCACATCCAGGAGACCTGCGCCCGGTCGAGGGCGGTGTGCTCCGTGTCGATGAACACGAAGTCCACCCCCGACTGGCTCACCGCCGCCGGCCACTCAGGCGCGGGAGAGATGATCATCGTGCCGTACACGTGTTGGCCGCTGTGAAGCGCTTCAACGAGTTGCTGTCCGTTCATTCGGGGTCTCCTCGGGTGTCACGTGTCAGGTGTCACGTGTCAGGTGTCAGGTATCACGTGCCAGATGTCAGGTGTTAGAACGGCGGCGTTTGGCGTTGAGGGGCTGCTCTGGCGCGGCTGCCGCGGCTTTCCTATCCACGCGCATTGTACCTGCTGGCCCCTTGCTCGGACGCCCCACCTGCATGGAAGCGCGAGCCAATCCGAGCCGCGACCCTCCACGGCAAGCCCGTGAAGTTCCCCGACCGCAAGCTCCACACCGCGCGGTACGACCTGGAGAAGACCTACGGCGGCATCTACCAGCAGGTTGTCTCCGGCGTCGAGAGCCTGAACCTGGCGCCCTACGACCTGGAGTCGTACAAGAAGCGCAAAGGCGACATCAACGAGTGGGAGCAGGGGCGCGCGCAGGCGTTGGTGCACATCTTCAAGTGCCTGTACCTCAAGCGCTTTGAGTCCAGCGTCGAGGCGTTCCGCCGCAGTGTCGCGTGGGCGCTGGGCTTCCAGAAGACGTTCCGGTCGATGTTGTTGGACGGCTCGGCTGAGGGACAGCGATGTGGACACACCCGATCGCAAGCGTGTGGTCCAAGCGTTCTCACCCCGACACAACGGCCGCGAGGAGTGGGCCGGCACGGAGCGCGAGATTGACGTTCTGGTGAGCACCGACGGCTTGAGCGAAGGGCAGAACCGGCAGGACTGCGGGTGCCTGATCAACTACGACCTGCACTGGAACCCGACGCGGCTGGTCCAACGGGCGGGCTGCATCGACCGGCTCGGAACCGACTTCGACTATCTCGAGCAACCGATTGGCGGCATGCAGGTGCGGAAACTGCCGCCGGCGAATCAGGCGTACCAGCGAAGCTTGGAGCTTCCGCCGCTGACGGAGGCGTGTACCCAGATGCGTGAGCTGCATGGCGCCGAGGCCGAGCCGACGATGGTCGGACGTTCGGGCAAGGAGCACCTGCGCTTGGTGTGCTTTGACATGGTGAGTGGGTAAGGCGGAAAGTCGGCCTTGCCCGCCGCCGCTTCCGCGAGCGGCAGTCCGGTGGCCAGGAGACGAGACTCATGTCCTCGTTCACCCCCTTCACCTTCCTCCACCTCAACGACCACCACATTGGCACCCCGCGGTCGTACCGGTTCCGGCCGGCCGTCAAGCGGCGGTGGGCGGCGATCAAGCGGCGGCTCGCCGAGGTCGAGGCGGACCTGTTGTTGATTGGTGGCGACCTCACGCGGGATGGCGACACGCATGAGTATGAGTACCAGCTTGCGCAGGAAGACTTGGAGACGCTGCCGTTTCCGGTTCATGTCATCCCGGGCAATATGGAGGTCGGCAACAAGCACACGGACCGCGACGGGCCGGGCGCCGACCGCAACGACGTGGCGCTCAACATGACCTCCCACCGGCTGCGGTTGTTCGCGTCCTACTTCGGGCCGATCAACTGGACGTTCGTTCACAAGGAGGTGCGGTTCACGGGCTTCTATGCCGCAGTAGCCGGATCGGGGTTGCGGGAGGAGGAGCGGTTCTGGCGGTTCCGGGAGCGCTTGCCGGAGCTGCCGCGCGGCCGGCACCATGTGGCGATGATGCACTACTGGCTTTACATTGACTCCCTGGACGAGCCAAACTGGGACATCAGTCGGCGCGAGGAGTACTTGCTCTGGTACTTCGGCCTCGACGAACCGCACCGCAGCCGGATCGCTGAGGCGCTCAAGGCGGCGGGGGCGGACGTCCTTTTCTGCGGCCACGTGCATACCGGCCGGCCGGTAGAGGTTGTGGACGGCATGCGCGTCTACAAGACGCCCGCGGCAGGCAACACGGCTCAGCTCACCGACCGTTGGCCGGAGGTCGAGACGCGTCAGGGCTTCCAGCGCTGCGAGGTGACCGAGACCGGGATCGACGTCACGTTCGTGCCGGGCGCCGACCCGTGCGAGGAGTTCGACGGCTACGGCCCGGGCGGACACCCGAAGCTCAGCGACCGCGACTACTCCCTCGCGCGTGAACAGCCGCCGCTGGCACCCGACCCATGGCCGGTGGGATAGGGCGCCGGCCGCACCGCATTAGCCTCAGGAGAGAGTTCCGACCATGAAGATCCTCAGTGTAGTTGGCGCCCGGCCGCAGTTTGTGAAGGCAGGGGTGGTATCGCGGGAGTTGCGGCAGACGCACCAGGAGATCCTGGTGCACTCGGGGCAGCACTACGATGCCAACATGTCGGAAGTGTTCTTCGACGAGTTGGGGCTGCCGGCACCGGACGAGAACCTGGGTGTCGGCTCCGGGTCGCACGGGGAGCAGACGGGCAGGATGCTCATGGCGCTGGAGACGTGTATGCTCGGGCACAAGCCCGAGCTGGTGCTGGTCTACGGCGACACCAACTCCACGTTGGCCGGCGCGCTGGCCGCGGCGAAGCTGAACCTGCCCATCGCCCACGTCGAAGCCGGTCTCCGCAGCTTCAACCGTGAGATGCCCGAGGAGCTGAACCGCGTGCTCACCGACCGCCTCTCGGCGCTGCTGTTCTGCCCCACGCGAGCCGCTGTGGAGAACCTGGCTGACGAAGGGCTCACGAAGGGCGTGTCACTCACCGGCGACGTGATGTACGACGTGCTGCTGCAGAGCTTGCCGGCAGCGCGCGAGAGGACGCAGGTGGGTAGGGAGTTGGGTTTGCGGCGCGGTGAGTACGTTGTCGTCACCGTGCACCGGGCCTCCAACACCGATGAGCCGGGGAACCTGGCCGCCATCGTTGAGGCGCTGACCCGCATCGAGCACCAAGTCGCCTTCCCACTCCACCCCCGCACCCGCAGTCGGCTGCAGAGCGCCGGAATGTTGGGCCGGTTGCAGGCAGCACCGAACGTCCATGTACTCGACCCGCTCGGGTACCTGGAGATGCTGGCGTTGATGGACGCCGCCGGCAAGATCCTCACCGATTCCGGCGGCGTGCAGAAGGAGGCGTTCCTGCTGGGGGTTCCTTGCGTCACGATGCGCCGAGATACCGAGTGGGTGGAGACAGTCGAGTCGGGATGGAATACCCTCACCGGCCCCGATACCGAAGCCATCCTCCGCGCCATCGCGGCGCGCGCTCCCACTACCGAACGGGGCGCGCCCTACGGCGAGGGCAACGCCGCCGCGCAGATCCGTGAGGCGATCGACCGGTTCGCGGGGTGAGCAACAGCATCTGGCACTCGGCGCTACCAGGGCGCGAACCCCTTGGCGGCGACAGCCTCGAAGGCTGGTGTGCAGACGGTGCCGGCTTCGCGCCTGACATAGATGTCTGTTTGCCGCGCTCGTCGAATGGTGTCCTGCCCTCAAGTCGTGGGGCGGACCGTCTTCTCTGGCAGCACCAGTTGCTGAACGATCTCGGCGGGGATGGCTGTCATGTGCGGATCGCGGTGCACCAGCACGGCAGACTCACGCTTGGCGCAGGCAGCGATCACCGGGTCGATAAGTGGGAGTCTGCCGGAGGCCAGTTCCCGTAGCTCGATGGCGGCCAAGGCGACCTCGCGGGTGACCGCGACCGGGACGGTCAGTTGTTCGGTATAGAGGCGGAATGCCCGGTCGGCTTCGTCCTGATCTGTCAGGACTGCATCGAGTCGCGTCTTCAGCTCGGGGAGCGTGAGCACGCATACCGCGACGCGATTGGCGCGGTCCTTCCACAGCTCCTCGACCCGAGCGGCGCCGGGCTCATCCAGGTAGTGGGCGAGCAGGGCTGAGGTGTCCAGCAGGTGCGTAATCACGCCAACTGGCTCTCCCGCTCGTGGTCGTCAGCATCCCTCTCCTGAGCGAGTTCCTCGAGGGGGTCCGCCCCCTCACGCAGGAACTGCTTTCCTCGCCCGCGGAGGCCGGCCGCGATCCGTGCCGCGGTTGGCAGGACCCGCACCTGGAAACTATCCCCCCCAAGTGCTGCCACTCAAGCTTCGTACCGGGGCCGATGCCGGCGCTGTGCACAATGGCAGCCGGCACGGTGACTTGGTTCTTTCCTGTGACCGTCGTTATCATGGATGCCACACGATCCTTGGCAGGGAGTCATCACGGGGAACGTTATCGCAATGGGCGAAAGATGTCAAGGTCGCCCGCATCCCGTATCAGGCTCCCAGTCACTCCGCGTCGGTCGTCGCGGCGTATACCCGGAACGCCCTGATCGAGCAGGCACCTCCAGGGCCTGGGGTCTCGAAGTCCTGCTCGTGCGCAGGCATGCCCATCTTCCCGAGGCGAACCGCCACCGGGGCGCCCGGGAACGCCGTTCGGGGGATCTCCGCCAAGGTCTGCCACAGGCGCGCGCCTTGTCCCGCGAGCGCCCGGATCGTCTCGGCGTCCAGGATGACCGCCAGTTCGTACGCGTCGCCGGGGTAGCGTAGGCCGCCCAGAATCTCGCGCTGGTAGCCATACACTCCGAAACGCCCCTCGGCGCGGAGGTTCACGCGCAGGGCCCGCCCGTCGGGCCACACCAGTGCCAGACCGGGGCCCCAGGTGGCTCCTTGGTCGGAGCCCTGATCGACGGTGCACACCACTCCGGCCGTCCCTTCGGGCACGGGGCGTTGGGCGAAGGCGACGCTGTTTGCGGCGACGGCGAAGTGGAGGGCGGCCCCTTTCACGGTGACGCTGGTGTCGGGACGCTTCGAGAGGCGCTGCGCCCAGCCCTCGCCGAGGGAGGTCCCCTCGAACCGGTCTTGCAGGAGCAGCTTCCGGCCGGCAAAGGGGTCGTTGGTCGCACCGACCGGTAGCTCGTGGGGCTGGTCGTCGACGATCAGGAGCCAGCCGCGTTTGGACGGGACGGGGATTTCGGTGCCGTAGTCGAAAAGCGCTGGAGGCTGGAAGCCCTCGATCGGCGGCGCATAGAAGTGCGCGCGGTCCGCGGAGAGCCCAATGCTCTGCAGGTTGATGTCGAGCTTGCACCTGACCGGTTCGGGTGCCCAGCTCGCCACGGATACGAGCATCTTGCCCTTGCGCACGTACGCCGTCGCGAGCACGTCGTCACGCCCGGTGCGGACCGGACACGCCGGGTCCCAGTAGCCGACCATCCGCGCCTGGTCGATGCCGAAGTCATCCCACACCTTCCAGAGCGGCCGCGGATCGCCGCCCCACCCGAGCCGGTTGCTCATTCCGTAGACCATGCCGCGCCAGGGGTTGCCGCCGCCCTGCAGCATCTCGCCAAAGAGACCGAAGGGCATGCCCGAGATTTCCACCAGCCAGTAGTCCGGCGACTCGTCGTAGTCGAAGCCTTCGCCGAACCAGAGGCTGTCCATACAGGGGAACAGCTCCATGTACTGCCCCGCCACGTTGTTCAGCCCGTACTCCGGGTGGAAGTTGTTGCCCGAGTGGAAGTCGATGAGACAACCCGGGTTGGCCCGCTGCATCATCTTCCGGACGCGCTTCATGATCTCGCGGTCGTAGCCGATGCCGTCGAGGTAGAGCCCGTCGATGCCGACGTGCTTGATGAGGTAGCTCAGTCCTTCGCGAGTATAGTAGTTGTGCCAGCGACTCAACCCTTGTTGGGCGATGGCGGCGTCGTAGTTCCCGTTGCCCAACGGTTGGTGCCAGGCCGGCACATAGCCCGTGATTGCGTGCTCGCACAGCCAACTGCTACCCATGCGCGGCAGCGAATCGGTGTCTTTGGCCGCGCGCCCCTGGTCGGCCAGCCTGAAGCCAGGACCGTCGCGGAAGAGCTCATTGCCGAGGCTGCGCAACGCCCAGAACTCCGCCGTGTAGTTGCTCAGCTCGCGCACCGTGTAGTAGATCTTCACCTTCATGCCGGCGTCGTGCGCCTCGCGGGTGTAGGCGGCGAGCTTGTCGGCCGTGCGGAACGGATAGTTGATGTGCGGGTTGAGCCCCGCGCCCTGGTGGAGGTTGAGGATCGACGCCCCCGTCTGCGCCACCGCCGGGACCGGCTCTGCAGCGGACTTGTGGAAGTACCGCCAATACCAGTGGCGCTTGTCCAGCACCTTCAGCGGCGTAACGAGCAGACCGAAGTTGAAGTGCAACTCGCGACCGGCTTCGAGCGCCATCGGGCCGGTGAACGCCCGCCTGACCACGGCGTCGCCGTCCTCGCGGATGGTGCAGCCGCCCTTCCCCTCGCCGACCCAGTCGCGGTACAGACCCACGTCTTGCAGGCCGTAGAGACCCCAGTGCGGCGCTACGTTCTTGAGCTTGCACTGCAGGCCGGCGTTCACGTCGCCCAGCCAGACGTGGCTGTTGGCGCGGGAGAGGTCCCACTGCCAGTCCCACTTCTCCGGCCGGACGCCGCCTTTGCGCCCCATGCCGATCATGTAGCGGGCAACGTCGCGACGGAACGGGATCTCGAGGGTGAGGTCGGCCACCTCTGTCGCCTGCTCGGCACGCAGCGTCAGAACGTAGTTGACGTAGCCATCGCACTCCATCTTGGCGCGACAGGACAGCTCGAAGCCGGGCGCCTGTGAGACAACTGCCCACTCGGCAGCGCCCGTGCCCGGCTGACTGCTATCGATCCCCTTGGGCCGCCATTGCGGGACGACACCCCCGTCGCGCTGCACCACGAACCGCACGGGCGCAGCAAGCACCTCGTGGGGAGGCGCGGCGGTGGAGTCGACGGAGGGGCTGAACGTGCTCTGAATGCTCTCCGGCAGGCCGGTTGGGCCGAAGCGGAGTTGCCGCCCAAGCACGTGCACAGTCGAGCCTTCGAGACCAACCGGCTCGTACGGCGCGAAGACCTCGTCATCCAGGCCGATGGTTGAGTTCAGCCAGCGCAGTCGCGACTGCCGCCAGAGGTCGTCATCGCCGGCGTTGGCGATCGCCTCCTTCGCGATGGCAAGTGAGAGCTTCGCCGTCTGCGGTGGCGCGTTGGCAGCGGAGACGCTGACCGTCCCCTCATACGTCGTCGCCGCGGTCTCGCTCGGAACCTGGACGCCGAACCACAGCGCCTGAACGTGGCCCTGCGGCACGTTCACCCGCTTCCGCAACGGCTGCCCGAGGCAGTCCACGCCGCCAAGGTTGAAGCACGTCAGCGCCGAGGCGGGGAGTACCTCGCCGCCGCCGCTGCGGAGGTCGGTGTACTCAACGCGCACGTCTTCGAGCGTCGCGCCATTGGCGAACACGCCAAGCTGGAACGCGTAGTACTCTCCGCGCTGCGCCTCGCCGTGGAGTGTGGCGCGCTGTTCCGCAGTGGTCTGTGTCCAGCGCACGGGTAGTTCGTCGACCATCCGAATTGGGTAGCGTCGGTCTTCGGGGAAGAGCACCAAGCTCTGGTCGCTCACGCCCGCCAGGAACTGCTCCCGCTCGCTCGCCGTCGCCGGCACTTCCATCGGGTCGAATCGGTGGAAGTCGTTGATTGCCTGAAGCTCCACAGCGCGCGCCTGCGGCAACTGCTTCCACTGGCCGGCCGCAAGTCCGGCCGCACCCAGCCCGTGCTTTGCCCGCCATTCAGGCTGCGAGGTGTCCTCGGGCGGCAAGTACACCACCGCCGGGAAGGCCCACCAGCCTTCGTTCTTGTACGGCATGAAGTAGACGTATCCCCGCGAAGGTTGGGAACACCCCGAAGTCCCGGTGCGACTTCGGCTCCGTCTGGGAGAATACCCGCTGTCCTACGTCTGCTGCACGCCTGCCGGGGAAGTTCCGCGAACTTCCACTTCGGTGTGTTCCCAACCTTCGCGGGGATAGTACGTACCCGCCCCGGCAACCGGCTCGAAGACAACGTCGCCGACCTCGCGCGACACCGTGGGGCAGACCACGTTCTGCACCCGCTCGTCGTTGGCGGCCGCCACAACCCAGACGGCTTTCCGTTCCGGCGAGGCGTCACGCCGACGCCAAGGAAGGTGCACCCACACAGCCTCGGCGGCAGCGTCCACCGTGACGACGGCTCGATGGTTGCCATACTTCTCCGGCCAGTCGCCGATGCCGTACTTCATCACTTCGTCTCCTCTCAGCATCGGGGCCACAGCCAGGACAGCGAGCAGGGCGTATCTCGGCGCGGTGCGCAACGTGATCACTCCTCGACCAACCCGATCCGGTTCCTCAGGCAGGAATCGAGGTCACCCAGGAACCACCACCAGTTCGTCAGCTTCTTGCCCTGGTAGGTCAAGCCGCTGTCCGCGCCGGGCAGGTTCTGCATCCAGTAGACGAACCACTGCAGGCTGTCTCCGTTCCAGCGCAAGCAGTTGAGGTGCTGCTTCCGGCCGCTGCCGTCGGGCTGCCAGTCCTCGATGTCGGTCTCAACGTAGCGTGGGTTCGCCCAGTCGTAGTCGCGTTCGGCATTGGGCGGGTAGTGCGCCCAGCCACAGCCGGGCCGGACGATCTTGTGGGTGCGGTCGCTGCCGACGAACTTGCCCCAGAACAGCAGCTCGCTCCAGCGCTCGGGCGGCGTGCGATCGCGGCCGTCGACGTGGTTGAGGACGGCCTCGAGCTGGTGCATGTGGTTCTCAGTCGCTTCGGACGTGCCGCGCTGGTAGTTGTAGTGGTAGACGGTGTAGGTCTTCGGCAGCTTGGGCAGGTCGTTTGGGTGGCGGTTGCTGTTGCTGAGGTCGCCGAAGGGCCCCGCCATGTTCGACTCCCACAGCCCGACCTTCCCACCGTGGTACGCCCAGATCCAGATTTCCTTAACGCCCTCGTCCAGGACCCACTTGCGAATGTCGATCCGCCCCATGATCGCGTCGTAGTTGGTCATCGGCGCACCGGGGCCGCTGTGCGCCACCGTCGGCAGCGGCTCCAGGTACTCGACCTCGTGGACAACCTCGTAGTCGAGGCTCGGCTTCGCGTCGGCGTCCTTGTAGCCGTGGTAGCGCGAGCCGTTCTCCAGTGCCTCGATCAGTTCACGCGTCTGCCGCTTCGTCTTCTCGCGGGTCGCCGCGAGCGTGCTGTCCCAGTCGCCGGTGACCTCGATGTCGATCCGGTCGCCTTTGACGGGGAAGTAGCTGGCGACCACGACAGGTATCCTGCACGGCACCGCCGGAGACTCCTCGGCGACGCCGGCTGTCAGGCAGCCGAACTGGGTGGCGAGGCAGGAAAGCAGCAGAGCGAGGCGCTTGGGCATAGCCGGTCTCTCCGGTGCAGAGGTGCTGAAGGCTACTTCCGCCGCACGTACACGTAGTAGGCGCCCACGCTGAAGTCGCCCCCGTCAGTGAGCCAGGTCTGCACGTGGGCTGGGCCGGCCTGAAGTTCGACCTCCAGAACCGCGGCCGTGTCGTCGGGCGCCACCTCGGTCGAGAGCAGCGGGTGACCCGTGACCTGCAGACAAGCCTGGCGGAGAGGCAGCGCAGTGCCGCCCGTGTAGTGGTCGTGCGAGCATTCGCTCACGCCTTCGCGGTCCCACTCGATGTCCTCACCGTCGATGCCCGTCGCCAGAGCGTGCCCCGCCTCCCGGGGCCAACGGCGTAGCTCGAACTCATATACGCCGGGACGCTCAACCAGCACTTCCCAGTAGCCATTGCAGACGTTTCCCTTCCGGACGAACGCTTGGTTCCAGGCGCAGTCGCAGTCGTCGTTCCGCCAGTCGTGGGTGGTCAAGCGCACCTCGGGCTCGCCTTCGGCCCCGAGCGAGAGCGGGATCTCCTCGTCGAACTTCTGCGAGACGATCCCCCACCACCGCTCGTACCCGGCGCGGAGTTCTGCGACGTGCTCGGGGTGCTCGGCGGCGACATCGTGCTGCTGCGCAGGATCGGCGGCGATGTCGTACAGCTCGCGCCCGTTGACCAGCCGCCAGTCGTTCTTCATGGCTGCGCTCTGTTTCCACTTGAGGGGGTCCGGCACCCGCTGGGAGTCGGTAACCAGAATGCGTTCACGCCACGCCCCGCCCGTCTCGCCGCGCAGCAGCGGCACGAGGCTCTGCCCGTGGAAGGTCCGTCCCGCAGGGACCGTCACCCCGCACAGGTCCAAGAGGGTGGGCATGAAATCGACATAGGCGGTCAGTTCGCCGATGTCGCGCGCTTCCGCCAGACCGCCATTGGGCCAGCGGAGGAAGAACGGCACCCGGTGGCCGCCCTCGTATTCCGAGCCTTTGTAGCCGCGCATGCCGGCGTTGAACGGGTTCGCGACGTCCCGCCTGGCGCCTCCGCACGGGCCGTTGTCGCTCATGAAGACGAGGATCGTGTCCTCCTCCAACCCGAGCCGTTGCAGGTGCGCGCGCAGCTTGCCGAAGTTCTCGTCGATGTTGGTGATCATGCCCAGGTAGCGAGCGTACTCTTCGGGGATGCCGCGGTCGCGGTACAGGTCGCGATAGCGCGGGGGCACGTTGTAGGGGCCATGCGGGGCATTGGTGGCTATGTAGCAGAAGACCGGCTCGTCCCGGTTCGCCTCCAAGTACTCCATGGCTTCGGCGAAGAACACGTCGGTGCAGTAGCCCTGAAACCGGCGCGCCTGGCCGTTGACGGAGTAGGTGTCGTCGAAGTAGTCATTGCCCCAGTAATCGGGGGTTTGGCTGATACCGCCGCCGCCGTGGTTGACGGTGTGCTCGAACCCGCGGTCCTGGGGGCGGTACGGGTACTGGTCGCCCAGGTGCCACTTGCCGAACATCCCTGTGCGGTACCCGCCATCGCGCAGGGCGGCGGCCAGCGTCCACTCGTCTTTGCGGAGCAGCGAGCGGCCGCCGATGGTGTGCCAGACGCCGGTGGAATTGGCGTAGTGCCCGGTGAGCAGCCCCGAGCGGGTCGGTGCACAAGTGGGCCCGACGTGAAACTGGTCGAACCGCGTGGCACAGCGGTGGAACGCGTCGAGGTTGGGGGTCTTGATGAACGGGTGACCGTGGCACCCCAGCTCGGGGTATCCCTGGTCATCGGTCAACACGAAGACGATGTTGGGTCTCGTTCTCACTGTCTGTCACCTTTCACGACGCGGGTCCGGAGCCGGTGCTGTCTGCAAGCCCGGTCCGTCACTGTTTCGGCCTCCCGCCGTTAGCTCCTTCGGATTGACGACGCGGCGGCGGTCGACGGGGAACTTCTCGGGGCGGAAAACGCCGGTAGTCGAGTAGAGTGTCGTTGCTAACGAACGGCTAGAGGACCCTCCACCAATGAGCCGACAGCTCGCCTTAGGCACCCGCAACCTCAAACCCACTCCGCGCCGCCTGCCCGACGTTCTCCGCCGCCCTCGAAGCCCACCGCCCCTGGGCCGCCACCGGTGCCCTGACACCCCTGCCGCACAACCCCATGGGCCAGGGCCTGGACAAGCGCAAGGACTACCGGGGCGCGCTTGACGGCTCGCGCCATAGCTGGTAGACTGCGCACGCAGCCCCAGAGCAGTCAAGAAGTACTCCAATATGTGAACGAAATGAATGCGTGGTATTCAACATTGAATAGACCCCCGCTCACTCCTCCGAGCTGGGTATTCTCACCAGTCTGGACAGTGTTGTACATAACCCTCGCCAGCTCAGTACTGGTTTACTATCGGGCACCTTCACAATCACACGTTGGTTGGACATCAGCGGTACTAATCGTCCACCTGATAACGAATTTGTGCTGGACTTATCTCTTCTTTGGTCTCCGCTCACCTGCGAGGGCGTTGATCGATATTGTTGCGCTGGACAGCTCTCTCGTTGTGCTAATGTGCTGGTTCTGGAAATCAAGTGTGCTCGCCGGAGCCCTTCTCTGCCCATACTTGGCTTGGGTCCTTTCTGCGACCTACTTGAACTATGGATTCTACAACCTGAATTGAGGACCGAACAACGCCTTGCACTATACTCGGTGCCCCGCGCCTTCGGCACGGTCACCGAGCCAGTGAAGGCAAGCGTTGTACAGCAGTGGCCGACCCCAAGGGATCCACCGAGGGCACACGGCTCAGCAAGGCGAGGGACCTCATTCTCAATGCCGAGGACCAGACACGGCGGTCAGGCCAGGGCCTGACACCGACCGATGATGGATTCGCGGACACCAGTAGCCACACGTCCGGGTAGACTGGATTCGCGTCCACAGACCCAGAGGAGCCCGCTGGAGAACCCGATCCGGGCTCAGCGCGTGATCAGTGCCGGCGGGCACTGGTACCCACCGTGCGGCGCCACCTGCCCGAGAGACTGCTTGAGTCGCTGGCGGAGAGACTTCTATGAAACTCGGCCTTGGACTCTATGCCGGCATGGCAACGGAGGAGAACCTCCGCTTCGCGAAGCAGATGGGGGCGACGCACATTGTCGCGCACCTTCCCGGCCAGGAGACGTTCCTGTCGTCTGCGTCCGGGGTCTGGTCGTTTGATGACTTGGCGCGACTCCAGCGGCAGGTGGCCGGCGCGGGGCTGGCGCTATACGCCATCGAGAACTTCCCGCCGCACCACTGGGACCAGATTCTGTTGGGTGACCCGGGCCGCGACGCGCAGATGGAGAACCTCAAGGCGACCATCCGCAACATGGGCCGGGCGGGCATCCCCTGTATGGGCTACTACTTCAGCCTGGCCGGCGTGTGGGCTCGCGTGAAGGGTCCCTTCGCGCGCGGCGGCGCCGAATCTGTCGGTTTCCTGCGCGATCAGATGCCCGAGGAGACGCCGATCCCGCACGGCGAGGTCTGGGGGACGAAGATCACCGATGACGCGTCTCCAGGCGCCCTCGGGACGGTCACACACGAGCAGATGTGGGAGCGGCTGACGTATTTCCTGGAGAACCTCGTGCCCGTTGCCGAGGAAGCCGGCGTCCGCCTGGCGGCCCACCCGGACGACCCGCCGGTGCCGGTGCTGCGCGGCACGGCGCGGCTGATCACGCACCCGGACCACTACAAGCGGCTGGTGGAGATTGTCCCCAGCCCCGCGAACGGTCTGGAGTTCTGCCAAGGCACCGTCGCCGAGATGGAGGGCTCCGACGTGTACGCGGCCATTCGCTACTTCTGCGAGCGCCGCAAGATCTGTTACGTCCACTTCCGCAATGTGAAGGGTCGGGTGCCGAACTACCGCGAAGTGTTCCTCGACGAAGGCGACGTGGACATGATTGAGGCGATGCGGATCTACCACGAGACGGGTTTCGACGGCGTGCTCCTCCCCGACCACACCCCCGCGACCTCCTGTGCCGCCCCCTGGCATGCCGGCATGGCGTTCGCGCTGGGGTATATGCGCGCAACGCTGAAGCATCTGGGGGCGGGGTAGTCCTGGGTCGTGAGGCGCTGCGAGGGCTTGAGCTACACGGGGCGCGCGGCTATACTGCGAGTGAGAGACCTGAGACGGCGAGGGTCTCCGGGAAGGAACACCGCGATGCAAGCTGTTGCCGCGCCCTTGTTTGCCGACCTGTTCGCCTCCCTCCCGAGGCAGCGACAGAGGCGCCTCGAAGACCAAACCCTCACCTATGTTCGTGCCTTGGACCAGTCCATTGCCAAGATCCTGTCCCCCACCGTGGCCAAGTCAGAGGGGCAGTTCCTGGTGACCGATGAACTTATCCCGCTGGAGGGCGCGGGCGCAACGCCGCAGGAGGCGATGGCGGACTACCGGTCGGTGGTGGTTGAGTGGTGCGAAAGCCTGGAGGAGGAGGCCCACGAGCTTGCGGGCCCCCTCCGGAAGCAGTTGGCTCTGCTACAGCAGGTCCTGTCATCCGCTGAGCAGGCGACCTGATGCCTGTGTCTGCCCGCAAGCTCGACCACCTTATTGTGAAGGTTGCCCGGCAGATGCAACGCACGCACGCCCAACTGGAGGACCTCCTCTCGGGCAAGATGAGCCGCGACGAGTAGTACCGATGGCTGGAGGCACGGGAATGAGCGAACGTCGCGGGCGGGATCGTCACTCCGCAGAGCAGACCGCTGGCCAAGTGCGCTTTCCGCCTCACCTTGTTGCCTCTGTCAGAACCGCGACCCTACGTCGCCACTTCCCCGCGACATCCGGTCCAGACTGCCGCCCACAACCGAACCACGAAGGGACCACCGACCAATGAGCCG
>Ga0210023_1000520_pt1 | contig 29555 bp, 29 predicted proteins | sample CryGeymeta201524_FD_183987 | JGI IMG/M metagenome (GOLD analysis project Ga0210023, IMG submission 183987) | Groundwater microbial communities from Crystal Geyser aquifers in Utah, USA - Crystal Geyser metaG 2015-24 (SPAdes) (version 2) | ecosystem: Environmental > Aquatic > Deep subsurface >... | reverse complement strand
ACCGATCAGCAGGGTGATCACGCCGCCGTTCAGCGCGCCGCGTTGCAGGTGTTTGGAGGTCATGGGGCAAACTTGAAAAGGTTAAAGTTGACGTTCATTTTACGGACCGTCACGCTCACCCCATGACTCCTGAACGCAGCCGAATCTGAAGTGATACCGCAACCCTAGCGGCGCAGCCAGGCGCGCCAGATGCGCCAGCGCTCCTGCACGCCATGGCGGACGGCAAAATAAACATCTGCCGCCGCTTCGGCTTCCTGGTGGTCACCGCCTTCTTCACGCCAGGCAGGGGCGTGCAAACAACCGATGGGCATATTGGCCAGCAGCAATTGCCAGTCGCGCGGCAGGGCGTGCCACGCTTCGGCGCTGCGCGGTCGCACGCCAAACCAGCGCCGGTGGCCGGCCAGCACATCAAGCCAGGCGCCGTAATGCGTCAGCAAATAGTGTGGGTCAGCGTCAACCGGGCTGGCGCATCGCAGTGTGCGCAGTTGCACCTCGCCAGTTTCCGGATCACGGCCTGAAACAGCCTGGCGGGGCTGCCAGCGCAAGGGCAAGCCTTTGGCACCACGCAGCAGAGTGTCTGCGGCAAGCCAGGGCAACAGGGCCAGGCAGACAAAGCCGGCGGTCAGGCGCGATAGCCACGAGGCGCCCACCTCGCCTTGCGGTTGCAGGTCGAGCAGCAAACCTTCGGACTCGGGCAACACGGTGCGCACGCCCAGGCTCAGGTGCTGCACGCTTTGCGCGTTGACCAGGGTTTGGTCAAGCTCCAGACCCTGGCCGATAAACGTGTCAGGAAACACCACGCTATGGCACACCGTGGCGTCTGCCGACACCAGCACATCACGGGTAAGCACCGTGGCGGGGCCAATCCGGGCGCCTGCGGCGACAAAACAACCGGGGCCGACCAACGTGGGCCGCGCCATCAGGGCGCCGGTTTGCACCACGGCCTCGGGGCTGTAGGCGCCCCATTCGGTTTGTAACCAGGTGGCTGGCGCCCGGGCCAGCGCCTCATCGGTCAGGGTGGTCAATTGGGCATCGAGCAGCTCGACGGCATGGTTCACGTGCACACATTCTTGCGTGTCGATCAGCAACAATTGCGCTTCATACTGACACAAAAACTGGCCCAGGGCTTGGTCGTCGCCAAGCTGGGTTTTTGCCAGCAAGCGGCCGGCGTCGGTGCTGGCCCAGCCTGCCCACAAAATACCGTCGGGCTGCGCCACGGCGGCAACCTGATCGCGTTCGATCAACGCTGACAGCACCCGCTCAGGCACCAAATGACCGGCCTGCCCCAGCAACACGCGCCGGTCTGCTTCAAGGCCAATGGCGCGCAGCACGCTTGACGGCGTTGCAAAGTCTTTGACCAAATGCCAGCGCAGGTTGACGCCCCAGCGCTCGCCCATGCCAAGCAAGTGCCGCAATTCTTCGGGCCGGGAACTCACCACCAGGTCGATTTGGCGAATGCCCAGGTTGGCCAGTTGCTCGATGGCGGCCTCAATGAAAGTGCACCAGCCATAGGGCAGCAAGGCCACTGGGAAATCACTCGGAACGGGAATGTCTTTGGCGGCAGTGGCGGTGGCGAGCAAAACGGTGTGCAGGCTGTCTGACCCGAGCTTGGGTGCGGTGTTGATGGCAGGCTCCTGTTAAAAGATTTCTGATGATCCCTGACACTTCGATGCAAAGCGTGTCACGTGAACAGCCCAGGCCATCAGTAGGCGCCGCGACCCTTGATCACGGCCGGCAGGGTTTTGGCGAGCAATTTGACATCGCCCCCCAGGCTGCGGTGCTGGATGTATTTGATGTCCATGCGGACCTGCTGTGGAAACGGGATTTCAGAGCGGCCACTGACCTGCCAGATGCAGGTGAGCCCGGGCGTGACCGACAGGCGTTGGCGCTCCAGCATGGAGTAGCGCGCCACCTCGCTGATGAGCGGTGGGCGCGGCCCGACCAGGCTCATCTGGCCATTGAGCACACACCACAACTGTGGCAACTCGTCAATGCTGGTGCGCCGAATGATCCGCCCAATGGGGGTAATGCGCGGATCGCGCTTCATCTTGAAGGTGACACCGTCGCCGCCGTGCTGGTTGGCGGCCAGCAATTTAGCCCGCACCGCCTCGGCATCGACACACATGGAGCGAAATTTGGGAAAACTGAAAACGCGCCCATGCAGGCCCACGCGCGGTTGCCAGAACAACACCGGACCACCGTCATGAAGCTTGATGGCTAGCGCCACCAGCGCAAACAAGGGCGCCAGCAGCAGCAGGGCCGGCAGCACCAGGGCGATGTCAAGCGCGCGCTTGAGCAGCGGAAACTTGCGTACGGACCACCACCAGACCAAGCGGGCGTAACGGGCGCGCAAACGGTTGACCAAAGGGGCGCTGAGTTTGGGGAGGCGGGATTCTGGCATGGGACACTCCGAGTGTTTATCGCCTCTAATTACACATCTTTCCAACTTTGGATTTGTGGCAATTTTGTCAACATCAAGTTGGTAAGATGAACACCACAATTATTTCACTAGCTGCAAGTGGCAAGAATTCCATGCTCGAGATGCCTGTTTCGTCACCCGCACTGCACATTCTGGTGGCTGATGACATCGACTCATCGCGCCAGCACCTTTGCGCGCTGGTGCGCGAACTCGGTCACCAGGCCCATGGCGTGAGCAGTGGCCTGGACGCGGTAGAACATGTGATGGGCAAAAGCCCTGATCTGGTGTTGCTTGACCTGCTAATGCCCGATATGGACGGCTTTGAAGTGGTGCAAACCTTGCGCAGCCTGGTCACGCAGCGCTGGCTGCCGGTCATCGTGACATCTTCCCTGGAGGGCGACGAGCACTTCATCCATGCCCTACAGCGCGGCGCAGACGACTACCTGACGCGCCCCATCAACCCAGCCCTATTGGACGCCAAGCTGCGCCATTACGGGCGCGTGCTGGGCCTGCAGTCGGGGCTGGCGATGCTGGCCCAGCGCCAGCGCGACATCCACGACAACATCATGGATGCCGTCATCACGCTCGACGGCGCGGGCTTCATCGAAGAAAGCAACCTGGCCGCCATGCGCGTCTTTGGCGATGGCCAGAGCCGCATGGAGGGCCTGAACTGCGAGCCGCTGCTGGGCGCGCCCTTACAGGCCCTGCTGGCGCAGCGCGAGATGTCGCTGCGCAAGTTCGACAACAGTTTTTTCCCGGCTGAACTGGCCGTCAGCGAGTGGACCGAGGCCGGGCGCGTGCGCTACACCATTGTGGTGCGCGACCTCACCGAGCGGCGCCACATTGAACGTATGAAAGACGAATTTCTGGCCACGGTGAGCCACGAATTGCGTACGCCGCTGACCTCCATTTTGGGCGCGCTGAGCCTGCTAGCCTGTGGTGCCGCCGGGGTGCTGCCAGCCAGCGCGGTGCCCTTGACCGAAGTGGCCAAGCGCAACGGCGAACGCCTGAGCCACCTGATTGACGACATTCTTGACCTGACCAAACTCGAGGGTCGGCAAATGGTGCTGCACTTGCAGCCAAGCCGCCTGCTGCCCCTGCTCGAGGAAGCCATGAGCGCGAACCAGGCCTATGCCGATCAGGCCAGCGTCGGGCTGCTGCTGGAGCCCGCTTCGCAAGACCCCTGGGTGCGCGTTGATGCCGACCGTTTCTTGCAGATCATGGCCAATTTACTGTCCAACGCCATCAAGCATTCAGCAGCGCGCGACACCGTGCGGGTTCGTATGGTGAGCGCGGCCAACCACGTCCAGGTCCTCGTGCAAGACCAGGGGCCGGGCATTGATGAGGCGTTTCGCGGGCGCATTTTCGAAAAATTCTCCCAGGCCGACAGTTCGGATCGGCGAACGCTGGGCGGCACAGGTTTGGGGCTTTACATCACGCGCATGCTGGTCGAGCGCATGGGTGGCCAGGTGTCGCTGGCCGCTACGGCAGGCGCGGGCGCGAGCTTCATGGTGAGCTTGCCGCTGTTCCAGCCAGCACGGCCGCTGGCTGAAGTTGGAGCGCAGACATGAGTGAGCTGCGCCGCGTCATGTGCGTGGAAGATGATGCAGACATCCGCATGATCATCGAATTCAGCCTGTGCAAGCTCGGCGGCTATGAAGTTTTACTGTGCCCCAGCGGCAAGGAGGCGCTGCGCCAGGCCGTGTCGTTTGCCCCCGAGCTGATCCTGCTCGACGTCATGATGCCCGACCTCAATGGCCCCGAGACACTGGCCGCCCTGCGCGAACTGCCTCAGGTGCGCGATGTGCCGGTGGTCTTCATGACGGCCAAGGCCATGCCCGACGAGGTTGAAGAGCTGCTGCACTACAGCGTGGCAGGCGTCATCGTCAAACCATTCGACCCGGTCAAACTGCCGCGGGATGTCCGTGTTTACTGGGAGCACAGCCGTGGCCGACGGGCGCACTGAAGACCTGACCGATGCCGCCTTGGTCCAGTTCAGGATTTTGCAACGCAACTTTGTTGGCGGCTTGCCAGGGCGCTGGCTGGCCATTGCCGAAGGCAGCAGCGCGGCCGCGCGGCTGATGGCACTGCATCAACTTGCCGGCAGCGCCGGCAGCTACGGATTTGACCGCCTCGGTGCCCTGGCGCGGGAGGCTGAGAAGCTTGTCAGCGCCGACAGTCAAACAGCAACTGCACCAACGTTGGCCCTGCTGCAACTGGAGATGGATGCCATTCAAGCTGCCTGGGCAGCACCTGCCAACGCCGGCAGCAACCAGGGGGTCACAAAGTTGTGACATTTCCGCGAATGTCCGGGTTCTAATGCAGCCCTGTACTCACTCCTCAATATGGATGGCAAATGAAAAAAATGATCGAACTCAAAGGTGTCATGACCGACAACGATGTGCTGGTGATCGAACTGCGCGAGGACAACCTCGACGCCAGCAACGTGCGCGAGTTCAAGGACGCCGTGCAAGCCGTCATGCATGGCAAGTCGCGCGTGGTGCTTGATATGTCGGGGGTCAAATTTGTGGACAGTTCGGGGCTCGGTGCGCTCATTTCCTGCTTGCGCCAGCTCAACGGCCAAAAGGGTGATTTCAAGCTCTGTGCCATGTCCAAAACGGTTCGCGCCCTGTTTGAACTGATGCGTATGCACCGGGTGTTCAACATTTACGAAACACGCGAGGATGCTGTCAGGGCGTTTGTCTGATGCCATTCACACCAAGCACTGTCATGGGTCATCCAAAGCACAAATTTCCGTTTTTCACCGACCTGATCAAGCGCTGGCGCACTGACCTGCTACTGACTCTGTGCGCTTTGCTCTTGCCTGGGCTGGTGGCTGCAGGGCCGGTGTTTGACCGTGTCAAAGCCAGCAAAACCGTGCACGTGTGCATCTGGCCCGCCTATTACGGCATCACTTTTTTGAATCCACGCAACCAACAGTTGTCCGGCATCGACATTGACCTGTCGGCCGAGTTTGCCAAAAGCCATGGCTTCAAGCTCGTTTACATCAATTCCTCCTTTCAAACGCTGGCGGCAGACGTGACCCAGGATCGCTGCGACGTGGCCATGTTTGCCGTGGGCATCACGCCTGATCGCAAGAAGGCGCTCGTGTTCACGCAGCCCTACATGCAAAGCGACATTTATGGCATCACCACCCAAAGCAACCGGGTCGTCAAGGGCTGGGACGACATTGATAAGCCCGACGTTCAGGTGGCAGTGCAAGCCGGCACCTTCATGGAACCGGTGATGGCAGCGGCACTCAAGCAGGCGCAGCTGGTGGTCATTCGCCCGCCATTGACGCGAGAGGCAGAACTCGAGGCCGGGAGGGTGGATGTCTTCATGACCGACTACCCGTACAGCCGGCGCCTGCTCGACAACGCAGATTGGGCGCGCCTGGTGTCGCCACCCAAGCCTTTTCATCAGGTTCCGTACGCCTATGCCGTCAAGCCGGGAGACGCAGCGTGGCTCAAGCTGATGGACGACTTTGTGACCGCCATCAAACAGGACGGACGCCTTGAAGCCGCAGCCAAACGCTTTGGCCTGAGCGAGATCGTGCTGCCACGCTGAGGGCGCCATGGCCGAGCCAATCGCCGTGAGCAGCCCGGTCTTGTCGGGCTGGATGAACCAGCGCAAATTGTTTTGGCTGGCAGGCGGCTTAGCCGCGCTGGTGCTGCTCATTGCCGTAGGCTTCATCCTGTTCGAACGCCACGAGGTGCTCAAAAACACCTCAACTGAAATCGAACTGTACGCAAAACTGCTGGAGCAACAAACCTCCGCCGACATCAGTGCCATTGAGGCAACGGTCGGCTCCGTCAGCCAACGCATCGACGTTCAGACCGACCCCACCAACCCGCAGTTGTCCACCCGGCTGGCAGACGCCATTCATGGCCGGCCACAACTGCGCAGCCTGTCGATCCTTGACAGTCTGGGCCGTGTCTTGCACAGCTCTTCGCCAGGCAATCTGAATGTGGTGGTCGATTTCTCGCTGTTTGGCACGTTGCCTGAAGCCGGTAGCAACGCGGTACTGGGCCCCACGCTGAAAGGGCGTGATTTGTCAAGCCTGCACAGCGCGGCCAATTGGGCTGGGCAGTTCAATGTTTTACCCATGCTGCAACGCTTCAACACGTCAAGCGGGGAAACGCTGACCCTGGTTGCGCTGATCAACATCGACCACTTCAGCGCGCAGCACGAGCTCATCTTCAGCGATCCATCGATACGGGTGGCCCTGCTGAGTTATGGCGGCACGCTTTTGACTGCAACCGCCAATGCGGCACTGAAAAGTGGCGTGCCGCTGCGCCAGTTGCCTGTTTTCACCGCCTTCCTGCCGCTCAAGGAGTCGGGCAACTACATCGGCGCCGGCTTGCGGGACGATCAGGTTATCACCTCGTTCCGGACGGCGCGGCGATGGCCCGTGCTGGTGTTGGTCGAAAAGCCCTATGCAGCCACCATGAGCGCGCTGTCTGTCATCAGAAACTGGACCCTCGCGGTGGTGGCGCTGGTCTGGCTCGCCATTCTTGCCATGGCGTTTGTGTTTGCCCGCAGCTTGCGCCGCAACGCCGCCATAGACGCCCAACTGCAAGCCGCGAACTTGTCGGTTTTTGCCAGTGAAGCACGCTTGAGGGCCATGCTCGAGTCTTCCATAGATGGCGTGCTCGCCATCGATGAAAGCGGCTGCATCATTGCCTTCAACCCCGCTGCCGAAAAAATATTCGACCGCACCAGCGCCGAGGTAATGGGAGGGGCCATGGAGGAATTCCTGGTGCCCATCAACTTCCGGCACGATCATCAGGAGGGCCTGCGAAAGTACATCGAAACCCGTGAAGGCCCGGTGCTGCGGCGCCTGAACAGACGCATGGAAACGGTTGGCATGCGCCGTAACGGAAGAATTTTCCCGATGGAGCTGACCATCGTTTCTTCGAGAATTCAGGATCAAATGTTCTTCACCGCCACAGTTCGCGACATTACCGAGAAAAAACTGATCGAAGCCGAGAAAGCCAGCTTACTGGTGCGCTATCGCACCTTGAGTGTTGACCTTGAACGCCAGAAGACGGCGCTGGATCAGCACGCCATTGTCAGCATCATGAATGCCGATGAGTCAATCATTTACGCCAACGACAAACTGGTGGAAACATCGGGCTTTTCGCGAGATGAGCTGATCGGCCGAAAGTATTACCAATTACGCCGACAACTCGACCCGGTGGTGTACGCCAGCTTGCGCGAAAGTCTGGCCTCGGGCAGGGTCTGGCATGGCGAATTGGTCATGCGCCAACGCAACGGTGGCTCTTATTGGGCAACCAGCACACTGGTGCCGGTACCAGGGGATGACGGCAAGCCACGGCAATGGATCAATATTGAAACCGATATTTCAGCCCTTCGAAGAACAGAAATCCAACTGCAGCAGGCGCGTTTGCGTGAGTTGGAAATGGGCAACCGCATTCAGCAGTCTTTGCTGGCAGGCAACCCGGCGCAAAAAATGCCTGGCATCTGGTTGACCTCTTACAACCAGGCCTCCAAAGGCGTGGATGGCGACTTTTTCGACGTGATCCGCATGGGGCACCACTGTGTTGACATTCTGGCCGGCGACGTGATGGGCAAGGGTGTACCTGCGGCGCTGATGGGCGCGGCCACCAAGTTGCAGTTCAGCCGTTCGATTGCCGAACTGCTCACCTTGCAAGGACATGGCAACGAGCGCCCGCAGCCCAGCGCCATCGTGGCAGCGGTGCACGACGCCATGACACCGCACCTGCAAACTCTGGAAGCCTTTGTCACCCTGATCTACATCCGCATCGACAACTTACGCAACACCATCACCTGGATCGGTTGCGGCCACGAGGAAACCCTGCTCTGTCGGGTCAATGGCGACATTCAGTTGCTGCCCAACCAGCATCCACCCATGGGTGTGCTCGATGGCCAGAGTTTCACGCAGGACGAAGAAGCGCTGGCGATTGGCGATGCCGTGTTTTTGTGTTCTGACGGTTTGACCGATGCCATTGGCGCCGATGGCGAACGCATTGGCCGCGACCTGCTCAACCAGACGGTGCAACAGGTGGTGATGGCCCACCCGGCACCGGCGGCGGCATTACACAGCTTGCGGCGAGAGATTCTGCATGATGACGTGCAGGTGGTAGACGACATCACCATGTTGCTGATCAAGCGCACCCAAGAACATGACTTTGAACGGCGCTGCGAACTGCCCATCGCCCTGGCGTCGATCCGGGCGCTGCGCGAGTTTGTCTCGGCCAATGCACTGCGCGCCGGCCTGGCAGAAGAAGTTGCCGCCTTGTTCGTGGTTGCGGCCGTGGAGGTGTTCACCAACATCATCCGCCATGCCCAGGGCTTGCTGCCGGGTGCGCCGATCGAATTGATCGTGCGCGACAGCACCGAAGCCTTCACGCTGGACATCGTCCATCTGGGTGCGCCTTTCTCGCCGCCCGACGAAGTCGAGGAAACTGATCTGGGCACTTTTCCTGAAGGTGGTTTTGGCTTGTCGATCATTCGCAACAGTTGCGACTGGGTTGACTACCTGCATCACCAGGGCGTAAACACGGTGCGCATGACGCGCTTCATTCAGGGGAACACAGCATGAACTTGCGCATTGAAACCTTGCGCGGCCTGGCCTGTCTGCTGCTGGTGGCCTACCACGTGATTGGTGCCGACCCGAGCCACGGCCTGCGCGTGGAAGACGGCTGGGTGCGCTGGCTCAACGACGGCCTGGCCTATTTGCGCATGCCCTTGTTTACTTTTTTGTCAGGGCTGGTGTATGGCTTGCGGCCATTCAATGGCAACAGTCGCGCCTTTTTGAGCGGCAAGGCGCGCCGTCTGCTCATTCCCATGCTGTTTGTGGGCACCTTGTTTGCCTTGCTGCAAACCATCACGCCCGGCACCAACACGTCGGCGGGACCGTGGTATTTGCTGCATATTCAACCCGTGGCTCACTTCTGGTTTGTCGAATCCTTGTTCTGGGTGTTTCTGGTGATCTGGGCGCTGGAGCGCTGGCAATCCATGCGCAGTTTGAGCGACTACGGTCTGGCGCTCGCGCTGGCCTGCACGGTGTACTTGACCGTGCGCGGCTGGTCATGGTTCGGCCTGGAAGGCGCCATTTATCTGATGCCGTATTTTTTGGCTGGCCTGGGCTTTTCGCGCTTCAACAGTGCGCCCTGGCTGGCTCAGCGCTGGCTGCAAGTCGCGCTGGTGCTGCTCACCGTCAGCGCGGTGCTGACCATGGGGCTGCCCGTACCCAACCCCGACCGGCGCACGCTGCTGATGTTGGTGACCGGCTTTTGCTTGTGCATCCTGATGCTGGGCTCTCGCCTACAGGCGCACTGGCTGGCCGATATCGGGCGTTATTCCTATGCCATTTACCTGTTCCATGTATTTTTTACTGCGGCAGGCCGAATAGGGCTGGAACGGCTTGGCGTGGAGAGCCTACTGGTGCATGTGTTGACCGGTGTGCTGCTGGGGTTGGCCGGGCCCATGCTGGTGGACCGTGTCTTCACCCCATTCAAATGGCCGGCCTTGCTGCTGCTCGGCAAATCGAACAAGCCCAAAGCCCCGCGCGCCGTAGCAACAGTGGCGGCCAGCTGAAACACGGACTAAAGATGGATACGCTGCTTCAGGCTTTCGACATGGCAGTGCCCATTTGGGCGCAGGCGCTGGGCCGCGTGTCGTGGAGTCATGGCGTATTCACCGCCATCTACCTGCTGGCGGCCTGGCTATGTTTGCTAAACGGGCACATCGCCCGGGCTGCCAGGGAAACACACAAGGTCTGGTGTGTGGCGGCGGCGGCCCTGTGCCTGTTGGCGGCCAACACGCTGCTGCAGAGCGAAGTGCTGCTGACGCACGTGTTGCGAGCCATCGCCAAATCGCAAGGCTGGTACGGCGGCCGCCGCGAACTGCAATACGCCGTGGTTGGCCTGCTGGCGCTGCTGGGCTGGTTGGTATGGCTGCGGCTGCGTTCGGCCTTCACCACCAGCCACAGCGCGTCCGAGCCAGTGGTCTGGGGTTTGACGCTGGTACTGCTGGTGTTTGCGCTGCGACTGGTGTCCGCCCACGGCACCGATGCGGTGTTGAACTTGCGCCTGGCCGGCCTGTCGATGGGCCGTTTAACTGAACTGGCAGGGCTGGGTTTGGTAGTTCACGGCAGTTTGCGCTGCCTGCGTTTGAGATGATCACACATCATGTTTGACAACATTCGGCGGGATCTGCGCGCCCACCAGGGCGACTGGGGCGCCCAGGGTTTCTGGGCCCTGCTGGTTTACCGTTTCGGGCGCTGGCGTTATGGCGTGCGACCCGCCTTGCTGCGCAAGCTGTTTTCGCTCATCTACAAGCTGCTCTACAAATTGGCACAGATCATCACCGGCATCGAGCTCCCCTGCGAGGTGCCCATTGGCAAAGGCTTTGTCATTGAGCACAGTGGCGGCATTGTGGTCAGCGGTTTTGCCCGCTTTGGCGACAACTGCCGCATTCGCAACGGTGTGGTGATTGGCCTGAGTCGGGTGTCAGACCCGTGTGCGCCGCAGTTTGGCAACAACGTTGACATTGGCGCCGGTGCCAAGGTGCTGGGCAATATCCGCATTGGCAACAACGTGCTGATAGGCGCCAACGCCGTAGTGCTGACCGACGTACCCGACAACAGTCTTGCCGTGGGCGTGCCGGCAGTCATCAAGCCGCGCAAGCGCTGAAGACGCCTCAGCATACTGCCATTGCAGGGCGTTACGTTCCAGGGAATTTTTATTTCAGCTCAACGCCAGCGATTTTGCAGGCGTCTTAGCCAAGCAACAATGGCTGCTGCCCAGCCGGCCCGGTCAAACCAGCGCAAGGCGTGCACGTCGGTTCGGGACGAGCGCTGGTAGCCCAGCGGTGGCGTGGCCAGCCATGTGGCGGCCTCTGGGTGCGCCTGCCGGTACCAGCAATAAGCGCCGTCAATGTGCATCGGCCCACCCGCCGAGTCACCCGCTGACCGACGCAACATGGCTTCCAGATACTGAACCAGTGGCGCAATGTGCGACCCATTGACTGCCACCAGCGCGCTGGTGCCAACCGCCAGCGCCGGAGCCACCCGAACGCAAGGGGCTGACGACAACGGCAACGGCGCATCCAGGTGGTAGCTGCCGTACCACAGGCCCCATGCATGACTGCCCAGGCAGGCCGCAACGTCGGCAAATCTGACGACAAAGTTGTCACAGAAATTGAGGTCATCCTCAAGGATCAGCACCGAGGCCAGCCCCTTGTCCCGGGCTTCGCGCAACACCGCCAGGTGGCTCATGAAGCAGCCGTATGCACCCAACGTCGGGAATCCTGCGGGATCCGTGGGCTTGCTGGCTTCGAAAAGCGTCACACCCGGTGCATCCAGGCTCAGGCCGATGCGGCGCAACTGCGCGTCTATTTCTGCGCGCCGATCCGCCCTGACCTTCAGGTTGATCACATAGACCTGGTCCAAGAAAGTGTTGAGGGCGGGCTTCACGCGGTCAGCTGGCGCAGGGCTCACTCGGCATCCCGTTTGGTGCGCACCCAGCCCGATTTGCGCTTGAGAAAATAAGCCAGATAGACCGGCACCTTCCAGAGCGCGTAAAGCGGCGTGGTCAGCAGTTCGCGCGCTTTCAGCAGATGCCTACCAAAGCCAGCCCAGGCCAGGCCGATGGCCAGGCCAAAACACACCGCTGCCAAGCCACTGACCCACGCCGCCGACTGCCAAACCGGCCAAAAAGCAGCGGCCGTGATGCTGAGCACACAGACCACAGTGAGCAGCAAAAAGTAAAACGCCACCGGCGGAATCAGCAAGTCCAGCGTCATCACGATCAGGGCCGGCTTGCCAGTGCGCAACGCGTTCAGCGCCAGTCCGGGCAGCTCTTCGGTCAGCGTCGCCAGGTGGCCATGCTCCCAACGCGACTTCTGCACCCGGGCCACACCGGTGTCCAGCGGAAAGGCGCTGCTGACGCGCACCTCGGGCAGAAATTGCGGCGCGAAGCCGGCCACAGCCAGGTCCACCCCGAGCTTCATGTCCTCGGCAATGTGGCCCGTTGCCAGTTTGGCGGTGGACATCAAAGCCCAGGGCAGCGCCATGCCGGTACCCATCAAATGGCAGGCTCGCCCGAGCCGGAACGAGCCCAAAGGCCGCACCAGATTTTTCATGACCATGGCGAATTCCAGCACGCGATGCTTCAAGCCGGCATCAGGGCCGGCCTGCATCAGGTTGAGCATCTGCACCGGCTTGCCCGTGGCTTGGCAGCGCTGGGCAATGGCGGCCACGGCACCGTCGGACACAGTGCAGTCGGCATCGACCACCATCACCACATCAGGCGGATCGGCGCGCAGCTTATCCACACCAAACGCCAGCGCGTAGCCCTTGCCGCGCAAATCGGCATGGTGGCGCTCGGCCACCTCGGCACCGGACGCACGCGCCAGCTCAGCCGTGTCATCGTTGCAGTTATCGGCAATCACCAGCAAGCGGTCGCCCGAGCCCAGTTGGCTCCGCAGGCAGGCAATGGTCGGCAAGACGTGGCTTGATTCGTTGTGCGCGGGCACCAGCACGGCCACACGCACCGCCCGGCTTGTTGCCTGGTCAGCGGCTTTGCGCCCTGGGCCGGTCTGGCCCAGCGCCGCCAGTGTCAGCACCAGCAATGACAGCGCCGGCAAGGCCACGGGCACCATCAGGAGGGCAAGCATCAGTTCGAACATACATCTTCCTTATTGGGGCTTGTCCTGCTGGCAGGGCGTCGCCACAGTCTGGTAACACTCAAGGTGAGCGCTTGCAGTTTAATCTAGCCACTCTGACAACCCGACGTTCTCGCCAGCCGCCAGCCGCGTTACCATCGCCCAGACCAACTACCCGCCCAATGGACACCAGCACCCTTCCTGGCCGTGGCATCAAGCCCCTGCTCAGCCTGCGCAAGCACTACCGCATCAGCATCGTGATCTGGCTGGTGGTGGTGCTGGCTGGCTTGCCGGTGGCGTGGATCAAAGGCAAAAACTACTATTACACCGAGTCGGTGTTCCAGGTATCGCCCAACTACATGAAGACGCTGACTTCCGACAAGGAAGTCGAGTTTCAGTCCAACTCGCAGTACCGTGAATACGTCAACCACTTGTCGAACACGGTTCGGCGTTATGACGTGATTGAGCGCGCGCTCAAAACACTTCGCGATCACCAGATCGACATCCAGCCCAAGGGGCTGACCGAACGCAAGCTCATCGAGCAACTGCAAAAGCTGCTGCTGGTGCGCGCTGTTCCCGACACCTACATGGTGCGCATCGGGCTGGAAAGTGCTGAAAAAGAAAATCTCGATGACATCGTCAATGCGGTCATGCGCGCTTTTCTTGAAACCACCAAGACCGAGCAAATTTTTGGCTCGGTCGAGCGCATGCATGCACTGCAAGCCACCGGTGACAAGCTGCGTGAGGAAATCAGCCAGCTTGAATCCCAACGCCTGTTGCTGACCGAGCCGCTGGGCCTGACCACCTTTGGCGACAATGCCATCAACCCATTCGACGGCATGTTGATGCAGGCCCGCGAAAAGCACACCGCCGCCGCCATTGAGCGCATGCAGGCTGAGGCCACGCTCGATGCTTTTCTGCAGCAACGCGAAACACCCGCCACGGCAGGCCGGTCCATTCTGGAAATGCGCTTGCAAGACAACGGCCTGCAAGCGCTGCGCAACGCGGTGATCAACCGCTCGGAAGAGCTCAGCCGCATCACTGCCGGGCTGGAAGACAAACACCCCGGAAAAATTCCGGCCCTGTCTGAACAGGATGCCATTACCAAACGGTTGCAAGCCACCGAGCAGGCGTTCGAAGCATCTGCCTTTAACAACGTCAAAAGCCGTCTGCTGGCTTCGGTGCAGCAAACCCGGCGAGTAGAAAAAGACGTGTTGCGCGCCATGACGTCCATCGAAGGCCAGGCGGTGGACTACGCCAGAAACTTTCAGCAGGCCATGCGCCTGACCAACGACATCAAAAAGCGCGAACAAGAATACAAGGATGTGCGCGACCGCCTGAACTACCTGCAAAACGAAAGCCAGGCCATCGGTTTTGTGCGCCTGGTGACACCGGCACTGTCGGCCATCACGCCCATGGGCGCGGGCAAAACCAAGCTGCTGCTGCTGGTTTTAATCCTTGCCACCGGGCTGGCCCTTGCGGCACCGGTTGCCCTGGACCTGGTCGATCGGCGCATCTACACCGTCAACGATGCCGAAAAGCTGATGGGCATCCCGGCGGCCGGCTGGCAGCTCGAAGTGACCAATCTGGCGACCCAACTCTTTGCCAAGGAGCAGACCCGGCGCTTTGCCTCAACCCTCATCCGTAACCAAACACGTGCAGGCCAGCACGTGTTTGCGTTCACCCCGCTCAAGCCGGGTGAAAAATGTACCCAAGTCATTCTCGACACCGCGCTGGAGCTGAAACAACTCGGCCACGCCGTGCTGGTGGTCGACGCCAACAGTTTTGTCCCGGACGCGGCATTCAATTTAGCAGTGCCGGGCCTGACCGATTACCTGTCAGGCGCAGCCAGCCCCGAGCAGATCATCCAGCGCATCACGCACCACGACAGCCAGCTTGATGCGGTCGGCTTTGGTCAGATGCGCGACATGGGTATCCAGCGCCTTGACCTGCTGAAACAGGCAATTGCGCAATGGCAGCAGCGCTACGCCTTTGTGCTGATCAATTTGCCGCCCATCCTGCTCAGCGCCGACACCGAACTATTGATTGGCGCGCTGGGGCAGGTCTTCATGGTGCTACAGGCACAGTCGGTCAGCAAGGGTGAGGTGACCCGCGCCAAACGCTTGCTGGAGCGGCTCGACCCCGAAGCGGTCGGCTTGTTTGTCAACCAGATTCCGCTGTTCCACGGCAGTGGCTACATGGAAGAGTCCGTGATTGAGACCGTCAGCAAAACCAGCATCAACACGTTCATGAGTTTGTCCAACCTACAACTGCAGCTGGAATTGCTGCGCTTGCGATGGGCGCGGAAATTCGGAAAAAAGCCACGTCGCAGCCAAGACAAAAGCGACAAAGACGAAACCTCCACCTGAGCTCGTGCGCAGTCGCCCATGACCCGCTACATCGTCTTTGTTGCCATGCTGCTGTCTTTGCACATGCTGGCAAAACGGGGCCTGGAGCAGACGTTTTTAAAGGTCTGGATTCCGGTTTTTCTGTTCATGCCCACCGGTTTTTGGGTCAACATCCCGGGTCTGCCAGACCCCAACTTCATGCAGGCCGCCATTTTGCCGATGCTGTTTGTGTTGTTTCGCGACCAGCATTCCAAAATGCAGTTTGGCCGCATGGAAGCGCTGCTGGCGATGTATGTGGTCGTGCGGGTTTTTTGTGACTTTCTGAGCCGGGGCTATGCAGATGCGCAGAACTACGCCTTTTACCTGCTGTCCGCGCTGATCGGGCCCTACCTGCTGGGCCGCTACGTGATCAGCAGCCGACGCATGGACATTGAAACCGCGCGCATGTTCGTGCTGATTTTTCTGATTTTTTTCCCCATGTTTTTATATGAGGCCAAGTTCTGGGTGAGTCCGGTGTTCAAGCTGTTGGGCGGTTTTTTCCCCAATGCCGGCAGTGGCCTGTCGATCCGCTGGGGTCTGGCGCGCACGGCGGGCACCTTTGAGCACCCCATTTTGGCCTGCATCATGATCATCACGGTCTACCGTATGCACCGCTGGCTGTGCTGGCTGGGCGCTTGGCAACAGCCGCAGACGGGTTGGCTGGGCTGGATCCAGCGGCAGGCCAAACGGTTTCCTTTTGCTTTCAGCACCCAGATTTCGATCGTGCTGATCCTGATGGCACTCATGACCATTTCTCGCGGCCCATGGATCGGTGGTTTCGCCGGCGCTGCCCTGGCGGCTGTCGGCAACTTCAAGAACCGCAAGCGCTGGCTGATCATTGTGGTTTGCGCCTTTTTGATCGGCGGTGTCGGCGGCCAGGTGGCACTCGATGCCTACATCACCCCGGCTGAAGGGGAAGTCCTCAGTGGCGAGGCCCAGACCATGCTGTACCGCAAGGTCATGATCGAGCAATATCAGGCTTTCCTGATGGAGAAGATGTGGACCGGCTGGGGCCTGACCACCGTGCCCACCATCAAGGGGATGGAGTCAGTTGACAACGCCTTCTTTTTGATGGCGTTGCAGCATGGCGTGATCGCCCCGACGCTGTTCGTGACCATTTTGCTGTACGCGATCATTTCGCAGATCAAGTTCGGCGTGAAAGCGGCCGTGGGTGAGCCTCCGATTGGTTTTACTTTTTCGGGCATTTACCTGGTGTGCTTTCTGTCTTTTGCCAGCGTCTACATGGGCGCGCAGACCGAGCCCATGATTTTTTTGCTGCTGGGCTGGGGTGAAAGCATCAAGAACCGGCGCGAAAAGGTGGCGCTCACAGCCGAGACGCAAGAGACCGCCAGCCAGCCCAGATCAGGGTTCAGGCGCGTGATTTACTGAGGTGCGGGGCAACAGCGGGGAACTACGAAAAAATAGGGGACAGACCACAGTTTCCTCATTTTTCACTTGGTCGGCTCTCTGCTCTTCCTTACTTTTTTCCGTAAGCGCCGTCATGGTCTTGGTGCAAAGTCTGGAAACGCATCCAGCCGTCTGCACGAACAACCACCGCACGACAGGACTGCGAAAGCCGGATGGTGAATTTACCGGGAACACTTCGAGGGGCTTCCCACTTCAATCCGTGATCTTTAAAAACATCATTCCAACACATACGGCTGATCTTCTTGAGTGTTTTGATAATTTTCTTTAGCTCGGGGGTATCGAGGCTAAACAACTCAGACTGAAAAGCTGGGTAATTTAGATCGAGCAGCACCTTATCGTCATTGCCACTCACAATGCAATTTCAGGATGGTCTTCAAGCTCTTCCAAACTTGTTTCCTTGGCGGGGTTGTTGCGCATCCACTCATCTGCACGAGCCAACTGCTGCTTCATGGCAGGTTCGTGCAGCCAACGTTCATTAACAGGCACGACAACTGCGTGCTTGAGAAGGATGTCTCCACCGGTGAGTGTTTCCATAATGAAGTTCATTCCTGCCATCGCCTTGCCAAGAGAGATTTGCCCACTCTTACCAACAATTTTAATTTCCATCTTTCACTCCTTTCATGCTGCATGATTTTCATACTAGCATAGGAAAGAAAAGCAGGGACCAAAACAGACCAGACAAAAAAAGAACAGTGGCATATGAAAGGGATCAATGACACTGTCAACCAATTCAAACCAGTATTTGTCCATCGGTAGACCAGCATTGACCACGCCGCGGGCTACGTGGCCATAGACGACCAGGATAATGCCAATCGCTTTGGCGAAATCTGCCCATTCATTTTTTTGATGCATTGGCTTCGCTTGCGTTTGGCGTTTGGTATTCCTCAGATAACAAAATCAGGTCGGTCAGGCCATTCCAGCCAAAAAGTCGTTTCATTAACGGCGGCAGCCGAGTGATCTGTAACGGTTTATTTTGGAGCCTCATGGCTTGCGCCAACCGCAGCAGTTGCCCGGCAAAACCAGGGCCAAAACCGGTGGCTTGCGTCAAGTCCAACAGCAGCGGTGTGGTCACCGTTGCGGCCTGTTGCAGGGTGATCAACATCGCCACGGGCAACGGGTCGAACACCGCGCCTTGCAGGCTAAGCCGGTGATTCTGGCCGTCGGGCAACAGGCTCAGCGTGGCGGGCGCGGGGATGGGCTGGCGGCGCAACCAGCGCGCATGCGGCAGCAGTTGGCCCAACATCAGGGACACCAGCGCTTTGGCATCACCCCAGTAACGCCGCCACAGGGTGGGTTCCTCCTTGATGCGCCACAGCCATTCGAGCCCACTCTTTTGCACCCACACCGGTGCCCGGTTGACCGTGCCGGCGGCAAAGTTGACCACCGCGCCCAAGTGGCTGATCACCGGCACCAAAAGCTGCGCCCGGTTGCGCTGAATCCAGGCTTGTCCCTTGACAGCACCAAGCGCTACCACCAAAAAATCGGCCCCGCTGGCGTTGATGCGCGCCAGCACATCGGGCGTACTCATGTCGGCCACCGAGCCAAAACCTGGGGTCTCAAAGCCCACGCACACCATGCCAAGGGCGCCAGCGTTCAGACTCAAACTGGCGGCCTCGGCCGCACCGGGTGGGCCACCAAAGAAATACACTTTAATGGCGGCCTGGCCAGGCGGCGGCGGCTCGTCGCGCAGCCGCTCAAACAGCCCCGAGCCAGTCACGCGTTCGGGCAGCGGCGCGCCCAGCCAGCGCGCCATCCAAATCAGTGGCATGCCGTCGGCCACGCTCAGGTCGCTGTCGAGCACCGATTGTCGAAAAGCCGCATCATGCTGGCAGCCAATCAAAAAATTGAGGTTGGGTGTGGACAAAAACAGCGGCTGGCGCGAGCCCACTGCCTCGCGCACCAAGCGCACAGTTTGCCCCATGGTGACCACATCAAAAGGCAAGCCAAACAAACAAATAACCTCGCGCGCCAATTCAGCCATGGTTAACTCCTTTCATGCGCAGCCAAGCCATGGCGCTCGGGTTCTTGATCAAGGCTTTGTAGCAATAAATCAGTGGCATCGTCCCACGAATAGCTGTGACTTTGCGCATAAGCACGCTGCGACATACGCTGCCAGGCGCTGGCAGGCTGATGGCACAGTGCCAATATGGCGAGCGCCATGTCTTCAATAAGCTCTTGCTCGGTCATGACCACCCCGCCCGCCCCCACCAGCAAGCCGCCGCCATCAGCCAACAGATCGGGGGCGGCACCAATGGGCACCCCAATCACCGGCGTGCGACACGCCATGGCCTCCAAAATAGGCAGGCCAAAGCTGTCGACCCGTGAGGCAAACAACCATACATCACAGCTCGCATACAACGTGGCCAACTGGTCTTGCGCCGGGCGACACACATAACGCGTACCTTCGGGCAACGGCCACTCGGGGGTGGGCTGATCGGCACCAAAGGCCAGCACGCACAACTCGGGCAGTGTTTGGCGTGCCAGCGCAATGGCGCGCACGCAGCGGTCAGCCCCCTTGAACGGGGCCTGGGCGTAAATAAAGCCCACCGTGGGCGGCTCGCCACGCACACGCACTGGCGCATCGAACTGCTGCAAGTCCACCGCATTGGGCACTACCCCAATGCCCAGATCGCCCAATTCGGCTTCAATGTCACGCTTGAGTCCGGCCGAGATGGCCAGTTTGAGGTTGGGCAAGCGCAGCGCTGCATGCACCCGCGCTTTGATGTCGCCACCGGTCCAGGTTTCAAAGCCCTGAATCAAATGCACTTTGTGGCCCTTGGCAGCGGGCATGGCTTGCATCCAGACCGCAGTTTCCCACCAGGTGGCGATCAGCACGTCGGCATCGGGTAGGTCTTGCGCACCAATGGGGCGTGGCCGCTCCAGCACCTTGTGCGGTACGCCCGACAGCGCAATATGGCCCTGTTTGGCAGTCGGCGGCGGGCGCAGCGCGGACCACTGGCCATGGCGCAGGGCACGCAAGCGCTCGCGCAGACTGGGACGATCAGGGGCGTTGCTCACCACCAGCACCTCGTGCCCGCGCGCACGCAGAGTTTTGGCATAAGTCGCCACCACGCGGTTACCACCCGTGAGGTCGTCGGCTGGCATCATGAAAGTGAAACGCATCAGGGTTATCCAGTTTTCAGGGCAAAGATCAAAGTCAATGCAGTCGTCAGTGCAGCAACGCGCTTAACGCGGCATCGAGCAGCCAGCCCAAGGCCATGCCCAGGGCCAGCGCCGGCAACCACCATTTTTCTGTGGCCCAGCTCAGCAAGCCCTGTTGTTGCTTGAAGCGCAGCGACAAGGGCCAGCTGGCAAACTGGCTCAGCACCACACCGATGATGGCACCGGGCTCGCCACCCAGCGCAAATCCGGCGGGAATAAAAACCACCAGGCCGAGCGCTCGCAAGCTGTTGTTGGCGCTGACCCAGGCGGGCTGACCGCGCGCAAACATGAGTTGCTCGACCACCTGATGACGCATGGCCAGCAGGCCCAGACCCAGCCATTGCAACATCCATCCGGCATCAAAGTAACGCGCGTCATACAGCAGCCACACGGCCCACTGGCCCGACATCAGCAGGCCACCGGCCAGCGTGCCTAGGAACAGGTCGGCCAGCTGCTGCACCCGGGTGTACACGCGCGCCACTTCCGACTTGTCGTCAGAGCGCAGCGCCAGGCTGAGGCTGGAAAAAATCACATGGCCATTGAGGCTGCCATACACACCCATCACCGCGGCCAGCAGCGTGCTGGCAATCGAGAAAACACCAAAACTGGCGGTCGCCAGGCTGCCAGCGAGAATGATTTTTTCGCCATGGGCGGCGAGAAATCCGACGATCGACGACAGAAAAATCCACTTGCCAAAACCAATAATTTCCTTGGCGCAATCGCGGTCCCAGCAGGGCCGAGCTGTTTTGCCGGGCAAGTACAGGTGGCTGAACGCGGTGCGCAGCGCAGCGCCCACCAGCGTGCCGACCAGTAAGGCCCAAACCGAGCGCGTGACCCAGACCAGCGCCAGCGTGACCACCATCGCGCCAAGCTGAGACGCCAGTTCCAGGCGCGCCAGGTGACCCACCTGCAACTCGCGCTGGGCGCTGGCCAGCTTCATCGACTCCATGCCCTGCAGCAAGGCGCACAAGGCAAACAAGGTGACCATGGGCGGCAGGCGTGCGTCGGCATACACGGTGCCTGCGGCAAACAGGCCTGCTTGCGCTGCCAGATGCAGAGCCAGCGCAATCAGCAGCACGATCACTGCCAGCAGCCCACCGCGCGCCAACTGTACCGACCAGGCGGTGCCCAGAAAGAGGGGGTCGGTACCGCGTTCGCTCTTGACCACGCTTTGCCAAACACCCAGATCAGAGAACATCACCAGCGCGAAATACAGCGTGTTGACCGCCGCCACCAGACCAAAGGCTTCGGGCAGCAGCAGGCGTGTCAGGATCAGGTTGCTGGCCAGCCGCAGCAATTGCGACGAGATGTTGCCACCCACCAGCCAGCCAGCGGCCCGCAGCATGCGGGTTTTCAAGGCAGGCGTGTTGGACGGGGTGCCGACGGGTTCCATGCCAGCGGCTACCAGGGCCGCGCCGGGCTGACCTGGCCGGCCCGCGTGTCGCGCCAGGCTTCATTGAGCTGCTGGCAATGCGCTTCAAAATCCTGCGCCTTGTCGGTTTTACCGCTCAGGCGGGCTTTGATGGCGCGCAACTTGTGCCAGCTCCATTCGATCCAGTGCAGCCCGGCGGCTCCCAAAAAACCATGGTGCTTGCGGTAATACAACACGCCGCTGCGCATGCGCCAGCTCTCGAGTTGCGCGCCAGATTTTGACACGCGCGCGCTTTGCACGGTTTTGGCGGATTCGCCGCCGATGTGCATCGCCTTGAGCTTGGGCCAGTAGTAAATTTTCAGGCCCGCTTGCTGCATGCGCCGGCACAGATCCACTTCTTCGTAGTACATGAAGAAGCGCTCGTCAAAACCGTTCAGGCGCTTGAAGACGTCGGCGCGAATGAACACAAATGCACCTGGAATCCAGTCCACCACAGAGTCTTGGTCAGGGTCGGCCCAGCGCCGATCAAGGCGCGCAAAAAAGGCACTTTTCGGAAAGCGCGCGGCCAGGCCGGAAAGCGTGAAAAACTCGTCGCGCAGGGTCGGAAACATGCGCGACGACGGTTGCCGGCTGCCATCGACGCCAATCAACTCGCCACCGGCCAGGCCCACGTCGGCGGCTGCGTCGAGCATTGTCAGGCCCAATTTGAGCGACCCGTCATAGGGAATAGCGTCGGGGTTGAGCAGCAACAGATAGCGCCCGCTGGCTAGCTTGGCGGCCAGATTGTTGCCTGCGGCAAAACCCAGGTTGTCTTTGCTGGCGATCAGCTTGACCCAGGGGTAAGACTGCGCCACGAAGTCGGCCGTGTTGTCGCGCGAGGCGTTGTCGAGCACGATGACTTCTGCGGCCAGGCCTTGCAGCTCTTGCGCCAGGTGGTCAAGCAGGTGGCCCATCAGCTTGGCCGAGTTGTAGGTGACGATGAGAATCGAGAGTTCCATGCGGGTCAGGCCTTTGCTGCGGTAAATTGGGAAAAGATGCGGCCCAACTGCGCCACATTGCGCAGCAGGTCAAAGTCGGCCAGCACTTTCACATGCGCCGCCTGCGCCAGGCTGCGGCGCAAGGTGGGCTCCAAAATCAGCCGCCGCAGTTGGGTGGTCAGGCTGTCGATGTCGCCCGGCGTGGCCAGCAGGCCGGTGCACTCGTGCTGGATCAGCTCGGGGATGCCGTTCACCGGGGTCGAAATACAAGGCACGCCGCTGGACATGGCCTCCATTAACACTACCGGTATGCCCTCAGCCAGGCTGGGCAGCACAAAGCCGTCAGCGCGGGCAAACTGGGCGCGCACCGCTTGCTGATTCAGCGAGCCGGTGAGCTGGATGTGGGTGCCCAGATTGAGCTTATGGATGGTTTGCTCGATGCGGGCGCGGTCGGGCCCGTCACCGACCAGCGTCAACTTGAAGTCAAGACCTTCGTCGCGCAAGGCCGCACAGGCTTGCACCAAAAGCACCTGCGCCTTGGCCGGAGACAAGCGGCCCACACACAGCAGTTCGACGGGCGAGGCCTCTAGCGGGCGCTCGGCATAGGTAAATTGCGCCGGGTCAACACCCAGGCGACAGACCTGGAGCTTGTGCCAATGGTCAGGGTGGCTCAGGCGCATCAATTGCCCTTTGGCGAACTGGCTGATACAGATCACTTGGTCGGCCTCCTGCATTTTGAGGGCCAGGTGCTGGCCAAAAACGTCATCGAATTCGTCAGGGCCGTGGATGGTGTAAGACAAGTGGCAACCTGTCAGGCGCTTGACCAGCACGCCCACGGTGGCGCTGGCGTTGCCGAAATGCACATGCAAAATGCTTAGACCGTTGCGGTGCATCCAGCGCGCCACCAGCGCGGCCTCGGCCACATAGGCCAGGCCATACAGCCAACTGCCATTCTTGGCCAGGCTCAGCCCTAATCGCAGTGTTTGATAAAGTTTACCGGGGCGAGTGACAGCCCAGAACCATAAAGCCGAAAGCGCCCCCAAGGCACCTTGTGCCTTGACAAAAAAAGTAGCTTCAGCCTCTTGCTTTTCATAGCCCTCCATGGCCTGCGCCGGGCGGTCAGGCGGGTTGATGGACGCCGTAAACAAGGTGTGGCCCAGCGCGCGCAGGCCTTGCACCTCTCGCAAAATAAAGGTGTGCGAAATCGCAGGGTAGCGGCTGACCAGATAAGCCATGGCGGGCAAATGTGAGGGCATGATGGTGGCGGTTAAGGTGCTTAAAATTTGACAAAGTGGCAGAATCAGGGCGAGTTCATGAAGAAGCCTTCAGTGCAGCCTCCGGGCTGGCACACCGCCCACGACGTGCCCTGCTGCCACCGGCTTGGTGACCACCGCGTTGGCACCAACCACGGCGCTCGCGCCCACGCTGGCGCCCTTGAGCACGGCAGCGCCGCGGCCGATCCAGGCGTGGGCACCGATATCAATCGGCGCACTGTCATGACCCGAATCGCGAATACTGTGCTGGCCCAGCCGGTGGTTGGCATCGCGAATGCTGGCGTATTCACCCACCATGCAGCCGTCGCCCAGCGCCACGCGCGCAAACGCCACAATGTGTACCCCTCGCGACAGCACCACGTTGTCACCCAGCGTGATCTCACCCGGACCTTGTGTTTCCAGATAGACCCCGGGGTAGATCAGCGCATTGCGACCCAGGGTGATGTGGCGCGTGCCATGAAGCTCCAACCGCCCCAAAATGACGTTGGAAGCATGCACGCGCCGACCAATCGCCTCTTGCAGGCAGGCCAGGCTCCACAAGCGCAAGCCGCGGTCAAGCACCACACGTTGGCACCAGGCCAGCGGTGTCAGCAGCCAACTCAGCAGCGCTTTCACTGGCCGACTCCAAGGGGCAGCTTCATTTTTTGTAGTCCACCAAAGCCAGCTCGGCTTTTTCGCGCTGTGCCTGGCGCCATTTCAACTGACCCCACAGCGCCGGGATTTTCTGAAAATGCGCATGCGCGGCGTATTGTGCGCACAACAGCCATTGCCCTGGCGCCTTCCAGGCACAGCGGCGCGCGGTGCGCGCCCAAAACAGCAACGCCAGCGCAGCCAGCAGCAGCGCCAATGCCGGACTCAACCACAGTGCAGCCGCAAAAATAAAGGGCGCCAACGTGAACACAATGCCATGGCGAAAATCGCGCCGCGCCTCGTGCTGCCAGAGCACGTCGCCGCGCAGCTTCATACGCTGGGCCACTTCGGCATAGGCGATACCCGAGCGGTAAGCGCGCAGCCAGTAGCCGCGAAACGTGGTTACAGCCAGGTCGTGCTGAGTCATGGGCACGTCGAGGTGTTCAATTTCCCAGCCGGCGGCGCGCAGGCGGGCGCACATTTCGGGCTCTTCACCGGCGTTCAGCGTCGGATCAAAACCGTTGACTGCGGCCAGCGCGGCGCGGCGCACCAGCACGTCGCCACCAAAATAAAGCGTGCGCCCGGTGGGATAAACCCAGTCTAGGTCAAGCACCCGGGTGTAGAGCGATTGCCCAGGGTTCGATTCGCGCCGATGCCCCCAGGCAGCGCACAATTTAGGCTCAGCCAGCGCGGCCAATGCATGCGCGACAAAGTCAGGGTGGAGTTGGGTATCGCCGTCCAGAAACAAAATGAATTCACCACGCGCCGCTTGCCAACCGAGGTTGCGCGCCCGGGCGGCGTTGGGTTTGGCGTCCGCCACCACCAGCGTCGTGGCACCGAGTGCCCGCGCGCGGGGTACGCTGTCGTCGGTGGAGCGGGAATCGACATAAATCAACTCGTAGGTGGTTTCACCCCAGCGCGCATTCACCACGGAATCAAGGCAGAGCAGCAGGCGCTCGCCCTCGTTGCGGCCGATCACGACCACCGAGACATCGGGCTGGGACAGGGTTGAATACACTGCGGGTTTTCCAATGCGGGTGGGTGTGTTCAGTTGGGACTTGCCAAGGTGTTGGCAGTCAGCCCAAAAGTCAGCACCGAAATGGCGGGCGCCAGTTGCCGCATCACATAACCCATTTCAGCCAATCCACTTTTGGGCACAAAGACCACATCGCCGTCTTCAAGTGCATAGTTGACACTGCGCGAGACGTTGATCAAATCGGCGAAGTCGATCAGCTCAACCTGGTTGGAGCCCGCCCGGTACAGGCCGATCTGTGACGGCGCCGCATCTTCGTTGGGACCACCGGCCTGGGCCAGCACATCGAGCAGGGTCATGCGCGGTGTCAGGCGGTAGGAGCCCGCTTTGGGCACCGCGCCCATCACGTACACCGCCGTGTCGGAAGAGTCCGGAATAAAAACAATGTCGCCTTTTTTCATGCGCAGGTTGTAGGCCGGGTCGCCGTTGAGCAAGGCCTTGAGATCAACCCAGATCAATTTGTCGCGGCCGCGCATGATGGCGCAGCGCGTCAGCGTGGCCTGCTTGTCCAGGATCGGCATCGCGCCGGCACTGGCCAGCACTTCTGCCAAGGTGGGAGAGTAATCGAACTTTTGCGTACCAGCTCGCTCCACCCGGCCCAACACCGTGATACGGTTGGATGTGTACTGCTGTACCTCGAGCGTTGTGGCAGGCTGGCTGAAAAACTGCCGCAGTCGAGCGTCGATGGCAGCCAGCGCCTGCTCGCGGGTCAGTTCGCTCAGAAAGACATCGCCCACAATCGCAATTGTGATGTTGCCGTCCGGCCCAATGGTATGGATGCCGCTGACTTCCGGCCGGCCAAACACGTCGAGCTTGAGCACATCGCCAGCGCCCATGCGGTACACCGGATTGACCGTTTCCTCCAGCAGTGACAGGTCTTCCTTGGACAGCAGCCGGGCGGCACTGGTTTTCTCTACCGGCTTGAAGCTGGCGTTTTGCACCGCTTGATCGGTAGCCACACGCGGCCAGCCCGACAAGCCGGCGCAGCCAGTAATCAGCCCGAGTACCAGGATCACCAGCCAGCGAGCCGGCGCAACAGATAAAAAGTTCAACGTCATACTGGCCAATGCTAACGACTGCGCAGCCAATAGCATGACAAAAGTGTGAACTGATGCCGGTCTGGCTGCTAGGCGCGGGCGTCGCCCCAGCGCAACTGGGTGGCATCGTCGTCATGGTAGAGCGTGTCGCCATGGCGGTCCACGCAGTAGTCCGGCGACACAATCATCTCGCTGATGCGCATGTCGGCGGCAATGCGCGTGTACTCGAACAAAATGCTGCGCACCAGCCTGCAACCGGTACGCAAGTGGCAACCATGACCAATCCAGGCCGGTCCGACGATGGTCACCCCCGGCTCGATGCGCACGCTCGAACCAATGTAAACCGGACCTTCTATGGTCACCTCGTGCCACGGAATGGAGGTGTTGATCCCCACCCAGATGCCCGGCTTGATCTCGCGCCCGGGCATGCTCATGTCGGCCACCTCGCCGCGCAACACCTGCTGCAATACCGACCAATAATCCCCCACGCGGCCGATATCCAACCAATGAAACGGCCTGTTTTGCACAAAAAATGGCAGTTCATGCGCGACCAGGTCAGGAAAAAGCTGGGAACCAATGTCATAGACCTGCCCCGGCGGCACGAAGCCAATCACGGCCGGCTCAAAGATGTAAATACCAGTGCTCGCCAGCGTTGACTTGGCATCGGCAGGTTTGGGCTTTTCCTGGAACGATTGAATGCGCCCATCCTCGGAGGCCACCACGATGCCATAGTTTTGCACATCGGCCAGCGGCACGTCCATGGCCACCACACTGGCCATGGCCTGTTTGGCGTGGTGCTCTGCCAGAGCTGCGGTGATGTCAAGGTCAATCAGCGCGTCGCCGCACAGCACCAGTGTGGTTTCGTCAAAAAAACCGCTGAAGTCCTGGATGCGCCGCATGCCACCGGCCGAGCCCATGGGCCGCGGCAAGATTTCACCATGGTCACGCACGCCTTCGTAGGCGTAGCCAATTTGTACCCCCCAACGTCGGCCATCGCCAAAATACTCTTCAATTTTTTGATGGTGCCAGGCCACATTGACCATGATTTCGGTGATGCCGTGGCGCGCCAGGTGTTCAATCAGGTATTCCATCACGGGCTTGCCCAAAATGGGCACCATGGGTTTGGGCAAATCGCGTGTCAAGGGTCGTACCCGGGTGCCCTTCCCGGCTGCCAATATCATGCCTTTAGCCATTTCGAGTTTCTCCTAATCGTTGTTTCATCTTACTTGTTTACGGGGCGCACTTTGCTGCGCTGCACCGCCGGACAAGGACATCTTGAACCTTTACCTGAAGCTGGCAGCCAGCGCCTGCACCTGGGCCAAATCGCTGAGCAGCGCTGGCGGCACCGGCAAATTGAACAGCCGGCAAAGTGCCTCGATACGGTAGCGCCAGTCATGGCGGGTCAGGGTCTGGCACATGTTGCTGCGCCGCTGCTCGGCCAGTTCATCATCGCGCGCCAGCAGCGACACCAGTTCGTCGGCCGCGGTGGACGCATCAGGCGAAAGCTCAAGCGTGGCACCGGGCCAACAGAGCATGTCGTCGGCCATGCGCGACACCGGGCGGCGCCCGGCCACGATGCAGCCCGACAACAGCGACTCGAGCCAGCGGCTGGTCACCATCATCGAGCGCGGCCGATCGCCCTGCGGCTCCACATACAGGTGAAAGGCCAGCGAAATGCGGCTGCGCTGCAACAGCTTGAACAGCATGCCACGCTCCAGGTGCACGCTGGCGCCAGCCAAATTGCCAAGCGGCGAATGCAGGTAAAGGTAAGGCGAACTGGCTGGATGAAAGCGTTGCGCAAAGCAGGCCTGGTAACTCGGCGGCGTACGGCCAAAGCCCATTACGTCGATCTCACGCGATTTGCCTTCGCGCGGCACCCAGGTCAGGCAGTCTGCGCCCTGGTACAACTGGTGCACGGGGATGCCAAAACGCGCTTGCGGGTAGGCCACGTCGTCGTGGGCTGTGACGGTGATGGCATCGAACAGCGTAGTCTCGGGCACGAAGCCGGGCTGAAAATAAGAGTCGGTGACAAAGCCGTAAATCTTGCTGAATTTTTTTCGGCAATCGGCAATGGCCTTGACCATGCCCAGGTCGCCCGGTCCACGCGCCACCACGATCAGCACATCGCCGCCGCGGGTTTGCAAAGGCGCGTAGGCCACCTGGTGCGGCCGCAGCTTGCGCAGGGGCCACGAATTGACCATGGGTTTGGGTGACAACACTTCGGCATCGAAGTAAGCAGCCAGCAATTCAGCGAGCTCGTCAATGGCCACCCAGCCGGCATGAGGCTGCGCCAGCCCGGCATAGAGAACAGATATTTTCATCATTCAAAACAAAGTTAACCCAGGCTCGCATCCACCCGATCGAAACGGTAACCATAACCATAAATGGGCGTCAACTTCCAGCCGCAAGTGCCATCTAGCTTGAGCTTTTTGCGCAGGCGGCTGATGTGCGTGTCCACGGTACGGGTGTCCACGTCAGTGTTGAAGCCCCAAATCTTGTTGAGCAAATGGTCTCGCGAGAGCAGTTTGCCGGGATTCTGAAAGAGGTAAACCGAGAGGTCAAACTCCTTTTGCGTCAGAGCAATTTCTGCGCCGTCCAGCGTCAACCGATGGCGCTGCACATCGACCTCGAACGCGCCCAGCCGTAATACGGGCAAACCACCCGGCTTGACATGCCGCGCCGCATTTTCAAGACGCGCCAGCAGTTCGCGGGCTTTCAAGGGCTTGACCAAATAATCATCAGCGCCCATCTTCAGCACAGACACTACGGTGTGTTCATCATCACAGGTCGTGACCACCACCACAGGCAGATCCCAACCCAGGTTTTGCCGTACCCATGGCAACACATCGGCACCAGTGCCATCGGGCAGCATCCAGTCGAGCAGCAGCAGGTCGAAACGCTCCTTTTTGATGCCCGCCATGAAGGCAGCGGTCGTGCCGAACGCATTACTGGTGTGCCCGCCATTGCCAAGCCACAATTCAAGTAAAGCGCATTGATCTGGATCATCCTCCAGCACAGCGATGTGCATTGGCAACCTGCTGAATGGCGTTTCGTTTTTTCAGCGCACGATCAACACGGGCACCTTGCAGCTGGCCAGCACCTTGGTGGCCACTGACCCCACCACCAGGTTGACCAAGGCGCCGTGGCCATGCGAGCCCATCACCACTAGGTCGAACTTGCCCT
>Ga0210023_1000506_pt1 | contig 29891 bp, 28 predicted proteins | sample CryGeymeta201524_FD_183987 | JGI IMG/M metagenome (GOLD analysis project Ga0210023, IMG submission 183987) | Groundwater microbial communities from Crystal Geyser aquifers in Utah, USA - Crystal Geyser metaG 2015-24 (SPAdes) (version 2) | ecosystem: Environmental > Aquatic > Deep subsurface >... | reverse complement strand
TTTTGTTTTATGTGAAAGTTTGCGTTGCAAACTTTATAAATCTCCTGCCTTACAGGGGATTTAATACAGAAAAGTAAAAACTCTTCTATAATGTCTTTTAGCAAGGTAGTTTAAAAAGGGTTGCACTTTGTAGAAGCATATAACTTTTGGGTATAAAAACCCCAAAAACAAGCATATTTATTTATATCTGGGGTTTTTGTTTGCTCAGTAAATTTTATATTTATTTTTTTATATTTATTTAGGTGACTTTGCTTTAATATTCCACAATCCAGTTCCAATAGTAACAATTTGGCCTACAATCACATTTTCCATAATATTATGCTTGAAATTTGTATCACTGCCATAAATTGCTGAGTTAATAATATTCTGTTTTGGGGATTCAAATGCAATTTTTGTTAATAGCGCATCCCCTCATCACGCGTTCAGGTTCAGGCAAAACAAATATGTCTTTTTCTCTTTCTTAACAATTAAAAGTTATTTATAAGTTAAAGTTTTGGTGATTCTCGCTTAGCAGTTCGCTTAGCAGTAAGATTTTCTAATAACTCGCTTAAATCTTCTTTTTCTTCTTCTTTTGCTTTTCTTATGTATTCATTCGCTTTTTTAAGATTGTTCCTTCTCCCATAAGCAATATCTAAATTTGTATAACATTTTAACTCGCCTGCTTTATCCCCAATTTCTTTAAAAATTTTCAAGGAATTTTCATGGAATTCAATTGCTTTTCCGAAATTACCTAACCCATCATAAGCAACACCTAAATTTGTATAACATTTTGACTCGCCTGCTTTATCCCCGATTTCTTTAGCAATTTTCAGGGAATCTTCATGGAATCCAATTGCTATTCTGAAATTACCTAAATTACGATAAGCAACACCTAAATTTCCATAACATTTTGACTCGCCTGCTTTATCTCCGATTTCTTTAGCAATTTTTAGGGAATTTTCATTGAATTCAATTGCTTTTTTGAAATCACCTAAATAATAGTAAGCAACACCTATATTTGTATAACATGCTGACTCGCCTTTTGTATCTCCGATTTCTTTCTTAATTTTTAGGGAATTTTTATGGTATTTAATTGCTTTTTTGAAATTACCTAAATAATAGTAAGCAACACCTAAATTTGTATAACATGCTGACTCGCCTTTTGTATCTCCGATTTCTTTCTTAATTTTTAGGGAATTTTTATGGTATTCAATTGCTTTTTTGAAATTACCTAAACTACGATAAGCAATACCTAAATTTGTATAACAGTTTGACTCGCCTTTTGTATCTCCGATTTCTTTAGCAATTTTCAGGGAATTTTTATAGGATTCAATTTGCTTCTTCAATTCAATTCGCTCCCGTTCTTCTATTGGTATTTGTTTTTTATATTTTGTCATTGTTTCCTCTTTTTTATTGTTTTTTTGTATTTATTTTATGTGAAAGTTTGCGTTGCAAACTTTATAAATCTCCTGCCTTACAGGGGATTTAATACAGAAAAGTAAAAACTCTTCTATAATGTCTTTTAGCAAGGTAGTTTAAAAAGGGCGCGCAATTTAGAGATGCATTACGAAAACAGCATCATTTTTAGATAAATTATGCTAATATTTACATTTAAAAACATCATATTTTGAATCCAAAACAAAAACATATCTTTGCATTTCTTTTTAAAAACTGCAAAAAACACAAACTACTCTAATTTCTGTAAATTAAATGTTGCTTTAACTTCTTCATAAACTTTGCGGCCTTGCTCAATAAGTATTTTTTTATATTTTTCTTTAAGTGGGTTGAGCACGCAAACATTATAAACTCCTTGCTTCATTTCATAAACTCCTCTACCCATAGCGCGTCCAACAGCACTTATATCATCATCAATATATTCTTTTCTGTCAAATATAAATTTTCCCTTAATTTCAACTTCAACATTACCTGTTTCTGTTGGCTGGCCTTGTGGTACTGGTTGTCTCTTTAAATTACCTTCTATTTTAACACCTATTTCATTTGCTATTTCTTTTATACAAATATCTTCTTCAGACAGTTTTTTTTTTGATTTTAATTCTATTTTAAACCAAAAATCAGTTGGGCTTCGCTGTTTGAAAGTGTATGTTTCGCTAATATCTCCAAAAGTGCTAAACAGTGATTTTACTTTTCCTGTTTTATATACCTTCATTGGATCATCGCCTTCATAAGTAATTATCTGCTTAAATACTTCTATTTCTTGCTTAGCCATTTATTAATTACCTCCATTTTCACCTTTCATAGCAACGCAATGTTCGCAAATCCATACTCCATCAACTAATTGTAAATTTTCTGAAAGATTATGACACTCCTCACAATAACCTTCAATTGATTTATTTTTAATTCCTTTCTTTCTATCAAGTCCTCTTATTTTAATCATTTCGCGCTTTTTTATAATCTCTTCAGGTTTAGTGCGCAAAATATCACGGTATGTAATCAAGCCAACAATCACTTTATCTTTTTCAACAGGAAATCTTTTAACATTTTTTTTAAACATAAGATTTGTTGCTTCTGTTACGGTTGTATTTAAATTGACAGTGATTAAATCTTTAGTCATAATATCTCCTGCTTTTAGCACATAAATATTATGCCTTGGAATTGCTGAGATAATGTCGCTTTCAGTTATTATGCCTATAATATTTTTTTTTGTATCTTCAATTAACAAGGTTCCAACGCGATTTTTTTTCATAATTTTAATACAATCCACAGCAGAAGTACTTACTGGTGCTGAAATCAATTTATATGACATTATATCTTCTACGCAAAGCTCATGGAAAAAGAAAGGCAGATTAACCATAATATATTTGTAATAATTTGGTTGATGTGTGAATTGTAAAATTAGTGTAAACTAAAATTAGTTGGTGCGTAAATTGTAAAATTAGTTAGTTGATGTGTGAATTGTAAAATTAGTGTAAACTAAAATTAGTTGGTGCGTAAATTGTAAAATTAGTTAGTTGGTGCGTAAATTGTAAAATTAGTTATGGTGTAAATTATGGTTGTTAGTAGCATCTAAAAATATTATGTTGTTAGAGATTCCTTATATTATAGCTTTGACATTTGCATTGCTTTTTGCATATTATGACTTAAAAAAAGGTGAAGTTGAAAATTGGGTGTCCTATTTACCCCTGGCTTTGGGTATTATGTATTGGTTTGTTGTGTTATGGCTATTCTACGAAAATTATTTATTTAATGCAATTGGAGGAGCAATATTACTTTATTTTGTTGGTCTTTTGCTTTATTATTTTGCGGGTCTTGGGGGTGCAGATGTGAGGTTTTTGGCTGGGCTGGCTGTGCTTCTTCCTGCAACACCACAAACAAACTTGTTATTTGCTGTTCCCCTTGTTTTGCTCTATAATTTCTTTATTTTATTGGTTTTTTTGGTTTTAGGACACATAGTTTATCATTTGCGCGACAACAACAAACAAATATTTGCAAATTTTAAGAGTTTTTGCCAAAAAAATTTTATTTTGGCAGGAGCAATGACTATTTATGCAGTTATTTACTTGTTTTTATTTATTTACTTTAACTTATTCGCATTTTTGCTCGGATTTATTCTTGTTTGCTCAACACTCATAGCAATGTCACAACAAGACCTATTTACAGCAAAAATTAATGTTAAAACAGCAAAATACGCTAATTTGAAAGGTAAAGAACTCAGCCAGGCTATTATAAAAAATGGAAAAATCATCGCGCCCGCATGGTCAAAAATAACCCCTTTTTTATTGAATTTATTAAAGCAAGAAAAGGTGAACTTTATTTTTATAAAAAGCTCGTCTTTGCCAGTAGGAATTATTTTTCCATTGCTTGTGATATTTACTTATTTTTTTGGGGCAATTGGTTTCTAAAAAGAATATGGCTGTCTTACACTTTTCTCTAAATATTGGTTTCTAAAAAGAATATGGCTGTCTTACACCTCCCTCCTAAAATCATTGCTATTATTATTTTTGTGATTATAGTTTTTAGTTTTTGCTTGTATGTACTTTTATCTCACTTTTTATAAAACAATATGGCTGATGAAAAAAATGATATTGTTCTGGTTCTTGTAGTGTTAGTAATTATAGTAATATTATTATTTATTCTTATTAATTTCCTCAACAATACTGCGCCAGGATTTATAAAGTTTGTTTTGTATAGTATTAATGGTCTTTTTACAACCATAATAAATATGTTTGGCGCAGGTTTAGGAGTATTGAAGACAATTGTAGATATTATTACTTGGCCATTTAAACAATTTTAGATAATTGCAAATATCTAAAAAAATTAAGCGCGCATAGTCTAGTGGTAAGACATCACCTTGCCAAGGTGGGGACACGGGTTCGAGTCCCGTTGTGCGCATAAAAACATAAAATACTTATGGAAGATGAAAAAGAAAAACAAAACACTCTTAAAAATAAAAATTTATCCCAGGGTTCTAAAAGTTCTATGTCTGATGTTGTAAAGTCCAGTATAGATTCGCTCCAAGTCCCGCAAACAGATATTTTGCAAATATTACCATATATTATCGAAAAAGACAAATCAGGTGCAATTCTAAAAATAAATTTTCACAATACTTTTCAATTTGCTTCAATTGAACATTCTGATTTTGCAATGGAACAAGTGCTTCGCATTCTTGAATTAGTAGGCAGTGTTAGCAAGATTGTACTTTCAAAGCAAATGGAATTTGAATATCCTCCAGAGCAAACAGCAATGCTAAATGATTTTATAGATGTAATTAATTATTTAAAAAAATCATATAATGTTCTCGATCTAATACCACAGTACCAAACCCAACCAGAATATCTTGTATTGTTTTTTCAATTTCGCCACATCCTTGAAAAAATCATATATTCACATCCCATAATTGCATACACACACATCAACAAGATGCGACGAGATATAATCTACAAAGTTCAATATACAAAAGATGAGTTTAAAGATATGCATTTAGCATTTATAGACAAACACTTAACACCTTCCCTAAATCTTTTAGAAAAAACGCAAATAATTAAAAAAATAAAAGATTCTTTGCCTGGTTATGTTGGTTCGCGGGACATCTATACTACTATTTTTCATCCGCTCATAAGGCCAAGCTTTATATACACAAATATCCAACTTAAGCCTTCTGAAGATGCTATAGAAATAAATAGCTATTCAGTTGACAATGTTAAAGTGTCAATATATAAAATTAAAGATGATATCAATTATATTTATTCAATCGAGCCGCAAGAGTATTTTTTAAGCGACACAGAATATAATATTTTAAACGAAGCCCGCAGAATCATTAGCGAATATAAACCTTTTGAAAAAAGTAGCAATGTTCAATCTGAAATGAGAAATATATTTTCTAGCATAATTTTGAATGTGTTAATTGAGCTAAATAAAAAATATAATTCATCATTCTCTTACGAAAATTTGTTAAAATTAAGAGCTATTTTGGTGCGCGAAACAGTTGGTTTTGGGATTATAGAAGTAATTTCAAATGACCCTAAAATCCAAGACATATATATAAATGCTCCTGCTGGAACTAAGCCAATATATGTTAACCACTCAATATATGGCGAATGTAAAACAAATATAGTCCCAACTATTTATGATCTGACTGCATGGGTTACTAAACTAAAAATGTTGTCAAACCGCCCGCTTGATGAATCAGTCCCAACACTCGATACATATCTTAACTTTCCTCCAAATACAAGAGTAAGAATAGCTGTTACCCACCCTCCTTTAAATGCTTATGGTATAGGATTAACCATACGTCGCCATAGAAGTAATCCTTGGACTTTGCCTTTATTTATAAAAAATAAGATGATTAATTCTTTAGGTGCTGCGATTATTTCTTTTTTTGTGGATTATTCATCAACTTTTTTAGTTGCAGGAACGCGTGGAAGCGGAAAAACATCTTTTTTATCATCAATGATTTTTCAAGTGTTGAACAAACATCGATTTATTATTGTAGAAGATACACGCGAAATTGATGTTGACACTATGCGAAAAAATGGTTATAATGTTGAAAGTTTGCAAGCACAATCACCTATTATTCAAACAGGCACAGAGTTGCCGGTTTCATCTGCCATAAGAGTATCTTTAAGGTTGGGTGATTCTGCGTTGATACTTGGAGAAGTCAGAAGTGAAGAAGCAATCACATTATATGAGGCAATGCGCGTAGGTGCTCTTGCAAATATTGTCGGCGGAACAATCCATGGAGATTCTCCTTATGGTGTTTTTGACAGGGTAGTAAATGACTTGCACGTGCCAATTACAAGTTTTAAAGCAACAGACATAATTGTGATTACTAGTATAATAAAATCACCTGGCGGACTAAAAAAAGAACGGCGCGTAACACGAATTACAGAAGTGAGAAAACGATGGACAACAGACCCTGTAAAAGAAAACGCTTTTGTTGATTTGATGGTGTATAACGCAGAAACCGACGAGCTTGAGCCAACAGATGCGCTGCAATCAGGAGATAGTGAAATTATAAAAAGAATTTCAAGCAATGTTGTTGTGTGGAAAAATGATTGGAATTTTGTTTGGGGGGACATTATGCTTAGAAAAGCGTGGTTTGATGAACTTGTAAAAATAGGCAACTTATCCCCTGAAATGTTAGAATCTAATTTTTATGTAACTGCTAATAGCGCTTTTCACAATATTTATGAAAATAAAACAACAGCATTGGGCTATATTAATTATGATGAAATTTTTAGAGATCTAATGCACTGGTTAGAGTTAAAAAAGGAAAAGACATAACACTAACACAAGTGTCGCAGTAGCTTCAGCAGACTAATATATATAAATCCTGTATCTCTTGGGTTGAGTGGTGTGCTATTTAAATAAATTAATGTGTTGTGCGCTATTTAAATAAATCTAATATAGTGTTGTGGTGCGCTATTTAAATAAATCTAATATAGTGTTGTGGTGCGCTATTTAAATAAATTAATGTGTTGTGCGCGCTTTTAAAGATGAATTTGGCTCATTGCTCTTGTTATCTTATTTAAAGATGCTAACCTTCTATAAAAACATTAAGCATATGATGAAATTAACACCCGCTGACAAATGATGAGAAGGGTAGCTGCTGATGCTTATATCAAAATTCTCAGATAGTATCCAAGATTTTGCCACGCTTCCAAGCAATTATTTTGGCTCCAATATATTTGGCGCGCGCCTGCAAATCTTTGTCATTTGTAACCAAAACAATCTCTTTGTTTTGGTGGCGTAAGTTTTTAATTAGGTCAATAATGTTAGAATCAATATCTTGATTAGAGTTAGTTTCAGTTATTTTTAATTTTCTAATTTTAATAAGATCTAAAGCAATTTTTGCCGCCTGTTTGTCTTTGCCTTTTTTGGTTTTTTTTGCAACTTTGATTAGTTCTTCACAGATAAAAGATGAAACAAGCAACTCATATTCGCCAAACAAACGATTCAATTCTCTAAAAATATCAACTTTCTGACGAACTCCTGCAATCCACGCATTTGTATCTATTATAATTAACATATTTTTTTTATTTGATCTACTACCACGACCAACCAACACAACCAAGCCAAATTATTTATAAGTTTTTCAGAGGATTTTTATAGAACTTACTGACTAACTAACTTAATTAATTAACTTATTATTAAGATGATTTTTGTATTTTTAAACAAATTTTAGGTAAAATAAATCTTTGTATTTTTAAGATGATTTTTGTATTTTTAAACAAATTTTAGGTAAAATAAACTCTTATTTTTCAAAAAACAAACAATAACATCTATATTTAAATAAACTGTTCCTTCCTTTTTAAACATCTCTCAAAACAATATTATGGGGATGGAAACAATTTATGCAGCATTGCTTTTGCACGAGGTCAAACAACCAGCAAATGAAGAAAATCTGAAAAAAGTTCTTCAAGCAACTGGCGCGCAAGTAGACAACGCAATTGTAAAAGCAACAGTCGCAAGCTTAGAAAATGTGAATATTGAAGAGGCAATCGCAAACGCGAGTGTCGTAGCAGCTCCGGCAGTAGCAGCAAGTGCATCTCCTGCATCTTCTGAAAAAAAGAAAGAAGAAAAAAAAGAAGTTGGTGATGAAGCAGCAGCTGGTTTGAGCGCGCTCTTTGGATAAATTTAATGTAAAGTTGTGCAGTATTCAAATAAATTAATATTGTTGTGTGCTATTTAAATAAATTTAATGTAAAGTTGTGCAGTATTCAAATAAATTAATCTAATAAATAAGCAAACAGACAGAACAATATAAGAAAGCACAACAAAAGACAATCAAATAATATAATGCTTAAACCAGCTAAGCTTCGGTCCTTGTCTCAACCAAGCGAACAAGCATGCCTTTTTCCACAGGTCCTGACACATTTCTATTTATAATTTTATCTTTATCTCGCCCACTCAAAATTTTTACTTTAACAAATGTTACATTCTTTCCACTGCCCGCGCCCTTATCTCCAACTTCAATAATCTCACCTAACGAAGGAAATTCTTGTTGTTGGGGGTTTGGTGCAGCCATTTTATTGAGTTTGTTCTTGCTGTGGTTTTGATGTCTCTGCACTAAGAGTTGTTATTTTTTGTGTAAATTTTTTAAGTTCGTCTTCTAATTTTCCAGCTTCAACAACTGCTATTGACGCAGAACCTACACTTATACCTGCTGCAATTCCAAGATTTTTTTTAGTGTTTATAAATATATATGGAACCTTTTTTTCATTACACAAAGGAGGCAAGACAGCCACAATTTCTTCAGGAGAGACATCCATCGCTATATAAACAATTTTTGCTTGGCTACGCTCAATCGCTTTTATAACCTCATTAGTGCCTTTTTTTATATTTCCTGTTTTCGCTATTTGTTGAAGAAGATTTAGTGCTTCTTTTTGCGTGTCCTCAGGAACTTCAAAGGTTTGATAGTTTAACATAATATATTGTGTAAATTTTCACATAAAATATTTTAAGTATTTTTCTTTGATTAGATGCGCGGTTGTGTATAGCGTATTTATACAATATATGTTAAATAGGCGCGGCAAAAAAAGACAAAAAATCACAAGAAGTTTCTGCACAACAAGTATTTAAAAATAAGGCGCGCGCCCAATGTCTTAATAATTTTATTTACTGTCTTTACCTTTGCCAAGACCAAAAGATAGAATTGCAAGGTAAAAACTTAATTTTAGAAAAAATTAGAATAATTTAAAGGTGTTTCTTATGATTATTAATAGTTTGTGTCATCAACACCATCCACAACATCTTATAAATTTAATTTAGGATGCTCGTCTATATATTATATATATTAATACTTAGAATATCATAATCTTTAGTGCTATATTCTTATTTAATAGGGTATTTAAAAACCCCTAAAAAATAATAAAAAAACAAACGCAAGGAGTTATATTTCAAATTTTAAAAATGCGCGTTTTCTACACTTTTGTAGGTAAAAAATCCAAGAAAACCCCAACCAAATCACTCCAAAACATTTAAAAACACAAAATACCTAAAACCAAAAGTATTTAAAAGCAATATACAAGCACTTAAAAACCAAAATACTTAAAGCAAAATACTTAAAAATCAGAAAAAAACCACAGCAACATATATGGTGCGCGCAATTAAATTCAACAAATATAAAAAATAAATATATTATGGTATTGCCAAAAGTATATAAAGGTCTAACACTTGAAGAACTGACATCGCAAAAAATAGAGGACATCGCAAAAATAATGCCGAGCAGAAGCCGCCGTGTGATTTTACGAGGATTTACCCCGCGCCAATTGAAGTTTATGCGAGACATCTCAGCAATTAATCCTGAAAATCAAAAAAAGCCGATTAAAACACACGAGCGCGAGATGATTATTTTTCCACAAATGGTTGGAAAACGCATTTCTGTGCATAATGGCAGAGATTTTGTTGAAATAGTGCCAAATATCTCAATGATAGGAAGGAGATTAGGGGAATATGTGCTAACAAGAAAGATCCCAACACATACAAAAGCAGGTGTCGGCGCATCAAAGTCATCAAAGCATAGTGAAGATAAAAAGTAAAATTGTATTTTAAAATCTATTGTAAAATTCTGCTTTTTCACACACAAAAGTTATATCTAAAATAAGAATATATATAAAATAAGAAATAATTTGATCCCGTTGCTCATAGATGTTATTTGCTTTTCTTCTTTTATCTGCTTTTTTTAAATATATATTTATTCAAATCTATTTACATAACTTATTTTAAAATTCTATTTTTTGATAGATATAACACTTAGCTGTTTTTCATTAAAATTATCACCATTAACCTTTTTAAAAAGAGATTTAACTAATGAATTTGCGCTTTTTTCGTCAAGGTTTGGATTGTATTTTTTTTCAAGTTCTGCGTTTAGTTCTGAGGATTTATTACCAATTGCGCGGCCGTAAAACGCCCTCATAACTCCTGCAGGATTTATTTCAAAGAGTCGTGGAGTGTTGTCATCAAATCCTATAAGTAAAAGCGAGACGCCGTATGGTCTGGTTGGTGCTTGCTGGGTGCAGTTGTGCATCTCATTAGCAAGAAACTCTGCGAGAATGTGTGGTTGCGTTGGTTGTTTATATAAAAGCTGGTCGTTTTGAACAAAGACGCGAGCCTTTCGCACTAAAACTTGAATATCAGAAGAAATGCCACTAGCTGCTATATAAAGATTGTCTTCTATTTTGAAAATTTTTTCAGAAAACTCAGGAACAAGTAGTTTAGATTCTGACGAGAAAATTGTAGTCAAGAGCGCGCCTTTATCAAACACAATACCTACTGCAGAATCGCCTTTTTCAACTGCCTTAGCAGCATAGGTTACTTGCTTTATATTTCCCTCAGGGTCATATGTTGTAATTCCTAAATCATATGTCATTTATTTTCTCCTATTACCTTCAAGACATCTAAATTCTTTGCACCAAGTCGTTGACTAACAGCCAAGACACTTGTCTGTTTTTTTAATTTTCCTAATTTTTTACTTTTTTCAAGCACAAGCACTTTACTCGTATCAGTTCCTTCAGGCAGTCCTGCATAAACTTTTAATCTTCGAAATGCCTCGCGACCATGCGGTTTTTTAAAAGGAAGCATTCCTCTAATTGTATGACTAACAATTCTATCAGGCAATCGTCTAACAAAAGGACCTTTATGCTTTCCGCCTGTTTGATGTTTTTTATCTGCTTTTGCTAAAAAATAAGCATTTGTTGCGTTTTTGTTACCTGAAATTATAGCCCTTTCAGCATAAACCACGCTAACTTGCTCATCATTCAATAATTGCTTAGCAATAACAGAAGCCAATCGTCCTAAAACTTGCCCTGTGGCGTCATAAACTTTAACCATATATTTTTGTATTTTATATTTTATACTTTTATGTGCGGAGATAAAAAATTTGGGATATAACCTATATTTTAAAGAATTGGTAAGGGTAAAAATCCCGCTTCTGTCTCTTGAAATCCAAAAATACTTCATTGCTGAAATAGAAGAACAGGAAAAAATTATAGAAGCGAACAAAAAACTTGTCGGAATAATGGAGCAAAAAATCGCCGAAGTTTTAAGAGAAATTTAAATAATATGCTTTATTTGATTAACAACAACATTACTCTATTTGATTTTGGTGGTGTTTGCTGGACAATGTTAGAATCTTTTTTGAGCAAAATCCTGAGGATTTTGCCTGACAACTTGACCTTATTTCTTCAAAAATCCTTTTAATATCCTCACAAATCTTCCTGCAGAGGCAACTAATTCAATATAGCGAGATATTCTAAATTTTGCGCGAAATTTCTTTGAGAAGAATTTTTGACGCTTGGGTGTGGCGGGAAGAAAAAGGGGTGTGGGGAAAATGAATTCCCTCCCCCGCCATCGCTTTCGCAGTTTCTTTTTTCGCTGCCGCAATTTTTATTTACTAAATCCATTTATTGAGACACCTCTCTTCGTCCTTTTCCTTGCTTCCTTTTTAGGCTTTTATTCATCAACTCGCTATGTTTTACTTTTATTTCCGCAGGCCAATCTCCCGCTTGCTCCTGAACATTCCAATCAGGATATTTTCCATTGCTTTGTTTCAAATAGTCATTCATACAACAATTTTCTAAAAGTTTATAACTATAACTTGCTTTCAATACTTTGTTATAGCCAAAAAGCCCCTTAATTTGTGCCTCAAAACTATCTTGAAAAATCATGTAAAATTCAATTTTATGTTTTTTTCAACATTGTTGAATAAAGAAAATACCAAATCCCAAAACTACGAATACTTGGTCTACCACCAATTCCAACATCGCGGTAAATTTCAAGTGTCTGTTTAATTCCGCCTTCTGATTGCGAGTCACCAATTTTCTTGATTTCCCCATCCACCACTATCAAATAAACTCGCGCGTAGTTTTCTCGCAGAACACTTTGCGGCAATTTTTCGCCATTTTCATCTTTCAAATCCTTTAAGTAATTAAAACTTAATTTTGTGCTATTAGGCACAAGCTCTACGTCAGCAATTTTAAAAGCGGTTTTAACTTTATTGATTTTCATAATTTTTTCCAATTATTAATAATTCATGAGAATGTTTTACATTATTGTTGTCGAAATTACGCTCTTTTCGGTTTTTACCAATCCGTGTTTCGCCTTGTCCCATTGTATATTGCCATGATACTTCTATAATTTTAAAATCTTTATAATTCTCCCTTACCCAAGAGCAATCATTATAAGACAAAATAAATCCGCCCTTATGTTCCTTCAAAAGTTGTGCCAAAAGCTGATGATTAAATCCGTTATGATGAATCGGAAAATTTCGCATTGGATAAATCCCGCGAAACATTTTACTATCGCCCTCTAAAAAATATGGCGGATCTAAATAAAGAAAATCCTGATTATGTTTTGGAATGGTTTCTTCAAATGTTCTACAAAAGACCTTTAGGTTTTTAACATCAAAATTTTTAACCTTTTCAATCATCGACAAATATTTTTTTTCGTCTTTGTAAATAGATGACATCCAACCAAGAAATCCTGGCCCATAACTCAAATTATGATTAAAAAAATAATAAGTTGCACACTCTAAATCCTTTAATTTCCCATCGAAACCATCAAACTTATTCCAATGTTGCCTCAAGGTATTTTTAATTTTTTCGTAGTTTTTCGCCGTCGGTTTAATTTTTAATAATCCTTTGTACAATTTTTCAGGTTGCGAAATTTGAATTTGCCAATAATTAACCAGCATTTCAAAAATATCATAACCGATAACTTCAATTCCTAATTCTTTAGCAATAGCAACTTCCACCGAACCGCCACCGAAAAATGGACTAACAACTTTTTTGATATCAGGGGGCAAAAATTCTAAAATATGACCAACCGCCAAAGTTTTTCCACCGCCATATCTTAGAGGCGAACCTAAATATCTTTTATATTTTTTTGTTGGCGATTTTAATTTATTTAGAAAAAAATCCTTCGCCTTCGCGATTTTTTTCAGCGTGTCTAGTGTTGGATTTTGATTTTCACCCTGATCAATCTTAATAATCGTATTATTAGCAATATCGGCGAGCTTGGCGAGCCGATCTTGTGAAAGACCTTTTTGTTCCTGCAGTTTTTTAAGATTTTTTGAGAGTAGATAATCTTGTTTTGACATATTTTATTTTTTGTAGTATTATTATAATAGAGTATGAATATATTTATTGATACTACTATAATATTACTACAAAAAATATTTTTAGTAAAGAAGAATTGTGCCGGCGAAAGTTTTGCGAAATCGTCAGATGTGGACTTGAGGAGATTTGAACTCCTAACCTTTTCGTTGCGAACGAAACGATCTACCGTTGATCTACAAGCCCGGCGAATAAAAAGGTGGTGCTGTTGTTGCTTTTGTTAACAATCTGATATTATATGATAACAATATATGTTGTGAAAAACAATATCTCGCGCCATATGGTTTTTAAATACACTGTTTTATAAAATACTTATGCTTTACAGATGTGTCAGATGCGGAGAAATTTACAAGGACAGCGATGTTATAGTTAAGGGTTGCGAAAAGTGTCATAATCGGTTTTTTATACTAGTAAGAGAAGATGAATCTGTTGATGAAACAGACAATATTATAAAATTATCAAAAGATGAAAAGCAAGAAATTGAAGATAGCATAAAAAACATTGTTGGAGAAAAGGAAGTTGACAAGAACATAGTTGTTTTGGACCTTGAATCAATTCGCGTTTCACAACCAGGCAAATACAAAATTGATTTAATTAAATTGTTTAAAAACGAACCCCTTGTGCTTAAAACAGCTGACGGGAAGTATTTTATTGATGTTGCGCGCGCCCTCAAACCAAAAACTAAACATTGATTTATACTATATATATAATTTATTGCTAAAAAATATATGTTTAAAACCAAACTAAAAGCAAAAAAAGCGATTATTAACACAAGAGCCAAAAAAAAGGAAAAGCACCACATTCGGATAAAAAAGAAAAAAACAGGTGAAACAATGACTTTGTGGTTCAAAACACCACCAAAACAAACAAGACTTGATTAAAATAAATTTTGTATTTTTGTAATTTTAAGGATTTGAGACAATTGCACTGCGATGCGGATTTAAACCTGCGAAGATTTATGTTAATATTATTATATTTATATAAAGAGCAGGCGCGAGTTGTGAAAACACGCAACAGTATTCAATAATGCAAGGGGCAGGAGTGAGTTATGCAAAACGCACAACAACTCCGCGATGCGGATTTAAACCTGCGAAGATTTATGTTAATATTATTATATTTATATAAAGAGCAGGCGCGAGTTGTGAAAACACGCAACAGTATTCAATAATGCAAGGGGCAGGACTTGAACCTGCGAAGACTTATGCCAACGGATCTTAAGTCCGTCCCCTTTGACCACTCGGGAACCCTTGCTTTGCGGGTTTTTTTGTCAGAGACAAATCAAACTAACATATAATTTTTTTGAATTTTACGCTAAATTTATTTATGCAATTTATTAATTTTTGAATTAATTTTTTGTATTTTGACTAATTATTATTTTTTATATTAAATTTTATATTAAATACACTATATAAAACAAAAGAATATTAATGAGCCTGGAGGGACTCGAACCCACAACCGCTCGGTCCGAAGCCGAGTGCGCTGTCCATTGCGCTACAGGCCCATAGAATTTTTAAATGCAAATGTTAAACAATAGATTAAACAATAAATATATTATTTAAATTGCAGAAAATATAAATAGTGGTCTTTTTCAAAAGGGTACAAATCAAGCTTTTGTAAAATCGCAAAATGTTGCGCGAGTTTTTTTTCGCACATTTTAAATATTTCATATGGTGGCTTGCTCACATCAATTGAGCGCGCCTTTACTGCGATCATTGCAAATCCCTTTTGCTTCAAAAACAAATTGCAGTTGTTGATCAAGATTTCAATTTGCTGAGAATCAGCTACATCTTCAAATACAAAATCCATTTTTGGCAAGTCAGAATATCTTTCAGGAAAGCGCGCGTCTTCTATAATAGGAATTATGTTTTGCCTTGCTTTTGCAAGAAAATAAAGAGGTTTTGCTGCTATGGGAGAAATCTCAACTGCAAAAATTTGACCTTGAGGTACTATATCTGAAATATGCGAAACTGTTTGACCTTGGGCTGCTCCAAGATATAAAATTTTTGACGATTCTTCAAACCCTAAATTTTGAATCCCTTTTACCATTGCTGCTGCTATTTTTGATCTGCGAGGATTCCATAAAAAAAAGGTGTTTGAGTTTATAATAAGCAAATCTTCATTATAAAAATTTTTCTCGGGTGTTGAGCTTTTTGTGTAAAAACTATTTCCTTGCTTGTGTAGATTTTTCAGCATATTATGATTTAATATTTATTTGTTTTTGATTGGTGAGTATCTGGTTTGCAATACCTTCTCCTATTGCGCGCGCAAAATTATCTATGCTAAAAATATCTTTTGCTTTATCAATATTATATTCTTTAATGTTGGGATTAGTTATATTTAATATTTTGCTTAAATAATCAACTGCTTGCTTTTGTCCGCCGATTTTGTCAGCCAAACCAAAAGATACCGCCTCATTTCCCAAAAAAATACTTCCTGCTTTTATCAGTTCTAAGTTTTCAGAAGATATATTTCTATTTGCTGTAAATTCACTAAATAGGTCATTATATAAACTGTCAACAATTGTTTGAAAACGTTTCTGTTCTTCAGAAGTTGGGGACCTATAGTTAGAACCCATATCTTTCATTTCACCTGACTTAAACACTGAAACATTAATGCCAATCTTTTCATACAATTCTTGGTAATATTTATAAGATATAACTACTCCGAGAGACCCGACAATTGCGTGAGGATGCACAAATATTTTGTCAGTTGCGCCCGCTATAAAATATGCACCAGATGCTCCTTTTTGTGAAATAACGCTGACTATTAATTTGTTTTGCTTGACTTCTTTTACAGCATATATTATTTCTTCTGTTTCAGCCACACCCCCACCAGGCGAGTTTATATCTAAAATTATGGCTTTTACTTTTTTGTTATCTTTTAAATCTAATAGTGATTTTGAAATTTTTTGAGCATCTGCGCACCCATCGCAATTACCAATTTTTCCTGAAATTGGAACTACCACAAATGAATTTTCTTTAATTTCCTGACCAAAAAAAGCCAAAACCCTGTTTCCATCACTATTACTATATAAACCCCCCGCCAACAACAAAGCAATGAAAAAAATCAACAATAAGACAAATGTAAATCCAATTCCTGCGGCAAAAAATAGCAAACCAAAAGAACTATTGTTGTTGGGTTTAGTGCGCGCCATTTGTATGTCTTTGTTTTCAAAAGTGTTTTTGTTTGCTTCAAAGGATACTTGCTTGTCTTTGTTTTCAAATTCAAACATATCTTTGTTCTTTTCAAAAGATGTAACCAAATCTGATTTATTAAGTTGTGATTTTTTTGCTTGGCCTTTGTTTAGTTTTTTTTTATTTAGAACCATAACTTTTTGTATAAAAGAAGTTAAAAAAAATATGGATATATTTTATGTTGTTGGCCACAAAAATCCAGATACTGACAGTGTCTGTTCAGCGATTGCATTGTCTGATTATTTATCAAAGTGTTCTACAAAAACAAATTCTGATGAAAAATATGAGCCTGCTATTCAAGGAGAAATTAATGAAGAAACAAAATGTGCATTAAACAAATTTGGCGTTGAAACCCCTCTAATTTTAACAGATGCAACAAACAAAAAAGTAATTCTTGTAGATCATAATAATAAAATGCAAACACTTGATAATATTGAAAAAGCAGAAAAAATCGTGCGCGTCCTTGACCATCACCCAATTAATTTTTCTTACCAGGAGCAAATAGAATTTCTTACAATGCCAGTTGGATCTACTGCAACAATAATTGCTCAAATGTACTTTAAAGAAAATATAAATATTGACAAAAAAATAGCGGGGCTGTTGCTTTCTGCTATATTGTCTGATACAGTTGTTTTTAAATCTCCAACAACAACAGATATTGATAAAATAATGGCGAAAAAATTAGAAAAAATCGCAGACATATCTAATTTTGAGGTGTTTGGGCTGGAATTAAAAAAAGCAAAAGCAAGTTTAAAGAACAAAACACCATGCCAAATTATAGACGCTGATTTTAAGGAATTTAATATGAATGGATGCAAAGTTGGCATAGGGCAGTTAGAAGTTGTTGATTTTGAAGATTTTTATGCAATAAAAGAGCAAGTTAGTAGCCAAATGAAAAAAATGAAGCAAGATAAAAATTATACTCTTGTTTTGCTTGTTTTTACAGATATTTTGCGAGAAGGCAGTGAATTTTTGACAGCAGGAGATGTTGATGCTGTTAAAAAAGCGTTTAATATTTCCACAATAGATGGAATATTTTTAAAAGGCATGATGTCTAGAAAAAAGCAGGTTGCTCCTTTGTTAGAAAACTACTACAATAAAAACCAAAATAATAAGAATTAAATCTTTAAATATTTTGAAAAATTGATTAAAACAACAATTAAATCTTATGGGTGCGCGCATTTTTTAAATATTTTGAAAAATACAACAATTAAATCTTATAGGTGCGCGCACTTATATATCCTGCTTTTCAAAAAGAGCGAGAAACATACTCAAAACAACAAACCATAAAACAATTCTATTTTGCTTCAATTACTTTTTTTGTACTTGGATCGCGCACTTTTTTGAAAATTATTCCCTGACAAGTAGGACACTCAATTGTTGTGTGTTCAACGAGTGTTTTACACTTTATGCAGTAATACAATACCATAATATATTGTGTAAGATTTTACACAAATATACAAAAACTAGATTATGTTTAAAAAACATATGCAACTTAAATTAACTATTACTTCCAAACTAAATATTTTGTATAGTGAAATAAATAAATACTTTATTCAATCTTTTATTTGGACATATTTGAAAAACACAAGCTTTTCTAAATTGCATGATTTGCTAAAATTTAAATTTTTTTCATTTTCAAATACAATGTTAGGAGTGTGAAAATGGAAAAAATTAATTTTGGTCTTGAAATTCATCAGCAACTTAACACACACAAACTCTTTTGCAATTGTGATTTTTATTCTGGACAAGAAACTGATTTTTCAATTCTGCGGCAAATGAGAGCTTCAGCAGGTGAAGGCGGAGCAGTAGATATTGCTGCACTTGAGGAAACAAAAACCAAAAAATTTATAAAGTATATAGCAAAAAAAGACAAAATTTGTTTGGTTGAATTAGATGATGAACCTCCTCACTTGCCAAACCGAGAAGCAATGATATATTCTGCTAAGATTGCAAAGGCTTTTGGAATGAAAGTCAGAAAAAATGTTATATTTATGAGAAAAATTATTATAGATGGCTCTAATGTTAGCGGTTTTCAGCGGACAGCTTTACTAGCAACTAATGGAAAAATAGAAGTCTCTTTTGGAAATGTAGGGATATCTAACTTGTTTATTGAAGAAGACGCAGCTCAAATTATTGGCAAAGATAATGGCAAGCGGGTCTTTAGTTTGTCTCGTTTAGGCGTTCCTTTAATTGAAATTACAACCGAAATGTTTAGTGCAACTCCTTCTCAAATTAAGGGGGTTGCTGAAAAAATAGGATCTGTTTTGCGGATGAGTGGATTTGTTAGGCGTGGTTTAGGTACTATTCGGCAAGATATAAATATTTCGGTTGGTGATGGAAAACGTGTAGAGATTAAGGGAGCGCAAGATCTATCTCAAATAGAAAAAATAATAGGTGTTGAAATAGCGCGCCAAAAAGTGTTGAGAAATAATCTAAAATCAGAAGTTAGGCAAGTTATTCCTGACAGCACAACAAGAGCCTTGCGACCAATTTCAACCAGAAGCCGCATGTATCCTGAAACAGACATTCCTATCTTCACTTTTTCAAATGAGGAATTAGCAGATATTCAACAATATTTTCTTGAAGACCCAGAGACAAAACATAACCGCTTCAAATTATTAGGATTAAGCGATGATCTCGCGAGTCAGATTATTAAATCAAAAGATTTGTTTGATTTTGAGGACGCAATTGCTAGATTTAAAAATATTGAGCCAAAAAAAATCGCAGAGGTCTTTGTTAATGCAAAACGAGATGCTCAACGCAAGATTGAAAAAGATGTTATTTCTAATAACATAAGTTGTGAAAAACGACAACAAATTGACAATAAATATGTTCTTGATGTTTTGGAATTGTTAGATAAAAAAAAAATTGTTTTTCCAGCAATAGTTGAAATATTGGTTAAAGGAAACCACCAAAAGTTTGAGAAAATAACAGGTGAGAACTTAGAAAAAGAAGTCAAAAAAATTATGGAAAAAAGCAAGGGAAAAGATGAAACTATTATGATTAAGATTTTGATGGGTGAGTTTAGGCTAAGGGCTGATTTTAAGGATGTTCTAAACATTTATAATAAATTTCACCAAAAAATATAGAAAAATCGCGCACTTTTTAAATATTAGCTGCGACAAAATAGAAAGTTATTTTTAGGACAAAAATATAATGTTTGTTATCAAAAATTTTTACAAAATAAATACTGCAAAATCTTTTTTCAAAAACCATATATCTCTAAATTCAATAAGCATAGAAAAACAAAAAATCCTTTTTCAAAAACCATATGTCTCTAAATTCAATAAGCATAGAAAAACAAAAAATTTTAGATTGCCAAGAAAATACCCTTGTTATCGCAAATCCAGGAACAGGCAAAACATTTTTGCTTAGTCATAAATATATTTCTCTTTTGAAACAAGGACTAAAACCAGAAGACATACTTTGCTTGACTTTTACAGAAAAGGCGCGCGAAGAAATGGAAAACCGAATAAAAAAATTCATTGACAAAGACAACATACCTGTTAGTATTTCTAATTTAAAGATTCATACTTTTCACTCTTTTTCTGCAGAAAATATTATAAAAAACAAATTTCTTGTAACTAATCTTGGACGTTATTTTGCATACAAATATTTGAAAGAAAAAGAAGTATTTAATTATTCTGATGGCTATTTGATGAGCACAATAGCACCAACAATTGACAAAATGATTCAGTATCTTAAAAACCACAAAATCACTCCTGAAAAAATTGATATTAAAAGAGCAGGAGATTTTTTGCAAGAAAAAGGAAGATATAAAAAAGAAGACCTTGAAAAGATTTTGTATTTTTTTGTTGAATTATATAAAGAATATGAAAAAATAAAACAAGAAAAAGGCTATTTAGATTATGTAGATCTTTTGCTTAATTTTAAAATAGATTCTCCTTTATACAAATATGTTCTTGTTGATGAGCTTCAAGACGCAAATTTACTTGAAGCAGAAATTGCATTACACGCAGGGCAGAAATTTTTTGCTGTGGGTGATAAAAAGCAAGCTATCTTTGGTTTTCAAGGAGGTTCGGTAACAAATTTCAACAAGTTTAAACAATCAAAAGTGTTTGTTCTTTCTGAAAATTTTAGAAGCACAAACGAAATTCTTAACTATGCAAAAGAATTTTATAAATTAAATGGAAATATGGTTCCCCAAGAGCTTGAAAATTTAAGAAATGTTGAGAGTAAAACAGGTCAAAAACCAAAGCTGTGTGTGTCGACGAATCAAGTTAAAACAACTCTTTTGCTTGTGAAGCAAATATTAAATCAAAAGAAAGTTCCAACAATTTTAGCTAGAACAAACCAACAATTACTGCAAATAGCAAGCGAGCTCAAAAAGCAAAAATTAAATTATTTAATAACATTTTCAAGAGAGGCGAATTTTGCGAAAAAAGAAATACTTACCTTTCTTAGAAGTATATTTTCTGAGAATACGATTTGTCTTAAAAAGGCTTTGTTTACTCCTTTTATTTCTATTTCGACAAAAGATGCATTTGAGATATCAGAAAACAAAAAAATAATTAGTGATGAAATTTACAAAAAAGTGCCTGAACTTAAAAAAATAAAAGAGTCAATGCATTCTTTTAGTGATTTAATAAATTTGTTTGACAATTTAATTATTCCAAAAGCAAGGGAGCAAAGCAAGGAATATTTAAATATGGCTGAGAATTTTAAAGAAATGCTTAGCGAGGCAAAAAGAGCAGTAGATGCTTTCAATCCAAATGAAATAATACTTTATCTGAGCACTGCTGATATTCCTCTTTCTGAAATAAAAGGAGAGCAGAACACAATTATTTTATCAACTGTTCACAAAGCAAAAGGCCGCGAATTTGATTATGTAATTTATTTGCCTGCGAAATCGCAAGAAAAACTTGCTTTTAGGTCTGCGATTATTGATGCAATACTCGCATCTCAAAACAATGACAAATCAAATGTTGATGAAGAGCTAAACCTTGATTTTGTTGCAATTACAAGAGCAAAAAACGAATTATACATACTTAATCAAAATTATGGCCGCTATATAAATTCATTTATAGATAAGTCCTTTATCCCAGAGCAAGATACCTTTATTGAAAATAAAAACAATTTTGAGAAAAATTGGTTTGCTGAAAAGATAATAGAACATTTTTCAAACAAAAAATCATTTTCTTTTTCAGAAATTTATTTGAGCCCTGAAGATTATTTATATTTAAATATTTTGAAAATTGGTGAAATATCTTCTAGTCAAGAAATAGGCATTAATGTTCATTCAATTGCATCAAAAATACTAAAAGGTCTAACTCAAGAAGAGATATTCAAACAAGATTCTCAACTCGAAAAATATGAAAAATATATATTTAATATTTATAAAATTATTTCTGAAATCAAACAAAAATATGCTTTAGTTTACAATTCCGAACTCTCAATAGATGTGCCATTATCAGAATTTTTTGAAACAGATGCTAAAATTAATTTTAATGGTAGAATTGATGCAGTTTTTAAAGATAATAATGAGAATTATTTAATTGTTGATTGGAAAACAGATAGAAATGAAGTTCAAAGTTCTAAACATCGTCAGCAATTAGAATTATATATGCGCGCGCTTTCCAAGAAAAATAATATTCCTATTGAAAAAATAAAAATCGCCATTGCTTATGTTGGATTAAAAAAGCAAATATCTGATGGGGTTTTGGATTATAAACTTGATGAGCAACAACCATCAAAATATATATTTGAAAATATTGTGGTGAATAAAATAAATTTGTTTTTATATTGGAAAGAAAACCCCCAAAATTTTATCGCAAGTTTGTTTGAAAACGAGAGCAATGATCCGATTTTAATCAGAATTCTGCAAAATAGAGATAAACTATAGAGTTGTTTTTAATCAGAATTCTGCAAAATAAATACGGGATATAAGTTGTTTTAATTAGAATTCTGCAAAATAGAGATAAACCATAGAGTTGTTTTTAATTAGAATTCTGCAAAATAGAGATAAACCATAGAGTTGTTTTTAATTAGAATTCTGCAAAATAAATACAGAATATAAGTTGTTTTAATTAGAATTCTGCGAGACAAAAACAAGATGTAAAGTTAATTTATTTGTATAAAAACGCTGCTAAAAAACATATGGTGCAAAAAATAATTGACTCTGAAATATCTAACGAGCTAAAGAAATCATATTTAACTTATGCAATGAGTGTAATTGTTTCGCGCGCTTTGCCTGATGTGCGCGACGGACTTAAACCAGTTCAACGCAGAATTCTTTATAGTATGTATGAACTTGGCTTGACAAAAGGTGCAAAAACAAAAAAGTGTGCGCGCATAGTTGGAGATGTTATGGGTAAATACCACCCCCACGGAGATTCTGCAATTTATGGGGCATTAGTTCGATTGGCACAGAATTTTTCAATGCGATACACTTTAATTGAAGGACAGGGAAATTTCGGATCAATTGACGGAGATCCGCCAGCAGCAATGAGATATACAGAAGCAAAATTAGAAGGAATTACTACTAATTTTTTAGATGACATAAACAAAGAAACTGTTGATTTTATACCAAGTTATGATAATACAAACCAAGAACCAGTACTTCTTCCTACAAAAATCCCAAATGTTTTGCTTAATGGCAGCTCAGGCATTGCTGTTGGAATGGCTACTAACATACTCCCTTATAATCTAACCGAAATAATGACTTGTTTAATATATATAATTGACGAACCGTCAGCTAATTTAGATGATCTTGAAAAAATTATAAAAGGTCCTGATTTTCCGACAGGAGGAACTATTTTAGGAAACAAAGGAATTAGAGACACGCATATGACAGGAAAAGGAGCGATAACTGTGCGCGCAAACGCAGAGTTTACTGACAATGAAATAATTATCACAGAAATTCCCTATTTGGTGAACAAATCAGATGTTATTTTAAAAATTGCGTCTTTGGTGCGAGAAAAAAAAATTGATGGTATTTCTTCAATTCGCGACGAATCTGACAAAAAGGGTATGCGAATTTATATAAAAACAAGCAAAGGTGCTGACCCTGAATTTGTATTTAAACATCTTTGCAAATTAACAGAACTTCAGACAACTTTATATGCAAATACATTGGCGCTTATTAACAATCAGCCAAAATTGTTTTCCTTGCGCGAAATGCTTGAAGAGTTTATTAAATTTAGGCAATTGATCGTGCTTAACAGGACAAAATTCCTGCTAAAAAAAGCCCAAGAGCGAAAACACATAGTTGATGGGCTTATTATTGCTGTTAACAATATTGATATTGTAATTGATTTGGTAAAAAAAGCAAAGCAAATTGAAGAAGCAAAGCAAAACCTAAAAACTAAATTTTCTTTATCAAACATACAAGTTGACAATATACTCGCAATGCAGTTAAGGAGATTGACTGCTCTTGAACAAAATGAATTAAAAAATGAACAAACAGAACTTAATCAAAAAATTAAAGATTGTCAAGAAGCAATTGTTTCTCCTGAAAAAATATTATATATTATAAAAAAAGAGTTCAGAGAAATACTCGAAAAATTTGGTGATAAACGAAAAACCCAGATAACAGTCGAAGAATCGCAAGATGTTGATGACGAGGACTTAATTAAAGACAAAGGTTGCTTAATTACATTATCTTACAATCAATTTATTAAAAGGAGAGATGTTGCCACTCAACAAAGACGAGGGGGAGTTGGTTCTAGAAGTTTTTCATCCACAGCAGATGATTTTGTTGAAACTATAATCAAAGCAAATACAAAGGATTTACTTTTATTTTTTACAGATCACGGAAAGATCTTTTGGCAAAAAGCATACAAAATTCAAGAAATGGGGCGAAATGCGCGCGGATCTTCTGTTCGCAATCTATTTAACTTGTCAGAAGGCGAAAAAATAACAAAAATACTTATCTCTCCAAAAATAGTCAATGATGATGATTTTGTTTTGTTTGCGACAGAGAATGGCAAGGTAAAACTAACTGCACTGAGCGAATATAGTAATCCAAGATCTTCTGGTCTAATTGCAATTAATTTGCGCAAAAAAGACAAAGTCGTGGATGTGTTTGTTGTAAACCCAAAACAGAGTGTTTTTTTGGCGACAAAATTAGGAAAATTAAACAAATTTTTAGTTGATGAAGTTAGAGCAGTTGGCAGAAGCGCAATAGGTGTCATAGGAATTGACTTAAAGAAAAATGATAAAGTTGTTTCAGCAGGAATCGCCAATCCTAATGAAACAATACTTACAATTACAGAGTTTGGTTATGGAAAACGCACTCCTGTTGAGTCATATTCTTTAACACACCGCGCAGGTGTTGGAGTTATAAATATAAATATAACTAACAAAACAGGTCAAGTTATTAAAGCGCACTGTGTTAGATCTGAAAATAATTTAATTATTGTGACAACCCGAGGAATGATTATAAACACTAGTTTAGATCAAATTTCAATAATTGGAAGAAACACACAAGGTGTTAGGTTAATTAAACTAAAAGAAAATGATAAAGTAGTTGATTGTACTGTTTTTGAAGAAGATTTTAGTGTTAATATTGATTAAGTAGTGTTAATATTGATTAAGTAGTGTTAATATTGATTAAGTAGTGTTAATATTGATTAAGTAGTGTTAATATTGATTAAGTAGTGTTAATGTTGATTAAGTAGTGTTAATATTGATTAAGTAGTGTTAATATTGATTAATAGCATTATAAATAGCATTAATATTAATTAAATTGTGTTAATATTGATTTGTAGTATTGATTAAATTTTGATATTGATTTATAATATTGATTAAATTTTGATATTGATTAAATTTTAATATTAGTTAGTATTAGTTTAAATTTTTGGAGATTTATTCAACGAACTCATTAAAAAGATTATGAAAGACAAAGAAACCCGCAAAGATATTGAAGATATTAAAGAAGCGAGTAAGTCGCGCGATTTTTTTGATATTTTGAGAAAAAGGCAGCGAAGAAATGTCATAACAGAAGCATATAGAGAAACCGAGCAAGCAGAAAACGCATTTTTTGAAGAGCGCGCACAAAAGCACGAAACCGAGAGCATACTTGACAAACCAATTGTTAAAAAATCGATTATTACAGGTATTTTTTTGCTTGTTTTAATTGCATTGATTGTGTTGACTTTTGTATTTTTTATGCAACAGCAAATAGATATTGATATTAAATTTGGTTGTGCATCACCTGATGATGGAAGCAACAGAATATTTTGTAGTACAATAATAATTCCAAAAAATAACTTAACAATTATAGATGTTTGGTTGCATGCTGATGTTATTAAAAGCGCACAATGTAATTTTGAAAATAGTATCTTTAATGATATTTCAACAAATTGGGCGCGCATTATAGCTACAAATATAACTGCAAACCAAGAATATAATTGTATTTTTGAAATAGCATCAAAAACAAATACTGCTTCTAAAGCTGTTAGAGCTACACTTAATATTTGTTACCCTTTAAATGAAAATAATACACTGCGTTGCATTGAAAAAAAGTCTGTTACCCTTTAAATGAAAATAATACACTGCGTTGCATTGAAAAAAAGTCTGTTGCCCTTTAAATGAAAATAATACACTGCGTTGCATTGAAAAAAAATCAGAAATAAAATAAATTATGTCAAAACAACTTGCTACACAATATACTAATGAATTTTTAAATTTAGCCAAGCAAATTGCTAATGAGCAACCTGAAAGAGCGGCAAGGTATGTTGAAATTTGCAGGAAAATCGCAACAGCGTTTAATATTCGTCTTAGCAAAAGAAAGCGCGAATTTTGCAAGCAGTGCAATGCATATTTAACACCTAAGTGCGCCACATATCGACTATTAAAAATCAGAGGAAGAACTTGTTTATTTGTTAAGTGCGCGAAATGTAGAACAATTAAGAAAATTATTCTAAAATAAATGTTAATTTAAGTATACCAAAATATAGTTTTTTTGTTATTATTTTTCTGCAAAACAAAAACCTGAGCCAAACACTTTACAAAATTTAATTATATGGTATAAAGAGAGTAATTGATTTGAAGAGAGTAAATGATTTGAAACAAGTAATTGATTTGAAGAGAGTATTTGGTTTAAAGAGAGTAATTGATTTGAAACAAGTAATTGATTTGAAACAAGTAATTGATTTGAAACAAGTAATTGATTTGGAGAGAGTAAATGATTTGAAACAAGTAATTTGAAGAGAGTATTTGGTTTAAAGAGAGTAATTGATTTGAAACAAGTAATTGATTTGGGGGGGGGTAATTTATGCGCGCGCTTTCACCACATTTTATATTAGATCATTAACTAACTTTAGGCCCATATTTTTTTAATAAAAGCGCGCGCAAACTCTCTTATAATTGCCTATTTTTCACAAACAACGTAATTAATATTTATTAAATATATAAATATATTATGGAAAAATTAAAAAGATTACTTATAATTATTAGGGGGAGTTATGTCTTTTGGATTTAACTTGCCTTTTGGGAAAAAAAAAGATGATGATATACTGAAAGAGCTTGAAGATTTAGACAAAGATAAGAATGATGGTTCTGCTTCTTTATCTAGTTCATTTTCTAATTTAAACCTTCAACCACCAGAATCATTATCCACAAACAATTTTCCTTCTCCTTCTTCAACAAGCACAACTCCATTTTCTTCTGCTGTTTCAAACACTCCTTCTGGTTTTATGACCAAAGGACAAACACCAACAGGATTTTCAGGATATGCTCCACAACAAACACAATATTCTCAGCAAGGACAAAGCTCTCATGACCTGATTCAGCAACGAATCAATCAAATTCTCGACCAAATCCAAGGTCAAAACATTAAATATGAGCAGTTAAAAGTAGAGTTTGGCACAATTTCTATAAACCTTGAAATAATCAAGCGCCAATTAGAGCAGATAAAATTAAAGATTGATAACCAACAAATAAAGTAGTGAGCAAAAAGGTTTGCTGTATAGTGAAAACTTACTAAAATATGTTGTTTTTGAGCAAGTTTTTTGGAAAAAACAAATAAAGAGCTCGGTGTTTTGTTAAAAAGATAGATTGTTTTTAAATATAACTGATAGCGTAATTTATTAAAAATGCTTGTTTTTGGGGTTTTTATGCCCAAAAATCGCTATATACTTCTACAAAGTGCAACCCTTTTTTAACTACCTTGCTAAAAGACATCATAGAAGAGTTTTTACTTTTCTATATTAAATTTTCTGCGAAGCAGAAGATTTATAAAGTTTGCAACGCAAACTTTCACACAAATAAAGGAAAACAAAACAATAATAATGAAGAAAATTAAAAAATACGAAGAATTAAGAAAAGAAAAACGAAAGGAACCTACAATCAAAGAAGCATTTAAATTTATTATAACAATAGCAAAACAGGAGTATTCTGTTGTTGGGGACAAATATAAAGCTGCTGCTATTCTAGCCGGACTTGGTGTTGTTGCTTGGAGTGGGGGTTTATTGGGTGGTGTAGATAAAGACGTGGGTGATGATAACATGAGTAAAATAACATATTGTACCTATAATATTAATGAAACATTAGAAACCGCGTCAAAAACCATACAATACTTTGGTACTATAATAGAAAAATGTGATGGTTCTACTAAAATAGATATAGGAAAGAATAATTACACTTTAGGAGAACTGGAAAATACAAGTGATACTCTTAAAAGTAAAATAAGAGATTTAGAACAAGCTAATAAGAATTTTATTGAATATTTAAGGGAGAAAGGCATTTATAAGGGATATAATGAAGGTAAGTTAGGTGATAAGGATATTGACTTTTTTGATAGGTATATATTGTATTGTAATAATACAGATAGAATACTAGAAGATATAACAACTATTAATAAAAAGTTTGGACCTAAAAATGTTTTTCCGAGTTGTATTAAAGATAATAATAATACCCTGCCTACTATTCCTAATGGGGATACCCCCCCCAATATTACTTTTACTAACATTTAAATAGTAGTGGATTTGAAGTAACAGAAAAAATATAGGAAGGATCTAATGATAAAAATATAACTAATAGCGTAATTTATTAAAAAAGCATAAAAACACTATTAAGGTGTCCTTTCTCACGATATAAGTTGTTATTTTATAACAACATTTAGTTGGCAAAAACAACAACAGTGCCAGCATTTGACTTCTCCAAACAGGGGGTTTTTAAATACCCTTACATAAATATATTATAGAAAGTTTTTACTTTTCTATATTAAATTTTCTGCGAAGCAGAAGATTTATAAAGTTTGCAAAGCAAACTTTCACACAAATAAAGGAAAACAAAATAAGAATGGGAAATAATTACAACACACAAACAGAAAAAGAACGAAAGTTAGAGAAGGGCATAAAAGATGGACAAAAAAATAAAATAGCTACTATTCTGGCAGGACTTGTTGGTGTTGGTGTTGTTGGTGTTGGTGCTTTGAGTGGGGGTTTATTGGGTGGTGTAGATAAAGACGTGGGTGATGATAACATGAGTAAAATAACATATTGTACCTATAATATTAATGAAACATTAGAAACCGCGTCAGAAACCCAACAATATCTTGAGGAAATAATAAAAGAATGTAATGGTTCTGAAATAAATATAGGAGAAAAAACTTACACTCTAAAAAAACTGGACAATCTAAGTAAAACGCTTAAACATAAACTAACAGATTTAGAACAAATTGAAGGGGATCTTAATAAATATTTAAAAGATAATAACCTTACAAATGAATATAATGAAAATAGATTAGATTCTAACGATTCTAGGAGTTATAAAATTTTTGATAAGGTAATAGAGCGGGGTTATATACTAGCAGACATAACAGATATTATTAAGGGGTTTGGATATATTAATATTTCTCAGAGTTATATTAAAGGTACTGATTATAATGATGTGTCTATTACTTCTAACAATAATATATCTCAACTTAATAATGTTTCTCAAAATTATAGTGGAGATACTAATAATAATACTATATATAATATTTCTAACAATGGTACCTCTAATATTATTTCTATTGAAGATTTAATAAAGAGTGGATTTAATGTAACAGAAAAAACATGGGTAGGACCTAATAATAAAAATATAACAGGATACTTGGTTTCTTTTACTGATATAAAGAAGGGTAAAAAAACTATAGCTTATGTTAAGAATGATAAAAAAAGTATACTTACTTTTGAGC
>Ga0210023_1000481_pt1 | contig 30835 bp, 31 predicted proteins | sample CryGeymeta201524_FD_183987 | JGI IMG/M metagenome (GOLD analysis project Ga0210023, IMG submission 183987) | Groundwater microbial communities from Crystal Geyser aquifers in Utah, USA - Crystal Geyser metaG 2015-24 (SPAdes) (version 2) | ecosystem: Environmental > Aquatic > Deep subsurface >... | reverse complement strand
TGACCCAACTGCGTGCCATCACGGCAGGCGCTTCACTGAAGGTGGTGGAAAGGGTCATGTCGCCTTGTTGCAGGCGCACGCAATGGCCATCTTTGAGATCGATCGCAGGAATTAAAAGCATGATGCTTCAGTGGGAGGATGTATGTAGGCTTCGGCTGGCGCAGCCATAACAGTGAGACAAAGAGTTCAAGGATTCCAGTGAAGGAAATTACGGTACAGGCTCAAGCCATGCTCGGCGCTTTTTTCAGGGTGGAATTGCGTCGCAAAAATATTATCACGTGCAATGGCTGAACTAAAGCGCTGACCATAGTCGGTTTCGCCCACGCTGTGGCGTGAATCAGACGGTTTGGCGTAAAAACTGTGCACAAAGTAGAAGTAGCTGCCATCGGGCACGTCACCCCAAACCGGGTGCGGCGCGTCGCCATGGTTGTGGCGCCAAACCTGATTCCAGCCCATTTGCGGCACCTTGTAGCGGCTGCCGTCAGGTTGGCACTGCCCAGCCAGGTCAAACTTGATGACCTCGCCATGAATCAGACCCAAGCCGGGCGTATTGCCCTCCGCGCTATGGTCAAGCAGCATTTGCATGCCCACACAGACGCCAAACAGGGGTTTGCTGGCAGCGGCCTCCAGCACCGACTGTTGCAAGCCTGATTCGCGCAACTCGCGCATGCAGTCAGGCATGGCGCCCTGGCCCGGCAGCACGATTCGCTCGGCTGCACGCACCACATCAGGGTCTTGTGTGATCACCACGTTGAACCCGGAGCCATCAGCCGCTGCTTGGACGGCTTGTGAGACCGAGCGCAAATTGCCCATGCCGTAATCGACCACAGCCACAATTTTGTTGGCACCAGGATTGAAAATTGACTTCATAGCGTCATGAGCACAACAGGCAGATGCCAGAGCCCCATATGCTTTGGAATTAGAGCGAGCCCTTGGTGGACGGAACGCTACCGAGGGCGCGCGGATCAAGCTCCAATGCTGCACGCAGGGCGCGGGCAAAGGCCTTGAACACGGTTTCAGCCTGGTGGTGGGCATTGACGCCTTTCAGGTTGTCAATGTGCAGCGTGACGAGTGCGTGATTGACGAAGCCCTGGAAGAACTCGTGCATTAACTGCGTGTCAAAGTTGCCGATCATGGCGCTGGTGAAAGGCACATCCATCACCAAACCGGGTCGACCCGAAAAGTCAATCACGACCCGGCTCAAGGCCTCATCCAGCGGCACATAGGCGTGGCCATAACGGCGGATACCTTTTTTATCCCCCACGGCCTTGTGAACGGCTTGACCGAGCGTGATGCCAACATCTTCAACGGTGTGATGACCATCAATATGCAGATCACCATCAGCATCGATGTCAAGGTCGATCAGACCATGGCGGGCAATTTGATCGAGCATATGATCAAAAAACCCAATGCCAGTATGCAAATGCGACTGACCGGTGCCATTGAGGTTGACGCGCACGGTGATTTTTGTTTCTGCGGTCTGCCGAACCACTTCAGCGCAACGCGGCGCGATAGTGGCCGATACATCAGGGAGTTCAGTCAAGGGATAGTTTGTCATGGAAGCTTGATCAACAGCGAAAAAAATGAGATTGGCACAAATGAGACGACCCGCACGATGGCTTACACGTGCTCATTATGAGTAACGCCTTTATTTTGCCCTAATTGACGCCGTCTAAGGCTGTTTAAATACCGCGCCTGGCTGCACGCGATGAACTTGAAGCGCGCGTCACGGAATGAAGATGTTGTCGCTTCTCTGGCATTCAGGAGGCTCGCCGTATCCCGCTGAGCGCACCTGCTGCTCCTGGGAAACCTCAACCTGGAACCATTGGCAAAAAGGGTTTTCGTATCGGTAGCTCCACACCACACCCCGCGAGCGAGCCAGCCCTTGTATTTCACTCGGCCGCCCCAGGCGTTGTCGGACCTCATCCTGTGTCATACCGGGACTGATTAGCAGAAAATTCTGCTCAATCAGCACCTGCTCCGCCTTGCTGACCTTGCCCTGGGCATCGACATCCACAAACCAGGTGTGGTGTCCCATGGGTCCACGTGGGAACTCTAGGCGGGTGCCGTTACCGGTTTGTCGCACCGTCTCTGGTTGGCCCATCTGAGCGATGATCTGGTTCTCGGTCATTCCGCTCACATTGGCAGGTGGAGCATAGCCAGTGCAAGCCGTCAAGAGCGATAGACTCACCAAGCTCAAAGAAAATAGACGTATCACTGCAACTCCCATTTGACTAACTGATAACAAATTTAACCATGATTTTTTGGCTTCCAGTTTAGGGCGACCTGTGATACCCCGTTTTTTCAGGGCCTCAAAAAGTTTCGCCGACGGGTGGTCATAAATTGGGCTTCGTCCTTGTGCAAGCCTTCGCTTGAGTACAGCTTAAGCAGCGTTTGGGAACCAGCAAATCCGCGCTACGGAGCAATGGCTTTCATTGAAATTGAACGTCCATGAGAACATCGCCCCTCAAAAATTGGCAATGTCAATACGTTTGCCTGGATTGGACCTACGGTAAAACGCGCGTTTGAGCGGGTCCGCTATCTCGAACGACTCGACCAAATAGCTAAACGATAAACGGCACGGCGGCTATTTCAGGGCAGCGCCAGTTGCAAAGACGGCATCTCCATAGTTGGCGAACCAGTCAAGCCATCCGATTGACCGTTCACTGACCGAAAAAAGAGGGCTGACTTCTGATCTTCGCCAAACTTTGAAGTTACCCTCGTCGACCCGGCGCGCTGCACTTGGCGGCGACGGCGCCTTACTATGCCCGGTCTGCGCCATTAGCCTGGCTGATGCTCACCAGGGCAATCGTTCACCGCTGTAACTCATAAACGAGCCCGTATCAGCGGCACTCAAGCCGTCCAACACCGCCAGCATGTCTTGCGCGGCAACGGGTGCCGGGCGGCCGATCTGCTCGCCCTTGAACGGTTTGGACAATCCGGTGTTCACTGTGCCCGGGTGCAGGCTGACCAGCACCGCGTTGGGGTTGCTGCGCTTGACCTCGATGGCTGCCGTTTTCAGAAGCATGTTGAGCGCCGCCTTGGAAGCCCGGTAGCTGTACCAGCCACCCAGCCGGTTGTCTTCGATGCTGCCGACCTTGGCCGACAGGACGGCAAGCACGCCGCGCTGGCCATCGAGCAGCGGGCTGAAGTGGCGCAGCACCAGCGCCGGGCCAAAGGTGTTGGTGCGAAAGGTAGCCTCAAGCTGGGCATAGTTCAGGTCTGTCAGTTTTTTCTCTGGCATGAAGTCTGCGCCGTGCAACAAGCCAGCGGCGTTGATGATGAGGTGGAATTTGCCACCAGCCGCGAGCACCTGTGCCGCCTCAGCCACGCTGGCCTCGTCGTCAAAGTCAAGGCGCGGCTCAGACTGTCGACTCAAGCCCACAACAGAGGCGCAGCGCGGATTGGCTTGCAGCGCTTGCACAAAGGCCTGGCCAAGGCCGCCGCTGGCGCCGATGACCAGGGCGCGGAAACCGTCGGGAAATGTTGTCATGGTTTACAGCGTTGCTCTCGAAGAATGTTGTTAAGTTGCGAAGGTAAACCAGGCGCCGTATCCCGTGCGCTGCGCTGGTCTTTGCCACTTTCTTATCATGCAGCATGAACACGACACCCACCAAAGCAAAATCCAAACCCAACCAGCGCGCATTCTGGCTAGGCGTGGCGCTCATTGTGGCCTTGATCGGCTGGTGGATTTATTCCACCCCGCGCCAGGCGCCAGAGGAAGCTGGCGCGGCCGCAACCGCCCCGTTGCCGGAAGGCAGCGAAGTGGCTATGTTTGCCGGTGGTTGCTTCTGGTGCACCGAGGCTGACTTTGACAAAGTGCCGGGTGTGCTGGCCACCACCTCGGGTTACACCGGCGGCAAGACCGCCAATCCGACATATTCCGAGGTATCGAGCCACACCACCGGCCACGCCGAAGCCGTGCAGGTGATCTTTGACCCCAGTCAGGTGAGCTACCGGCAACTGGTGGACTACTTCTGGCGCACCATCGACCCGACGGTGAAAGACGGCCAGTTCTGCGACGTTGGCACACCCTACCGCACGGTGATTTTTGCCACCAGTGCCCAACAACTACAGACAGCCCAGGCATCCTTGGCCGAGCTGGAAAAAAGCAAGCCTTTTGCCGAGCCTATCGTCACGGAACTGGTGATGGCCGACGACTTTTACCCTGCCGAGGCCGAGCACCAAAATTATCATCAGACCAACCCGGTCCGCTACGATTTTTACCGCAAGGGGTGTGGCCGCGACGCGAGGTTGTTGCTGCTGTGGGGCAGCGAGGCCAAGCCCTGATCAGGCTCTGACGCGCCCACGCACTGCCGCTTCAGGTTTCCTTGGAAATCTTGATGCTTGGGAACTTGCTCGAAAAGTCCTTGTTTTTGGCGGCAATCGACAGCGCCACTTTGCGCGCCACAGCCTTGTAGAGCGCTGCGACGTCGCTGTCAGGGTCAGACACCACGGTCGGCTTGCCGTTGTCAGCCTGCAGGCGAATCTGCATGGCCAGCGGCAGGGCGCCAAGATAGTCCATGCCGTATTCGGCCGCCATTTTCTTACCGCCATCAGCGCCAAAAATATGCTCAATGTGGCCGCAGTTGCTGCACACGTGCACCGCCATGTTTTCCACGATGCCCAGAATCGGCACGCCCACTTTTTCGAACATCTTGATGCCTTTTTTGGCATCGAGCAGGGCGATGTCTTGCGGTGTGGTGACGATAACGGCACCAGTCATGGGCACGCGCTGAGAAAGCGTGAGTTGGATGTCGCCGGTGCCAGGCGGCATATCGACAATCAGGTAGTCCAGGTCTTTCCAGTTGGTCTGGCGCAACAACTGCTCAAGCGCCTGCGTGGCCATGGGGCCGCGCCAGATCATGGCTTCGTCCTGCGCCACCAAAAAGCCGATCGACATGACCTGCACACCGTAGTTTTCCATGGGCTCCATAGTCTGGCCGTCGTCGCTGTCGGGTCGGCCCTCGATACCCATCATCATGGGGATGCTGGGGCCGTAAATGTCAGCGTCCAGAATGCCCACATTGGCGCCCTCGGCGGCGAGCGCCAGCGCCAGGTTGACGGCGGTGGTGCTCTTGCCCACGCCGCCCTTGCCGGAAGCCACGGCCACGATATTTTTCACTTTGGGCAACAAGGCCACGCCACGCTGCACCGCATGTGCGGTGATGTTGGTGGTGATGTTGACCGACACATTGGCCACACCGGCCACGCTTTTGGCAGCAGCGATCAGCTCCTTGCGAAAGGCCGGAATCTGACTCTTGGCGGGGTAACCCAGCGTGACATCAAAAGCCACGTCGCCGTCGGTCACAGTCAAATTTTTGACGCACTTGCCCGACACAAAATCACGCCCGGTATTGGGGTCGATCACGCCCTTGAGGGCTTCTAACACGAATTGCTCTGCTACTGCCATTTGGTTCTCCTGAAGGGGCTGTAGTCTAGCCAAGATCAGTTTGACCCTGTTGATTCAGGCAAATCAGGGTTTACCCCAAGCAAGCCCTTTCGCGATGGTCATATCCCCTGTTGATAATCGGCACATGTCCCATGATCCGTTCGCAGCCTCGGTAGACCCCGCAGAAGCCACGCCCGCCACCGCTTTGATGCTCACCGGCGGCGGTGCGCGCGCCGCCTACCAGGTGGGCGTGCTCGAAGCCCTTGCCGACTTGCGCCAAACGTGTGGCGCCGGCGATCAAGGCAACCCATTTCCCATCATTGGTGGCACCTCTGCCGGTGCTGTGAATGCCTCGGCCCTGGCTTGCGGCTGCGATGACTTTGACGCTACCGTGCGCCTGATCGCCAAGGTTTGGCGCAATTTTCACGCGCAGGACGTGTACCACTCCGATCTGGTTAGCATGCTGCGCACCGGCAGTAGCTGGATGGCGCTGCTCTCCATGGGGTGGCTGCTTGCCAGATGGCGCAGGCTCAAGCCAAAGTCGCTGCTGGACAACAGCCCGCTGGCCGACCTGCTCAAGAACATGGTGCCTCTGGAGCGTCTGCCGGGGCTGATTGAAAAAGGCCATCTTCAGGCGTTGGCAGTGACCGCATCCAGTTACAACTCGGGCGAGCACATCACCTTTTTTCAAGGCGACGCCAACCTGAAGCCCTGGGTGCGATCGCAGCGCTGCGGTTTACGCGACGACATCACCCATGCACACCTGCTGGCTTCCAGCGCGATTCCGTTCATATTCCCCGCCGTGGCGCTGCCCATCAAAGGCCAAATGGCGTACTTTGGCGACGGCTCCATGCGCCAGTCGGCGCCAGTGGCGCCCGCCATTCACTTGGGAGCGCAGCGGATTTGCGTGATTGGTGCGGCCGACGGGCGAATGAACCCACCCAGCGCCACCACCGCGCCAGACAGTTTGAGCAGCTACCCCACGCTGGCGCAAATTGCCGGTCACGCCCTGTCCAACATCTTTCTTGATGCCCTGGCCGTCGATGTGGAGCGTATTCGCCGCATCAACCAGACACTCCAGCTGGTGCCTGCCGAAATGCGCAACGCCAGCAATTTAAGGCCGCTGCATTTGTTGTTGATCTCGCCTTCGCAACGGCTGGACCACATTGCATCCCAACATATCAACGAGTTGCCCAGCGCCGTGCGCTCCATGCTCAGCGGCATCGGCGTGTCATCGCAAACGGCTGACATCAAGGGCTCGGCGCTGGCCAGTTACTTGCTGTTCGAGCAGGGTTACACCCAGGAACTGATGACGCTGGGCTACGCCGACGCGATGCGCCAGCGCGCTGAAATTTGCCTGTTTTTCAACTGGATTGACCCCAGCGCAGCGCCTGCTGCGGCCACAGCGGCCGTTCAGCCCCAACCGGAACGCCGACGCGACCCGCTGCGCCTGCGTTGACTAAAATTGCGCTCTTGCCCTGAAAGTGAACTCAATGCCCCGTCAACTCTTCGTCACCACCGCCCTGCCCTACGCCAATGGCAATTTCCACATCGGCCACATCATGGAGTACATCCAGGCCGACATCTGGGTGCGGCACCAGCGCATGCGTGGCACGGCGGTCGATTTCGTCTGTGCCGACGACACCCACGGCGCGCCCATCATGATAGCCGCCGAAAAAGCCGGCCTGACGCCACAGCAGTTTGTGGCCAACATCGCCGCCGGGCGCAAGCCCTATCTGGACGGTTTTCACATCAACTTCGACAACTGGCACAGCACCGACGCCCCAGAAAACCACGAACTGGCGCGTCAGATTTACCGCGACCTGCGCGACAACCCCGGCGGCTCGCTGATCGAGTCGCGCACCATCGCGCAGTTTTTCGACCCCGACAAGGGCATGTTCCTGCCCGACCGCTTCATCAAGGGCGAGTGCCCCAGATGCCACGCCAAAGACCAGTACGGCGACAACTGCGAGCAGTGTGGCGCGGTCTATGCGCCCACCGACCTGATCAACCCGTACTCGGCGCTGTCGGGTGCCAAGCCCGAGCTGCGCAATTCGGTGCACTTTTTCTTCAAGCTCTCGGACCCGCGCTGCGTTGAATACCTCCAGCAATGGACGCAGGACGGCAAGTTGCAGCCCGAGGTGGCCAACAAGATCAAGGAATGGTTCAGCGTGCGCAGCAACCCGGACGGCAGCACCAGTGAGGGCCTGGGCGACTGGGACATCAGCCGTGACGCACCTTACTTTGGCATCGAAATTCCGGACGCGCCGGGCAAGTACTTTTACGTCTGGCTAGACGCGCCCATCGGCTACCTGGCGTCGCTGAAAAACCTGCTGGGGCAACGCGGAATTGACTACGACACCTATATGGCCAACCCGCAGCTGGAGCAGTACCACTTCATCGGCAAGGACATCGTCACCTTTCACACCCTGTTCTTCCCGGCCTGTCTGCATTTCAGTGGCCGCAAGACACCCGACAACATTTTTGTGCACGGCTTCCTGACCGTGAACAACGGCGAAAAAATGAGCAAGAGCCGCGGCACCGGCCTGGACCCGCTCAAGTACCTGAGCTTGGGAATGAACCCCGAGTGGCTGCGCTACTACCTGGCGGCCAAGTTGAGCGCGCGCAACGAAGACATCGACTTCAACGCCGACGACTTCATGGCCCGCGTCAACAGCGACCTGATTGGCAAATACATCAACATCGCGTCGCGCGCGGCTGGTTTCATCGCCAAGCGTTTTGCGGGCCAACTGGGCGAAGTCACCGAAGACGGTGCCGCGCTGCTGCACCAGTTGCGCAGCGAAGTCGGTGCCATGGAGCAGCTCTATGAGGCCCGAGAATACGCCAAAGCGCTGCGCGAAACCATGTTGCTGGCCGACAAGATCAACGCCTATGTGGACGCCAACAAACCCTGGGACTTGGCCAAAAAGCCCGATCAGGAAGCGCGCCTGCAAGACGTTTGCACCGTCTGCATCAAGGCCTTTCGCATCCTGACCTGCTACCTCAAACCCGTGCTGCCGGCGCTGGCCACCCAGGTGGAAGCCTTCCTGAACATCGTGCCGCTGAGCTACGCCAACATTGCCCAGCCCATGAAAGCCGGCCATGTGATTGGCACTTACCAGCACCTGATGCAGCGCGTCGACATCAAGCAACTCGAAGCCCTGTTTGAGGCGCCCGAGCCAATTGAGGCAGCGTCAGAAATCGCCTATCCGGGCGGCGAAGCCATCGCGCCGACCATCAGCATTGACGACTTTGCCAAGATCGACTTGCGCATTGCCAAAATCGTCGCCTGCCAGGCGGTGGCGGGCTCGACCAAACTGCTGCAACTCACGCTCGACGTGGGCGAGCTTGATGACACAGGTGAGCCCAAACTGCGCAACGTTTTCTCGGGCATTGCCAGCATGTACAAGCCCGAAGACCTCACCGGCAAACTCACGGTGCTGGTGGCCAACCTGGCGCCGCGCAAGATGAAGTTCGGCGTGAGTGAGGGCATGGTGCTCGCCGCCAGCCACGCTGACGACAAGGCGCAGCCCGGCATCTATGTGCTGGAACCCGTGGCCGGAGCCCAACCTGGCATGCGCATTCACTGAAACGCACGCGGCGTCGGGGTGCAAGCCAATCCCAGAAATATTCATGGCGGTCATACAGTCAGTTTCAAAGTATTGGCAGTACTTTGACCGGCCGGATAGGCCGCGACCAATCAAACCGCCCGTGAAGCGACGCGCTTGTTTTGCAAGCGTAAAATGCGCCGCTTTATGACACGGCTCGCCACCACCCCCTCGCACGGACAAACCCTGACGCTCTCCAGGCGCCGAAAGTTTGATATGCGCCTGCGCCACTGCGGGCCGTCACGCTTTTGATGAATTGTTTGTTCGTCAGTGTGTGGAGCCCTCATGAAATCGTACTCAAATTCCCCCACTTTTTCCTCATTTTGTAACCCCAGGCCCGCCCCATGAACCCGCTCATTGCAGCCGTTCTGGTGCTCATGCTCGGCGCCGCGCTGTGCCTGTTGCCGGTCAGCAACTACTGGCGCGCTGGTTTCGGGCTGGCCTCACAAGTGCTGGCTACCGCTCTGGTGTGGCTGGCCGTGGTGCCAGTACTTCTGGGCGCGCCCGAGCGCTTTGTCGAGATGCCCTGGGGCTACCCGATTGGCGCGCTGCACTTTCGGCTCAATGCGCTGGGGGCTTTTTTTCTGAGCTGGTCGCTGCCGATGACGCTGCTGGGCGGCATCTATGCAGTGGGTTATTTGCGCAAATATTTCAACAGCACACGCCATATGGGGGTGCACTTTGGCCTGCTGAACATGATTTCGCTGTCGTTCGTGCTGGTCTATACCGGCGAACACGCGGTGACTTTTTTGATGGGCTGGGAAGTTGCCGCGCTCTCCGCCTGGCTGCTGGTGATTTGGGACTACACCAACCAAAAGGTGCGCTTTGCCGGCTTCAACTACCTGGTATCGACCCACATTGGCCTGATTTTTCTGGTGGCAGCGTTCATGATTTTGTATGCCCAGACGCAAAGCTGGTACCTTGACGACTGGGGTGCCTGGATGAGCCAGCACCCCGGCACCATCCGCAATACGGTGTTTTTGCTGCTGCTGACCAGCTTTGGGCTCAAATCAGCGTTTTTCCCGTTCCACTCCTGGCTGCCGCGCGCCCACGCCGCCGCGCCGGCCAATGTGAGCGCGCTAATGTCGGGCGTGATCCACAAGGCAGGGCTGTTTGCGCTGTTGCACTTTTTGCTGATCCAAGGTCGGCCTGACGCCTGGATGGGCTGGGCGCTTCTGGCTTTCTCCATCACCTCGGCTGTCATTGGCGGGCTCTACACCGTGGGCCAGCGCGACCTCAAACGCCTGCTGGGGTATTCAAGCACCGAAAACGTCGGCATTGCCGGTATTGGTTTTGGCATTGGCACGCTTGGGCTGGCGTGGGACGTGCCCAATCTGGCGGCACTGGGTTTTGCCGGCGGCATGCTGCATATTTTGAACCACGCGTTTTTTAAATGCCAGTTGTTTTACGCAGCCGGTTGTGTTTACCAGGCCAAGCACGGTGTGGACATCGAGCGCCTGGGTGGCCTGGCCAAACTGATGCCCATCACTGCGCTGAGCTTTTTGATTGGCGGCATTGCCATCTCGGCGCTGCCACCGTTCAACGGTTTTGCCAGCGAGTTCTTGATTTACAGCGGGCTCTTTACGGGTGACGCCATCAGCGTCTGGGCCAAGCTGCTGCTGGCGGGCGTGGCTACGTTGCTGGCCTTTGTCGGGGCGGTGTCAGCGCTGAGCATCACACGCGCTTATGGCGTGATTTTCATGGGCAAATCGCGTGACGACACCCTGCCCGATGGCGTTGAACCCAGCGGCTGGATGCTCGCACCGCTGCTTATTCACACCGCAGGCACGGTGCTGCTGGGCTTGATGCCAGTGCTGGGGCTGATGCTGGTCGCAGCACCCACCCGGCTGTTTTTGCACGCGCTGCCCGATGTCGCCGCGCAGCAAGCCATGCAGGGCGTGCACGACGTGCTGGGCCGGGTCAGCCTGGTTTCTGTCGCGGTGGCTGGTCTGATCGTGCTGACTTGGGCGGCGGTTTGGCTGCTGCGCCGTGGCTTGCGCCAGCCCGCCCTGGCAAGCGGCCCAACCTGGGGTTGCGGCTATACCGCTGGCAGCGCAAGGGTGCAATACACCGGCAACAGCTTCTCCACCGAATTTGCGCACCGTTACACGGGCGTCATGACCTTGCTCAAACGCCAAAAGGCGCCGCTGGGCTATTTCCCGGAAGATGCCTACGTGGTCACCGACTGCGTAGATGCGGTGGAGCGCCGCCTGTACAACGTAATTGGCCACGGCGACGAATCGGCCAGCCAGATTAGCCAACTGATGCACGAGGATGACCCGCGCCTGGCATTTGCGCTGGGGCTGGCGGCGGTGGTGGCCATTTCTGCGCTGGTGGTGCTGGCTGAAGGGGCATTGCCATGACGGTCTTTTGGCAGCTCACGCTGGCCCACATGGCGGTGACGCTGGTGATGCCGTTTTTGCTGGTGGGCGTGATCAACCGCACCAAATCCTGGTGGGCTGCGCGCAAGGGGCCGGGGCTGTGGCAGTCGTTCCACGACCTGCGCCGCCTGCTGCGCAAGCGCCCGGTGGTCAGCAACACCGCCACGCCGCTGTTCCGGCTGGGCGCTTATGTAGTGCTGGTCTGTGCTTTGGCTGCGATGGCCTTTGTGCCGCTGTTGGGCCAATTTGCGCCGCTGTCGTTTGCGCATGATTTTGTCGCTGTGGCCTATATTTTGGGGCTGGCGCGGCTGGTGCTCATGCTCTCGGCCATGGACGTGGGCAGCCCGTTTGAAGGCATGGGTGCCGCGCGTGAAGCCATGTTTGGCGCTTTTGCCGAGCCAGCGCTGTTTTTGCTGCTGGGCACATTGAGTGCGGCCACGGGCCTGAGCAGTTTTGCCGACATGCTGGGGCATTTGCACAACACAAGCTATTACGCGCTAGTGGTGTTACCGCTCGCGCTGGCGCTGTTGATTCTGTTGCAAACCGAAGCCGCGCGGGTACCGGTGGACGACCCATCCACCCACCTGGAACTCACCATGATCCACGAGGTGATGATCCTCGACCACAGCGGGCCGGAGCTGGCGGCCATGCAATACGCCGCCGGCCTGAAGATGACGCTTTACGCCGGGCTGATTGCCACCCTGCTCAACCCGCTTGACCCTTTAAGCGCGCCGCTGGCGGCGGTGACGGTGGCGGTCGGCTTGATGCTGGGCGTCGCCGTGGTGGTAGGGTGCTTTGAGTCCCTGATGGCGCGTTTGCCGCTGCCCTGGGTGACGCGCTATGTGTGGCTGGCGGGCTGGCTGGTGGCTTTTGCCGCGCTGGCGGTGGGTGTTGCCGGAGGGGGACTATGAACGCAGCCAACAATCCGACCCTGCCGCTGATCGCCTGCCTGATCGCCACCGTGATCCCGGTGTTTTTTGGCAAGCTGGGCGTTACCCCCACCTGGCTGAGTCTGCAGGCGCTGGCCTTGGGCTGGATCACGCTGAACAAGCACCACGCCCTTGACTTTCACACGCTGGAGGCCGGACTCGAGATTTTAATTATCCGCGCCTGGCTGGTGCCGCACCTGCTGCGCAGCACCCTCAAAGGCAGCCGCACGGCCGCGCTCGACGTGATGCCGTCCAACCTGTTTGCCTGGGGTGCGGCGGTCACGCTGATCATTTTGGCTTTTCAGTTTGGCGATGGTGCACGCGCCGACATCCGTGCCCTCACGCTGGGCGTTATGGCGGCCACTGTCACCATCGCCTTTCTGGTGCTGGCCACCAACCGCGAGCCGGCGGCGCAACTGGTGGCGCTGCTGTTCATGGAAAACGCATTGGCGCTGTTTGAGTCCCTCATGCCCGACCCCTGGCCGCTGCCGGTGCACGTTGCCATCAGCAGTGTGTATGTGGGCACGGTGGCAGTGGGGAGCTGGCTGATACGAGGGCAGCGCGCGGCGTAACATGATCACAAACGAGACTCTTGCTCTTGCTCTTGCTCTTGCGGGCGCCACAAGGCTGATTCGTCAAGAGCCGAGTGTTCAATTTCTGGGCATTGGTTCACCATCAACCCAACAGCCACTTTATTGGAGCCTGGCATGACCCAATTGACAAACATCGCCACAGTACCCTCAGAACTGTTACAGGCCTTGCGCAGTTTGGTTCAACAGAGCCGACAACAGGCCCGCCAGGATTCGGGACAGATGGACACGCATGTCCGCATGCACGACGACGGGCGATGAATACTTCAATTTCGATGACAAACCACTCCCCTGCGATCAGCCCGGCGCAGGCCGTTCCCCCACAAGCAAGCAGTATGACTGAAACGCTGGTGCACGGGACCCACTGGGTGTCGCCCGCGCTGGTGGGCGTGGCGCTGGTGATGTGGCTGACGGCCATGGGCGTCTTCCTGACGCACCCGCTGGCGGAACTGCCGCTGTATTTTGCGCACCGTTACCTGGTGCTCGACGCCACCTCGCTGCTGTTCATCGTGGTCATCAACACGGTGTTTCTGGGCATCTGTGTCTATTTGTACTCGCGCGAGCGCAACACCCCGGCGCTCACGTTTGACATCCGCTCGCGTGCCGCGCTGATGCTGCTGTTCATGGCGGTCATCAACGTTGGCCTGATGGCCAACCATCTGGTGCTGCTGTGGGCGCTGATCGAGGTCAGCACCCTGTGCGCCGCGCCCCTGGTGGCGCGCGGCGAACTCAGCAACCCCAAGGGCGTGGCCTGGCGCTACATGCTGTACTCCAGCATGACGCTGGCCATCACCTTTCTAGGCTTCATGGCACTCACCCAGTCGGCCACCTTGCGCGGCGTGGAAGTGAGTTTCATGGTGGACCGGCTGGGCGAGTCCCTGACCCGTGAGCCCGACGCCTGGCAGCGCCTGGGCCTGTCGTTCATGCTGTTTGGGCTGGGTGGCAAATTGGGGTTGGCACCGCTGTATGGCTGGATGCCAGAAACCTACGAGGCAGCGCCCACCAGCACCAGCGCACTACTGGCATCCGTGCAGTTCAACATCAGCGTGGTGGCGGTATTTCGCATTCTGCAAATTTTTCATGGTTTCGACGCCGGCTTTGTGTCGCAAGAACTGCTGGTCATGGGTTACCTGTCGCTGGTGGTGGCTGCGGTGCAGATCATGGCCAGCAGCAACTACAAGCGACTCATTGCCTACGCCTGCGTCAGCTCGTCTGGCGTGATCGCACTGGGCCTGTCGGTGGGCAAGGCGGCGGCCTACGGCGTGGTGCTGTACATCGTGAGCAACGCGTTTGTCAAGTCGCTGCTGTTTCTGACTGCCGGGCGCATGCGTGCTGTCTATAGCACCAACGAGGTCGGCCCCTTGAGCGGTGTCATCCGCACACTGCCGATGTCGGGCTTTTTATTCACCATCGGCATCTTTGCGCTGCTGGGCTTTCCGCCGTTTGCCAGCTTTTTGGCCGAGATGCTGATCCTGTCGGGCATCGTGCAGGCGGGCAAGCTGTTGGCCTTCACGCTGATGTGTGCGATGCTGACCGTGATTTTTGTTGCCACCGGGCGCACTGTGTTTCCCATGTTGTGGGGCGCACCTAAAGTGGCAGTGCAGGTACCGAGTGAACCCTGGATCACGCTGCTGCCCAAGCTGGGCTTTGTGGGTGTGCTAGTGATGCTGGGCACTTACACGCCCGACCTGTTCACCGAGTTGCTGCGCGCCGTAGCCGTGTCGATTGGGGGCTAAACCGATGACTGATACCGTGAACGCCACCCTTTTGCAGCCCTTGGCGCATTGCGACCTGAAGGCGCAGGAACTGTGCTCACTGTCGGAACTGCTCACGCAATGTGGACCAGCACTTGAGGCTGGTGTTTCATTGATTTCGCTGTTCGGCCGCGCTGCCAGAACCGATGAGCCCGCCGGTGTGGTGGTGACGGCCGTGCTGCTGCCACCGGGTGAGGCCCTGCGGGTGCTGCGCGGCCACGCCACACCTGGGCAAAGCTACCCCAGCCTGACCCCCCGCTTCCCGGCGGCGCAGATTTTTGAGCGCCAATTATGGGAACAAACTGGCTTGATCCCGGATGGCCACCCCTGGCTGAAACCCGTGCGCTATGAGGGCGCGCGCCAGGGCCAGATGGCCAGCTACCCGTTTTTCAAGGTGCGCGGTGCCGAAGTGCATGAAGTGGCTGTCGGCCCGATTCACGCCGGCGTGATCGAGCCCGGGCACTTTCGCTTCATGTGCCACGGTGAGCAGGTGCACCACCTTGAAATCCAGCTTGGTTACCAGCACCGCGGGGTCGAGGCGCTGCTTTTGCAAAAGCCACCTGAGCGGCTGACCCCGCTGGTGGAATCCATTGTGGGTGATTCGGTCGTGGCCTATGCCTGGGCCTTTAACAGCGCGCTGGAAGCTTTGGCCAAGCGGCCTGTCAGCTTGGAGACCACAGCCTCACGCGCCATCGGTCTGGAGTTGGAACGCCTGGCGATGCACTTGGCCACGCTCAACGGGCTGGCCACTGACATTGCCTACCTGCAACCCGCTGCCACCTACGGGCGACTGCGCACCGCCATCATCAACGCCAGCCAGCGCGCCTGCGGCAACCGCTTTGGCCGCGGCTGGATTCGCCCGGGTGCTGCGGCGCCCATTGGCGACACCTTGCGCCAGGATTTGTTGGCCACCTTGCGTGAGTTTTTGCCAGATTTTGAGCAGGTCAACGCGCTCATGCTGTCGAGCCGCAGCGCCCGGGCACGGTTTCAAGGTGTGGGCACGGTCAGTACCCAGGCCGCACGCGACCTCGGTCTAACCGGCGTTGTGGCGCGTGCCAGTGGCCTGGGCCTGGACTTGCGCCACGAACTGCCCGGCAGCTTGTACAGCAAACATCCTCTGCCGCCCATCACGCAAGCCAGCGGTGACTGCTGGGCGCGCATGAAGCAACGCATGGCAGAAGCCGAAAGCAGCACCCAATGGCTGATCGACCGGTTGGCTGATGCAGCGCTGAATCTGCACGACACACCGGCGCCGTATGCCCCCCAGGTCATGGCGCCATCAACAGGTGTTGCTGGTGCGGGCGCATCGCCTTCGGTGACCAGCGCGCCGGCGCCCTGGCAGTTACAAGCCTCAAGCTTGTGCGTCTCTCTGGTCGAAGGCGTGCGTGGCCCGGTCATGCTGGCCCTGGAAACCGAGGCCGCAGGCAAGCTGATCCACGCCAAAGTGCAAGACCCATCCAGCACCAACTGGTTCGGATTGGCATTCGCGCTGCGCAAGCAACAAATCTCGGACTTCCCCATTTGCAACAAGAGCTTCGACCTCTCGTATTGCGGCAACGACCTGTAACCCAACGCAAAGTGCACGCCATGCTCCAGACCCTCGCCGTTCGCAAAGCCCAAGGTACCCAATACATTGCCGACCTGCGCGCCGCACAGCCCGCCGGTTTTCGTGGCAAGCCGCTGATTGCCGACACAGCTTGCGCCTCCGCCTGCCACGCCTGCACCGATGTGTGCCCGACCGATGCCATTGCCTTGAGCCCCGCCGGGGCGGATGCCGTGGCCATCGACTTGGGGCGCTGCGTGCTGTGTGGCGACTGCGCGCCGGTCTGCCCCAGCCAAAAACTCGGCTTCAGCAATGACGTCAAGCTCTGCGCCACCCGCCGCGAAGGCCTGGTGGTCACAGCGGCGCGGCCCGATATCGACCCGGTTCAGGTGTCTGCAGCGTTGAAAAAACGCTTTGGCCGTTCGCTGAAACTGCGCTCAGTGTCGGCTGGCGGCTGCAACGGCTGCGAGATGGAAGTCAACGCCTGGGGCAATGTGAACTTTGACCTTGGCCGCTACGGCATCGACATGGTGGCCAGCCCACGCCATGCCGACGGCCTGGTGCTCACCGGCCCGGTTAGCCGCAACATGATGACCGCATTGCAAATGGCCTGGGATGCCATCCCCGAACCCAAGCTGGTGATTGCGGTGGGTGCCTGCGCCATTTCAGGCGGCGTATTTGCCCCAAGCGACGCGCTGAACCGCGAATTTCTGCACAAATACCCGCCCAGCCTTTATGTGCCCGGCTGCCCGCCACATCCGCTGACATTCATCAGCGGCATCATGGATTTGCTAGGGGTTTCAGGTTAGAGCAGGCCAGCTGACAAAACGCAGGCGGGCGCCTCAAACCGCCTGCAAATGGTGCGTTACCAGTTTGAAATCAGCATCTTCGGGGAACGGTTTGACGACAAAGCCCAGGCCCTTCATGAGCTTGAGCATGTTGGGGTTGTTGGCCAGCACCAGGCCCTCGATCTCGGTCAGACCTTTTTCGCGGGCAAAGTCCATGATCGACAGCATCAGGCGCGAGCCCAGGCCACGCCCCTTGAACTCGTCAGCAACCACCAGCGAGAACTCGCAACTGGCGCGATCCGGGTTGGTGATGTAGCGCGACACGCCCACAATGCGCGTGTGCTCCACGGTGTTGCCTTGAGCATCTTTGGTTTCTTCGGTGACCAGTGCCACCAGCGCCATTTCGCGGTCGTAATCAATCAGCGTGAAGCGTGACAGCATGGTAGCTGGCAACTCTTGCATGCTCGAGACAAAGCGGAAATAGCGGCTTTCGGGCGACAGCCCGCGAACAAACTCCTGCAGCATATTGGCGTCGTCCGGGTGCACCGGGCGCACCACGTATTCGCCGCCTCCCGCCAGCATGCACAGCTGCTCGTGCTGCGCCGGGTACGGCAAAATGGCCAGGTGGTTGTAATGGCGCACCGAGGGCGCCGTGTTTTCCACCACAATGCGCGCGTCTACCGCCAGCGCACCGGTCTCGTCCACGATGATCGGGTTGATGTCCATCTCGCGCAGTTGCGGCAACTCGCACACCATTTCCGAGACACGCAGCAAGATTTGCTCGAGCGACTCCATGTTGACCGCCGGTGCACCGCGCCACACCGCCAGGGTTTCGGCCACGCGCGAGCGCTCGATCAAGCGGCGCGCCAGGAACTGGTTGAGCGGCGGCAACTCCATGGTGCGATCGTTGATGAGCTCGATCATGGTACCGCCAGCGCCAAAGGCAATCACCGGGCCAAAGGGTGCGTCGGTTACCAGGCCCACGCACACCTCGCGGCCGCGCCGTTTGTTGGACATGTTCTGGATCGTCACGCCGTTGATGCGGGCGTTGGGCTGTAGCTTGCTGACCGCCTGGATCATGTCCACGTAGGTGTCGCGCACGCTGGTGGCGTTCAAGATATTGAGCGCTACGCCCTGCACGTCCGACTTGTGGCTGATGTCGGGCGAATCAATCTTGAGCGCCACCGGAAAGCCCAGTTGGGTGGCGATCATCATGGCCTCGTTGGCGCTGCGCGCCAGGATGGTCTTGGTGACAGGAATATGAAAAGCCGCCAGCAACGCCTTGGACTCCATCTCGGTGAGCACCTTGCGGCGTTCAGCCAGCACGCTTTCAATCAACAGGCGGGCGCCTTCCACATCAGGGTCGGTCAGGTCGGACAGGGGCGGCGGCGTTTGCTGCAGCAGCTGCTGGTTTTGGTAGAACGAGGCAATGTTGCCAAAGGCGCCCACCGCCGCCTCGGGGGTGCGAAAAGTGGGAATGGCGGCATCATTCAAGGTCTTGCGCGCCTCGCCCACTGTCGCATCGCCCATCCAGCAGGTCAGCAGCGGTTTGCTTACATGGCGGTTAAAGCCGGCAATGGCGCTGGCCACGGCATCGCCATCGACGCCCATTTTGGGTGAGTAAATGGCCAAAATACCATCCACTTGCGGCGCCTTGCTCAAGGCTTCAATGGCGACACGGTAGTGTTCCGGCCCGGCCTCTTCCGACAAGTCGATCAAATCGGTCAGCGTGGCCAGGCCCGGCAATTGGGGCGTCAGCGCTTGCGCCTGCTCCGGAGTCAGGCGGCCCAGTTCCAGATGAATTTCGCTTGCCCAGTCGGCCGCCAACACACCCGGGCCGCCCCCGTTGGTGACAACGGCCAGGCGCTTGCCCACCGGCTTGTAACGTGAAGCCAGGCATTTTGCCGCCGAAAACAGCGCAACGAACGAGCGTACCCGCACCGCGCCGGCACGCCGCAGCGCGGCATCAAAGACATCGTCGCTGCCGACGATGGTGCCCGAATGGGTCAGCGCCGCCCGGTTGCCGGCCGGCTTGCGACCGGCCTTGAGCACCACCACCGGCTTGGCATTGGCTGCCGCGCGCAATGCGCTCATGAAGCGCCGGGCGTTGGTGATGCCTTCCATGTAAATCACGATGCTGTGCGTTTTGGCGTCCGAGGCCAGAAAATCAAGCACCTGGGCCATGTCCACCGCAGTATTGGGTCCGAGCGACACCACCGTGGAAAAGCCCACAGCGTTCTTTTTGGCCCAGTCCAGAATTGATGACGTGAGCGCCCCCGACTGCGAGATCAGCGCCAGCGGCCCGGGCGTTGCCAGCTCGCCCGCAACACTGGCGTTGAGTTGCAGGTGCGGCCGCTGAAAACCCAAACTGTTGGGGCCCAGCAGGTAAATGCCATCGCGGGTGGCCATTCTGTGCAGTTCGGTAGCCAGGGCGGCGTCTATGCCGGAGGAAATCACCAAGGCAGAGCGGCATTTCATGCGCCCGGCCAGTTCCAGAGCGTCAGCCACTTCGGCGGCGGGCAAGGCAATGATGGCCAGGTCGGCATGCACAGCGGCCAGGTCGGCCAGCGTACCACTGGCATGAATATCAAGAAAAACCAGCCGCCCGGAGAAGCGCTGGGCTGTGAGCGTCTGGTGCAACGCGCGCGCTTGTGGCGTCAGCGTTTCTGCGTCTTCGGGCTTGCCCGCAAACACCACGATCACGGCGGGCGAAAATAAAGAACTCAAGAAATGCTTATCCATGAAACCACCTATTGACAATTAATCCAAGCTGATGGAGAAAAAACCTAGAGCTTACCCTGTATGGCATGGTTGTTCTTGATTTGGCGCACGTTAAACCCAGATTGTTTGTCAGGCTCACCCGCAGAACGGTTTGGGCTAAACACAGTCACCGCGCTACTTTATGTCACATTGCGCACATACTCAACACATCCATGAGCCCGCCCCAGTCCGCCCCCCTGCGCCGCATTGCGCACCTGGACATGGATGCGTTTTACGCGTCCGTGGAGCTGCTGCGCTATCCGCAGCTCAAGGGCTTGCCGGTGGTGATTGGCGGCGGCCGCCGGCCGCAGGAGGAAGACCCGGAAACGGCCCGGGGTGAGCGGGCGCCGCACAAAATCCCGGTGGCCGAGTTTGCTCGGTTGCAAGGCTACAGCGGGCGCGGCGTAATCACTACCGCCACCTACGCGGCACGCCGGTTTGGCGTGGGTTCAGCCATGGGGCTAATGACGGCTGCCAAACTTTGCCCCGATGCGATCTTGCTGCCGGTGGACTTTGCCGCCTACCAGCACTATTCCCGCACCTTCAAAGACATCATTCTGGAGATTGCGCCGCTGATGGAAGACCGCGGCATCGACGAGGTGTACATTGATTTCACGCACGTGCCCGGCGGCCAGCGCGAAGGTGGCCGGGTGCTGGCGCGGCTGATCCAGAAAAGCATTTTTGACGCCACCGGTCTCACCTGCTCGGTAGGCGTTGCGCCCAATAAGCTGCTGGCCAAAATGGCCAGCGAGTTCAACAAGCCCAACGGCATCGCCATTGTTTTCGAAAATGATTTGCAGACCAAAATCTGGCCGCTGGCATGCCGCAAGATTAATGGCATTGGCCCCAAAGCGGATGAAAAATTGCAGCAGTTGGGCATCCACACCATTGGCGAGCTAGCGCAACAGGAGGTGGGCAGGCTGATTGACCACTTCGGCCAGAAAACCGGCGCCTGGATGTTTGACGCCGCGCACGGCCTCGACACCCGCCCCGTGGTGTTGGAAAGTGCGCAGGTGTCCATCAGCCGCGAAACCACCTTCGAGCGTGACCTGCACGCGGTGCGTGACAAGGCCGAGCTGGGCGCCATCTTCACCCGGCTGTGCGCGCAGGTGGCACAAGACCTGGCGCGCCAAGGCTATGTGGGCAAAACCATTGGCATCAAGCTGCGCTATGACGACTTCAAAAGCATCACGCGCGACCTCACGCTGCCCGATTACACCGGAGATGCCAACGCCATTCGCCACCATGCCGGGCTGTGCCTCAAGCGAGCGCCCTTGCAGCAGCGCCTGCGGCTGCTGGGTGTGCGCGTGGGCTCGCTGATAACAGCGTCGGAGCACCTGAAGTCGCTCACGAAAAAAACGCCAGAGCCGATGCAGGGCGTGCAAACCGCGATGGATTTGACGCCAGCCGATGCGCCATAATTCAACCCCTTGATCACCCCTGTTTGGTACCCGCTTGTTGGCTGCTGGACGTATTTAACGCCACCGTGTCAGCCATGCACCGAACTGTTTTCTCCACCCCCATCGTCAACACTTTGTTGCGCGCGCTGTCAGTAGCCTACCTCAAACTGGCCGGCTGGCAAGTGCAAGGCGCCTTGCCCGAACAAGCGCAAAAAAGCGTTCTGATTGCCGCGCCCCACACCAGCAATTGGGACCTGCCTTACACCCTGATGGTGGCCTTTGTGCTGCGCCTGAACATCTACTGGATGGGTAAGGCCAGCCTGTTTCGCTTTCCGTTTGGGCCGGTGATGCGCTGGCTGGGCGGCATTGCGGTGGACCGCAGCAAAAGCAACAACCTGGTGCTGGCCTCGGCGCAAGCCATTCAGGCCGCAGAAGGCGCGCTACAGCTGATCGTGCCGCCCGAAGGCACGCGTAGCAAAACACGTTACTGGAAAACCGGCTTCTATCACATTGCCGTCACCGCGCAGGTGCCGATCGTGATGGCCTACATGGACTACCAGCGCAAGCTCAGCGGACTGGGGCCGGTATTTCTGCCTAGCGGCAATGTCGAGGCCGACATGGTGCAGATCAAGGCGTTTTACGCGCCCTTCAAAGGGCGCAATGCAGGGCAGTTCGAGAGCGAATAGGGTGAAATAAATTCGTCATTGCGAAGGAAGTGAAGCAATCCATGACTGTCGGACTGCATAGACTGCCGCGCTGCGCTCGCAGTGACGAAAATAACACCGTCATTGCGCTGCCCGGTCAATCTCGGCGCGCAGTTCGGTGTAATTCATGGTCACAGGGAATTGCGGAAATTCGTCGATCACGTTTTGCGGCGGGTGAAACAAAATGCCGGCGTTGGCCTCGGCCAGCATCGCGGTGTCGTTGTATGAGTCGCCAGCGGCAATCACCTTGAACTGCAGTTCCCGAAAGCGCTGCACCGCTTCTTTTTTCTGGTTTTTCATGCGCAGGTGGTAGTTCACCACATAGCCATCGGCATCAACTTCGAGCTTGTGACAAAACAGCACCGGCATGTTGAGCTGGGCCATCAGTGGCATGGCGAATTCGTAAAATGTATCCGACAGAATGATGACCTGGTAGTCGCGCCGCAGCGCATCCAGAAAGTCGCGGGCACCGGCCATCGGCCCCATCTCGGCAATCACCTTTTGAATGTCGGGCAGGCCCAGTTGGTGGGTCTTGAGCAAGTCGAGCCTGTACTTCATCAGCTTGTCGTAGTCGGGCTCGTCGCGGGTGGTGCGCGAGAGTTCGGGGATGCCGGTGCGCTTGGCAAATTCGATCCAGATTTCGGGAACAAGAACACCTTCGAGGTCAAGACAAACAAGCTGCACTGAAATTCTCCGTAAATTGGTCACCAGGGGTGGGCATGTTAACGCGAAAAAATTGCACCCCTGGGGCAGACTTGCACCTGCCATGGTCGACTAAAGTCGACCCCACAAATCAGGCGCTGCCCTCGTCCAGCGTCGCTTCTTCCAGGTGCCGCGTATCGCCCCAACCCACCAGCGTCAAGCCCTCAGGTGTCCAGAGCAGGCGGTTGATAGCGGCATTGCCCAGGTGCCAGCTGCGCGCAGCCTGTAGTTCCTGGCCGGTGGCCAGCCGGTACAGCACATCCATCACCCCGCCGTGCGCCACCAGTACCATTTGTCCGCCGACATGTTGCGCCGCCAAGGCATCCACCGTGGTAACGATACGCTCGCGCAGGGCCAGCAGCGATTCGCCTCCGGGCGGCGCCCAGCCGGGCTCACGCGTGCGCCAGCGCAGCGCGTCTTCAGGCCAGCAGGCTTCAAGCTCGGCGTAGGTTTTGCCCTCAAAGCTGCCAAAGCCGCGTTCGCGCAAATTCTGGCTGGCTACCAGTGGCGCAGCAGTGGTTTGCGAAATGGCGCTGGCGGTGTGCCAGGCGCGCAACAAGTCGCTGGCGTAAATGGCGTCAATGGGCTCATCAGCCAGCGCGCGCGCCACTTGTTGCGCTTGCCAGAGGCCTTTGGCGTTAAGCGCAATGTCAAGGTGGCCCTGCAGGCGCGTGTCCACGTTCCAGGCGGTTTCGCCGTGGCGTATGGCAATGATGCGGGTGGCTTGCATGACTCCCAAGTGATTAGCGCGGAATATCAATTTTGACGAGGCGCGTGCCAGTCGGCGGTGTCGGAAAGCCCTGTAGCGCCGCATCGAGCATGGCGGCCAGCACGGCATCGCTGTCAGACCAGATGCCGTCGTGGCTGGCATGGCTTTCGAACACCACCGCGCCCGAGGCGTTGCGCATGATCAGGCTGACCTGGCGCCAATAGCTGGTTTGCGTGTCGCCCCACGGGAACATGCCGCCACGGCTGCCAACGCTGATGGCGCCGTGGCCAAACACCCAACCCAGGCCCCAGCCGATGCCCACGCCGTTTTGATTGAATGTGTTTTCCTGGCGCTCGACTGCCGTGACCTGTACGCTCAACAAGGCGTTGTTTTGGCGCCTGAGACCCACTTTGCCCAGTGCCTGCTCGGCCAACTTTTCAAGTTTGGCCTGATGCACCGGGTAGGCGAGTTGTGAGGGCAGCCGCTCGAACTGGTAGCTTGACCCGGGCGCCACCACTTGCGGCGCAAAGCTGTTGACCTGGCTGTCAATGACCCGCATGCCGGAGCAACCCGAGAGCAGCAGCGCCAGCGGGATCAGCGCTGATCGCAACAGTTTTCCAAGCACCAAGTTCATGGTTTTTCTCCAGTTCAGAGTTGAACCACCTGCACACCCGCCACCTTGGGCAGCGGAAACTCTTCTTCGTCAAAGACCTTATCGCCATCCACATCGGCCTGGCCGGTGATTTTGATATTTTTGAAGTCGTAGCGATTGACATCCATCAAATGTGAGGGCACCACGTTTTGCAGAGACGTAAACATGGTCTCGGTGCGGCCCGGGTACTGTTTTTCCCAGTCACGCAACATCTGGCCAATGAGCTGGCGCTGCAGATTTTCCTGGCTGCCGCACAGGCTGCACGGGATGATCGGGAACTGGCGGTGCGAGGCCCACTTGACCAAGTCCTTCTCGGCCACATTGGCCAGCGGCCGGATCACAATGTGGCCGCCGTCGTCGCTCACCAGCTTGGGCGGCATGCCCTTGAGCTTGCCGGCAAAAAACATGTTGAGAAAAAAAGTGGCCAACATGTCGTCGCGGTGGTGTCCGAGCGCAATCTTGGTGATCTTGAGTTCGTCGGCCACCCGGTACAAGATGCCGCGGCGCAAGCGGCTGCACAGGCTGCACATGGTCTTGCCCTCGGGCACCACTTTCTTGACGATGCTGTAGGTGTCCTGCGTTTCGATGTGGAACTCGATGCCGAGCTTGGCCAGGTACTCGGGCAGGATGTGCGCCGGAAAGCCGGGCTGTTTCTGGTCCAGGTTGACGGCGACGATGTCGAAATGAATCGGCGCGCGCTTTTGCAATTTGAGCAAAATGTCGAGCAGCCCGTAGCTGTCCTTGCCACCGCTGACGCAGACCATCACGCGGTCGCCCTCTTCGATCATGTTGAAGTCGATGATGGCCTGACCCACCTGACGGCACAGGCGCTTTTCAAGCTTGTTTGCCTCGTAGGCGGTACGTTGCGCCGCGTCGCGCTCGATCTTGCGCTGCTGCACCTGCTCCTGGCTGCTTGAATTTTGTGGGTCAGACTTCAGTCTGACGGCTTCGGTGTCGGTGTCTGTCCAAAGTGCATTCATGGTGGTGTTTCAAACGGCTTGCAAGGCCAAAAATTGGGTTGGGGTGTAGGCGCGCACCGGGCTTTTTGCAAAGTCACGCAGGTTACGGGTGATGATGAACCTGGCGCCCGCCTGGTACGCTGCGTGGGCCAGCACTGCATCTTCAAAGTCCGGCATCTCACTGTCCAAAGCCGAAGACAGGGTGGCTCGCGTCACGGCGGCAATGTCGTACAAGCCCAGCAGGGCCGCAACGGCAGCGCGAGCGCCAGCAAGACCCAGTTGTTTTTGCGCAAGGTAATCGACAGTGGTCACGGTGGTGGCGCAAAGCAGAGCGTGGCAAGTGCCTGCTTCCACGCGACCGCAAATTTGCTGGGCTTCGTGAACGAAATCCGGGCGTTCCAGCAGCAAATCAAGAATGACGTTGGTGTCAAGCAAGACCATGAAGCGTTGCCTCAGCGTTTGGCCGGCGGCGTGTTTTTGCCCTCGGAGCCGAGGTATTTGCGTTCAAGGTACGCGCGGTAATCGTCAACGTTCACTTGTGGCTGACCGGGCTGCGCTTTAAGGATACCTGTCAGGCGACGCGTGACAGGACCCACATCACCTGCTGCGTTGTCTGGCTTGGTCGCTTTCGCGTTCGCATCCGCTTTTTGCGTCAACGCCGCAAAATAATTGGCCACCATTTGCGACACCGAACTGCCGTGCACTGCCGCATAGTCTTTGGCCCTGGCAATCAGGCGCTCGTCCAGGCGCAGCGTGAGTTTGGTGTTCATGGTTTTTGGGTTGATCCATGCATGACGTACAAGATTAAAACATTGTACGTTCAGGCGAAAAACATCGCTCAATCAATGCGAATCCGCCGCTTTCCACTGGCCGGTTTCAACCCGAATGGCGACTTCGCAATCGGCAAATATCTCCAGCTTGGCGATCTTGACGCGCACCCCTTTCACATTGGGCAACTGCATGAGCCGGTTGGCCAGCTTGCCAATCAGCGTTTCCAGCAAGTTGACGTGTTCGGCGGTGCATTCTTCGATGATGATTTTGCGCACCTTGCGGTAGTCCAGTACGTGCATGATGTCGTCGTCCGCAGGTAGTAACGGTTGGTGGCCCAAGCTCAGTTCGGCATCAACCTGAATTGGCTGTGGCCCGGTTTTTTCGGATTCCAGGATGCCCAGATTGGCATCAAAGCGCAAGCCGGTCAGCGTCAGGGTTTGCTGGCCCAGCATGTGGTTGCTTGTGTAGGTCGTCATGATGGTTTTTTAAAAAGGGAAATCACAGCAGCGAAAAATCGCGCTCGAACTTCATCAGGTGCTGGCCGCCATCAACCAGCAACGTGGTGCCGGTGATGGACTGGTTTTCCAGAGCAAAGGCCACTGTGGCCGCCACATCCGCCGCGGTGGAGGAGCGGCCCAACGGGGCCAGCTTGTGCAGTGCCTCAAACTTTTCCGGCGTCAGCATGTGGCTGGTCAGCGTCAGGCCCGGAGCCACACCCACCACGCGCACCCTTGGGGCCAGCGCCAGCGCGAGCATGGTGTTGGCCGACTCCAGCGCCGCCTTGGACAGCGTGTAACTGATGAAGTCGGGATTGGGATTCCAGAGCTTTTGATCAAGCAAATTCACCACCGCACCCATGGCGCCGTCGCGTGTGCCCAGATGGGTGTGCAGCGCCTGGCTGAGCAAAATGGCAGCCCCGGCATTGGCACGCATGTGCTTTTCCATGGCGGCAAAGCTGAAGCTCTCGGGTGTGTCGTGCTCAAAAGTGGATGCGCTGTTGACCACGGCATCGACATGCCCGAGTTCTTCTACAACGCCTGGCAGCAAGTTGCGCACCGCCGTCTCGTTGGCCAGGTTGGCACGAAAAGACAAACTGGCGCCTGACAACTTGGCGCAGTCGGCCACCGTTTTGCGCGCATCCTCAACCGAATCACGGTAATGCACGGCCACCCGCCAGCCCGCGCGGGCCAGGGCCAGGGCAATCTCACGGCCCAGCCGTTTGGCGGCGCCGGTGACCAAAACAGTGCGCTGCGCCGCTGCGGCGAAAGTTGGTGGCGTGAGGGGGGCAGACATTCGGGGACAATTCCAGGTTATGACAACAGCCCACAGTTTAACGAGCGCGCTCGCACACCACATCCGCCAGACCATTTTTGATGCCGGCGGTTGGATTGGCTTCGATGTCTTTATGGACCAGGCGCTGTACACCCCCGGCCTGGGTTACTACGCGCATGACAGCGCCAAATTTGGCACCTTGCCCTACACCGTGCAAGACGGTGCGCGCGTAGCGGGCAGCGACTTTGTCACCTCGCCCGGCGTCTCGCCGCTGTTCGGCTGGACGCTGGCACAGCAGGTGGCACAGGCACTGGAGGTCACAAACACGCAGGAGGTGTGGGAGTTTGGCGCCGGCTCGGGTGCGCTGGCGCTACAAATTTTGCAGGCGCTGCAAGCCCAGGGCAAGCCCTTGCCGCGCTACACCATCGTCGATATTTCCAGCAGCCTGCGCGCGCGCCAGCAAGCCACGCTGGCCCCCTTTGCCGCGCAGGTGCGCTGGGTCGATGCGCTGCCCGACAACCTGCAGGGCGTGGTGCTGGGCAACGAAGTGCTCGACGCCATGCCAGTCAAATTGTTGGCGCGGGTGAACGGCGTCTGGCATGAGCGCGGCGTGGTTCTTGGCTCGGCGGACGGCGATGGCACGCCACCCTTTGCGTGGGCCGACCAGCCGACCGACCTGCGCCCGCCCATAGCAATTGTTGGCGAGCACGACTACCTGACCGAAATCCACCCGCAAGGCGAATCGTTTGTGCGCACCCTGGGCAGCAAGCTCGCGCGCGGCGCCATATTTTTGATCGACTATGGATTCCCCGAGGCCGAGTACTACCACCCGCAGCGCCACATGGGCACCGTGATGTGCCACCAAGCGCACCAGATGGACACCGACCCGTTGGCCCGTGTTGGCCAGAAAGACATCACTGCCCACGTCAACTTTACCGGCATCGCGCTGGCGGGCAATGAGGCCGGCCTGGGCGTGCTGGGCTACTGCAACCAGGGCCGGTTTCTGATCAACTGCGGCCTGCTCCAACAAATGGAAAGCGCCGACCTGCAGACTCGCGTGATGGCGCAAAAACTGATCATGGAGCACGAAATGGGCGAGCTCTTCAAGGTGATCGGTTTCTACCAGGGCGAGCCCTGGCAAGCGCTGGGTTTTGCGCATGGCGACAAGACGCACACGCTTTGACACCCAATTGCTCAAGGCGCAAAAACATGTTCCGCTGGCTCATTGTTGTTTTTCTGGCCCTGGTGCTGCTCAACGGGCTCACGCCCTGGTTGCAGCGCCTGGGCTTTGGCAGGTTGCCAGGTGACTTTCGCTTCAAGATTTTTGGCCGCGAATTTTTCATTCCGCTCACCACCACGATCATCTTGAGCATGCTGGCGGCGGCCATTGCCAAGTTCGTTTAAGCATTCGTCTTGCTACTGTGCTTGAATTCCTGCCAAGTGCGGCCATGTACAGGCATTGAAAGGATTTGCCATGACTGATTCCCTGCACATTGTTTGCCCCCACTGCCACACCACCAACCGCGTCAGCCGCGCCAATTTGGGCAGCGCGCCAGATTGCGGCAACTGCCACAAACCGCTATTTACCGCGCATCCGGTGATGCTCGACGAGGCCAATTTCACGCGCCACATTGAGCGCAACCAAATCCCGGTGCTGGTCGATTTCTGGGCGCCCTGGTGCGGCCCTTGTCGCCAGATGGCACCCGCCTTCGAGCAGGCAGCGGCCCAGTTGGAGCCAGCGGTACGGTTGGCCAAGGTGGACACCGAGGCCGAGAAAAACCTGGGTGCCCGCTTCAACATTCGCAGCATTCCCACGCTGGCCCTGTTTGTCGGTGGCCGCGAAGTAGCGCGCCAGGCCGGCGCCATGGGCGCAGCTGACATCGTGCGCTGGACGCAGCAGCATCTGCCGCGAACTTGAGGCCGGTTTAGCGCCGTCGTACCAACGACTTCGACGCCATCGCAGACAAAAGTGGCCATAAAAGCCACTCAATGCGCAAACTCAAACCAGCACGTCCGCAACCGGTCGCCGCAGCGAAGAAGGCAGCTTCGGACCACGCCCAAAACGAACCACAAGATCGGGCCGACGGTTTCCGATACCAAGGAACGTCGCAAACTGCGGCCGCAGCGCTGACACCTCCACGGGTTGATTAAGCATCGCGTTGCGAATGCCCAACGCAGCCGACTGGAGCGCAAAACGCGCATAGCAACGCCCCACTTCCACCCACTGCGCTGGGCCCGGGGAATCCGAGACAAATACCGCGATGCCGGCCGAACTTCTAACATGTTTGGCGTATTTGTCGTTTTCACTCTTCGGGGTAAAAAACAAATCGAAGAGCGGGCGACCCAGCCACGTCGGCAAAGCCGGATTACCCGACGAAGCCGCGTACAGCCCATCGCCCATTCGAACCGCCTCATCGCCGCTGAAGCGAATCCATTGCTTGAGCTCAGCGACAAAGGCAGGATCATTCATTTGCGCCGTGTTGCCTTGAACGACGTACTCGAGGACGGCCTCCATCGCCTGTCCCTCGGTCATCAGAAGCACCTGAACGCCATTGCCGGTGCCGACCGTTTCAAGCAACTGAAGCTGCTGACTGTCAATCTGCTGCCCGTCGTACTCGCGACGCGTGCTCTGGCGCTCAGGTATCGCCTGAAACAGCGTTGTTGTCTCAGGCTTGGTCGGCTCCAAAGCCACGCGCAACACATTGCCACCTGCGGCATCAAAGCCAGCGTGCCCCTTCAGCCCATTGGCCAGCGCCGCCTGGATCAGGTTCTCGGCGGCACAGCCGAGCGAGACAAAAAGGTGGTGATCGTCCGGATCAACCGCAGGACAGCGCCGCGCCAGGTCCGGCAAAACCGAAATGGCGCCATCCTCAAGCCGAAACTTCCAGCATTGAGTGTTGTGGCTTGACGGTGCCAAAGTGGCGTAACGCACGAGTTCTTGTGAAACAGCGAGCTTGTCGCCAACTGCGGGCTTGCCATGGCGCCAGGTGCGATCCGCAACCCGCTCGTAGCTGTCTGCACCGGTTTGCGATGAACACGACGCCAAACCGGCCACAGCGCCGACGGAACCCAGCGAGGTAAAAATGAATTTTCTTCTGGAAGACATGGCCTGGTTTCCTTCTCGTTAAGTCCAACCATTCGTATTCATCAGCCGCGCTGCAAGCGCTGATCAAAACCAAGAGCGCCTCCCACGGCCGATAACCATGGTTGCACAAAAACGCTTTTACAAGCAGTCGCTGTAAGGGATCGAGAGTTTCCCCCTTTGCCCTCTCAAATCATAGCCATAGCGCAAGATAAACGCAAACCCATCGGCAAACGGAACCCGTCGAGCATGTCGCACTCAAGCACTCTTTTCAACGACGATATTTAGCGAAAAAAAGACCGGGCACTGGAGTCTGGGTTACCACTACCGCAAAAGACCCAATGCTGCCGACCACGACAGGCAGCTTACGGGTTGCCCAATAGATAAAGCGAAAGCATGGTTTCTGCCATTTTCATCTTGCACTCAAGCCGCCTTCATGTACATATCGATATGCATCGACGAATAGGGACAAATCAGACCACCACCTTCTGTGCGTTCCAACAACCCAAGCTCGGCAAGAATCGTCACGTCTTCGTGCACGCGCTTTACATCGCGCCCGACTGCACGGGCTAATTCACGCACTGACAACTCGCCCTTGCCCTGCGCGGCACGAACAATCTCCCAACGCTTTTCAGTCAGTTGTCCAAAAAAACGGCCGGGGCTTTCAAAATTGAGCACTTCACCTTGGTAGGTGTCTGCGTCGGCTACTTTGGCCATGGCGCGCAACGCACCCTTCCAGTCGGACTGCATGGTAATGGTGAGGTAACGATCTGTCATGGTTCTCTCCGGGCGGCGACTGCCGCAATAAAGTCTTCAATCAACTGCGCCACACTGACAAA
>Ga0210023_1000480_pt1 | contig 30843 bp, 23 predicted proteins | sample CryGeymeta201524_FD_183987 | JGI IMG/M metagenome (GOLD analysis project Ga0210023, IMG submission 183987) | Groundwater microbial communities from Crystal Geyser aquifers in Utah, USA - Crystal Geyser metaG 2015-24 (SPAdes) (version 2) | ecosystem: Environmental > Aquatic > Deep subsurface >... | reverse complement strand
TCGATTTGACGCCATTTTGCCCGCCCGATTGACGTCCATAGCGACGGCGATGAACGCCTTTCGGCCAGCCAAACAGCCTTGCAACTCAACTCGCCCTAGATTCACGCCCTAATGGATTATTTGGGATAATTTTTGGTTTTCCAGGATTTAAGACCATGTTAAATTTTTGTCTTAAATCCGGGATCGCACTTTACTGTGCGAGCGTTGCGAAATTCAATTACCGTGACTGTTACGGAATGGTTAAAAGGCGGTTTTGACGGCGCTGCTACACGGTACAAAACTCGGTACTGGTGGCTGTATGGTGGCTACATGACAACACCAAAATAAAGCCTACTATTGATTAAATAGCAGACTTTCTATGTGTTTGGCTGGTGCCCGGGGTCGGAATCGAACCGACACGCCTTGCGGCGGGGGATTTTGAGTCCCCTGCGTCTACCAATTTCACCACCCGGGCAACGCTTTAAGGCACGAATTATGGCACAGTGCAGGGTATGAAATATTTAACCATTGAAGATTTGATTGGCAAAACCCCTCTGGTGCGCTTGCAGCGCATTGGTGCGGATCCCAGCCACCCCCATGGCAGCGTGATTTTGGGCAAATTGGAGGGCAACAACCCGGCAGGTTCGGTCAAAGACCGCGCCGCCATGTCGATGATCAACCGGGCGCAGGAGCGCGGCGACATCATGCCCGGAGACACCTTGATTGAGGCCACCTCGGGCAACACCGGCATTGCCCTGGCCATGGCAGCCGCCATCAAGGGCTACCGCATGGTGTTGATCATGCCCGAGGATTTGTCGATTGAGCGCGCCCAAACCATGAAGGCGTTTGGCGCCGAACTGATACTCACCCCCAAGAGCGGCGGTATGGAATATTCTCGCGACCTGGCTGACCAGATGGCTCGCGAGGGCAAGGGTCATGTGCTGGACCAGTTTTCCAACCAGGACAACCCTCGCATTCACGTCGAGACCACCGGACCCGAAATTTGGGCGGATACCAAGGGCAAAGTCACCCATTTTGTCAGCGCCATGGGCACAACCGGCACCATCACTGGCGTGTCGCAGTATTTAAAGAAGAAGAACCCGGCCATCAAAATCATTGGCGTGCAGCCCACCGACGGCTCGCGCATACCGGGCATTCGCAAATGGCCGCAAGCGTATTTGCCGAAAATTTATGACCCGTCGCACATTGACGAGTTGATGTACGTGAGCCAGGAAGATGCCGAGGACATGTGCCGCAGGCTGGCGCGTGAAGAAGGCATTTTTGCCGGCATCTCCGCCGCCGGCGCCTGCTGGGTGGCGCAGGAAATCGCCAAGCGCGAAAAGCACGCCACGATCGTGTTCATCGTCTGTGATCGGGGTGACCGTTATTTGTCTACCGGTGTTTTTCCGGCCTGAGCTTCGGCTCACAATTCATACCAGTAATCAACATGCAATTTGACAAAGAAATCGACACCAGTGGACTGAACTGCCCACTGCCCATTCTGAAAGCCAAGAAGGCGCTGGCTGAATTGAACAGCGGACAGACCCTGAAGGTGATTGCCACCGACAAGGGCTCGCTGCGCGACTTTCAGGCCTTTGCCCAACAGACCGGCAACGAGTTGATTGATCAACAGACGGTGGGCACTGATTTCATTCACCTGCTGCGCCGACGCTGAAGCCCTTAGTTGGCCATGCAGCTGCTTGTTCGCCTACGCCATCCCAAGAATGGCGTTTTGCGTTTAGCCTAATCGCTTCAACTGATCCTTGACCTTGTCCACGGTAGCCGCAAAGTCGGCCAGGCGCTTACGCTCCTGTTCGATCACCGCAGCTGGCGCGCGGGCCACAAAAGACTCGTTGCTGAGCTTACCGTTGGCCTTGACGATTTCGCCTTCCAGCCGCGCCAGTTCCTTGCCCAAACGCAGCTTTTCAGCGGCCACATCAATTTCCATGAACAAGCAAATGCGGACCTCACCCACCACGGCCACGGGCGCGGCTTGTGCGGCAGCAGCCCAGGCGGCTTCGTCTTCAAAGACCCGCACTTCGCTCAGTTTCGCCAGGGCCTGCAAGACGGGTGCGGCATGTGTCATGAAGGCGGCCTCAACCGCTGAACTGGCGATGGCAAACAACGGTAAGCGGGTGGCGGGCGACACGCTCATTTCGCCGCGCAAATTGCGGCACGCATCCACCAGCTGTTTGAGTTTTGCCACATGGGCAATCGCCGCCTCGTCAATGCGCTCGGGCTGCGCTTGGGGGTAGGCGGCAATCGCCACCGATGCACCACCGCGCCCTGCCACGGGTGCCACTTTTTGCCACAGTTCTTCGGTGACAAATGGAATGATGGGGTGGGCCAGCCGCAAAATCGTCTCCAAGGTGCGGATCAGGGTGCGGCGGGTGGCCCTTTTTTGCGCGTCGGTACCGGTGTTGATTTGCACCTTGGCAATTTCCAGGTACCAGTCGCAGAACTCGTTCCAGACAAAGTCGTAAATAGTTTGTGCCACGTTGTCCAGGCGGTAGTCGGTAAAGCCTTGCGCCACTTGGGCCTCGGCTTTTTGCAGCAGCGAGACAATCCAGCGGTCAGCCTGGCTGAAATCCAGGTAGCTTGCACCCACTTCGCATTCGGCAGCGGTGTGGTCTTTCAGGCCGCAGTCTTGCCCTTCGCAGTTCATCAGCACAAAGCGGCTGGCGTTCCAGAGTTTGTTGCAGAAGTTGCGGTAGCCTTCGCAGCGTTTGCTATCAAAGTTGATAGAGCGGCCCAAGGAGGCCAGGGACGCGAAGGTGAAACGCAGTGCATCGGCACCAAAGGCGGGGATGCCGGTGGGGAATTCTTTTTCGGTGTTTTTGCGTACTTGTGGCGCGGTTTCGGGTTTGCGCAGGCCTTCGGCGCGTTTGACCAGCAGTTCAGGCAGGGCAATGCCGTCGATCAGGTCCACCGGGTCGAGCACGTTGCCCTCAGACTTGCTCATCTTGTGGCCTTGCGCGTCGCGCACCAGGCCGTGGATGTAGACGTGTTTAAAAGGCACTTGGCCGGTGAAGTGCGTGGTCATCATGATCATCCGGGCAACCCAGAAGAAGATGATGTCGTAGCCAGTCACCAAGACGCTGCTGGGGAGATAAAGGTCGATGTCGTTGATGCCTTTACCGCCTGTTTGAGCGTTGGTGCCGCTCAGGGCAGCGCCCAAGCCGACCGGGCTCATACGCGTTGCGCTCGCCAAATCGCCTGGTTCAGCTTGGGCACTGCCCTGAACTGTTGCGCCGCGCTGGGACAAGGCGGACTCGTTCGCACTCATACTCGCTGCGCTCGCCAAATCGTCGCACCCGATCCCGCCTTGCCCCAGCGCTACGTTACTGGTTTCTGGCCAGCCCATGGTGCTGAAGGGGACGAGGGCGCTGGAGTACCAGGTGTCAAGCACGTCTTCGTCGCGCTTCAAAACGCCTTTGTATCCAGCTTTTTCGGCTTTAGCCCTTGCCTCATCTTCGTTGCGTGCTACAAAAACCGTATCGTCTTCGGCGTACCAGGCTGGGATTTGATGCCCCCACCAAAGCTGGCGGCTGATGCACCAGTCCTGGATGTTGTTCATCCACTGGTTGTAGGTGTTGACCCAGTTTTCGGGCACAAACTTGACTTGGCCGGATTGCACTGCGTCGATGGCCTTTTGGGCTATGGAGCGTTGATCGAAGTGAGCACAATCTTCCGACGAGCCGCCTCTAGGAAGATTAGCCCCCTCGGGGGGCAGTGAACCACACACAGTGGGGAGCGTGGGGGCTTTATTCATCGCCACAAACCATTGGTCGGTGAGCATGGGTTCGATCACCTGGCCGGTGCGGGCGCAGCGCGGCACCATCAGCTTGTGCTTTTTGATTTCAACCAGCAGATCTAAAGCCTGCAGGTCTTTGACGATTTGCTTGCGTGCTTCAAAACGGTCTAAGCCCACATATAAGCTGGGTGCGTTGCTATCAATTTTGGCATCCAGCGTCAGCACGCAAATCATCGGCAGCTTGTGGCGCTGACCCACTGCGTAGTCGTTCTGGTCATGTGCCGGGGTGACCTTGACCACGCCGGTGCCAAAGGCCTTGTCCACGTAGTCGTCAGCAATGATGGGAATGCTGCGCCAAGCCGCTGGCGTGTCAGCCGACAAAGGCAGGGTGACATGTTTGCCAATCAGGTGCGCGTAGCGCTCGTCTTCCGGGTGCACCATAGCGGCCACGTCGCCCAGCAGGGTCTCGGGGCGGGTAGTGGCCACCACCAGGCCAGGAGCCAGTTCACCATTGACCAATTGCGGGCCGTCGGCAAACGGGTAGAGGATGTGCCACAGGCTGCCGTCTTCTTCTGCAGACTCCACTTCCAGGTCACTTACTGCGCTCATCAGCACCGGGTCCCAGTTCACCAGGCGCTTGCCGCGGTAGATCAGGCCTTGCTCATACAGGCGCACAAAGGTCTCTGTCACGGTTTTGGACAGCTTGAGATCCATGGTGAAGTACTCACGGCTCCAGTCCACCGTGTCGCCCATGCGGCGCATCTGGGTGGTGATGGTGTTGCCACTCTTTTCTTTCCACTCCCAGACCTTGCTCACAAAGTTTTTACGCGCCTCAGCCGGAGTCGGGCCCATGTCGTGGCGGCTGATGCCCTGGGCCTGCAGTTGGCGCTCCACCACAATCTGGGTGGCAATACCGGCGTGGTCAGTGCCCGGAATCCAGGCGGTGTTGAAACCTGCCATGCGGTGGTAACGCGTCAGGCTGTCCATGATGGTCTGGTTGAACGCATGGCCCATGTGCAGCGTGCCGGTCACGTTGGGTGGCGGCAGCTGGATGCAGAAGTTGTCGCCGCGCTCGGCAGCGGCAGCATCTGGCGCACCCGTGCCGCGAAAACCTGCTACGCCGTAACCGCGTGTCTCCCACTCTGGCCCCCAGTGGGCTTCCAGGGCAGCGGGCTCGAAGGATTTGGACAGGCTGTTCAAGCCAGGTTGTTGCAGTGCGTCGGTCATGGGGTGGGGCGATCAATGACGAGCGACGAAGACAACGCCACCCGATGAGAATGTAAAACGATGATTTTACCGAGCCAACTGCCGGGCACCGTGGCATCAGCGCTACAGCACGAGGTACCTCGCCCCAGACGCAGCCCAGGTTTCAACGATGCATCGTGGGTGTCTGGCGCAGGCTCGATCCAATAAATATGTATTTGACCCTCTATAAACGGAACCCGGCCTATGAGCTTGACCACCCGCCCGCAAAACGTCGAAACCCCGGCGGATACCACCAATACCACTGACACACCTCACCCCAAGCGCGTGCAAATTGACCTGGCGCTGCAAGGCGGCGGCGCACACGGCGCGTTTACCTGGGGCGTGCTCGACCGCCTGCTGGAAGAAGACCACTTTGAGATTGCCGACATCAGCGGCATCAGCGCGGGGGTCATGAACGCGGTGGTGTTGGCCAGCGGGCGGATGGAGGATGGCTGGCGCGGCGCGCAAGCGGCGTTGCAGCAATTTTGGCAGCGTGTCGGTACCAAGACGCCTTTTTCAGGCTTGCACGCGGCGCTGCCACAGCCAGTGGCAGCTGTTACGCAGCACTGGTGGCAACTGGGCGTGCAGCCCTGGGTGCAACCGTGGCAGGAAATGGCGCAGCGCTGGGTATCAAGCTTGTCGCCGTACCAGTTCAACCCGCTCAACCTCAACCCGCTGCACGATATTTTGCGCGACACGGGGGACTTTGAGCGCGTGCGCGCCTGCGACAAGGTGCAGCTGTTCATTGTCGCCACCGAAGTGCGCAACGGGCATTTGCGCCTGTTTCGCGAGCACGAGCTTAATCACTGTGGGTAAATTCCCCGACCCTTGGGGCGGTATTCTTGGGGGATGAGCGAATACATTCATAAGGATCACAACGTCACTGCGTTGCTGTATCACCTGGTGTTTCCGGCGAAGTACCGACGGGTGGTGATCGATGAAGACGTTGATACGGTTGTCAAGGATGTGTGCCTGGGGATAGAGAAAAGATATGCGATCAAGTTTGTAGAAATTGGAACCGACAAAGATCACGTCCATTTATTGGTGCAATCAGTACCCGGATATAGCTTGACGAAGATAGCGACGATGATCAAAAGCATAACGGCACGTGAAGTATTCAGGAGATGCCCGCACCTCAAGCCCAGTAGCCGGTAGCCGGTAGCCAGTACACAGAATATTGATCCGGGTTTTGCCCCTTCCCCATCTAGGGGAAGGCTGGGATGTGCGCCTGCACCCTGCGCCGTTTCATTATTCTAGATTCCTCGGCTGAACGCGCCGCTATTTACCCGCGCGATAGCGCTTGGGACATGCCCCCACACCGTGTCGGGAACCGTCTTGCGGCCAGCACAAACGTCATGTAGTGCCAGCAGGTGCCGGGGCGCAACCGACGCCGATGACGCGCTCGACTGACACTGGGTACAAGGGCTTGCCGTGATCCTCAAAGGCATTGATGTTGGCCAGCGTGGTGGCTGCGATGGCTGTCAGCGCATCTTCGGTGAAGAAGGCCTGGTGGCCGGTGATCAGCACGTTGGGGAAGGTCAGCAGGCGGGCAAACACATCGTCGTGAATCACTTCCCCCGAGAGGTCGCTGAAAAACAGGTCAGCCTCCTCCTCGTACACATCCAGACCCAGGCTGCCCAGCGTGCCGGCTTTGAGTGCTCCGATCACGGCGGGTGTGTCAACCACCGCGCCCCGGCTGGTGTTGAGCAGCATGGCGCCGGGCAACATATGCGCCAATGCGTCCGCATTGATCAGATGGTGGGTTTGCGGGGTCAGCGGGCAGTGCAAGCTGATCACATCGCTGGCGGCCAGCAGTTCAGGCAGATCGACGTAGCGCATGCCCAAGGCTTGGCAGACCGGATTGGGGTGGGGGTCAAAACCCAGCAAATGGCAGCCAAAACCCGCCATGATGCGGCTGAAACACTCGCCAATCTTGCCGGTGCCTACCACCCCCACCGTGCGGCCATGCAGGTCAAAACCGAGCAGGCCATCGAGCGCAAAGTTGCCTTCGCGCACCCGTGCGTAGGCGCGATGAATGTGGCGGTTTAGCGCCAGCAGCAAGGCCACGGTGTGCTCGGCTACCGCATAAGGGGAGTACTCCGGCACTCGACCCACAGCCATACCCAACTCTGCTGCAGCGTTGAGGTCGACATGGTTAAAACCCGCCGAGCGCAGTGCCAGCAAGCGCACACCGCCTGCGTGCAAGCGTGTCAGCACCTCAGCATCCAGGCGGTCGTTGACGAAAACACAAACTGCCTGCGCGCCCTGCGCAACAGCAGCGCTGGCCACATCCAGCCGCGATTCGTAGAAGTCGAGCTGGTGGCGCCCAGAAGCGTTCGCACGTTCCAGGAAAGTGCGATCGTAGGGTCGGGTGCTAAAAACGGCAACATGCATGGAATTATTCTAGTGGTTCGTAGCATCCCCCTCTTGGGTCAAAAGCGCTGTTTCCCTGAAAAGTACAGGCGATCGGCGGCAACGCGACGCGACATGAAACGACAAAACTTGCAAGATTCCAGCCATCCCTATTTGCCTGTCAGAACAGCTCAGGCGACGTTTACAACAGCAATACGGTGGCCAAACCAAGGAAGGCGAAGAAGCCGATCACATCCGTCACCGTGGTCAGAATCACGCTGCCGGCCAGCGCCGGGTCGATGCCCAGGCGGTGCAGCACCAAGGGAATGGCCAGCCCGGCCACCGCCGCGCACAGCAGGTTGATGAGAATGGCCACGCCCAGCACACCGCCAATGCCCCAGTCGCCAAACCAGGCCACGGCCAGCAGTGCAATCACCACCGCCCACAGCACCCCGTTCAGGATGGAAATGCCCACCTCGCGGTTCAGCAGGACACGGATATTGCCTTTTTGCACCTGCCCCAGCGCCAGCCCGCGAATCACCAGGGTCAGCGTTTGGCTGCCGGCAATGCCGCCCATGCTCGCCACAATCGGCATCAGCACAGCCAGCGCCACCAGTTGCGTGAGCGTGGCCTGAAACTGGCCGATCACCCAGGCCGCGAGAAATGCTGTAACCAGGTTGATGCCCAGCCAGACCGCGCGCCGGCGCGAACTCACCAGCAGCGGCGCAAACATGTCGGCCTCGTCATCCAGACCGGCCATTTGCATCAGCGTGCGATCCGACTCATCGCGGATCAGATCCACCACGTCATCGACCGTGATGCGGCCGATGAGCCGGCCCTGCGCATCCACCACCGGCGCTGACACCAGGTCCTGGTCCTGAAAAATTCGGGCGACTTCGGTGTCTGGTGTCTCCATCGCAATGGCCTCAACATCGGTCTGCATGACATCCGCCACGCGCAAATCCAGATCAGCGGTCACCAGCGCACTCAGGCGCAGCACGCCCTGGTAATAGCCTTTGCGATCAAGCACCATCAGCATGTCGGTCTGGGGCGGCAGGGTTTCGCGCAAACGCAGGTAACGCAGCACGGTGCTGACCTTGACGCTGGCGCGCACCTCAATGGCATCCATGTTCATCAAGCCACCGGCGCTGTCCTGCGGGTAAGACAGCATCGACTCCAGCTGCTGGCGTCGGCCGCCGTTGGTGGCTTGCATCAGCTGGCTGCCCAGGGCGGGCGGCAGGGTTTGAATCAAATCCACCAGGTCGTCAAGTTCCAGTGTCTCAATCGACGCAATCAAGTCGTCCGGGTCCAGCTCTTGTGCCAAGGCGGTGCGGATTTCATCGTGCAGGTAGGTCAGCACTTTGCCGGTGCGCTCCGTGTCCACCATGCTCCACACCCGGGCGCGCTCAAGCGGTGGCAGCCCCTCCAGCATGCCCGCCACCTTGGCCGGGTGCATGCGTTGCAGTATCTTGCCCAGGCGCTTGAGCTTGCCCTGCCCAAGCGCTTCGCGAACCGCAGTCAGGTGATTGACTTTTTGCGGATGGACACCACCGCTTTGGCCCGGCGTGGCCTGCTCTGAAGGTAAATCGTCACCGGACTCACCTGCAAGTTGTCGGCTCAAATTGAAATTGAGATGCGGCAGGATCCGGCCTTCGAGCGTGGCATCCACCTGCTGCCACAGCGCCGTGCGTTGCCCGGCGACAAGCAGTTCGAGCAAGGCCGCGATTTTGGCCGGATGCATGCGTCCTAGCAGCTTGCGAACCCGCTTGTTTTTGCCCAGCGTAAGCGCGTCGATGACGAAGTCGCTCTCGGTTCGTGCGTGGGCCTGCGGCTCTAGCGGCTCTTTCGGCTCTTGCGACGGATTGGGGTCAATGGAATTCATGGCCGGCACAAAATGATTAAACCGTTGCCGACATCAGCAGACCTCTGAGCAATTCGCTCAGCCCGTCCCACATGATCTGCACGCCAAGGCATAACAAAATGAAGGCGGACAGCCGCAGAAAAATCACCGTACCCGCTTCACCCAATGGCTGCAGCAGGCGCTGGGCGTAGCGAAAAACCAGGTACAAGATGATGCCAATCGTGAACAGTGCCAGCACGCCACCGGCCATCCGCACCAGCGACAGGGTGAGGTTTCCGTCGCTCAAGGCCACGCCTACCGTGATGGCCGCGGCAATTGAGCCCGGCCCACAGCTGATCGGGAAGGTAAGCGGGTAAAAAGCCTGCTTGCGTGCCTGCTCCGGCGTAAAGGCCTCGGCCAGCTCGGCTCGGCTGTCCACTGTGGACTGTGTGGCATTCAACAGGCGCCAGGCCGCAGCGGCCACAATCAGGCCGCCCCCAATGCGCACGATCGGCAGTGAAATGCCAAAAAATTCCAGCACGTAGGAGCCCACCAGCATGGAGCCGACCATCAGCGCAAACATGTTGCGGGCAATGCGCCGCGCCAGCAGCACGCGTGTCCCGGCAGAAGCGTTCTCGGTCAACCCCAAAAAAATAGGTGCCGTGGCAGCCGGATTAAGAATGGGCAGAATCGTTGCCAGGACAAACAGAAAGCTCTTGCCGAAGGCAGCCAGCAGCATCAGCGTCACAGCGACATCCCGTCATGGCAAAAATGAAAGCGCAATTCGGTCGCAACAAATGGTTCCATGAAACCCTCTTTCTGAAAAGCGTCATTTTCCGCGCGTGGCGCACCGCAATCAGCGTAAAAGGCTTTAAAAATAATCCAAGCGCGACTTCTGCCTGCAAGCGCCCATGCGCCGGTTTTCGGGCAAGCGCCGGTTGCGCTACATTTTCCCAATGTGCTTGAACCTTCTCTGTGCCCTTTCTCTCTTGATCTACCCATGAGTTTTCTACCTGTTTGGCCACTCGCCTCGAACGCCTTGTTTTTCTTTGGTTTTTTGCTGTTTTGTGGCGCCTTGGGCGGCTACGTGACGCACCGCTGGCCGTGGCTGCCCAGCATCACCGGCTTCATGTTGGTTGGTCTGCTGGCCGGGCCCAATGTGCTGGGGCTGGTGGACTACGCCGCTCTGGCCAACTCACGCATCATCGTCGACGTGGCACTGGGCCTGATTTTGTACCGCCTGGGCTTGTCGCTTGACATCAAGCAACTGCTTCAAGACCGGCATCTGATCGTTATTTCACTGGTGGAAAGCAGCCTGACCTTCGTCGTGATCTTTTTTGGCATGGACCTGATGGGTGTGCACGGGCTGGCAGCCGCCGTGATTGCGGCCATTGCCGTGTCTTCGTCGCCAGCCGTGTTGATTCACGTGGCCAATGAGCTGGGTGCCAGCGGCCCGGTGACCGAGCGCGCCAAGAGCCTGGTGGCGCTCAACAATGTGCTGGCGTTCCTGATCTTCAGTGCCCTGCTGCCGCTCTTGTACAACGAGGCGCAGGCACCGCTGGCGACCATTTTGGGCGGGCCGCTGTACCAATTGCTCGGCTCGGTGCTGCTCGGCGCAGGCATGGGCGCGGCCCTGCACCTGGCCGCGCGCAAGACCAAAGCGGCGCACCAGTACCACCTGGCTCTGGTGGTGGGCGCGGTGGCTTTCACGCTGGGCGCGGCCATGACGCTCAAGCTGTCGACCTTGTTTGCACCGCTGGTGCTGGGCATTGTGGTGCGCAGCATTGAACGCACCGAACTGATCGCCAATCTTGAGTTTGGCCCTGCCTTCGAGCTGTTTTTCATTGCCCTGTTTGTCTATGCCGGGGCCAACCTGCATGTGGCCGAGATGGTTCAATACGCGCCGGCCGCCCTGGTGCTGGTGTTTGGCCGATCATTGGCGAAGTGGCTGGGGGTGGGGCTCACCGCCAGTCTGATGGGCACACCCAGACGGCAGGCAGCCACCACCGGCCTGCTGCTGATTCCCATGGCAGGCCTGGCTATTGGGTTGGCCGACACCACGCTGACCTTGTTTCAATTGCAGGGCGCCGTGGTCAGCTCGGTGGTGTTGGCCGCCGTGGCAGTGCTGGAGACCATTGGGCCGCCCATCAGCGCCAAAGCGCTGCGCTGGTCGGGCGATGCGCTCAGGCCTGACCCCACTTACGAAGAGTCCGAATCAGTGCCCACGCCAAAAGCCTGACTGACTCAAGACCCGCCCATGGGTGCCGGGCACAGGCGGCTTGCCTTTGCAAACCCGCATCAAAGCCGCCTGAGACTTTTTATGCCACTGCCGGCATGCGCATCAAGTGGTCAAAAGCGCCCAGCGCTGCTTTGGCCCCATCACCGGTGGCGATGATGATTTGCTTAAACGGCACGGTGGTGGCATCACCCGCTGCAAACACGCCCGGCAAGGAGGTCTGGCCACGGGCATCCACCACAATTTCGCCACGGTTGCTCAGCTCCAGCGTGCCTTTGAGCCATTCGGTGTTGGGTATCAGGCCAATTTGCACAAACACACCGGCCATGTCGAGGTGGTGCAGCTCGCCGCTGGCCCGGTCCTTGAAGCTCAGTCCATGCATCTTGTGGCCGTCGCCGGTGATCTCGGTGGTTTGCGCGTTCAGGTGAATCGTCACGTTGGGCAGACTTTGCAGCTTGCTGACCAGCACCGCGTCGGCGCGCAGCTTGGTGTCGAACTCGATCAGCGTCACGTGTTCGACGATGCCGGCCAGGTCAATCGCCGCTTCCACGCCAGAGTTGCCGCCGCCGATGACGCCCACGCGCTTGCCCTTGAACAGCGGGCCGTCGCAATGCGGGCAGTAGGCTACGCCCTTGTTTTTGTAGGCTTGTTCGCCGGGCACGTTCACATTGCGCCAGCGTGCGCCAGTGCTCAAAATCACGGTTTTGCTCTTCAAAGAGCCGCCATTGGCCAGCTGAATTTCAATCAGACCGCTGGGGGTGGTAGCCGGAATCAGCTTGTCGGCACGCTGGCCGTTCATGATGCTGACGTCGTAAGACTTCACATGCGACTCCAGCGCGGCGGCAAATTTGGGGCCGTCGGTTTCCATCACCGAAACAAAGTTTTCAATCGCCAAGGTGTCATTCACCTGGCCGCCAAAGCGCTCGGCGGCAATGCCGGTGCGGATGCCTTTGCGGGCGGCGTATACAGCGGCAGCGGCGCCGGCGGGTCCACCGCCGACGATCAGCACGTCATACGGGGCTTGGGCGTTGAGCTTCTCGGCGTCACGCGCAGCAGAACCGGTGTCGAGCCTGGCGATGATTTCTTCGAGTGTCATGCGGCCAGAATTGAACATCTGACCATTGAGGAACACCATGGGCACGGCCATGATCTCGCGCTGCGCGACTTCTTCCTGAAACGCGCCGCCCTCAATCACCACCGTTTTGATCTTGGGGTTGAATATGGCCATCAGGCTCAGCGCCTGAACCACGTCGGGGCAGTTGTGGCAGGTGAGCGACATGTAGACGTCAAAGTTGAAGTTGCCATCGAGCGCGCGGATGCTCTCGATCACATCGGCCTCGACCTTGGGTGGGTGGCCGCCAGTCCACAGCAGCGCCAGCACCAGCGAGGTAAATTCGTGGCCCAGCGGCAGGCCGGCAAAACGCAAGCTGTTGCTGGCACCCGCACGCTGCAGGCTGAACGACGGTTTGCGGGCATCGTTGCCGTCGGTTTTGAGCGTGATCATGTCGCTGCGCAGGCTTTGAATGGTCTGCAGCAGTTCCAGCATCTGGCGGGCGGTGTCAGAGTCGTTGAGGCTGGCCACCATCTCGAACGGTTGCGTGACGCGCTGCAAGTAGCCGGCGAGTTGTGATTTCAGGTCTTGGTCGAGCATGGTGGTTTCCTGTAGATGCAAAAAATAGCGATACGTCTTTCCCGTAAGCAACTGTCAAGCAGTGTGCGTTGGGTGTCTGGCGTAGCCAAATCAAGGAGGAGGCTTGGGGCGACGCCCCAAGCCGGGGGACATTGGCGTAGTTAGATACCCAACGTGCGCTGCGGGTTTAAACCAAAGTTCTGTCCCGCAAAACCAATCAGTTGCGGGACAGCGCTAAAGATCTGTCCCACAAAGATCAGCATGCTCAGATTTTGCCGACCAGGTCCAGTGAAGGAGCGATAGTCTTGGCGCCTTCTTTCCACTTGGCGGGGCACACTTCACCCGGGTGGGCTGCGGTGTACTGGGCGGCTTTGAGCTTGCGCAGGGTTTCCGACACATCGCGGGCGATTTCGTTGGAATGCACTTCCATGGTCTTGATCATGCCGTCCGGGTTGATGATGAAGGTGCCGCGCAGGGCCAGGCCTTCTTCTTCAATATGCACGTCAAACGCGTGGGTCAGCGCGTGGGTCGGGTCGCCCACCAGCGGGAACTTGGCCTTGCCGACCGCAGGCGATGTTTCGTGCCAGACCTTGTGCGAGAAATGCGTGTCGGTGGTGACGATGTAAACCTCGGCGCCCATCTTCTGGAATTCGGGGTAGTTGTCAGCAGCGTCCTCGACTTCGGTCGGGCAGTTGAAGGTGAAGGCGGCGGGCATGAAAATCACAACCGACCACTTGCCCTTCAGGCTGTCTTGGGTGACTTCAATGAACTTGCCGTTGTGAAACGCCTGGGCTTTGAAGGGCTGGACTTGGGTGTTGATCAATGACATAAAGAACTCCTTGGGTTTGGGTTGAAAACAATGGTCGGTGTCACAGCTTATGTTCGCCGATGGGTGAATCATAGGGGCAATCTATCGTTTTCATGATGCATTGTTTATAAGCTATTCATAGCCAAACTTTATGGTTGGGTTGGCGCAAACACCAACCCTGGAGGCTTGCCTCGGTGTTTGAGGCGCACGCTTGCGACTCAGGGCGTCGTGTTGGAGCGAAGCAATCAATAATTAATTGAAAATCAGAAAACAATTAAACTTAAGCTTGGGAGCTAAAAAATATCACCAGGAGCCCATCATGCAAACCCTGAACCTTGAACAACTCAAAGCCGCCACCCAAGCCGGTGGTATCACCGGCATCACCCTGCGCGGTGACGGTGCGGCGTTTGTGGTGAGCGTGCAGACCCAGCGTGGGGAGGCTGTGATGGTCACCACCCGGCGGCAGCCGCGCCGTTTTACGGATCCGCGCAAGGCGCTACAGGTGCTGCGTGGCCTGGGTTGGCATCAGTGCCAGGTGGACGCAGCGCAATGGCGGCCTGAAGAACATGCTCTTGAAAAAGTAGCTCGCCCGGATCGCAGTGCAGCCTTGAAAGCGGCACATGTTGCGGCGCAAGCCGATGCCGATTACGACCGCTGGTTTCACGCCAAGGTGCAGGCCTCGATCGACGGCATCAAGGACGGTAGTAACCGCCTGATCCCCGAAGAGGAGTGGGTGGTTCGTCGTGCGGCACTCATTGCTCGCATCAAGGCGCGCCAAGCTTTGACTGCACAGGCTAAAGCTGCGCCGCAAGTGTTATGAGGAGTCGCCGGCTTGTGGTGGTTCGCGCAGAGGGTTATTTGCGCGATTTGGAAGCCGTTCACGACTACATAGAACACGATAACCCTGATGCCGCCATCGCGATGTTGTTGCGTATCGATCATCAAGTCGATAGCCTGGCTGACCCCAATTTCCCGCGTCGGCTGGGCCGAAAACCCGGCACACTGGAACTGGTGGTGCACCCCAATTACGTCGTGGCGCTGCAGCAAACCGAGACCACCGTGACGGTCTTGAACCTGCTGCACGTGGCACGCCAGTACCCCTGAAGTTATAGAAGAAATTGGCCTCTAGCCCTTATGAATGCTGCGTAAGCAGCTCTTAATTTTATATCAATCAAACCGCCATGCTGTTTTTACTTTCCCCCGCCAAGTCGCTCGACTTTGATACGTCCGCAGGCCAGGTGGCGCACAGCCAGCCGCTGTTCGTCAAGCAAGCGGCTGAGCTGATCGACATCCTGAGCCAAAAATCGCCGCAAGACATTGCCAGCCTGATGCATTTGAGTGACGCGCTGGCCGGGCTTAACGTGGCGCGCTACCAGGCTTGGCGTCCCAAATTCACCGCCAAAAATGCCAAGCAAGCGGTGCTGGCTTTTAATGGCGATGTGTACGACGGGCTGGATGCCAAAACCCTGGGAGCGGCTGACCTGGCCTGGGCGCAAGACCATGTGTGCATTTTGAGCGGGCTCTACGGCGTGCTGCGCCCGCTGGACTACATGCAACCCTACCGGCTGGAGATGGGCACCGCGCTGGCCAATGCGCGGGGCAAGAACCTTTATGCGTTTTGGGGCACGCAGATTGCGGACTACCTCAACACCCGCCTGGCTGCAGACATGACCCCGGTGGTCGTCAATCTGGCCAGCCAGGAGTACTTCAAATCGGTGGACACAAAAGCCCTGAAGGCGCGGGTGGTGGACTGTGTGTTTGAAGATTTCAAGGACGGCCACTACAAAATCATCAGCTTCTATGCCAAGCGCGCCCGGGGGCTGATGGCGCGTTTTGCGGCCACCCATGCCGTGAACCAGCCCGAGCAACTCACCGCCTTTGACCTGGACGGCTACGCCTTTGCGCCCGACCAGTCCAGTGCAGACAAACTGGTGTTTCGCCGTAAGCTGGCAGATCAGGATGAATGAGGGTAGCGGGGGTGACGAGGGGGATCGTAGGGCGGGCTTCAGCCCGCCATGGTCGACTAAGGGCTCGTAAAGTAATAAGTTGAACATTTTGACGGCCAGATTTGGGATGCAGTGCTAGGCGCAAAACGCGCCGTTTAGCTCTGCTAAACAAGCGATTTGCAACGACGCAATGCGCCCAAAGATGGCTGGGCAAATGTACAAGTTATTGCTTTGCGAGCCCTAAAGTCAACCCTACAGTCCTCCGCTTTTTAACGAATGGCATTTATGACCACACCAAACCACTCCCAGTTGGGCCAACCCACCACCTACCCGGATCAGTACGACGCTGCGCTGCTGTTCCCGATCCCGCGTGCGTCAGCGCGTGCCAAGCTGGGCTTGTACACCAGTCTGCCGTTTCTGGGCGCTGATATTTGGACAGCGTTTGAACTCAGCTGGCTGGGCGCACGCGGCAAACCACAGGTGGCGCTGGCGCACATCACCGTGCCGTGCGAGTCCAGCCACATCATCGAGAGCAAGTCGCTCAAGCTTTACCTCAACAGCTTCAACAACACCCGCTTTACCGATGCGTTGGATGTGTTGACCCGGCTCAAAGCAGATTTGTCCGAAGCCGCCTGGCGCGGTGGCGTGGTGCAAAGCAGTGTGGGCGTGAAACTGGTCGCGGCCGATGTGTTTGACCGCGAACCTATCTATGAACTCGACGGCCTGAGCCTGGACCGCTTGGATTTGGACTGTGACCGCTACACCCCCGCGCCCGACTTGTTGAGTGCCGCCCTGGACGAAGCGCCGGTGTCCGAGGTGCTGACCAGCAACCTGCTGCGCAGCAACTGCCCGGTCACCGGCCAGCCGGATTGGGGCAGCGTGCAGATCAGCTACTTTGGCCCGCAAATCGACCAGGCTGGGTTGCTGCGCTACATCGTCAGCTTTCGCAACCACCAGGGATTTCACGAAGACTGTGTGGAGCGTATGTTTCTGGACATCCAGACCCGCTGCCGGCCGCACAAACTGGCTGTGTACGCGCGCTACACGCGACGCGGTGGGCTCGACATCAACCCGTTTCGCAGCAGCTACCCGCAGCCGCTGCCCGCCAACCAGCGCAACGCGCGGCAATGATGGCTGCGTGCACCGGCCGCTGGATGCTATTTTAGTTATAGCTGGTTGCGCTTTATTTACGGGGGCTAGAGGCCTATTTTGCTTAAAGTTTTGAGCAATTCATCGGCTGACATGGGGCGACCAAAGTAGTAGCCCTGGAAGGCATCGCAGTCCATGCCGGTGAGCAGGTCGCGCTGCGAAACTGTCTCTACCCCTTCGGCAATCACCCGCATGCCCAGGCTGTGACCCAGGCCGATGATGGTGCGGGCAATGATGGCATCGTTGGGGTCGGTGAGCAGGTCGCGCACAAACGACTGGTCAATTTTGAGCTGCGCCAGCGGCAGCAGTTTCAGGTAAGACAGTGAGGAGTAGCCGGTGCCAAAGTCGTCCAGAGAAAAGCTCACCCCCAGCGCCTTGATGGCGTTCATTTTGGCGATCACCGCGTCCACATCTTTCACCAGCATGCTCTCGGTCAGCTCAAGTTTGAGGCGCAGCGGATTGGCGCCAGTTTTTTCCAGTGCCAGCACCACGTTGTCGACAAAGTTGACGTGGGCAAACTGGCGCGCGCTGACATTCACCGCCACCGTCCAATGTGCCATGCCAGGGGTACTGGCCCACTGCACCAGCTGGGCACAGGCGGCCTCCAGCACATATTGCCCCAGTGGCAAAATCATGCCGTTTTCTTCGGCCAGGCCAATGAATTCCAGTGGCGACACCATGCCGCGCTTGGCGCTGCGCCAGCGCACCAGCGCCTCCGCCCCTGTGGGGTGACCCCGGATGTCGACCTGTAACTGGTAAAACAGCGTGAACTCCTGCTGCTCAAACCCCACGCGCATGTCTTGTTCAAACTCGGCGCGCGCCACCGCCTGGGCCTGCATGGCGGGGTCAAAAAAACGCACCGTGTTGCGCCCGGCGGCCTTGGCCTGGTACATGGCAGCGTCGGCGTGTTTGACCACATCGTCACGGTTTTCGATGCCTTGCATGAACACCATGGCGCCAATGCTGGAGGTACTGGTGAAGCTTTTGCCTTGCAACAGGTAGGGTTCAGCCAGTTGTGCCAGTATTTTTTGCGCCACGGTTTCGGCGTATTGCGCGGCTTGCGACGGGGTGTAGGCATAGGTGTCGAGAAGCACCATGAACTCATCCCCGCCCACACGGCCGACACTGTCGCTCTTGCGCACGCAGGTCTGCACGCGCTGTGCAGCCTGTTGCAGCAGCTGGTCGCCCACTTTGTGGCCTAGCAAGTCGTTGAGCTGCTTGAAGTTGTCCAGGTCTAGCATCAGCAGCGCACCATAAAGTTGCTTGCGTTCTGAACTGGCCAGGGCTTGCTGCAGCCGGTCGAGCATCAGGCGGCGGTTGGGCAGGCCGGTAAGTGCATCAAAAAAAGCCAGGTGGTGAATGGTTTCTTGGTCTTCAAGGCGCTTGGACAAGTCGTGCGCCACCACGTACACCGCCGGTGCACCGTCGTAAACAATGGCGGCACTCTGGATTTCGACATCCACCACGGTGCCATCCAGCCGCAACAACTTTTCTTCGATCATCGGCGCGTCTATGCCCAATGCCATGGCTTGCTGGGCGCGCGCCAGGCCAATTTCGTGGAAGTCAGGGTGCAAGATGTCCGCGATGTGTTTGCCAATCAGGTCAGTGGGGCATTGGGCGCGCAACAGATTCAGGCAGGCTGGGTTGACGTAAAGAATAATTCCCGCGCGGTGCACCGCCACCGCCTCGGGCGACCATTCCACCAGCGTGCGGTAACGGGCTTCGCTTTCACGCAGCGCAGCTTCTTGTTCCACCAGCGACTTTGATATTTGATGGTGTTCTATGACCAGCCCGAGCAAGTAGGCGCTGCGTTGGATGGCTTGCAGTTCCAGCGGCTGCGGACTGCGCGGTTGCAGATGGTAATTGGCAAAAGTGCCCAGTACCGCACCCTGGGTGGACAAGATGGGAATCGACCAGCAGGCCCGCAGGCCTTGCGCCAGCGCCAGGTCTTTGTAGTCTTGCCACAGCGGGTCGTGTGCAATGTCGTGGGCGATCACCGCCTGTTTGGTAAACGCTGCGGTACCGCAGGAGCCCACCGAAGCGCCAATCGCTACGCCGTCAATGGCTTTGCAGTAGGCTTGGGGCAAGCTGGGTGCGGCCCCGTGGCGCAGGTGCACGCCATCGGCATCCATCAACAAGACAGAGCAGATGACCCCAGGGAAAATGGACTCGAAGCTGTGGGCATAGGCTTCCAGCAGCTCAGGCAGCGGGGTCTGTTTGGCCAGCATTTCCAGCAAGTGGAGTTCGCTGCTGGTTTGGGCTGCCAGGCATTTTTGTTCGGTGACATCGAGCGTCAGTCCGATCACATATTCGGCCTGTCCCTGGGCATCAAAGACCGGGGTTTTCGAGGTGACCGTGCGCACGTAAAGGCTCTGCGACGCATCCCACAGCGTTTCCTCAAAGCGCAGGGTTGTGCCTTGCGCAAATACCTGTTCGTCTTGCCTGGCGATGCACGCCAGGTGCTCTGCGTTCAGCCAGGTCGACAAATGCTTGCCGCGTATCGCCGATGTGGTGCTGCCCAGCATTTTGGCGCCAGCCTGGTTCATCAGCAGCAACTCGTTGCGGACATTTTTGACAAAGCAATGCTCCGGCAGCGCGTCCATGAAACGCTGCAATAAGTCCAAATTGCTGGTGAGCAATTGGTTCAGTGCTGCTGAAGATTCAGGTTTGATGATCATCGCCTAAAGCGTTTGTCAGTTGTTGTTCGACCTCCAACCGGCCGAGCTTCTATCTTAATGCTGTTTGTTTCGAAGGTGTCACAGCAATCAACCAGGTGCGGGTTTGTCCCAGTGTGCGTGGCATCAGTTAAAACAACTGGGGCTCATTAGCTATCAATGCAGAAGCACCATGTGGTTTAAATCCATGGGCTAGAGCCGCTTTCATGGTAAGGGTTTGCGCGCCATCCAGCGGGAAAAGTGAGGTGGTACGCACCCCCAGCAAGCGCAGTGGTCGCTGCAGTTGCACCCGTTTGAGGCACTGGCCAGCCACCTTGCGGATGGTGGCGGCATCCCCGGTGGGGGCAGCCAGCGTTTGGTCGCGGGTGACGCTTTTAAAGTCGTCATAGCGCAGTTTGATGCCAATGGTTTTGCACTGGTAGCCTTTGCGTTGCAGGTCCTGCGCCACTTGTTCGCACAGGCGGGTAAAGATCGCCCCCAACTCCAGCTTGTCGCGCACTGCGTGCAGGTCGCGCTCAAACGTGGTTTCGCGGCTGATGGACATTGGCTCGCTCTCTAGCACCACCGGCCGGTGGTCGATGCCGCGCGCGGCTTCAAACATCCAGGCGCCAGTTTTCTGGCCAAAGTGGTCGATGAGCCAGTCCACGCTTTGCTGCGCCAGCTCGCCAATGGTTTGGATGCCCAGGCGTTGCAATTTTTCGTCGGCCTTGGGGCCAATGCCGTTGATTTTGCGGCAGGCCAGCGGCCAGATCATCGGCTCCAGGTCAGCCTCCGTCACGATGGCGATGCCGTTGGGTTTGTTGAACTCGCTGGCCATTTTGGCCAGCAGCTTGTTGGGTGCCACGCCAACCGAGCAGGTCAAGCCCGTGTGCTGAAAAATGGTTTTTTGGATCAGGCGCGCCAGCACCCGGCCGCCGTTGCGCTGGCCGCCAGGCACATCGGTGAAGTCGATGTAGACCTCGTCCACGCCGCGGTCTTCCATCTGCGGGGCAATGTCCAGAATGATGGCCTTGAAGGCTTTCGAGTAACGCCGGATCTCGGCAAAGTCCACCGGCAGCAAAATCGCTTGCGGGCACAGTTTGGCAGCCTTCATCAAGCCCATGGCCGAACCCACGCCAAACTGGCGCGCGGCGTAGGTGGCGGTGGTGATCACCCCACGCCCGGTGTAGTCCTTGAGCTGCGGGAATTCGGCCACCGGGATTTTGTGCAACGGGCGTTCGCTGTGACCCGCTTGCAAGGCCTCGTCTACCGGCCTGCGCCCACCACCAATTACCACTGGCAAGCCTTTGAGTTGTGGGTAGCGCAGCAGTTCCACCGACGCGTAAAACGCGTCCATGTCCAGGTGTGCAATGCGGCGGCTGCTGGCTTGTGTGATGTCGTGGGCGAGTGAATCTGGGTTGACTGGCATGGATTCGGGCGACGGATAAGCGGTTTAAGCGGTTTGTGAGCCAAATCAAGCCCGCAGTGGGTTCAAAAGGTTAAGCTTGCAACTTTTCAAATAGTCAATAGGTGGTTTCATGGATAAGCATTTCTTAAGCGCGCTGTTTTCGCCAGCCTCTATTGTGGTGTTTGCTGGCAAGCCAGATGCGCCAGATTCGCACACGCCACAGTCCAAGGCTCTGCGCGAGGCTATCACGGCGCAGCGCTTCAGCGGCAAGCTGGTGTTTTTGGACATCCACGCCACCGGCACACTGGCCGATTTGGCCAGCGTGCGTGCCGACTTGGCGATCATTGCGCTGGTGCCAGAAGAGGTGGGTGATGCGCTTGAAATCACCGGCCGAATCAAGTGCCATGCCGCGCTGGTGATTTCCAGCGGCATTGATGCTGCGCAAGCGGCTGATCTGCACAAAATTGCCGCGCGTGACAACATCCATCTGCTGGGCCCCAACTGCCTGGGTTTTCAGCGCCCAGACCTGTTACTCAATGCCAGTGTGGCTGGGAGTTTGGCGTCGCCAGGGCCGCTGGCATTGGTGTCGCAGTCTGGAGCCTTGACCGCTTCCATTCTGGACTGGGCCAAAAAGAATGCGGTGGGCTTTTCAACGGTGGTGTCGCTCGGCCCCAACACCGCAGTGGACATGGCGCAGGTGCTGGACTTTTTGGCTTCAGATGCCAAAACCCACAGCATCGTGGTGTACCTGGAAGGCATCACCAACGCCAGGCGCTTCATGAGTGCCCTGCGTGCAGCGGCCAATGCCAAGCCGGTGGTGGTGCTCAAGGCTGGCAGACGTGAGCCGGGCAACCGCGCCGCGCTGACGCATTCGGGCACGATTGTGGGCAGCGACGATGCGTTTGATGCCGCCTTGCGCCGCGCCGGTGCGGTGCGGGTGCGCTCGTTTGTGGCGCTGTTCTCGGCAGCCAAGTGCCTGGCCTCGCGCTTCAAACCGGTGGGCAAGCGTTTGGCCGTGGTCACCAATGGGGGCGGGCCGGGCGTATTGGCGGCAGACTGGATCAGCGAAATCAACCTGGAGCTGGGTCGCTTGACCCCCGAGCAGGTGCACGCCATCACCCCGGTGATGCCCAAGCAGGCCACTTTTACCGATTTGCTCGATTTGTCGGAAGACGCGAACCCAGAGCAATTCCGTGCCGCCATTGAGGCCGTCAGCCATGCCCCGCAAATTGACGGCATTTTGGCCATTTATTCGCCCAAGATGGGTGTCGATGGCGATGCGGTGGCGCGCGCCATTGCCGACTACAACCCGCACGTGAGCAAGCCATTGCTGACCTGTTGGATGGGCGACGCCACCGTAGGCGAGGCGCGCAAAATTTTGAACGACGCGGCCATTCCCAGCTTCAGAACGCCAGAGGCGGCGGTGGGGGCGTTTGGCAACATTGCTTCGTTTTACAAGAACCAGCAGCTGCTGCAGCAAACTCCGCCACCGCTGTCAGACCTGGCAAAACCCGATGTGGAAGGTGCGCGCCTGCTGATTGAGAGCGTGCTGGCTGAGCGCCGCAAAGTGCTCACCGAGATGGAGTCCAAGGCCTTGCTGGCGGCCTTTCATATTCCGGTGACCCAAACCATTTTGGCGCGCAGTGCCAACGAAGCCATCATGATCGCCACGCAGCTGGGGTTTCCGGTGGCACTCAAGATTGATTCGCCCGACATCAGCCACAAGTCGGACGTGCAAGGCGTGGCCTTGGGCATCCTCACCGCGACCAGCGTGCGCGACACCTACCTTGACATGATTGCGGCGGTGAGCAAGCTGCAACCCAATGCCCGTATCAACGGGGTGACAGTGCAGAAAATGTCGGAGCAAAAGCGCGGCCGTGAGGTGTGTGTGGGCCTGGTCACGGATGAGCCTTTTGGCCCGGTGATTGCGTTTGGCGCGGGCGGCACCATGATCGAACTCATCAACGACCGCACCATGGAACTGCCGCCCTTGAACCAGTTTCTGGCCGGGCGCTTGATCGAGCGCTCACGCGTGGCCGAAACCCTGGGCGTGTGGCGTGGCGCACCTGCGGTGAACATGGTGGCGCTGGAGCAAATTCTGATGCGGGTGTCGGAAATGGTGTGTGAGCTGCCGCAACTGCGCGAGATGGACATCAACCCGATCATCGTCGACGAGAACGGCGCGGTGGCGGTGGACGCGCGCATTGTGGTTGAAAACGCAGCGCCTTCGGTGCGGCACTACAACCACCTGGCGATCCTGCCCTATCCGTCGCAACACGAGCAGCTGTGCCCGCTGGCCGGTGGGGGTGAGTACATCGTGCGCCCGGTGCACCCGGACGATGCCCACATGCTGCAAAAGTTTGTGCGCGGCCTATCACCCGAGAGCCGTTATTTCCGTTTTGTGTCGAGCATGCAAGAGCTGCCCGCGACCATGCTGTCGCGCTTCACGCTGATCGACTACGACCGTGAAATGGCGCTAGTGGCGCTGGTGACTGAGGAAACCAAAGACGCACAGGGTCATGCGGTGGAGAGCACGCGCATTGTGGGGGTGTCGCGCTACATCACCAACCCGGATCGCGCCAGTTGCGAGTTTTCTCTGGTGGTGGCGGATGAATTCAAGGGCAAAGGCCTGGGTTCAAGGCTGATGCTTTCCATCATGGACTTTGCGCGTGAAAAAGGTCTCACCGAGATTGAAGGGCTGGTGCTGGCCAACAACCCGAACATGCTCAAGCTGATGAAGGGGCTGGGATTTGCCGTCAAGTCGTTCCCGGAAGATGCCGACTTCAAGCTGGTCACGCACCATTTGCAGGTGGTTTGAGGGGTGGGCTGTCTACACCGGGTAAGTTCCGGGCAGCAAAATGCTTTTGTCCACGGTGTCAATTTGTGTGCGACCACAAAACGCCATCGTCAGGTCAAGTTCCTTGTGGATGATCTCCAGCGCTTTGGTCACACCGGCTTCACCCATGGCGCCTAGTCCGTACAAAAAAGCGCGGCCAATGTAAGTGCCACGCGCGCCCAGGGCACGGGCTTTGAGCACGTCCTGGCCGCTGCGAATACCGCCGTCCATGTGCACCTCGATCTGGCTGCCGACCGCGTCCACAATGGCTGGCAGGGCGGTGATGGAGCTGGGTGCGCCGTCCAACTGACGCCCGCCGTGGTTGCTGACAATCAGCGCGTCAGCCCCTGAATTGACGGCCAGGCGCGCATCTTCAACGTCTTGAATGCCTTTCAGGATCAGTTTGCCGCCCCAACGGTTTTTGATCCACTCCACGTCGCCCCAGTTCAGCGCCGGGTCAAACTGTTTGGCAGTCCACTCGCTCAGCGTGCCCATGTTCTCAACGCCCTTGACGTGGCCCACGATGTTGCCAAAGCCACGCCGCTGCGTGCCCAGCATGCCCAAGCCCCAACGCGGTTTGGTCATCATGTTGAGCAGGTTACGCACGGTTAATTTGGGTGGAGCCGACAAGCCGTTGCGCAGGTCGTTGTGGCGCTGCCCGATGATTTGCAAATCCAGCGTCAGCACCAGAGCCGAGCAGTTGGCCGCCTTGGCACGGTCGATCAGGCGCTCGATGTAGTCGCGGTCTTTCATCACGTAGAGCTGGAACCAGAACGGGTGACCCCCCGTCTCGGCGGCCACGTCTTCGATCGAGCAAATGCTCATGGTGGAGAGTGTGAACGGTATGCCGAATTTTTTGGCGGCGTTGGCCGCCTTGATCTCGCCGTCGGCACACTGCATGCCGGTCAGGCCGGTGGGTGCAATGGCCACTGGCATGGCCACTTTTTGACCGATCATGCTGCTGGCGGTGCTGCGGTTTTCCATGTTGACGGCCACGCGCTGGCGCAGCAATATCTTCTGAAAATCGGCACTGTTGGCGCGGTAGGTGGACTCGGTCCAGCTGCCAGAGTCGGCATATTGGTAAAACATGCGTGGCACACGTTTTTGTGCCAAAAGACGCAGGTCTTCAATGTTGGTAATCACCGGCATGGCGGGTCTCCTAAAAAAAGAAGATGGTAATGGTTGACTACATGGGCAACTTTTAACCCAAACAATTCATTAGGCGGCACTTCGTGCCTGCATCATGCCTGGCGGTTGATTTGCGTCCACTTTGACAGACCTTTCGTCGTTCATGGCATCCCAACCCCGCACGCGGGGCAGGTGTTCGCAAAAAAACAAGCCCCTTGTTTCTTGTGAGCGACGGCTATGAACGCCTCTCGGCCGACCAAACTGCCGCGTAACTCATTGCACCATGCATTCATGCCTTAGGGGGCAAGCGAGAATAACTTGAACAGTTCGGCCGTGCTGACAAGCGCAATGCGTTGTTGCAAACCGCTTGTGTAGCCAGCTACACCGCGCGGTTTGCGTCTAGCCTAGCACTTGCCATCACGACCTCCTTTGTCCAAGTTATTCTCGCTTGTCCCCTTAATGGATTGTTTGGGTCTAGCTTATATCTGGCAGTGAAAAAATTTCAAACGACGAGCAAAAGGTTGCAGGTGATTGCACCTTGCTGACGGCCAGTGCTTTTATCCTAGGAGGCTGTCGGACTTTCGGCATCGAAGCGTTCTCGAAGAGCGGCGTAGCCAAATTCGACCCCAGCGAGGGCAGTTTTTGCCGGATTTGCTGGCTCATAGCCGTAGCTATGAGCCAAAAAGACGGTAAAAAATGAACCGCTGCGGTCGGATTACAGCCGATGTACCGAAAGTCCGACAGACTCCTAGATTCCTCTGTTGGACGCGCCCGCGTTGCCAGCAGCTCAATCGAGTGCGTAGCACGCTCACCCAAAAGGTGAACCTGTCTAACGTCCATGTTCAACAAGGACACCCCTAAGCATGAAACATGCGTGCCCTGCGTAGGGAAGGGTTTCAACCAGCCATGGCCGACTGAAGTCGACCCTACGACACGCCATTCTTGTCGGCTGTGGGCGTTGTTTTACGTTAAGACTGAAATAATCCATATCCATATGCACTTATTGAAGAAAACAAGCGGTCAACAGAGGAATCTAGGTTTATTGGGGGAAACCCGCTGCCAGCGCCCACTGATGCTGTTTAGTATCAGCCAATGGTTTGCGGTGTGTTGGCCAGGCGAGGCTTGGTGAAAAGGAAAATATGTCCATTATTTCATTGTGGCTTCGTCCTGGAGTGAAGCTGATGCAAGCGCTCGGCTTGCGGGCGCGTCTGGTGCTGCTTTCTGTACTGCTGGTTGCGATGACGATGTGGCTGGTTCTGGTGCAGGGCAGTATGGGCTGGGAAGTGTTGGCTGCGTGGCTGGGTGTTGCTGTGCTACTTTATTTGTGGTTGGCGTTTTGTCAGAGTCTGATGGTTGCCGTGAACCTGCTGGGGCAGGCCATAGGCAACAGCGCGCGTGGTGATCTTTCAAAGACCTTGCTATTGTCTGGGCGTGATGAATTGGCGCAGGCGAGCCGCAACCTTGAGTCCATGAACGAGAATTTTTCTGGCTTGGTGGGTACGATTCGGAACCAGGCGGTACATGTGGCGCAGGCCGGTGAATCACTGGCCGATGGCACCAACGAATTGGCACAACGCACTGAAGCCCAAGCCGCCAGCCTGGAGCAAACCAGTGCCAGTATTCTGGAACTGAGCGAATCGGTGCAGATCAGCGCCAAGCGTGCCAATGAAGTAGATGTGTTGACACGGCGGGTGTGCGGTGAAGTTGAGTCCGGTACGCAAGCTATGGATGTGGCAGTGCGTGCCATGGCTGAAATTCAGGAGGGCTCCAAGCGCATGGACGAAATTGTCAGCGTGATTGACAGTATCGCTTTTCAGACCAATATTCTGGCGCTTAACGCTGCGGTCGAGGCTGCCCGTGCTGGCGAGCAGGGGCGTGGTTTTGCAGTGGTCGCCAGTGAAGTGCGCACCCTTGCACAACGCAGTGCCACCTCATCGCGCGAGATACGTCAACTGATTGCACGTTCCGGCGAGCAGGTGGCCTTGGGTGTGGCGCGTATTGAGACCGTGACCTCCAAGCTGCGTACCGTCGTGGGGGGGATTCATGAGGTTGCCAATGGGCTCAACGGAATCACCATTGCCAGTTCGGAGCAGAGCAGCAGCCTGGCTGAAATTGCCCAGGCCGTCAAGGGTCTTGACAACATTACCCAGCAAAATGGAGCTATGGTAGATCAGGCCTTGCAGGCCACAGTTGGTCTTCGTGACCGGGCATCGCACTTGAGCGAAGCAGTGGCATCCATCAGGTTGCGCCGTGGTACGGCCGATGAGTCTTTTGCCATGGTTCGGCGTGGACTGGATCTGGTTAATCAACGTGGATTGAGCACTGCGGCGGCTCAATTTCATGATCCTCAAGGAGGTTTTAGAGATCGGGATCTGTATATTTTCGTTTTCGATCGCCATGGGGTCTACCAGGCGTTTGGATCAACCCCTGCCAGCGTCGGCAAGACTGTGCACGACATTCGTGGACTTGATGGCAACCATGTGTTGCGGGAGGGTTTTGCGGCAGCCGAGCGGGGCGGCGGCTGGATTGATTATGAAGTGGTTAACCCAGTGACCGGCGTGGTGGATGAGAAGACTTCGTACATCCTTCCCTTGGACAGGGATCACTTGATTGGTTGCGGTGTGTTCAAGCCCAAGGGTGGGTTCAACCTGACTCTGACTTGATCGGTATCGTTTCTTTTGCAGATGCTAATGCAGCATGAAAAAAATGATTTGCGTCAATTCAGCCCGCTGAAAAGCCAGGCAAACCCTGCAAACTGGGAATAATCGTCTTGGGTTCATTCATTCGGTTTTTTTCCATTGCGAGGTCGATTTATGCAGACAGCAGACGTTCTGATTTTTGGTGCGGGCATGGCCGGTGCGTCGGCAGCCTATTTTTTGGCTTCCCATAAGAAAGTGATCCTGCTTGAGCGTGAGACGCAACCGGGGTATCACTCTACCGGGCGTTCTGCGGCGCTGTATTCAGAAACCTATGGCAATGCCACGGTGCGCGCCATCACCACCGCATCCAGGCCTTTTTATTTCAATCCGCCAACGGGGTTTTCACCCTACCCATTGGTCACACCACGCGGTTCTTTGAGCGTGGGCGGTGCAGCTGACCAAGCGGTGCTGGCGCAGGCCTTGCAAGACAAGCAGGAACTGGTGCCGAACATCGAATGGTGGACGCAAGCTCAAATTCTGAAACGCATTCCCGTGCTCAAGCCAGAGTGTGCGGTGTACGGTGTCTATGAGCCCGATGCCATGGACATGGATGTCGATGGCATTCACCAGGGTTTTTTGCGGGGTGCCAAAGCCGCTGGTGCACAGCTTGTGTGCGATGCCGAGGTGCTGAAAATCACCCGCGAAGGCCAAGGCTGGCGTGTGGAAACATCGGCGGGTGTCTTTGTGGCTGCCACCATCGTGAACGCTGCTGGGGCCTGGTGTGACGAGCTGGCCAAGCTTGCGGGTGTGGCTACGATTGGGTTGGTGCCGATGCGCCGTACCGCGTTCACCTGCGATGCCCCTGCGGGCTGTGACATCACCGACTGGCCGATGGTGATTGATGCAGCAGAAAGCTTTTACATGAAGCCCGATGCCGGTCTGTTGCTGGTGTCACCCGCCAATGAAGACCCTGAAGTGCCACAGGACGTTCAACCCGACGAACTGGATGTGGCGATTGCCGTGGATCGCATGGAAACCGCCACCACCTTGCAAATCCGCCAAATCAAACGCAAGTGGGCAGGTCTGCGTTCGTTTGTCGCAGATCGCACGCCAGTGGTGGGTTTTGCGCCCGACGCGCCCGGATTTTTTTGGCTGGCCGGGCAAGGTGGTTATGGCATCCAGACCGCACCGGCCATGGGCGAACTGGCCGCGGCGCTGATTCAAGGCCAGCCGGTACCTGAAGCCATTGCGGCGGTGGGTGTGACAGAGACTGATGTGGGCGTGGCTCGCTTGAGCAACCCATGATCAGCGCAAGCTGTATTTTTTGATAAAGCTGCGGTCGATCCAGTTTTTGAGCCACCAGGCCCAGAGGCCTTGCGCAGACCATTGCCCCCAGCTGGCGATGGCGCGGCGGTTGCCACATGAAAGCAGGTTCAGCGTTGTGTGTTGGGGCAAGTAGGGGCTGGGGTCGATGCCTGCCAGCACAGCACGTAGGTTTCGCGCCAGAGGTGGCTCGGCGCTAACGGCATAGACCCCGCTGCGCGGCAGGCTCAGGTCAACACGCGTAGCCACATCGCCCGCTGCAAATATTTGTGGGTGGCTGGTGGAGCGCTGGCAAGCATCCACTGCCACAAAGCCTTGGGCATCCAGAGCCAGACCACTGGCCTGCAGCCACGCCGGAGCTTGCGCCCCAACGGCTATCAAGGGCACATCACAAGCCAGACGTGCCCCGCCCGACAGTGCCACCTCGCCAGCAGCCAAGGCCACGGCGCGTTCCTGAATCATGGTGATGCCGCGTACCCGTAACGCTCGGGTCATCAGGGCTTGCACCTTGGTTGGATAGTTGGCACCGATAGGCGTGTTGCCACTGAGCAGCGTGACAGCGGCGTTTGGCAAGCGGTGTGCCACGGCGCAGGCCAGTTCGAACCCGGTTGCACCGCCACCAATGATGGCCACACGCAACGGTTTTTTCTGACCTAGTTCTACCACTTTGGGCCACAGGGCAGCAAATGATTCGAGGGGGCGAGCAAACAGCGCGTGTTCCCGTGCACCGGGCATCAATTGTTCAATACGCGTCCGGTCTTGCACTGGGCTGGTGTTGATGGACAGCACATCAAAAGCATGCGTGCTGCCGTCCTCCAGTGTGAGGATTTTCTTCTGGACATTCAGAGCGGCGGCATGGCCATGCACCCAGGTGATGTCGGTGTTTTGCAGCAAGGGTTCAAGCAAGATCGCACAGGCGTCGAGCGTGTAATGCCCGGCCACAAAACTCGGCATCACGCCCGAACAAAGTTGGCGTGGGTAAGGTGCAAGCAGAGTGATCCGCACCCCCGTCAACGGCGCTTTGGCCAGAGTTGAAAGCAGGTGGATGTGGGCGTGGCTTGCACCGAGCATCAACAAGTGTTTCATGGCAAGCCGTCAATTGAGGAGTACAGGTTTAAGGTTGCCAGCTTAACCGAGTCAGGTAACCCAGGCTGCTGCCCCGTGTGTTGTCACTGTCTGCGCCTACTGCTACTGCAATGATGGGTGGCATGATTTTGCTTTCTTGACCAAAGAGCAAGGCAAAGTCGTCAGCAATGCGTCGACGCTGCTGTACCCACTGACCCTTCGCGGATTCTGTGCCTTCAAGTACCAGAAAGCGAACGCGATCCGTATACGGGTTGGCACCGTGAGTGCCTGTCGGGTAGCGGCTGTCCCACAAGTAACAAAGTGTGGCGTTGGGCAAATCCTGTGCAGTTGATCGACGCGCCAAAACCAGCGTAGCTCGCTGCAAAAAAGGGATGTCGGCTTGCGGCTGGTCAAACATCACACACACCTTGAGCGCCGCGTCGTCACCCGCTTTGATTTTTATGTCTGCGTTGAGCAAGGACTGATCAAGCCGCCAACGCCAGTTCAAAAATGTGGGAGCTCGCCCCTGCCAGCGGTGCGTCAACACGCCATAAGAAGCTTGGGTGCGCAAGCTCAGCACACTTTCACCATCAACTTGAACCGGCTCAAACCGCGTCAGAGGTGTTTTGCGATCGGGCAACCCGCTGAGTTGCCACTTAGTCTCTAACAAGTGAATTCTTTGCATTTTCTGCGAAGACTTCATGCGGTTTGTGCCATGGCTGGAATGATGTTGAAACGTGTGATGGAACAAGCTGCGGCAATAGCGCTGCGGCCCAAACGGGTAAGGTAATAGCGGTAAGTTTTGGTCACTTTTTTGATCAAGCCAATCGACCTCAAGCGGGCAAGCTGAC
>Ga0210023_1000459_pt1 | contig 31351 bp, 29 predicted proteins | sample CryGeymeta201524_FD_183987 | JGI IMG/M metagenome (GOLD analysis project Ga0210023, IMG submission 183987) | Groundwater microbial communities from Crystal Geyser aquifers in Utah, USA - Crystal Geyser metaG 2015-24 (SPAdes) (version 2) | ecosystem: Environmental > Aquatic > Deep subsurface >... | reverse complement strand
TCATCCCTGTGTCCCAATAGTTGTGGGAGCGGCCTCCCGGCCGCGATGATTTAACGAAAAAGCAGCGGATTAAAGCAAAACAGCATCAGTTCCGGGGATACCATACCCATTTTTGATATACGCCGCCCTTGTTAGTTCCCACACTGGCTTGATAAAAACTGGCAGGTTATTTTCACAATGTGTTAAAGAGGTGAATGAGAATCTCAGATTAAATTGGCTGACCATCGATATTGTTTGAGAGGCAGGGCGGTGGAGCCTTAGGGAGCCCCACCGCCCCCTCCATGCAGGGATAGCCGTCCCGGCAAGGAGTTGCGATATTGGTACTATCTGTTGAAGTTGACGTCAATGAGATTGCGCGTCTGGGCAAAGATTTTCCCTGGGTCAAGCCGACCGGCTGCCCAGATTGTGGTCAGCCTTTGTGGTGGCACGGGTTTGTTCTCGCCTACCTTTCCTTGTCAGAGCCTGTTTTCCTGCGACGTCTGCGCTGTCCCTGCTGTCATCGTGTTCATCGTCTGAAGCCAGTCGGCTACTGGCGCCGGTTCCGCTCCTCCATCACCGGGATCATCCAATCTATCTCCCATCGTTCCGGCTCCGGGCAGTTTCGCCGTGACCTGCCAAGGCACCGCCAACGGCAGTGGTGGCGGCGTCTGCGGCGGATGACCGATGTCGTTCTCGGCCTATTTCCCGGCTCGGGGCTGGCGGCCTTTAACGCGCTGCTTGAGCGCAATCATGTGCCGGTCAGCAGGTCAATTGAGCGTGGCAATGCCGATACCGGGTAGACCACCTACCTTAGTGTCTCCCTGCCGTAAATCGTTCGGCAGTGCTAAAGGGTATACATCCTCTCAAACCCTTTCGATGACAAGGAGATGCTCAATGACAGACAAAGAACGAGAAGACGTGGCCCTGTTCCGCTTCGGGGTGATCAGTGATCTGGTCGGTGCCACCCGGCTGGAGCATGGCGAGCGGGGTCGGCGCATCAAACAGAAAGCGGCGGAGCGCTGGAATATCCCTCATTCGACCCGGACCCGGATCTGTGACAACACCATCCGGCGCTGGGTGACCATTTACGAGAAGAGTGGTCGTCAACTCGATGCCCTGAAACCGACTCCGCGCAGTGACATCGGCTGCTGCCGCCAGGTGGACGAGGACACGGTGCTCTCCCTGGTGCGGCTGCGTAAAGCTAAGCCGCTGCTGCCGGTGGTGCAGTTGATCGAGGAGATGGAGAAAAAAGGACTGGTGTCGCCCGGCACCACCCTGAGCCAGTCGACCGCCTACCGGGTGTTGAAGAAAGCGGGTCTCTCCGGTCGGCCCAGCAGTGATCCGGTTGACCGGCGCCGCTTTGAAGCGGAGTTTCCCAACGACATCTGGCAGTCGGACGTCATGCACGGACCCCATGTGGTGGTCGACGGCAAGAAGCGCAAGAGTTATCTGATTGCCTTTCTCGATGACCACTCCCGGCTGATCACCCAGGCCCGCTTCATGCTGTCGGAGAATCTGGCCAGCTTTCTGACCGTTTACCGCGCCGCCCTGACCACCCGGGGCTGCCGCGCAAGCTGTACGTCGACAACGGTTCCGCCTTTCGCAGCCGTCACCTGGAAAAGGTCTGCGCCTGTCTGGGAATCGCCATCACGCACACGCCCCCTTATCCGCCCCAAGGACGCGGCAAAATTGAGCATTTCTTCCGCACCGTCCGCAGCCAGTTGTTGGCAAGCTTTACCGGAGAGACCCTGGAAGATCTCAACCAGTCCCTGGAGGATTGGATCAGGCAGACCTATCACCGCCGCCCCCACTCCTCGACCGGTCAGTCGCCGCTGGAGCGCTTCGCCTCTCATCTGGAACTGATCCGCAAACCACCCGTCGATCTGGAGGATCACTTCCGCAAGGAGGTGCGTCGCCGAGTCAACAAGGATCGCAGCGTTTCGATCGATGGTCGCTCCTTCGAGGCACCGACCCGCCTGATCGGTGAGCAGGTCAGTCTGCTGTTTCACGAAGAGACGCCGCACAAGGTCGAGATCATGCTGCGGGGCGAACCCCAGGGGATTCTCGTTCCCCTCGATCCTCATATCAACGTCAGAATTGGTCGGGAGCAGAAAGAGACAACCACAGACAAAGGCGTTCGCCAGGGGCAACTGTCGTTTGCCGGTAGGGAGGAGACGCCATGAGCTACCACAGCTTCTTCGGCCTCAAAGGCCAACCCTTTGCCGCCGATCTGGCACTCGATGCCATCCTCAAAACACAAGACCTGCTGGAGGTGCAGCAGCGGATTCTCTACACTATCGAACTGGGCGCTATCGCTCTGGTCACCGGCGAAGTCGGCGCCGGCAAGTCGACCGCCCTGCGCTGGGTGGCTGGCCAGTTGCACCCATCCAAGTACAAACCCCTCTGGGTGACGGCCACCTCCGGCTCGATCCTGGAAGTCTACCGGCAGCTGCTGGCCGAACTTGATATCCAGACAGCTTCTTCGTCCCGCGCCATCCTCACAGGCCTGATCCGTACCCAGATCCTGGCCCTGGTGCAGAGCAAGAAACAACAGCCGCTGCTGATTATCGACGAGGCCTCGCTGTTGCGCCTTGATGTCTTTGCCGAACTGCACACCCTGACCCAGTTCGAAGGGGATTCCAAGCCTTACCTGCCGATCATCCTCGCCGGCCAGAACAACCTGGCCGACAACCTGCTCTACCGCACCGCCGTACCGCTGGCTTCGCGCATCGTTGCCCGCAGGCACCTGCAGGAGGTCAACCGGGAGGGGATGGAGCGCTATCTGGAGCATCACCTGAAAATCGCCGGGCTGAAACATTCGCCCTTTGACGCACAGGCGGTGACCGCCATCCACCAGGGTTCCGGCGGACTGTTCCATAAAGCCAACCATCTGGCGAGAGGTGCCCTGATCGCCGCCACCAGTGAAAAATCGCAAGAAGTCACCGCCGAGCATGTCCGCAAAGCAGCATCTGAACTCTTCTGATGGAGGAAATACGATGAAAGACACCGACCACAGACAGATGACAGCCGACCTGCTTGACCTGGTCTGGCAGATGGAGCAGCTCCTGAAAGATTACAGCCGTTACCTCACCGCACATGACGATGGTCACTGGCTGGAATCAGAAAACAACGACGAACCGTTTTAAGCAAACCAAACACCATCAACGCCCCGGAAGCAACATCAGCCTCCGGGGCGTTTTGTCAAAATAATCAGAAAGAAGTATCAAAATAATCGGAAATTTACGTGCAAGCTAATCTGAGAACTAACACCACCGCTTATCGCGAACCGTTAGGGCTCAAAATTGATCATAGTGGCCACCAATTGCAAAAATATAAATGGAGTTGTCATCGAACTTATAAATGAGTCTGTCTTTTTGGCTCAATCGCCGTGACCAAAATCCCGACAGGTTATGCAGAAGCGCTTCGGGTTTACCTGTGCCGGCAGAAGGGTCGCCCCGGAGCATTTCTTTCAAAATTGAGCACAGCGCTTTATGTAAATGTTTATCTTTTGTTCTCAGGGTTTCATAGACAACCCAAGTGTTACCCTCAAACACCAAGGATCTCATTCGTTTCTCCATCCGTTGGTGTGTAACCAGAACGTGTTACATGGGTTTTTGAAGAATCAGCAATTTGCATCATGAGGCGGGAATTTTGAAGAACATAAAGAGTTTCTTGTTCTCGGCCCCAGTCCTCAGCGCTGATAACAACAAAGTCTCCGCCACTTCGGCGGGTCACTTTCAGCGGCAGGTGCTCATGGGCAACCTGTTCTACAAAGTTTTTTAAATTGTCACGAAATTTATTAACGCTGACTGTGTTCATATACAAACCTCCAATTATGTACTGAATTACGGTACATGGTAGCAGAAGCGCACTAACGATGCAATCAACGCGAACCGAAAATACTTCTGCAATAATTTTGAATAGTTCGGTGGGTCACGCAAACTCAAGTCGCCGCCGGTTATCATGAACCGTTCGGCTTGCGTGAAAACTCCGACGAAAAGCCCAGTTACTTTGTTATAGAAAAACAACAGGAGCACAACGAGTAATCATCGAGGCAACTATGAATTTGAAAGTAGGAATAAAAGCTATAAACTTTATAATTAGCTATGGCTAGGCAGCGATCATCATGCCTTACTGACACGAAAAATCTCTGCGCAATCTTACGAAATCCTATGCGTTACAGGGTACTAGGGTCAGGTAGATTTTCTCATTATTTTGGAGGACGTATGCCCGATTTAACTTACCTGCGACCATTCGATCCCGAGCGTTTCAAGGTTCGCGGCCACCAACCGACGATGAAAGCGGTGGTGACCACTGGCAACGGCGGTTATGAGAAGCTCAACTACTGCGATGTCCCAATTCCGGAACCGGGGCCGGGCGAGGTTTTGCTAAGGGTCTTAGCAGCCGGGGTCAATAACACGGAAATCAATACACGGCTTGGCTGGTATTCCTCATCGGTTCAAGGTGGCACTGAGCAATTATCTGAAACGAACGATGAGCCAGGGATTGAGGACGGTGGCTGGAACGAATCAACACCGTTTCCGTTCATTCAGGGGACAGACTGTTGTGGTGAAGTCGTCGCCTGGGGGCAGGGTACGAAAGGGCCGGATATTGGGAAGCGGGTTCTTGTCAGGGCCTGTATGCGCGTTAATGGTTTTGATTCTCTGGATAATCTCTGGATGGCATCGGATTTTGACGGAGCATTCGCTCAGTACGTGACCGTACCGGCCAGCGAGGCATTTGAAATCCAAAGCGACTGGAGTGACGTGGAACTCGCGACAATCCCCTGTGCTTATGGAACGGCTGAAAACATGTTGCATCGAGCAGGCGTTAACCGTGCTGACCGCGTGTTGGTTACCGGGGCGTCGGGCGGAGTCGGATCAGCGGTTGTCCAACTGGCCAAGCGCCGTGGTGCCTATGTTATCGCCGTAGCTGGCGAACCTAAGCTGGATTCTGTCAGGGGCCTGGGGGTCGACCAGGTGATTGCCCGGGGCCACGATTTGTCTACTGAAATTGAGAACTCCTCCGTGGATGTTGTTATCGACAATGTCGCCGGTAAGCAGGTCGGCAAGCTGTTGAAGCTGATAGCTCGTGGTGGCCGGTATGCGTCGTCTGGCGCGATTGCCGGGCCTATCACCACCATCGATATGCGCGATTTTTATCTCAAGGACTTGACGCTGATTGGTTGCACAGCCTGGGACGAACCGATCTTTCCAAACCTCATCAGCTACATTGAAAAGGGTGAAATACGTCCTCTGGTTGCAAAAACGTTTGCGCTGAAAGACATAGCAACTGCGCAACAGGAATTTCTCAAGAAGACGCATTTTGGCAACTTTGTACTGGTGCCGCCACCATGAAAGCTTCTCCGCGCGGGGCAAGCAGCGGGATGCCGCATGCCAGACCGCCTTGCAAGATGGGCTGGGTTGACGGTCATAAAAGAGCTTCAACTAAAAGCATTTAAGCCTTAATCCCAGCTGGTGCTGGCGAATGCTGTTTGACAACGACAGCTCAATGATGCTACCTTCCCGCACTGCACCACCCGGAAATAAAAAAATGACACATTTTGAGCCCCGGTATTCTGCCGCGGGCTTTTTTATTGTCGTCTGGTCTTCGTGCGAAGACAATAACCAAGGAATAGAAAAAATATATGCAGTTCGAACATTTTAACTTGAAACCAGAAATTAACGCAGGGATCAAAGCCGCTGGATTTACTACCCCCACCCCGATTCAGGCGCGGGCGATTCCCGTTGCTTTGCAGGGGCATGACCTGATGGGCTTGGCCCAAACCGGCACCGGAAAAACGGCTGCCTTTGTATTGCCCCTGTTGCAACGTTTAATGAATGGCACACCCCATCGAGTGCGAGCTTTGATTGTCGCTCCGACACGGGAACTGGCCGAGCAGATCCATGAAACCATCAATCTGCTGGCGCGACACACTCAGCTGCGCAGTATGACAATTTACGGTGGCGTCAGTATCGTGCCGCAAATTCGTACATTGAAGCGCGGCGTAGATATTCTGGTTGCCTGTCCCGGTCGACTGCTCGATCATTTAAACCAGAAAACCATTGATTTGAGTCAAATCGAAATGCTCGTCCTTGACGAAGCTGACCGGATGTTTGATATGGGCTTTTTGCCCGGCATCCGCAAAATTGTGCAGAAACTGCCGCAACAACGGCAGACGCTGCTTTTTTCGGCGACCATGCCCAAAGAGATTCTCAAACTCGCCGCTGAAGTGCTCCACACCCCCCAAACCATCCAGGTTGACCGCATCGCCCCCTCGGCAACCGTGAGTCATGCCCTTTATCCCGTGGCCCAGCATCTGAAAACTGACTTGTTGTTGCACCTGTTGAAACAAACCACAACCGAATCCGTTCTGGTTTTTACCCGCACCAAACACCGCGCCAAGCGTCTGGGTGAAAAACTGGGGCGGGTTGGCTACCAGGCAGCTTCTTTGCAGGGAAACCTGTCTCAGGCCCGGCGCCAGGAGGCTTTAAACGGTTTTCGCAACGGGAGCTATCAGATTCTGGTGGCGACGGATATTGCGGCGCGTGGCATTGATGTCAGCCAGATTTCCCACGTGGTTAATTTTGACATTCCCGACACGCCTGAAGCCTATATTCACCGCATCGGCCGCACCGGACGTGCCGCGCGCAGCGGAGCGGCCTTTACCCTGATTGGTACTGAAGATCAACTGATGGTGAAAGCCATTGAACGGACTCTGGGGACGCAGATTGAGCGCTGCCAGCTACCCGACTTCAATTATGCCTCGAAAGGGCAGGGCACTCATGAAACACCGACCGGCAAAATCCCTGCTGGCAAGACAGCGGCGGCTAAAGCTGCTGTCAAATCCCCGAAGTGCGAAAAGGTTGGAGCGAACCAGACCCCGCGCCGTCGCAGAAGGAATGCGCGTCAAAATTCAGCAGCCAATCGTGTTGCCGGTAACCACCGCGCTCTTGGTCAGAGCTGAATTCTTCATTCCTGATTCCTTCTATGCAACAGATTCTCACGGAAATCCGGCAACATTTACCCGTTGATAACCAGGCCCGACGTTTGTTCCACGGTCGGGGACGCTGTTTTCCCGGCTATCAGGATTTGCTGATTGACAGCTACGGTGAATTGATCTGGATTACCCTGTTTGCGGCGCGTGATGATGACTGGTTGCACCAGTTGGGGGCGATACTTGTAGAGGAATTCCCTCAATGTCGCTGCATTGGTGTTCAACGCCGCGATCTGCCGACCGCGGCCCCCAGGGCTCTGGTTGGAACCTTGCCGCAATCGCCCCTGGCTTTTGAGGCCGGGCTGAGCTATCAATTGCGTTTGACCCATGGTCAGAATATCGGGTTTTTCATCGATATGGCCAGAGGCCGGGCGTTGGTGCGTCAAAGCGCGCAGGGCAAGAAAGTTCTGAACCTATTTGCTTACTCGTGCAGTTTTTCGGTTGCGGCTCTCACCGGAGGAGCCACCCAGGTGGTCAACGTTGATATGAACCGTAGTGCTCTGGAACTGGGCCGCTTGAATCATCAACATAACCAGCTGGATTTGCGTTGTGTTTCCTTTTTAAATGTAGAAATTTTCCGCAGTTTCAGTCGGTTACGCCAATTAGGTCCCTTTGATCTGATTATCTGTGACCCGCCCCACAGTCAGGGGAAAAATTTCACGGCCGAAAACCATTGGCCGAAACTGATCGACAAAATTCCAAGCCTGCTCGCCCCTCAAGGTGAACTGATCGCCTGTCTGAATGCCCCTCATCTGGAGACCAGCTATCTGCGTGATTTAGTGCAGACAAAAATTCCATCGCTGCAGGAACAGTCGTGCCTGGCTGCCGGGGACGATTTTCCCGAAGCCGATGCCCGACGCGCCCTGTCAATTCAGCATTTTTCTCAGGTTCTTCTGTAACCTAACATACTGCCATTACACACTTATTTTTCATGCTTTACAATCGCGTCCCTTCGCGTTTAATATTGGCGGTTGTTTTTCCTTTACTCAATTTCAGATCTGAATGAAACCATCTGCATGAATCAACATCTTATTCGAAATTTTTCTATTATTGCCCATATTGATCACGGCAAATCGACCCTGGCTGATCGTCTGCTCGAAGTGACGGGTGCCTTGAGTGTCCGCGAGAGAAGTGATCAATTTCTCGACAAGATGGATCTTGAAAAAGAACGTGGGATTACGATCAAATCCCAGGCGGTGCGCATTCCCTATAAAGCCAAAGATGGCCAGACCTATCTGCTCAATTTGATTGATACCCCTGGACATGTCGATTTTTCTTACGAGGTCAGTCGCTCCCTTTCGGCCTGTGAGGGCGCTTTGCTGGTGGTTGACGCGGCGCAGGGTGTGGAAGCCCAGACTCTGGCCAATGTGTATATGGCCCTTGATCACGATCTGGAAATTATTCCGGTTTTGAATAAAATCGACCTGCCCAGTGCCGATGTCGCCAAGGCCAAACAGGAAATCGAAGATATTATTGGTATTGATACCGCCGATTCCATTTTAACCAGTGCCAAGGCGGGTCTCGGCATCGATGATCTGCTGGAAGCCATTGTTCAGCGCGTGCCGGCCCCCAAAGGCGATCGAAACGCAGCCCTGAAAGCCTTGACCTTCGATTCCTGGTACGATTCCTATCAGGGTGTCATCGTGCAGGTGCGGGTGATTGATGGCATTGTGCGCAAGGGCGATAAAATCAAACTCATGATGACCGGCGGCAGCTATGAGGTGCAAAAAGTTGGTGCTTTTACGCCGCACCCGGTTGAATTGTCCGAACTGGCAGCGGGCGAGGTCGGGTTTGTCATTGCCAATATCAAGGTAGTCGAAGACGCCAAAATCGGCGATACCATCACCCATTTACATCAGGGCGCCAGCCAAGCACTGGCAGGTTTTAAAGAAGTTAAACCGATGGTTTTCTCGGGGCTTTATCCCATTGATTCGGCCGATTACGATAATCTGCGCGACGCCCTGGAAAAGCTGCGCCTGAATGATGCGTCCTTTACCTTTGACCCGGAAACATCCATGGCCCTGGGCTTTGGTTTCCGTTGCGGGTTTTTAGGCTTGCTGCACATGGAAATTATTCAGGAACGTCTCGAACGCGAATTCGCTGTCGACCTGATTACCACCGCGCCTACGGTTGTTTATCAGGTTCGTACGGTCAAAGGCGAAGAAATTTCCGTGCAAAGTGCCAATATGCTGCCCCCGACCCAGCTGATTGAATCGATCAGCGAGCCCTTTGTGTTGGCTTCGATTCACGTCCCGAATGAGTATGTGGGTGCGGTTTTAACCCTGTGTATCGAAAAGCGCGGGGTGCAACGTGAAATTAAATATTTAACCGCCAATCGGGTGATGATTACCTATGAACTGCCTCTCAATGAAATTGTCATGGATTTTTTTGATCGCCTTAAATCGATTACGCGCGGTTATGCGTCTTACGATTATGAGCCCCTCGATTATCGCGTCAGTGATCTGGTGCGCTTGAATGTTCTGATCAACGGCGATGTGGTCGATGCCCTTTCCCTCATCGTTCATCGCGACAAATCACAGTATCGCGGGCGTGAACTGGTGTCGAAAATGAAAGAATATATTCCACGTCAGCAATACGAAGTTGCCATCCAGGCGGCGATTGGGACCAAGGTCATTTCACGCCAAACGGTTAAGGCTCTGCGCAAAGATGTAACCGCCAAATGTTACGGCGGTGATATCACCCGCAAACGCAAGCTGCTTGAAAAACAGAAAGAAGGCAAAAAGCGCATGAAGCAGGTCGGCAGCATCGAACTGCCTCAGGACGCATTTCTGGCAATCCTTAAAGTGAAAGATTAGAAAAATGCCTATTTTCAGAAAAAAACGCCCGGTTTCAGCCCAACGCAAGCCCTGGTACCGTGAGTGGTCTGAAGCCCTGATTGTTGCGGTTGTTCTCGCTTTGATTATCCGCACCTTTCTGTTTCAGGCTTTTAAAATTCCCTCGGGTTCCATGCTCGACACCCTGTTGATCGGCGATCATCTCCTGGTCAATAAATTCATTTACGGCACCCATGTGCCCTTTATGGATGAATCTTTTGTGGCCTTACGCCATCCCCAGCGCGGCGATGTGATTGTGTTTGAATTCCCGCAGGATGCCGATAAGTCGTACTTCAATCGCCGTGATTTTATCAAGCGGGTCATCGGGGAACCTGGTGACACCATTGAAGTTCGTGCCAAGCAGGTTTTTGTCAATGGGGAGCTTTACAAAATTCCGCAGGAAATTCACAGCGATAATCAAATTGTTCCCGCCACCGCCAGCCCGCGTGATTTTACCGGCCCGTTCAAGGTGCCACAAGGGCAGTACTTTGTTATGGGTGACAACCGCGACTATTCTTTCGACAGCCGCTTCTGGGGTTTTGTCGACGAAAGTAAAATTAAGGGCTTGGCGTTCATCAAATACTGGTCCTGGGATCATCAGGCCGATCTGCTGGCCAAAATCCGCTGGGAGCGAATCGGTCGTTTAATTGAGTAGCAATTCAAGCTCAAGATCATGCACCCACCATAAGAGACCGGGGCAGCAACCACAGATGGGCACAGATTTCCTGAAAAAAGAGCCTGATTTCAGGCTCTGAATTTTATCTGTGTTGATCTGCGTGAATCTGTGGTTCGATCTTTTGTCGGCCATTTATCGGGTTGACATTTCGCTTCGGCTAGCTTAATTTGCCAGTCATTCAACTTCACCCCTTTAAGCTGATCCGAGAGATTGGCAAGGGTAAATCCCATGCAACGAAAGCAAAAAAATCTACCAGGTACCTGTGCGCTGTCAGTGCATCAGGTACTTTTTTTTAGCCTGTTTCCAGGGAGATAAGCATGGCCGGCGAGATGACGGAAATACTCGACAGTACTGCAATACAGCGTGCGCTGACCCGCATTGCGCATGAAATTCTGGAGCGAAACAAAGGGGTCGACAACCTGGTACTGATTGGCATTCGTACGGGTGGCGATTATCTGGCGGCAGAGTTGCAACAAAAAATTGCCGAAATTGAAGGGGTTAAGGTCCCCTTAGGTACGGTTGACATTACCATGTATCGCGACGATCTTGGCCACCGCAGCAATCTGGAGGTTGGCCAAACCGATATTCGCTTTCCCCTCAACGACCGCTGTGTTGTGCTGGTCGATGATGTGTTGTTTACCGGGCGCACGATTCGGGCGGCCATGGATGCGCTGGTCGACCTGGGGCGACCACGCACTATTCAATTAGCGGTTTTGATTGACCGCGGTCATCGTGAATTACCCATTCGCCCCGATTATGTCGGGCGCAATCTGCCGACGTCACGCAGTGAACAGATTGAGGTTCAGTTCAATGCCCAGCGTGGCCCCATCGGGGTCAATCTGTTCAAATAATCCAGGAGGATCAGATGAACTTCGCCCACCGTCATGTTCTTGGAATCAAGCAATTCAACGCCGAAGAATTGAATTTCATTCTCGACACCGCCAAGAGTTTTAAAGAAATCAATACCCGGAAAATCAAAAAAGTTCCAACCCTGCGCGGGCGTACAATCGTCAACCTTTTTTTCGAGGCAAGTACCCGCACGCGCACGTCTTTTGAAATTGCCGGCAAACGCCTTTCGGCGGATACGGTGAATATCAGTGCCTCCTCTTCCTCCGTGGTCAAGGGTGAAACTCTTGAAGATACCGCACGCAATATCGAGGCGATGCACCCCGATATTATCGTCATGCGCCATAGTGCCAGTGGGGCCTGTCATTACCTGGCTGAACGCCTCGACTGCTCGGTCATCAATGCCGGCGACGGAACCCATGAGCATCCCAGTCAAGCCCTGCTCGACGCAGTGACTATGATCCAGCACAAGGGGCAACTGGCGGGGCTGAATGTCGCGATTATCGGCGATATTACCCACAGTCGGGTGGTGCGCTCTAATATCGATCTGCTGCATAAACTTGGCGCGAGTGTGCGTATCGCGGGGCCAAAAACCATGCTGCCACCGGGGCTTGAACGCTTGGGCTGCAAGGTTTTTTCTCGGGTGGCTGAAGCTCTCGAAGGGGCGGATGTGGTCATGATGCTGCGCATTCAACTGGAACGTCAGGGCAAAACGCTGATTCCTTCATTGCGTGAATATTCACGCTACTTTGGCCTGAATGAAAAAAACCTGGCTCTGGCCAAGCCCGATGCGATCATTATGCATCCCGGCCCAATGAATCGCGGGGTAGAAATTTCGTCTGCCGTCGCCGATGGTGCGCAGAATGTTATTCTCGACCAGGTTGAAAACGGCGTAGCCGTGCGCATGGCGCTGCTCTATCTGGCCGCGGGCGGGGAAAAACAAAACCACGATGCTGACGAAGGAGATATCCATGAACGGCTTGCTGATTAAAAATGGGCGGGTGCTTGATCCGGCCAATAAAATTGATGCTCAGCTTGATCTGCTGGTGGTCGACGGTCGTGTTGCCGCGATCGGTAAAAATCTCAGCGCCGCCGGTGCACAGATAATAGATGCAGAAGGTCTGTTAGTGACGCCAGGCCTGGTTGATATGCACGTTCATTTGCGTGATCCGGGGCTTGAATATAAAGAAGACATTATCAGCGGCACTGCGGCCGCTGCGGCAGGTGGCGTAACGTCTATCGCCTGCATGCCCAATACCCGCCCCGTGATCGATAATCTGGCCGTTTGTCGCTATATTATCAACAAGGCGAAAGAGCAGGGCACCGCCAACGTTTTTCCCATCGGCAGCATTACGCAAGGCCTTAAAGGTGAAATGCTCGCTGAAATGGGAGAACTGAAAGATGGCGGCTGTGTTGCCTTTTCTGACGATGGTGTGCCGGTGGTCAGCAGCGAACTCATGCGCCGCGCCATGGAATATGCCGACACCTTTGGAGCGCCGATTATTTCCCATGCCGAAGACCTGTCGCTGGTTGGCGGCGGGGTGATGAATGATGGCCCAGTGGCCACCGAACTTGGCTTGAAAGGCATTCCCTGGGTTGCCGAAGATGCCATGAGTGCGCGCGACATCATGCTGGCCGAATTTACCGGTGCCCACCTGCATCTGGCCCACGTTTCGACGCGCGGCAGCGTTGAACTGGTGCGTCTGGCCAAGGCGCGTGGCTTGCGGGTGACCTGCGAAGCAACCCCCCATCACTTCACCCTCACCGACGAGGCGGTACGTGGATACAATACCAACGCCAAAATGAATCCGCCCTTGCGCGCGCAAGGGGATGTCGATGCGATACGTGCGGGCCTGGCCGATGGCACTATCGATGCCATTGCGACTGACCATGCTCCGCATCATATCGATGAAAAAAATGTTGAGTTCGCCGTCGCCCTCAACGGCATTGTTGGTCTGGAAACCCTGCTGCCTCTGACCCTGAGGCTGGTGGAGCAGGGCATTATCGAACTGTCACAAGCCATCGCCCTGCTAAGTTGCCAACCCGCCGCTATTCTCGGTATCGATCGCGGCACCTTAACTCAGGGTGCAGTGGCCGATATTGCCTTAATTGACCCCTACTTCTCCTGGCAGGTTGAACCCACTAAGCTCCGTTCAAAGAGCAAAAATACCCCCTTCGGTGGCTGGAAAATGAAGGGTGCTGCCGTCAAAACAATTCTGGCCGGCAAACTTGTTTTTGAAAGATAATCGTCTTTGAATCAGGTGTTTAAGCTCCTATTGTTCAGATAACATTTTAAGGTATAAATCGATGAAAGCAATACTTGCACTGGCAGATGGGCGTTACTTCAGCGGTTGTTCTTTCGGCGCGCCGGGGGAAGTCAACGGCGAAGTGGTCTTCAATACCAGCATGGCCGGTTATCAGGAAATTTTGACCGATCCTTCCTATCGGGGTGAAATCGTGACCATGACCTATCCGCAAATAGGGAACTATGGCATCAACGCCGAAGATGTCGAGTCGCGGCAACCCTTTCTTTCGGCTTTCGTGGTGAAAGAAGCCTGCCCTTTCCCAAGTAACTGGCGCTCCGAACAGAGCCTCGATCACTATTTAAAGGCGCAGGGCATTGTTGGGATTGAAGGGATTGACACCCGCGCTCTGGTGAAACATATCCGCGACCATGGAGCTCAGGTTGGTGTGGTTTCGTCGCTAGATCTTGACCCCGAGAGCCTGATTGAAAAAGCTCGCAAGGCCCCAGGCCTCGTGGGACGTGATCTGGTGCGCGAAGTCAGTTGCCCCCAAGCCTATGCCTGGAATCAAGGCGTCTGGCAACGGGAAACCGGTTATCCGGATCTTAGCCGGCATAAGCGACCATTGAAAATTGTCGCTTATGATTTTGGCATCAAACACAATATTTTACGTAGTCTCACCCATGCGGGTTGCCATGTGACGGTGGTGCCCGCGACCACCAGCGCGGCCGAAGTCATGCAAATGGCGCCCGATGGCGTTTTTTTGAGCAATGGCCCTGGCGACCCCGAACCGATTCACTACGCCCAGGACGCCATTGGTCAGCTCTTGGGGAAAATTCCCCTGTTCGGCATCTGCCTGGGGCACCAATTATTAGCGATTGCCCTGGGCGGCAAAACCTACAAGCTGAAATTCGGTCATCGTGGTGGCAATCAACCCGTTCTCGATAAAGCCAGCGGGCGGGTAGAAATTACTGCGCAGAACCACGGCTTTGCCGTCGATCCGGCATCTTTGGGCCCTGAGATTGAAATCAGCCACATCAATCTGAATGACCAGACAGTCGAGGGCATTTCCCATAAAAAATACCCGGCTTTTTCGGTTCAATATCATCCCGAAGCTTCACCCGGGCCTCACGACGCTCATTATTTGTTTGAACGTTTTATTCGCAAGATAAAAGAACACAAAAAGTCGTTATAACGCCTCAGTCGCAAGAGAAAGATGAGTTATGCCAAAACGTACCGATATCAAAAAAATCCTGATTATTGGCGCCGGCCCGATTGTTATTGGTCAAGCCTGTGAATTCGATTACTCGGGTACGCAGGCGTGCAAGGCACTGAAAGAGGAAGGCTATGAGGTGATACTGCTGAACAGCAACCCGGCAACCATCATGACCGATCCCGATTTTGCCGACCGCACCTATATTGAGCCCGTGACCCCGGATGTGCTTGCCCGGATTATTGCAAAGGAACGTCCCGATGCTCTTTTGCCGACCCTGGGCGGACAAACCGCTCTCAACACCGCCGTTGCGGTGGCCGAAATGGGCATACTCGACAAGTTTTCCGTGGAATTAATTGGTGCCAACCTGGCAGCGATTAAAAAAGCCGAAGATCGCACTCTTTTCAAGCAGGCCATGGCGCATATTGGGGTGGCGGTGCCAGCGTCGGGGCTGGCGCATACCTATACCGAAGCCATGGAAGTGATCGAGACGGTTGGATTTCCCGCAATTATCCGGCCTTCTTTCACCCTGGGCGGTACCGGCGGTGGCATTGCCTACAATCTGGAAGAATACAAGGAAATGGCCATTGCCGGTATCGATGCCTCGCCGACCAACGAAATTCTGATCGAAGAGTCGGTCATCGGCTGGAAAGAATATGAACTTGAAGTCATGCGTGACACCGCGGATAACGTGGTGATTATCTGCTCGATTGAAAATTTCGATGCCATGGGCGTGCATACCGGTGATTCGATTACCGTTGCCCCGGCGCAGACGTTGACGGATAAAGAATATCAGATTCTACGCGATGCCTCTTTGGCCATCATTCGCGAAATTGGGGTCGATACCGGCGGTTCCAACATTCAATTTGGTATCAATCCGCGTGATGGTCGCCTGGTCGTTATTGAGATGAATCCACGGGTGTCGCGTTCGTCGGCCCTGGCATCCAAGGCGACCGGCTTCCCCATTGCCAAAATTGCTGCCAAACTGGCCGTTGGCTACCGGCTGGATGAAATCCCCAATGACATTACCCGCGAAACCCTGGCTTCGTTTGAGCCGACCATCGATTATGTCGTAACAAAAATTCCGCGTTTCACCTTTGAAAAATTCCCCCAGGCCGATGCGCGCCTGACAACCCAAATGAAGTCGGTTGGTGAAGTCATGGCCATTGGCCGAACCTTCAAAGAAAGTTTCCAGAAAGCCCTGCGTTCGTTGGAAACAGGCAGCTACGGCTTAGAAAGCAAAATTTACAAATCTTTTGATGAATATCAACGTCATCTCAGTAGCGAAGAACTGGATAAATTACGCCAGGAATTGCGCGTGCCCAGCGCTGCCCGGGTTTGGTATATAGCCGACGCCATTCGTGTCGGGTTTTCCATTGATGAAATCTACGCCATCAGCGGCATAGACCCCTGGTTTTTACATAACATCAAGCAGATTGTAGAGCTGGAGTCCTTGCTGGTTGCACGTAAAGGCCAGATTTCCGGAGAAGATGCGAGTTTTGGCGCCTTGCTGCGTCAGGCTAAACGCTATGGATTTTCTGATCGCCGCCTGGCGAGCTTATGGGAAATTACCGAAACAGATGTGCGCCAACTCCGCCATAAACAGGGCATTCGCCCGGTCTACAAAAGGGTCGATACCTGCGGCGCCGAGTTTGTTGCCCACACGCCTTATCTTTACTCGACCTACGAAGAAGAATGTGAGGCGGCGCCCACCGATAAACGAAAAATTATGATTCTGGGCGGCGGGCCCAATCGCATTGGCCAGGGGATTGAATTCGATTACTGCTGCGTTCATGGGGCTTTTTCGCTGGCGGCGGCAGGGTTTGAAACAATTATGGTCAATTGCAACCCGGAGACAGTTTCCACCGATTATGACACCTCGGATCGACTTTATTTCGAGCCGCTGACCTTTGAAGATGTCCTCGAAATTGTTGCAGTTGAAAAACCTGCGGGCGTCATTGTTCAGTTTGGCGGACAAACCCCCCTTAAGCTGGCGGTCGCCCTCGAAAAAGCCGGTGTTCCAATTATTGGAACCACACCCGATGCGATTGATCGTGCTGAAGACCGCGAGCGCTTTCAGGCCCTGCTCAACAAACTTAATTTACGCCAACCCGAAAACGGCATTGCCCGCTCCTATGAAGAAGCCTTAAAAATAGCTGATCGCATTGGTTATCCGGTGGTGGTACGCCCCTCTTATGTTCTGGGAGGCCGGGCAATGGAAATTGTTTACAACAATGAACGGCTGCAAAACTACATGAAATTTGCCGTCGAAGCCTCACCTGAACATCCGGTTCTCATCGACAGATTCCTGCAGGAAGCCATTGAAATTGATGTCGATGCTCTCGCCGATGGCACTGATGTGGTTATTGGCGGCATCATGCAGCACATCGAAGAAGCGGGGATTCATTCCGGCGATTCGGCCTGCGCCTTGCCACCTTTTTCCTTATCACCTGAAATTATTGCCGACATTCGCCGCCAGACCATTGCCCTTGCTCTTGAGTTGCAAGTGGTCGGTCTCATGAACATTCAGTTTGCCGTTAAGGGAACCACCATTTACCTTCTCGAAGTCAATCCGCGCGCCAGCCGCACCGTCCCCTTTGTCTCCAAGGCCACCGGTCGCCCCCTGGCACAGATTGCCGCGCGGGTGATGAGCGGTGAATCCCTGGCCTCTCAGCGGGTGAGTGGCGATATCATTCCGCCCTATGTTTCGGTCAAAGAAGCCGTCTTTCCCTTTGTTAAATTCCCTGGGGTTGATACCCTGCTGGGCCCGGAAATGAAGTCAACCGGAGAAGTTATGGGCATAGATTACAATTTTGGCAAAGCCTTTGCCAAGGCTCAACTCGGTGCAGGCGTGAGGTTGCCCCTCAGTGGAAAAATTTTCGTCAGTGTCAAGGATGGCGATAAAGAAGGAATCCTCGAACCCGTGAAAAAACTCACAGCGGCGGGCTATCAGTTGGTTGCCACCCGGGGTACGGCAGATTTTTTACAAGCTCAGGGTCTTGAGGTAGAACTGGTCAACAAGGTCAAAGAAGGCCGCCCCCACTGTGTCGATGCGATCAAAAGCAAAGAAATTTGTATGGTTTTCAATACGACCTTCGGTACGCAATCGGTAACGGATTCTTACTCAATCCGCCGTTCGGCGCTGATGCATGAGGTAGCTTATTACACCACAGTTGCCGGAATTTGTGCGGTGACCGATGGTCTCTTGGCCATGAAGCGCGAAACACTTGACGTCACTCCCCTGCAGGAGTATTATCGCTCCTCGGTTGGCACCAACTAAGACCCCAGCCACAGTTATTCGTCATTTCAGCGACGGGCGGGATTTCCCGCCCGCCGTTTTTTTTCAAGGAGCAGCACCAGCTATGAGTGGAACATTGCCGATGACGGTTGAATGCTTTAATCGTCTACAGGAAGAATTAAAAAATTTGATGCGGATTGAGCGCCCCAAAGTTGTGCAGGACATTGCTGAAGCCCGTGACCATGGCGATTTGTCCGAAAACGCAGAATACGACGCGGCCAAGGATCGCCAGGGCTTTATTGAAGGCCGCATCAAGGAATTGAATGATAAAATTGCCCGGGCACAGGTGATTAATCCAGCTACGATTAAAAACCATAAAATCGTTTTCGGTGCCAAGGTCAACCTGTATGATGTCGACACGGAAAACGAAGTCCGCTATCAACTGGTTGGTGAAGATGAAGCCGATATCAAGCAAGGGAAAATTTCCATCAACTCTCCCGTGGGGCGAGCATTAATCGGCCATGAAGTGGGTGACGAGGTCAGCATTCAAGTCCCTTCCGGCGTCAGGATTTATGAAATTTCAGAAATAGAGTATTCTTGAACCTCTAACGAGTTTTAGTAACGCTCTTGCGTTAGGGACTAAACTCCGAGACATGCTAGAATGTCTTTAGAACCTGCCCTCGACTGGAGATTTTTCTATGAGCACAAAAATCGATCGGAATATGACCTTTCATCAAATTCTGCAACGCGATCCCCGCGTCGCTTCAATCCTCGGGCAGTTCAACCTCGGCTGCGTCGGCTGCATGGGTGCCATGAATGAAACCTTGGAACAGGGCGCCATGGCCCACGGTATCGATGTCGAAGAGATTCTCACCGAACTGAACAAGTTGTTTGCCGACTAAACAGGGCAGGGGACAGAGCTGCGGTGACGCAGAAAGCTTCGACATCTTGCTATGCCGCTGAGTTACAACAGATTAGTGGCATTGGCCCCAAGCTCCTGGTTTTATTTAAAAAAATGGGCGTCGAAACCATCGAAGACGCGCTTTATCATTTGCCGCTTCGGTATGAAGACCGTCGGCAAATGCGTAAAATATCTCGCCTGCAAGCCGATCGTTCAGAAATTTTTCTGGCCCGGGTGCTCGCCGCGGGCGAACAGCAAACCAGCCACAGACGTAAACAAATCTATGAAGTCATCGTCGGCGATGACACCGCGCAAATCAGCCTCAAATGGTTCCATTATCGCAAAAGCTGGCTCCAGAAACGCTATCCCGTCGGACAATTATTGCTGGTCATTGGTGAAGTTCGCAGTTTTGGCCATACCCGGGAAATTCATCATCCCGAGACCGAGCTCATTGCTGCTGGACAAAATCTCACCCAGTTTTTTCAACAAGATCCCCTCAAATTTGGGCGCATTTTGCCGGTCTATCCCTTAACTGAAGGCCTGACACAGCACCGCATGCGCAAAATCTGGTACCAACTCGTTCCGCAATACTGCCCAACTTTGCCCAGCTGCTTGCCCACAGAATTGCTGGAAAAGCGAAAACTCCTGCCCCTGGAACAGGCTCTGCTCAACAGTCACTGGCCACCCGCAGAGACGTCGTTGGCTGAACTTGACGCGGGCAAGGATCCGTACCGTCGCAGCATCGTTTATGATGAATTTTTTTATCTCGAACTGGGTCTGGCTTTAAAACGCCGTGGCGTCGCCTTGACGCAGGGTTTTGCTTTCACTGTGGAACACCGCTACACCAAGCCCTTGGCCCAGATGTTGCCATTTCGCTTAACGCCAGCTCAAAGGCGCGTCTTGGGTGAAATAAAGCAAGATATGATGGCACCGATGCCCATGCACCGTCTTTTGCAAGGGGATGTCGGCAGCGGCAAAACGATTGTCGCCTTGATGGCGGCACTGGTAGCCATCGAAAATGGCACCCAGGTGGCCGTTGTTGCTCCGACCGAAATTCTGGCCGAACAACATTATCAAAACTTTCGTTTCTGGCTCGAAAAACTTCAATTAAGATGTGAACTCTTGCGCAGTAATACCCCGACAAAAGAGAAGAAAAATACCCTTGCAGATTTACAGACAGGGGCAATCCACTTGCTCGTCGGCACCCATGCCATTTTGCAGCAAGGGGTGCACTTCAAGCGTCTGGGCCTGGGGATCATCGACGAACAGCATAGGTTCGGGGTTAAGCAGCGCGGCGTATTGAAACAAAAAGGAGCAAACCCCGACATGCTGGTCATGACGGCGACGCCCATTCCACGGACGTTGTCCATGACCCTTTATGGTGATTTATCTTTATCGGTGATTGACCAAATGCCACCGGGGCGCACGCCGGTAACCACCCATCATTTTTCCGCCACGCAGCGCAATCAGGCCTACCAATCCTTGCAAGCTCAGCTGAATGAAGGCCATCAAGCCTATGTCGTTTATCCGTTGGTTGAAGAAACAGAAAACTCCGACTTGCTGGCAGCGACCGAAGCTTGTGAAGATTTGAAACACCATTTTCCACGGGCCCGCATCGGCCTCTTGCATGGCCGCTTAAAGCCCGTGGAAAAAGATCAAATTATGCAGAATTTCAGAACTCAGCAGCTGGATATTCTGGTGGCAACCACGGTGATCGAGGTTGGCATTGATGTGCCCAACGCAACAATTATGCTGATTGAGCATGCCGAACGCTTCGGCCTGGCGCAACTCCATCAACTTCGTGGGCGGGTTGGGCGTGGCGGCGGTGAAAGTTTCTGCTTTCTGATTTCGACGGAACAATTCACCGAAGACGCGCGCCGCCGCCTGGCGGTGATGGTTGAAACCAACGATGGATTTCGGATCGCCGAAGCTGATCTGGAAATTCGTGGACCCGGCGAATTTCTCGGTACCCGACAAGCGGGCCTGCCGAATTTTCGTGTCGCCAGCTTAGTGCGCGACACCGGCATTCTCGAGCGGGCGCGCGAAGACGCCTTTGCCTACGCAGAGGAAACGAATTACCTGAACAGCCCCGAAAGTGTTGACCTCAAAAATGAACTTTACCGGCGCTGGAGTGGTCGACTCGACCTGGCAACCATCGGCTGAAAGCAAGTTCCGGCACTATAATCTTTTAGTTTACATAATATATCTTATGCGACGTAAGTCGTTGACCGCGGTTAGACGGGTGTGTTCTTCCGCTTGATTGGCAATCCCCGGCTGAAAATTTTCAAGGCTCCCGCTTCAGCTGTTCCTTCAAACGCAAAAAGGCCACCCGGTTCAGAGTGGCCTCAATGCGTTTTTTGGCGTTTAATGGTCGGGGCGACAAGATTCGAACTTGCGACCCCGTGCACCCCATGCACGTGCGCTACCAGGCTGCGCTACGCCCCGATTTTCAACGCCCGCGGATTATCCAGAATTTGACCTGGTCTGTCAAGCTTTAATCGGGAGGTTACTAGAGTTTCCGCCGATCCAATACGCGGCTGGCCTTGCCTTCATGACGGATAATGCCGGAAGGTTCAATCAGTTTGATGTTTGCACTGATTCCGAGTACCGAGGCTAATTTATGCTCGGCCTCATTGACGAAACGCCGTTGTTCTTTCATTTCGTCGAAGAAAATATGTTCGTTGACTTCGACCTGAATTTCGAGGCGATCCATATTATTGATCCGATCAATCACCAGCTGGTAATGCGGCTGGCAGCCTTCAATCTGAAACAAGACCTCCTCGATTTGGGTCGGGAAAACGTTGACGCCTTTGATGATCAGCATATCATCACTGCGTCCCCGGGTTTTTTCCATGCGCGCAAGGGTGCGGCCACAATCACATTTTTGATAGTTGAGCCGGGTAATATCGCGGGTGCGATAACGCACCACCGGAAAGGCTTGCTTGCTTAAGCTGGTGATCACCAGCTCGCCAACCTCGCCTTCGGGCAGAACCTTACCGGTATCGGGATCGATAATTTCCGCCAGAAAATGATCTTCGGCAATATGCATTCCCCGGCGGCACTGGCACTCACCGGCAACGCCCGGACCCATTACTTCACTCAGACCATAATTGTCGGTGGCAATAATCCCCAGGCGGCTTTCTATTTCGCGCCGCATCTGCTCGCTCCAGGGCTCGGCCCCAAAGAGCCCGACGCGCAAAGAAAAATCTTTCAGATTTAAACCATTCTGTTCCATGCGATCGGCAATTGTCAGGGCATAGGATGGGGTGCAGACCAAGGCCGAAGAACGATAATCCTGCATGATCATCAATTGTTTATCGGTATTGCCACCCGACATGGGTATGACCGATGCGCCAATGGCTTCGGTGCCATAATGCAGGCCGAAGGCACCGGTAAAAAGGCCATAACCGAACGCAATATGGACAATATCATCGGCGGTTACGCCGGCGGCGGTCATAAAGCGCGCAACCAGTTGCGTCCAGATATGTAAATCATCGCGCGTGTAGCCAACCACCGTGGGTTTGCCCGTGGTTCCCGAAGAAGAATGGATGCGCACCACGTCGCGCATGGGCACCGCGAACATCCCATAGGGGTAGTTCTGACGCAGATCTTCTTTGGTCGTGAAGGGCAAGTCGGCAAGTTGATCGAGGGATTGCACATCGCCAGGCTCGAAACCGCAGGCGGCATATTTGGCCTGGTAACAGGGAACCTTTTGCGCGGTCGCTTGAAGGGTTTGCTGCAAGCGCTGTAACTGCAACGTGCGCAATGCGTCGCGATCCAGGGTTTCGGCAGCAAAATCCCAGATGGCGGGCATGGCTTCTGTCTGTTTATGTTTGAGCATGATGCGTTTGTCTGCCTTTCGTCAGATGCCGGAAATCTTTTCACCTTCCAGAACCTTGATGCCATTCCGAACGAGAACATGGATGGCCTCATCGACATTGTCAAAGCGGAAAATAATCACCGCGTTGCCGCCGGAGCGTTCGACAAAAGCATACATGTATTCCACATTGACGGAATTCTTATCCAGTATTGACAGAATTTCGGCCAGGCCGCCGGGGCGATCATTGACTTCAACGCCGACAACTTCGGTTTTATTGACGGTGAACGAATGGTTGCGTAGAATCTCTAAGGCCTTGGCGGGAGCATCGACAATCAGACGTAATATGCCAAAATCTGAGGTGTCCGCCAGGGAAAGGGCTCTGATGTTAACGCCGGATTTGCCTAAAATACCCGTGACTTCGGCCAAGCGTCCCGATTTATTTTCGATAAAGATTGAGATCTGTTCGACTTTCATTTCAACTCCCCTGCTCTTCTCTTAGGATGTGCGGTTGTCAATCACTCGCTGGGCCTTGCCTTCGGAACGGGCAATGGTTTTGGGTTCAACCAGCCGCACCTGACAGGTGACCCCGAGCATCTCTTTGATCGCGTGGCGGATTTTTTTCGACAGGGTTTGCAGCACTTTGATTTCATCGGAAAAGGTCTGCTCATTCACTTCCACCCGAACTTCCAGGGTATCAAGGGTGCCGTCGCGGTCGACAATCAGCTGGTAATGGGGTTCGACCCCCTTGATATTGAACAGCACCGATTCAATCTGGCTGGGGAAAACATTCACCCCGCGAATAATCAACATATCATCACTGCGCCCGCTGAGGCGTTCAATGCGCATATGGGTGCGTCCACAGATACAAGGTTCGGGAATAATCCGCGTAATATCGCGGGTGCGGTAACGCAGCAACGGAATCCCTTCTTTGGTGATGGTGGTAATCACCAGTTCACCGGGTTCGCCCAGGGGTAAAACCTCACCCGTATCGGGATGAATGATTTCCGGGATAAAATGGTCTTCCCAAACGTGTAGTCCTTTTTGCGCTTCAATACATTCAATGCCGACCCCAGGCCCCATGATTTCCGACAAACCATAGATATCGATGGCTTTAAGATGGAGCTTCTGTTCAATTTCAGCGCGCATGGTTTCGCTCCAGGGTTCGGCGCCAAAAACGCCGACCTTGAGCTTCAATTTTTTAATGTCGATGCCTTCCTCGGCAGCAACTTCGGCCAGAAACAGACTGTAGGAGGGCGTGCAGGTCAGCACGGTGGAACCAAAATCTTGCATGATCATCAATTGTTTGCGGGTGTTCCCTCCCGACATGGGGATGACCGATGCGCCGATGCGCTCGGCGCCATAGTGCGCACCCAACCCGCCGGTAAACAAACCATACCCATAGGCGTTGTGGATGACATCGCCTTTGTGTGCGCCAGCTGCCGTCAGCGAACGGGCCATCATTTCCGACCAGTTATCAATGTCACGCCGGGTATAACCGACCACGGTCGGTTTGCCGGTGGTGCCACTGGAAGCGTGAATCCGCACGATTTGCTCCAGGGGCACGGCAAAAAGCCCGTAGGGGTAGCTATCGCGCATATCCTGTTTGAGGGTAAAAGGAATGCGACGCAGATCGTCAAGACTCTTGATTTGGGCCGGCGTGACTCCAGCCTGGTTGAGTTTACGCTGGTAAAAGGGCACGGTGGCATAGACCTTTTCCACCACCTGGCGCAAGCGTTTTAATTGCAGCGCTTCCAGGGCTTCACGCGGCAAAGTTTCAAATTCATCATTCCAGATCATGGGTGTCCTCCATTTTTGATATCACTCAAAAAACAAAGCAGACTTTTATATCGGTTCGCGGACGGATCTGTCAAACGCTTTGTTCTGACTCCAAAACAGCCTTGGCTATATGCAAAGTGTGATCAGAAATTTTCTCATAATTATGCAGCATGTCGATAAATATCATTCCCGGCCCAACCGAACATTCCCCCGTATTTAAACGCTCGATATGATGATTTCGATAGTTTTCTTCTAAAAGATCAATGTCATTTTCATAGTGCAGCGCAGTGCGGACAAAGGCATGATTTTTGGTTTGCAAGGCTTCAATCAATTCGCACAAAAAACTTTCCGTTTTTTCTGAGATGTCAGCGAGCTCGTTTTTCCCTATGAGCGAAAAGATTGTCCGCGTTTCCGCTTTTTTCCGTTCAAGAACCCACAGATTTTCGCAATGATCCCCAATTTTTTCCAGATCATTGACCATATACATTAACACCGCCAAACGACGAGCGATAGGTGCCGAAACCGCTTGTTGAGAAATGGCCACCAGAAAATTAGTGATTTCTTTCTGCAGGTAGTCCAACAGTTCTTCGCGTTGATGCAATTCCTGATATTTTCCCGCTTGCTCGGTTTTAAGGAAATGGTTGGTGACACGCAGCATTTCCAGGGCCGTTTGCGCCATACGCAGACATTCGCGCCAGGCTTGGTTCATGGCAACGGGCGGCGTATTAATGACACGGTTATCAATGAACTGGATCTGCATTTTAGGTCGCTTATCATGCCCCCGGATAATCCTGGTTGAAATCCGCGCCAGAGTTCCGATAAAGGGGAGAAAAACCAGCACATTAAACAGATTAAACAAGGTATGGGTGTTGGCAATATGGCGGGCAATAAAGGGTTTTTCCCCTATATCCATGCCCAATTGTTGGGCCTGCTCGACAGATTGAATGACCATATCGGCATCACCGGGGGTAAATGCCGCGACAATTTGTGAAAAAAGCTGAAAAAACAAAAGAACCAGTCCGGCCCCCAGAATATTAAACAAGAAATGACAAAAAGCCGTTCTGCGGGCGGCCAGATTACTGCCGATTGCAGCCAGATTTGAAGTGATGGTTGCGCCGATATTCTCCCCGAGAACCAGAGACAGGCTGGTTTCAAAGCCAATAATGCCCGTTGTGGCCAGAGCTAAAACCAGGGCAATGGTTGCAGTACCACTTTGAAGGAGTACCGTTAGCAGGGCGCCAACAAGAATGCCCAGCAGGTGAAAATTGCCGATAAATGCAATAATCTGGCGCAGTTCAGTCGTGTGTTTCACCGGGTCGAAGGATTGCTTCATGACGGCTAAGCCTAACAGCACCAAGCCGAATCCAAGTAAAATTTCACCCCAGTCGTTTTGGTTACGCCGTTGCAGGAAATAGGAAAAGCAGGTTCCAAGGCCAATCAGGGGTAAGGCATAGGTCGTAATCGGGAAAGCAATCAATTGCGCGGTGATCGTCGTGCCGATATTCGCCCCCAGAACCACCGCAATACCTTGAACCAGAGGCAGCAAACCGGCATTAACAAACCCGACAACCATGACCGTCGTCGCGCTGGAAGACTGAAGAATGGCCGTAATGACAGAGCCGAAAAAAACCGCCGAAAAACGATTGCGGGTCAGGCGCGCGACAATGCGGCGCAGGTGCTCACCAGCCACATTCTGCATGCTTTCAGACATAATGCGCATGCCGTAAAGGAATAGCCCCAGACCACCGGCAAGAATCAGAAAAAATGGAAGTTCAATAGATATTGGCATACCGACAAATCAATTCAGTAAAAAAAGCGGCCCACCGTGTCGGCAGGCCGCTGTGCGTAGCGTTGCGTGGCGCGGATCGCTATTTTTTTATCACATCGAAAGGAAAACTGAAAACCGTTGACTTCGTCCCTTGGGCGAGGACGGCTGAACCTTGCAAGTTAAAGCCCTTCATAGTGCGCAAATCGGCGAGGAAATAAATCAATCCGGAAATTTGCTTATCGGCTTCAACTTTTCCGTCAGGTAAGGCTTCAACGGCAATGGCACGTGCATCCCGCGTCGGAAAATAAGTGACCTGACTGTTGAACTGATTCTCCCGTTTGGCCTGTTCGGCATCGCCGGCGTAATAGTACCCCAGATAAGGATAGGGAATCAGATAAGGGTCAAGTTCCGTAACCATTTTAGCGATCTGCTCAGGAGACACCGGGCGATATTGATTGCCCTGCTCATCCGTTAGTAAAAAGCGTTCGGCGGGGAAAAATATCGGTTGTTCACGCTCATTGCGGATTTCAAGTTGAAAAGAACAGATATTCTGGCGCATTTGGTAGGGACGCACTTCCAGATCCATGACTCTGGCGGTAACCCTGACCTGATCGTAGGTCTGACGAATGGACATCTCCTGCGCATTGATCTGCCCGGCAGTGTTCGGACGCGGTACCACGCTGACACCCGCACAACCGAACACCAGAAACGTCAAAAAAAATAAGCAGCTAAACCCTTGTTTTGACATATTTTTTCTCCGACTGACTGATTCACATGGGTTGTATTTTTAATCTCGTTCCATTCAGCGAATGGCAATTTTATCTGCGTCGCCCCAGCGCATCGAGTAACAGACCACGATGCGTTTCCTGCGAGGCCCGAATCCGCGAGCTGAAAAGCCGAATAATATTTAACGCTAGTTTCAGCCCAACATGGGGTTCCTGCGTGCAAAATTTTTCAAAATTTTTACGGGTTAAACAAAACAGACTGGCATCTTCGGCGATGCGGGCGGTGGCACTGCGCAAACCGCTATCAAAAATGGTCATCTCGCCAAAAACATCCGATGGGCCAAGGACAACCAGGGTTTCTTCGTCACCCTCGGCGAGCATTTTTGAAATACACACCACCCCGCGCTGGATCAGATAAAGAGACTCACCCGCCATGTTTTCCACAAAAACCGTCTTGCCCGCTTCGATGTCCTTTTGCGTAAAAACCGGCACAAGGATTTGCAGTTCCGACGGGGTGAAGTCCGCAAGAATCGAACTATCTTCAAGGCCGGAAAAATTTACATTCATTGACAACCATCCACGTCCTTGTCCCGGAGTTTATCAGACGTTAGTTCTTTTTGGGCAGCAAAACCCAAATTTCTGCCCGACGATTCAAAGCCCGCCCCTCGGGAGTTCCATTATCACCAATCGGCTCAGCTTCTCCGATGCTTTTCACGTAAATACGCCTGGGGTCAAACCCCTCATTGCTGATCAATTTTTCAACAACACTCCCTGCCCGTCGCGAACCCAGCTTTAAATTGTAGGCTACGGAACCAGTGCTATCGGTATAACCATTAACTTGCAGGTGAAAGTTTTTATCTTCTTTGCGTAGGGTTTCCGCCACTTGGGCAATGGCCATGACACCACTCTCGGTCAGGGTAAATTGATCCGGTTCAAATTGCAGTTCATCTAAACGATATTTACGATAAATTTCGGCTTCGAATGGTTTAACTATCTCGGGTTGAGAAATCTCCGGGGTGGGAACCCCGGCAACAGGCGAAGGTGGCGCTGCTGGCGGTGTCAGGGGGGAAACCGGTGCCCCCTTGATGGCTGTTGTTCCTGGGATGACCAGGCGTTCGTTTGGATCGATCCGCACCTTTTCGGGTTGTGGGTCGAGCGGGATCTCAAGTTTTTTGGCGGGGTCGTCTTTTACCTCAAGCTTCTTGACCTTGGGCACCAATGGCGTCAGGGCCTTAAACATGGCTTTTTTGACCGGCTCTTTATTCTCTTCGGGGTCGGGGGTTTCAATCAAACGCGGCACCGGCTTGATATAGGTGCCTATGCCCTGACTGGTACTTAAGCCACTGATGACGCGCCAGTCGTTGACGGAGTCGGACAGGCCCTTTCCATAGCTGGCATGAAAAGTTAAGTGGGGAGAGATGAAATACTGAAAGCCAAGTTGGGCTTCGAGGGGTGCGTCAACCCCTGAAGCAACCGAGGTTGCGGCATCAAGTTCGGCGAGAATTCTCAACCTTGCCAAGGGATAAAACTCGAGGCCGGCGCCGCCGATCACCTGATCGTCATAGTGCCATTCATTGTCGATGAGCTTATAACCTGCGTTCAGGTGTAAACCGGCCCGGGCGGTCTTGAAACTGAAAATTCCACGACCAATAAGGTCGGTACGCCCATCAATTTCAGGATCTTTGGCCAGAGCCCGTTGTGCCTGGGTATCCAGGGCAAACTTGAATTTTGACGAACGTGTTCCCAGCACCCGCACTTTCAGACCCAAATCAGCGAACCCTCTGCCGCTGAGAATTTCGTCATCATTAAAAAGGAGGTTGGGAAAGGAACCATAGGCTTCCATGAACGTCCCCAGACCCATGGTCAAACTGACGGGGAGAATGGTGGCCCTTTCCGAACCATTTGACGAACTGTTAACCCAAAAACCGATGGCCAGATTTCCTGAATCGAGGGTGTCCGCCGAGGGAACTGTCACCAGGCCCGAAGAACCAAACTGCGTTGGCGTTGCCAGCAAAATTCCCGGCAAAAAGATCAGTAAAACCAAGACACAAAGGACAATTTTTTTCATAAAGCCAACCCCGCAATAGCCCTGCATTAAAACTCATCAAGCGGCTGGATCATAGGAAATCAACACCCTATGAAACAAACGCTCGTTCCCTTTGGTCAGAAAGAGGCCCACTGACCGGGTGAAATGCTCAACTTATAATCAATTAACATGCCAAGGGGAAAAGTGGTTGCCCGTGAACCAAGAGGTGGTAAAAGCACGGGCAGAGTTTGGAAAATATCGCTGACGGGTCAAAGCTTTTATTGGCGGGGCAGAAGGCAATTCCGTTTATTGACAGAATGCATCAGGGTTTTGGCCGGAAAACCTTAAATTGTGCCACATTGCGCCCATCCCCCAAAGACCGCGACCCAAAAAGCTCAACGGTCGCCATTGACCCGTTCACGCAATTCTTTACCAACCTTGAAAAAAGGAAGTTTTTTGGGTTTGACCTGGATGATTTGCCCCGTTTTAGGATTGCGCCCTGTATAGGATTTGTAATCCTTGACCATAAAACTGCCGAAGCCGCGTATTTCTATGCGCCCACTGTCGACCAGCGCCGTGGCCATTTCATCAAAAACAAGATTTACAATCTGTTCGGCTTTTTTGTAAGTCAGGTTTTCACGCACAGACAAGGCTTCTACCAATTCTGACTTGTTCATAGGGCCTCCCGGAGGCTAGAATTTTAATCTATCAAAGGTATCGAAGCTGAGCTCGAGTTAAACAGGTGCATACTACAATCAAAAAAAATCATCTGTCAACAAGAACCTATGGATTTCAGCAGGTTGGAAAACTATATACCGTTAATTGTCACGACCTGAAAATCTGGATGGAGTTTTTAAACCCTGATCAGATAATTGTAAAGGGCGACAAGGTCCAGATGACATGGGCCTGTCCCTGGCCGATGTTTGTCCAGCGGTGAGGTAAATGAGATTTGAAACTCAGGCTGTCGCCAGCGTCAAGAACATAAAAATCGTCCACGATTTCAACGCGTAACTGCCCCTCAATCAGATAGATCAACTCGTCACCGGGGTGATACATATGTTGTTCACCACTGGTTCCCCCTGGTTTGATAGCGCAATAAAAAGACATAAATTGAGGATCGCGCAAGCCGGACGTAAAAGATTCCGTTTGCATATTAAGCTGAATATCATCATACACCGTCTTGTCCCGCTGTCCCGGTCGGGTCATAACCACTTCGTGAGAAGAGCTGACGTCTTCAACAAAGTAGTTGATACTTTTTTTGAAAACTGTTGCCAAGCGCATCAAAATATCTACCGATGGGATAGTCAGACCACGTTCGATGCGCGAAATCATATTTGAAGAGACGTGGGATTTTTCCGCCAAAACCTGAATGGTCATCTCTTTCTTCAAACGGATCTCTTTGAGTTTTTTGCCGACAATTTTTTTTATCTGCACGCCGCATCCTTCCGCCCTCAGTTGTCTTTTCGAAAGAATTCATTCCATTGGAAATGAGCCATTACATATTCGGAGGTGGAGAAACAATCCATAAGATTCGCGTTTGTTGGTCACTGGTATTTTTCCAGCGATGCGGCAAAGTTGCCTTGAAGGCCAGACTATCGCCAGCTTTCAGATGGTAAATATCGCCATCAATATCAAACGCAATTGAACCCTCCAGCACCATGGAAAATTCTTCGCCTGTATGCACCATGCCACCCTCGCCGCTGTCGCATTGAGGTTCGAGAAGGTCGACAAATACCGAAAAACCCGGATCGCGCAACCCTTGTGTCAGGCTAAAAATTTGATGTTTGTCTTCAAAAAAGAAAACCGGCTCGCCCTGGCCTGCGGCAGTAAAAATAACCTGACTTCCTTTTTCAGCATCTTCAACGAAATAACTCAAACTAACCCCTAGGGCGCCCGCTAGTTTCATGAGAATCTCGACCGACGGTGTTGTCAACCCACGTTCTATACGTGAAATCATATTAGAAGAAACACGCGATTTTTCTGCCAGTTCTTGAATTGTTTTGTCGCGTTTAAGACGTGAGTTTTTCAGTTTTTTACCGATGAGTTTTCTAACCATGAGGCCCCGGCATGAAGGAAGAAATGTTGAAAGTAGAAAGCTGTTTTATCACTTTGCCCGGGAGGCTGTCAACCTGATATGAGACGAAATGTCCAAAGATGGTAAAGAGACCTGCTAGGTAAACCAATATTATTTTTTATGGGTTGACAAGGCGAAATTACCTCAACTATCTTGGGCGCAAGGAGACGCGAATATGCTCGAAATTGTCACAAGGCTGGGTGAAAAAGCTCTGCACGACCAATCCTTAACTACA
>Ga0210023_1000439_pt1 | contig 32286 bp, 37 predicted proteins | sample CryGeymeta201524_FD_183987 | JGI IMG/M metagenome (GOLD analysis project Ga0210023, IMG submission 183987) | Groundwater microbial communities from Crystal Geyser aquifers in Utah, USA - Crystal Geyser metaG 2015-24 (SPAdes) (version 2) | ecosystem: Environmental > Aquatic > Deep subsurface >... | reverse complement strand
CCATGCTAAAGATTCAAAGCAGGAGAAGAAAAAAGCGTAATCTCTTGGTTACATTTTAAATGTCTCATCAATACTTCACATAGTTACCTTTTTATATGGCTTGACAGGTGAAAGGGGAGGGCAGTTAGGCAGTGATAAGCCCGGGAGTCTGTGCAAGAGGTATAAAAAGGGATGCTTGATTTATATAACTGCATCCTTTATCCTTCCTATATGGAAAAAGAAATAGTGGATTTTCTTATCATAGGTAGTGGTATTGCCGGTCTCAGGGCTGCGATAGAACTTGCACCCCATGGCAACATCCTTGTAGTTACAAAGGACAGACCTGCTGAAAGCAGTACCGGATATGCACAGGGTGGGATTGCTGTTGCCTTGAGTGATGAGGATGAGGTAGGAATCCATTTTGAAGATACATTGAAGGCAGGTGATGGCCTTTGCAGAGAAGATGCAGTAAAGATACTTGTTGAAGAAGGGCCTAAAAGGATACTTCAACTTATATCATGGGGTGCCGAGTTTGACAGAGAAGGAACAAAACTGGATTTCACAATGGAGGCAGCTCATTCAAGGAAGAGGATACTTCATGCTCATGGAGATTCGACAGGTAAAGAACTTGAGAGGGTACTTCTAAACAAGGTACGCACATTTCAGTCAGTCAAAAAATATCCTTTTGCCCTTGCTAAAGACCTGATTATAAAAGGCGGAGAATGTCATGGGGCATATATATTGAAGGGAAGAGAGTTAATAGCACTCTTTGCAAAAGCGACGATACTCGCTACAGGAGGTGCTGGACAGATTTTTTCAAGAACAACAAACCCTGTTGTGGCGACAGGAGACGGAATGGCCATTGCATACAGGGCTGGCGCCGTCCTTGAGGATATGGAATTTATCCAGTTTCACCCTACTGCCCTCTTTGCTCCGTCTGCCCCTCAGTTTTTATTAAGTGAAGCAATGAGGGGTGAAGGGGCGGTTTTGAGGAATATTAATAAAGAACTATTCATGAAGAACTATCATTCTGATGCAGAGCTCGGGCCCAGAGATGTAGTTTCAAGGGCAATCATATCAGAGATGGTAAGGACAAAGAGTAACTATGTTTACTTAGATCTTACCCATCTGGATGGAGAGTTTATTAAAAATAGGTTTCCAAGAATTTACTCTACATGTCTACAGTATGATGTAAATATAATAAAGGATTTAATCCCTGTATCACCGGCAGCCCATTATATTATGGGTGGGGTAAAGACAGACACGGACGGTGTAACAAATATCAAAGGGCTGTATGCAGCAGGTGAGGTCGCATGCACAGGAGTGCATGGTGCAAATAGACTTGCGTCAAACAGTCTTCTCGAAGGCCTTGTTTTTGGTGCGAGGGCGGGCAGGGCAGCCTTAAATTCCCCAATTAGCAATAAACGATTAGAATTGAGCAGTATGGAACTAACAACTCATTCCCTGTCACACAATACTCATTCATTACCAATACCAGTCTGTGAAGAGATAAGGCATGCATTAAGGAAATTGATGTGGGAAAGGGTCGGGATAATCAGATGCGAAGTGTCTCTCAGTGAAGCAAGAGAAAAACTTGAAAGGTGGTCGTTTATCCTGGATAAGAACTTTGTAGCCAGGCGTGAACTTGAACTCAAAAATATACTCACAGTAGGAAAATTAATCACAGAGGCAGCCGGTTTGAGGAAGGGGAGTGTAGGTGCTCATTACAGGTCTGATTTCACACAAAGAGGTGAGGGATGGGAGAGGCATATAACATTCAAGAAAGAAGATAAGTAATCCCCCCACGCCCCCCTTTAGAAAAGGGGGGTGAGGGGGGATTTGAAAGGATTTTCGGGTGGATAATAGAAAGGCAAAGATAGTCTGTACAATCGGACCAGCATCGGCTAGAAAAGAGGTCATTTTCTCGCTGATAAAAAACGGGATGGATATTGCAAGGTTAAATTTTTCCCATGGCGACCATGATACTCACAAAAAGGTGATAGAATTTATTCGGGATATTTCAAGAAAATATATCAGACCTGTAGCAATACTCCAGGATCTTCAGGGCATAAAGATCAGGGTTGGACTTATCGAGGGCGGTGAAGTCGAATTAAAAAAAGGCAGCAAACTCCTCTTAATACCAGGAGAGGGGATTGGGAATCAAAAACAGATATTTATCTCTTACCCTGCTCTTCTCAAGGACGCTAAAAGGGGTGATAGAATTCTCCTTGATGATGGTCTTATACAGCTATCTGTTCTCGGTAGAGCTAGAAATGCCATAAGAACAAAGGTGGTTGAAGGTGGAATATTAAGAGACAGAAAAGGCGTCAATCTCCCCGGTATAAAGACATCCGCCAGATCATTTACGGAAAAGGATAAAAAAGATCTTTTATTTGGAATAAATATAGGCGTTGATTATGTAGCCATATCCTTTGTACGGGATGCAAGTGATATCAGAAAGGTTAAAGAATGGCTTAAAGACAGGAAACAGCAGATACCCATTATTGCGAAGATAGAAAAATCAGAGGCACTTTGTAATATTGAGGAAATCCTGTCTGAGGCTGATGGGATAATGGTAGCAAGGGGTGACCTTGGTGTTGAGATGCCGGCCGAGGAGGTTCCGTTAATACAAAAGGGATTGATTGATAAGGCAAATAAAAAGGGAAAGATTGTAATCACTGCAACACAAATGCTTGAGTCCATGACCGAACACTTGAGGCCGACAAGGGCTGAGACTACAGATGTTGCCAATGCAGTAATTGATGGCACAGACGCGCTGATGCTTTCTGCTGAAACAGCTACTGGAAAGTATCCTGTCGAAGCAGTAAGGATGATGGACAGGATTATAAGATACACAGAGTCTGCAAAAGGGGGTGAATCTTCTTATATTCGTGGGAACACATTTTCAGAGGCCACTGCAAATGCAGCATGCAGGGCTGCAGAGGATATCAAGTCAGAGGCAATTGTTGCCTTTACACAGTCAGGTTTTACAGCCAGGCTTTTATCAAAGTTTAGGCCGAAGGTGCCTATCATTGCTTTGACCCCTGATGAGAGAATAAAAAACAGGGTATGTCTTTACTGGGGGGTTACACCAAAGATTATGAAACTGCCGGCAACAACCGATGAGATGGTAACAGGGATAGAAAAATCTCTTCTGGAAGAACACGTTGTAAAAAAAGGCGACAGTATCGTAATCACCTCAAGTTCTCCTTTATCAACCATGGGAAAAACAAACTTCATGAAGCTGCACAGGATAGGGGAGTAATCTGAATTTTTTTAAATCATCTTCTTGCCTTGACACCTCTTGCTTTTCTAATTGACTAATAGTAACAAATAAGTTACCATTATTGAATATGGGCAAAAAGAAAGTTGTTGAATATTTGAAGGAGGGTTCATCTGTTTTCGGCAATTGGTTTCACGGTCTTGATGCCCATGCAGCAGCTAAAGTAACAACCGCTTTATACAGGCTTGAACAGGGAAATTTTTCAAATGTGAAATCCGTTGGAGAAAGCGTTTCAGAATACAAAATTGACTTTGGCCCCGGTCTTCGGATTTATTTCGGGCAGGACGGAGATGAACTGGTCATCCTTCTCGAAGGCGGAAAAAAGAAGATGCAGGGAAAGGATATCAGGGAAGCCCAAATGCTTTGGGCACAATATAAGAGCGAAAAGAAACAGAAAAAATGAGGGGGAGTTCTATGCCTATTACAAAAAATTTTCGCAAAACAATTCACAGTCGGGCAGAGCATGACGCCAAATTTCGCAGACATATGTTAACAGAAGCTGTTAACGAATTGCTCTCTGGTGACCTTGAAGCAGGTAAAGCAATTCTCCGCGATTACATAAACGCAACCATTACGTTTCAGGGTCTTGCTGGAAAACTCAGCAAATCAAGTAAGAGCATTCACCGCATGCTCGGACCTCGCGGCAACCCACGGGCTGAAAATATTCTGGAGATTATCAAGATCCTTCAGTCGCATGAGCGCATAAAGCTGCACGTTAAGGCGAACAAGTTGGCCGCTTAAAAGCATACTTCCGAGTTCCTGCACTTTGATTGCAAAATATTCTATTTCAAGGGTGACACCATTTGATGGTGGAAAAATGGAAGTCAAAAAAATTGCCTGGCCCGCTGGATTTCCTTAGAACTTATATTTCAAGACCTGTCCCCGCAGGATCCTCTTTCGACCCTGACGATCCCGAAAGCTTTCGGGAGAGGAAGGTATAAAAATAAAGCTTGTGGCTCGCCAGATTAGCCGAAGGGAGGAAAGTGCGAGGGCGGGGGAGGTGCGGCGAACCTATCTTCCTTATGAGTTGGTAAAAGCTATGTGAGCCCGTAAATATCGATTGAGTAAAGAGCGGAGTTCGGCGGTCGGTAGATTGTTCTCGGCAATATCTTGTTTGTGAAAAAAGTCATCACGAGTATCCTTGAGTTTTTTGAAAAGGTCGATATCGGCTTCTATAGTATCGCCGCCCAAGCAGGCTGCTATTACGATGAACTTGTCAAGTAAGCGGTGTTTTCCCTCCATTACCTCTCTGATTCTGTCAATGTATCTTGTAGTGCCAGCCGGGGCATCATCCCGTATAACTCGCTTCATAAATTCCTCCTCGTAGACAGTGAATGTTTTATTGATAAAAATCTCTAACGCGCTCCAGCCTGATAAGAATGACCGTAACCTGTCGTTCCTCTTGTTAGAAGTCATCAACAGAAGCCTTGTTACCCTGCTGGATCTTTGATTCTCAATAGGTCTTTTACCCGTGATGAAATCGATTCGATAATTTTATCAGAGACCTTCCTTGAGGTATATCCCTCTGCGGACATGGAAAAGGACACTGAGTAAATACACTTATCAGTATCATCTATGAGGTAAACATTATCAAGGAGCATTCTTACATCAGTTGGAGGATCTGTAGATAAGCTGACTGAACTGAATATTGAGCTGATGGTATTCTGATATTTAGCCGTTAAAGGTTCTTTGTCTATAAGGTCAATGCCGAAAGTGAAGTCATTGACTGTTCTCATTGGTCTGCTAAGGGTTACGTCTATTTCTCCAGTAATGCGGATTAATAAAATCACGGAAGTGCCGGTTTCTTTAATCCTCTGTTCTTGAATCGCCTTTATCTCTTTTTCAAGAGCGGCGGCGAAGTCTTCTTGTGCACCTTGGCCTGCAAATCCTCTCAACATGAATAGTCCAATAGCCCTACCTCTGTCTACAACATAGCAATGAGCATTCACGTCGGAAGTGAGAATCGCCCTGATAAGATGATCATCAGACCTATAGACCTCTACATCACCTATTGCAGGGTCCTGATTTAGCCCGAAAATTTGATAAGCAGAAATATATTCATATCTCATGATGTTGTTGTTATTTTATCACTTCTTGGCGATTGCTGCTTTACTGTTTCTTTCAAGGGCGGGGAAGAATAAATATGTGTTCAACAGTTAGAATAAAAAAACTGATATTTCAAGACTTGACCCTATGACGCTGCCCGAGACAAGATTCGCAAGCGGGAATACATCGTGCCGATTCATGCTGAAGAAGAAATGGATGATGACGGCTTGACAGTCTTTGATGTTGAACGATGTATTTTTACCGGAAAGATTCTGGAACGACAGAAAGACAAGAACACTGCAGAGTGGAAATATCGTATAAATGGTGAATCGCTTACTGGTAGTGAAGTTGAGGTTGTTGCCAAAATAAGTCCGACAGGCAAGTTGGTTATTATTACAGTATATGTGCCATAATATGTTTATGGAAACAAGGAAAGAAATGATTTGTGATAATTGTGGGAAAAAAGGTGCGCGTATCCGCAGGATTGCAAGAACCTATGGTAAAGGCAAGGACATCTTGGTCATAGAAAATGTCCCTGTTGTTACCTGTCCACACTGTGGAGAAAGTTATCTTGAGGCAGAGACATTGCATGAAATTGAGCGCATAAAACTTCACAAGAAGAATCTTACAGTCAATCGCTCAGTTCCCGTAGCTGTTTTTGCTTAAAAAAGAAGAAAAGCACGCACCCCACTCCACATAACAACAGGCTTTACGGCGCTCCAATTATTTGGATTAAGATCTGAGGTCGCTCCATGCCGCCCGCTTTATTATCGAGATTAAGATAGCTGATGCGGTCGGCACGGCGCAAAGCCTTAGCCGTTATCTGCTCATTGCGGGCATATGAGAAGAGTAATAAATAACTGGTTAGGTGTCAAGAAAACCATGGTCGCTTGTTTTAGAGAAAGATATCAACCAAGTAGTTAAAAGGCGTGTACCACTTGCCATGACTTTTTCGACAAGGAGCGCGGGGGGTTGTCGTTTAAGAGCCATGAGGGTCGTACTCCAGACATGTGTGTGTATTGCCATACGATGAATGTAACAGGGTTTAAGCAGCCAGATGAATGGTTCGCACAACCTGGTCTTTACACTTCGGGGATGGATTCACAACAAACTTGCGAGACCATTAAAACAGCGCTGCACGCAAAGTTCAAAAACAAAGAGCTGATAGCAAGACAGCTCGAGCGTCACCTCTTCGAAGACCCGCGCGTCCTGTGGGGTATTGAAGATGCAACCCCCAATAGCGGCATGCTGCCCTCCAACAAGAAAGAGAAAGATTTAGTGAAAGAAGGCTTGACGAAATGGAAGGATCAGGTCAGGTCATGGATACAGGGGGGCATGGAGTGCCAATAGAGAACATCAAAAGAAGACGTCTCAGGTTTATGTATAGACATATTTACAGAGGATAGCCGAACCAACCGCTTCGAGAGGGTCGCTGATAAACGCGCCCCTCAATCGCAGCGTTAGGCATATTTCTTCCGCAAATCCTCATCACTTTATGCTTCTTGAAATCACATAGTTGCAGGTGTAACCGAGAACCTCTTGTTGATTCAAATAGACCTGCGAATCCCGAAAGCCTTCGGGAAGTAATCCAGGGAAAGCAAAGAAAAACTGGATTCCCGCTTAAGGACTGCGGGATGGTATTATATTGTCATACCATAGGAGGTGTGTTATGCCGACAAGAAAACGAATTGCAATGACTATATCCATTCCACCTGACATTGCAAAGGAATATGAGGCGATGGCGAGGATAAAAGGTGAAACGAGGTAAGGTTGAACTCTATACATCTGTGTCAATACTTACTGAACTTGCAAGAAAATTAAGAGAAAAATTTCAATGGGATGATTCTGAAATAACTTCTTTACTGAAACATATGAGCAGAGTTGCTACAGTAATAAAACCTGTTATTAAAATCAAATTGTTGCAGGATGAAACTGACAATAGAATACTTGAATGTGCCAGGGCATCAAATTCCAATCTTATAATAACAGGAGACAAACATCTTCTTTCATTAAAAGAGTTTGATGGTATAGGGATTACAAGGATTGCAGGATTTTTATATATCTTTGAAAATAAGGACAAATCTAAAACATGAAGAAACTTGCTATCACAATGGGTGACCCTGGAGGGGTCGGGCCTGAAATAATTATAAAGGCACTTTATTGTGCTGAGATAAGGAATTTCTGCACACCAATAGTTATTGGTGACAGGGTTGTCATGGAAGAGGCAGTAAACCTGCTTAAACTACCTTTGAAATTAAGGGTAATCAAATCACCTGAAGATACAGTGTCAGAGATAGGTGTAATCGAGCTTATTGATATGGGAGAGATTAAATATTTTGATAAGGGAAATGCTACAGCAAAAAACGGCAGGGCATTTGCGAGCTGGATAAAAAAGGCTGTTGTGCTTGCGTTAAATAAGAAGGTTGATGGTATTGTTACAGCGCCGATATCAAAAGAGGCATTGAGGATGGCTGGGTTTAAATGGCCAGGTCATACAGAGATGCTCGCTGATTTGACCGGTACAAAGGACTATGCGATGATGCTCGTTGGCGGGCCGTTAAAAGTAATACTTGTCACAATTCATACCGCATTGAAAAATGTGCCTGATTTAATTACAAAGTCAAAGGTATTAAAGACAATTCGCCTTGCTAAAAGGGCATGTGACATGCTCAATATTAGAAATCCGAGGATCGCTGTTGCAGGGCTCAATCCTCACGCAGGGGAAGCAGGCATATTCGGCGATGAGGAGATAAGAAAGATTATCCCAGCCGTGGAAGAAGCTCAAAAAGAGGGCATTACTGTTTCAGGTCCATATCCGCCGGATACGGTTTTCCATAAAGCATATAAAGGTGACGTTGATATCGTTGTATGCATGTATCATGACCAGGGATTGATTCCATTAAAGATGCTTGCATTTGATAAGGGGGTAAATGTTACGATCGGCCTGCCATTTATTCGTACATCACCCGACCATGGCACTGCCTATGATATTGCATGGAAAGGTATTGCAAATCCATCAAGCATGATTGAGGCTATAAAAATGGCAGCGATGCTGAGGATGTAATGAAACTTAATAAAAAACACATCATAAGCTGGACACTTTTTGATTTTGCAAACTCCAGTTACTCTGCCGTCATTGCTGCCGTTGTCTTCCCAGTATATTATGCCAATACCATTGTTGGAAATGAGACCGGGCTGGGGGATCTTTGGTGGGGGAGAGCCATATCAGTGAGTATGGCGATTGTAGCTTTAAGCTCGCCATTTCTCGGAGGCGTAGCAGATTACGGCAAAAAACGAAAAAGATTCCTTTTTCTTTATACCGCCTTGAGTGTGGCGGCAATTGCAAGTCTTTCTATCCTCAAAAGAGGGATGGTTTTTGAAGGGTTCTTACTGATAATTGCTGCAAATCTCGGCATGGAGGGAGGTCTTGTCTTTTACAACTCCTTTCTTCCAAGGATTGCCCCTCAGGAATATCAAGGCAGGGTCTCTGCATGGGGATTTATGGTTGGTTATGCAGGGTCTATAATCTCACTCTTAATCGCCCTTCCATTAATAAGGGCTGGCAGGTTTGAGGATACTTGGCTTATGGTTGCGGCATTCTTTGCCATGTGTTCGACACCTGCCTTCCTTTTTCTACCTGCGGATACAAAGGGGGAATTCACATTGGTTCATGCAGGCATTAGAGGTCTTAGCTATACCCTGAAGACCCTAAAGGAAATATGGAGCAGAAAGGAGCCGAGGAAGTTCTTAATTTCATATCTCATATATGAGGATGGTGTAAATACTGTAATAGTATTTTCGAGTATATTCGCTGCCACTACTCTCGGCTTTAAACCACAGGAACTGATTGCCCTTTATCTCATTGTTCAGACTACAGCCCTTCTTGGTGCTTTTGTCATGGCAAAACCGATTGATCTATGGGGACCCAAAAAAGTGGTTATAGCCTCGCTCCTGCTGTGGACATCTGTCGCAACTATCGCATATTTTGTCCAGACAAAAAACCAGTTTTGGGCTCTGGCTTCATTTGCAGGACTTGGACTCGGCACAGTCCAGGCAGCTACACGGGCATTTTATACCCAGTTTATCGTTGAAGGAAGAGAAGCCGAATATTTTGGTGTTTATTCATTGGTGGGAAAGTCATCCGCAATCCTCGGTCCACTTATCTTCGGCCAGGTATCTACCACATTTGGAAGCCAGAGACCTGCAATACTTTCTGTGGCAGCCTTTTTCCTTATCGGGATGATAATTCTTTCAACCGTCAAAGGAGGTGGACCAAACGTTACCCCCCTTAATTCTCCCCTTGGTAAAGGGGAACAGAGAGGGGTTCAGAAATAAAATGAAAAAACATTTGGGACAGCATTTTCTTCATGACCCATCAATACTGAGAAGGATTGTGCAGGTCGCACATCTTTCCACAGAAGACCTTGTGGTAGAGATAGGCCCAGGTCCAGGCAATCTGACGAAGATGCTTGCTGAAACGGTCAGGAAGGTTATCGCAATCGAACTCGATGAGAAATTGTTCGGCAAACTGGAGTCTGTGATGGCTGAATATGAAAATGTGGAATTAATACATGGAGATGCACTTAAATATTCTTATGAGAATCTTCCTGAGTTCAAGGTTGTTGCGAATATCCCATACTATATTACGACCCCTATAATCTTCAGACTTCTGGAAATAAAAAATCTAAAGTCTATGACCTTGACTGTTCAGAAAGAGGTTGCAGAAAGAATAGTAGCAACACCAGGAGGAAAGGATTATGGTGTACTTTCAATAATGCTTCAATATTATGCAAAACCGAGCCTCAAATTCATAATCCCCAAGGAGACATTTAGACCCGTGCCGAAAGTAGATTCTGCTGTTATAAATATCAAAATCTTTGAAAAACCCTCGGTAAATGTGAAGGATAAAGAACTTTTTTCGAGGATTGTTAAGACTGCTTTTTCTCAGAGGAGAAAAATGCTTTCTAACTCCCTTAAAAGTATCAGTGGAGATGTGAAAGAATGGCTGGCTGAGACAGGGATAGACCCGGATAGAAGACCGGAAACTTTAAGTATTGAAGAATTCGCAAAGCTCGCGAATAAACTTGATTTTTGACAACCTATTTTCCATAGTTTAGGAAATATCAAGGGACTTACAAGGCCATGAGAATCATCACCATCTGACGGCCTTCCATCTTTGGCTGTAATTCCACTTTTGCGATATCCTCCAGTTCCAACGCCAACCTGTTCAGAACCTTCTCCCCCAGTTCCCGGCGATTCAATTCTCGCCCTCTAAAACGGATTGTCACTTTAACCTTGTCTCCATGCCCGATAAACTTCCGCGCATTAAGCTTCTTGAACTCGTAATCATGGGTGCCGATCAACGGGCTCATTCTGATTTCTTTGAGGGTTAGCGTCGCCTGTTTTTTTCTTGACTTCTGAAGTTTCTTGCCCTTATTGAACTTGAACTTCTGGTAGTCCATGATCTTACAGACCGGCGGATCAGCATCGGGACTGATTTCTACAAGATCCAGATCTCGTTCCCTGGCCAACTTCAAGGCCGACTCAATATCCATGATGCCGATTTGCCCCTCATCGGCAACGATCCGTATTTGTTTGGCTTTAATCAGCCGGATCTGGTTGTTTACGCGGGTTTGATCGACAACCCTACCGGGCAATACTCGTCTTTGATTAGCTATTGCCTGTTTCTCCTATCAAAACCTTCTGTATTTCTGAGCCTTCGCCCTTTTTTTGCGTGCCTCTGCGCGTTTTCGTTTTTCTTTTACTGAAGGCTTTTCATAGGAACTTCTCGCCTTGATTTCTTTGAGAAGACCTTCAATCTGAACTTTGCGTTTTAGAGTTTTAATGGCTTTTTCTATATCATTGCCGACTACTTTTATCTCTATAATAGTTTATCTCCTGCTTCTTCCATACCCCGATCCCCCTCCTTGTCCAAAACCGCCCCTGCCTCCGCCGCCGAAACCTCGCCTTTCCCTTTGCTGCTGGGGTCTTGCCTCATTAACGATCAAAACACGTTCCATAAATGTTTTGCCGTTTAATTGTTCTATAGCTTTTTTAGCATCCTCTTCGGATGACATTTCAATAAAGCCAAAACCCTTAGAACGCCCTGTGTCCCTATCAGTTATTACTTTAACCGATTCAACCTCTCCAATACTTGAGAAGAGATCCCGGAGAGATTCTTCTGTTGCATTGAAAGAGATACCTCCTACATACAGTCTCTTACCCATAATTTAACCTCACTTAATAAAATAAAAATTCCCAAAGCCCTTAAAGCTTTTAGGATTCTCTAACTTTAGAGTTAGGATACTATATCATATTTTCATAGCTTTAAACTAAAAAAAAATAATTGACATGCACTCACTATTTTTTTATACTGAACATAGGTTCACATGAATAAGCGTTCAGGTATAGAATCAAGAAAAAGAATTATTGATGCTGCCATGGATGTTTTTTCCCGGAAAGGGTATGCAAAGGCAAGCATCAGGGAGATAGCAAAGACTGCTGGAATAAGCGTCGGCGGAGTTTATCTGTATTTCAAGAACAAGGAGGAACTCTACAAAAGCCTTATCAATGAAGGAATGCGCGACTTTGGCGGTAAGATTGAAACGATTACCAAACAAGCTGAATCCGCTACTGAGGCATTGCCTAATTTTTTGAAACTGCATCTGGAGAATGCCCTGAAGCATAAAGAATTTATTCTTCTCCATATCAGGGAACACGGGTTTTCATTCGGGATAGATAAAAAAAGAGCATTTTTCAGACAACAGACAAAACTCATTGAGAACATTATTATCAAGGGGATCCATTCAGGTGAATTCAGGAAATGCAATGCAAAAGACATGGCAAAGATTATCATGGGATCACTCAGGGGTATTATTCTATCAATGGCATTAGATGACGATGTTATTATCACACCAAAGATGCTGAATGAATTTATATTCAATGGCCTTCTAAGAGAAGGTAAAAGAGAAGAAATTTCTTAATATAATTGAATAGCCAAAAGTAATGATCAGGAGAAATACATGGTAAAGAAAGTATTAAGATTCATAAAAACTGAAGCCGTGATTCTTTGTTCCTTCTTAAGTATTTTATTGATACCGTTCCTCCCAGCCTGTTCCAAACCGGCACAACCCCCCCCCAAAACCGCCGGTTCCGGTAACAGCTGATACGGTGATCCAAAAGACCGTCCCCGTACAGATTCAGGCCATCGGTAATGTTGAAGCTTACTCTACAGTTTCTGTTAAATCTCAGATAGGAGGCATACTTAACCGCGTCCATTTCAAGGAAGGGCAGGATGTACGCAAAGGAGATATCCTCTTTACTATTGACCCGCGTCCCTATGAAGCTGCTTTAAAACAGGCGGAAGCAAACCTCGCAAAAGATAATGCTCAACTCGAAAATGCACGCGAAGAGGTTCGGCGCTATGCCGAACTTGTGAAGAAAGGTTATGTGGCCCAGCAACAATACGACCAGATTCGCACCAATGCTGCTGCCTTTGAGGCTACGGTGAACGCAGACAAGGCGCTGGTTGAAAATGCCCATTTGCAGTTAAAGTACTGCTACATTTACTCTCCTATTAATGGCAGGACAGGAACCCTCATAGTTAACGAGGGCAATCTGATTAAGGCGAATGCTGATACTTCTATGGTAGTCATTAATCAGATTCAGCCTATCTATGTGACTTTTTCTGTGCCTGAACAAAATCTTTCAGAGATGAAGAAATACATGGCAGAAGGAAAACTCAAAATTGAGGCATTCTTATCAAGAGAAGATATGAAACCTGAGCAAGGAGTGCTCACTTTTATAGATAACAGTGTAGATATGTCTACAGGAACCATCAAGCTCAAAGGGACTTTCTCGAATAAGGGGAAAAGGCTCTGGCCAGGGCAGTTTGTAAACGCAGTCCTGACGCTTACGTTACAGCCCAATGCTATTGTTGTCCCTTCGCAGTCGATTCAAACAGGCCAGAAGGGGCAGTATGTATTTATCATAAAGAACGATCTCACTGTTGAAGACCGCCCCATAATAGTGGGCAGAACACTCAATAGTGAAACCATTATTGAAAAGGGACTTCAGTCCGGTGAAAAAGTTGTTACTGACGGTCAGCTCCGGCTCGTTCCCGGTGTCAAGATACAAATTAAAGACAAAGCTGATGGCAAATAGATTATGAACATCCCGGAACTTTTCATCCGGCGGCCGATCATGACCACGCTGGTCATGCTGTCCATCCTGGTCTTCGGGATATCTGCATACATGCTTCTACCGGTGAGCGATCTCCCAAATGTGGACTTTCCTACTATACAGGTAACAGCCAGCCTGCCCGGCGCCAGCCCGGAGACCATGGCATCGGCTGTAGCAACTCCTCTGGAGCGGCAGTTTTCAACTATTGCCGGGCTCGACTCCATGACCTCTACGAACGCCCTCGGAAATACCCGGATCACGCTGCAGTTCAACCTCAGTAGAAACATTGACGCTGCAGGTCAGGACGTACAGGCAATGATCGCAAAGGCTGCGAAGCAACTCCCGCAGAACATGCCGACTCCTCCCACCTATAACAAGGTAAATCCCGCTGACCAGCCTGTTATCTACCTTGCGCTGAGCTCACCAAGACTTCCTATTTCAACAGTCTATGAATATGCAGATACCTTCATCGCCCAGCGTATTTCCATGATAAGCGGTGTTGCCCAGGTGCAGGTCTTCGGCTCTCAGAAATTTGCGGTCCGCGCCCAGCTCGACCCCAGGGCTCTTGCAGCCAAAAAGATCGGAATTGATGACGTAGGAAACGCACTCGCGCTCGGAAATGTGAACCTGCCCACAGGGTCTCTGGAGGGGAAACAGCAGGCTTTTACTATTCAGGCGACCGGGCAGCTTTACAATGCTGCGGCCTATCGTCCTATGATTGTGGCTTACCGCAGCGGTTCGCCGGTCCGCCTTGAAGAACTGGGCAGGGTTATCGACAGTGTAGAAAACGACAAGGCGGCGAACTGGTATAAAGGTGAACGCTCCGTTGTTCTGGCGATCCAGCGCCAACCGGGCACGAACACCGTGGAAGTGGTGGACAGCATCAAGAAACTTCTCCCGGTCTTCAGGGTCCAGATACCGCCTTCGGTTAAGCTGGAGACCCTCTACGACCGATCCGTATCCATTCGCGAATCAGTCAGGGACGTCAAATTCACCCTTTTACTCGCCTTGTGCCTTGTAGTATTGGTTATTTTTCTCTTCCTGCGCAACATCTCCGCTACCCTTATTCCAAGTCTTGCGCTGCCTTTCTCTATCATCGGCACCTTCGCAGCGATGTATCTGATGGGATTTAGCGTAGACAACATCTCCCTTATGGCCCTGACCCTGTCGGTCGGGTTTGTGGTAGATGACGCAATTGTCATGCTGGAAAATATTATGCGCCATGTAGAAAAGGGGGAAGGAGTTTTCCATGCTGCACTCACCGGTTCAAGAGAAATCGGCTTTACTATTTTATCCATGACCCTTTCACTTGTTGCGGTCTTCATTCCTGTACTTTTCATGGGAGGGATTCTCGGCCGAATTCTCCACGAATTTGCGGTGACCATAAGCATGGCGATCCTGATATCCGGATTTGTCTCTCTGACGCTCACCCCCATGCTATGCAGCCGTTTCATCCGTCCAGCGGTTGTAGTGCGGCACGGCCGCCTTTATCTTTCTATGGAGCGTTTTTTTGACAAAATGCTGCATACCTATGAAAGGACTCTAAAATCAGTTCTTAAATACCGCCGGACTACCCTGGCAGTTACTATTATTCTCACTCTGGCGACGGGCTTTTTGTTCACAAAAATTCCAATGGGATTCCTCCCCTCAGAAGATACCGGTCAGATATTTGCCTTTACCGAGGCAGCCCAGGGTATTTCATTTGAAGACATGGTGAAGCACCAGAAGGAACTGGCTGCTGTAGTTGCCAAGGATCCGAATATTGATGCCTTTATGTCCGCCGTCGGCGCCAGTGGAATAAGCGTGGCGAATAATGCCGGACGAATGTTCATGCGCCTGAAACCCCGCAGCGAACGGAAGCTGAGTGCGGACGAAATTATCCAGGAACTACGGCCGAAGGTGTCAAAGGTGCCGGGCATCATGATGTTTATGCAGAATCTGCCCTCTATCCGTATCGGCGGCACGCTGACCAAGAGCCAGTACCAGTTCACACTTCAGAGCCCCGATACAGGAGAACTTTATCGTGCAGCCGTGGAACTGGAAGGTAAGATGAAGGCACTGCCCCAACTGCAGGATGTTACAAGTGACCTGCAGATTAAGAACCCGCAGGTGAATATAGAGATCGATCGGGACCGGGCTTCTGCCCTTGGCATTACGGCCCAGCAGGTAGAGGATGCCCTCTATTATGCCTACGGCTCCCGGCAGGTTTCGACCATTTATGCTCCCAACAACCAGTACCAGGTTATCCTTGAGCTGGAACCCAGGTACCAGATGGATCCCTCGGCTCTCTCAATGCTCTATATCCGCTCAAACTCCGGCCAACTGGTGCCGATAAACACCCTATCGACCCTGACACGAAATACCGGTCCCCTTACCGTGAATCACCTGGGTCAGCTACCCGCAGTTACCATCTCCTTCAACCTCAAGCCAGAAGTATCATTGGGGGATGCCGAGAATGTCGTTGAAAAACTTGCCAGTACAACTTTGCCACAAACCGTCAGCGCCAGTTTCCAGGGTGCTGCACAGGCGTTTCAGTCTTCAATGAAAGGGCTCTGGGTGCTCTTGATAATGGCTCTCCTGGTTATTTACATCGTGCTGGGGATCCTCTACGAAAGCTTTATCCATCCTCTGACCATCCTTTCAGGACTTCCCGCTGCCGGGTTCGGGGCACTCATAACCCTCATGCTCTTTCATAAGGACCTTAATATCTATGCTTTTGTGGGTGTCATCATGCTCCTGGGGATAGTCAAGAAGAACGCTATCATGATGATCGACTTTGCTCTGGAGGCACAGAGAAAGGAAGGGAAAGCTCCAATGGAAGCAATCTATGAAGGTGCATTGATACGTTTCCGTCCGATCATGATGACCACTATGTCTGCACTTATGGGAACCTTACCTATTGCTATCGGATTCGGCGCTGGCGCCGAATCTCGTCGGCCGCTGGGTCTGGCTGTTGTCGGGGCCTTGTTGTTTCCCAGCTCCTGACGCTGTATATAACCCCTGTGGTGTTTTATTATATGGACAAGTTTCAGGAAAAGATGGGCAACTGGTTTGGGAAACGGGGAAAATAACATTATTGTTTGGATTAATTTATGAAGAAAAGATTATTGTTTAGTGCAGCCGTTATTCTGATAATCATTGCAGTCCTTATTTTTCTCTACATTAATAAAGGTAAAAAGTCAGAGGCTATCAAATCAACCGGGATTATAGAAGGGATAGAGGTCAATCTTTCTCCGAAGGTATCGGGCAGAATTTCATATATGTGTTGTAATGAAGGTGATTCGGCCAGGGAAGGAGAGGTTGCCATTAAACTTGAAAGTGATGACCTCAGGGCATCAGTAGAACAGGCGAGAGCAGGGGTTGAAAAGGCAAAAGCCGAGGTTAAGGTTTCAGAATCAGCGATTGGGAATGCACAAGCAAACATTGTAACTGCCGAAGCGGACATTAAAACCGCTGAGTCAGATATGGAAAAAGCCAGGATTCAAATGGAACTATCTAAAAGTGAAATGAACAGGTCAAATGCACTGTATAAGAAGGATTTTATATCAAAGGAATCCGTTGATATTGCGGTTACAGCTTATAATGCTTCTGTTGCAGACTATACGTCTTCAAAGTCGAGACTTGCTTCAGCTAATTCAAAAAGGGATGCTGCTTTGGCTCAATTAGAAACTGCTGAAAGCCAGCTTAAATCTGCCAGGGCTAACCTTAAACAATCAGAGGCAAGTTTATCATTTAACATAGCTAAGTTAGCAGACATGACAATAACGAGTTCTATATCAGGAAATGTTGTATTCAAAGCGTTGGAGAAAGGCGAAATTGTCAGTCCCGGGATGACAGTTTTAACAATAGTGGATATGGGAAATCTTTATGTCAGAGTGGATATAGATGAAACATTAATTGACCGTATAGCGCTCAACAGTGATGCGATTATCAGAACTGAAGAGACCCCTAAACGAATATTCAAAGGAAAGGTTTATGAGATAGGGAGATATGCTGAGTTTGCAACACAAAGGGATGTAACCCGCGGAAGGCAGGATATAAAGACATTCAGGGTTAAGATAAAGCTAAAAGATTCCGGAGGTGTATTAAAGCCGGGTATGACAGTAGAAGTTGAAATACCGAAAAAAAATTAAGGGAGTATGCAAAAGGATAAGGCAGTAGAGGTTTCTGGAATAACAAAAAGATACGGATCGATTACTGCTGTTGATCATGTGAGCTTTGAGGTGGTTGAGGGTGAAATCTTTGGATTCCTTGGCCCGAATGGTGCAGGAAAGACTACCCTTATCAGAATGTTGACAACACTCTTAAAACCCTCGGAGGGGAGTGCCACAGTTGCGTGCTGTGATGTGGTTAAAGAGCCTGAAAAGGTAAGGCGTGAAATCGGAGTCGTTCCCCAGGCTATGACAAGTGATCTTGATCTTACAGGCTATGAGAATATGGACATTTATGGCAGGTTCTATGGTATCTCTTCAAAAGAAAGGAAAGAGAGGATAAAGCATCTCTTAGAGATGGTTGGACTTTCATCAAGAGCCAATGACCTTGTGGCAGCGTATTCAGGAGGGATGAGGAGGAGGCTGGAGGTTGCAAGGGTTCTTGTACACAGGCCTAAAATACTTTTTTTAGATGAGCCGACTATCGGACTCGATCCCCAGTCCAGACGTGTTGTATGGGATTTTCTGAGAAAGCTCAGAGAAGGGAATTCGATGACGGTTTTTCTTTCAACACATTATATGGAAGAGGCTGAGGCGTTGTGCAACAGGGTTGCTATCATAGATTCAGGAAAAATAATAGCGATTGGAAGCCCTAATGAGCTGAAGTCACAGATCCCGGGGAATGATATAGTTTCTCTTACTTTTGAAAATCTTTCAGAGGGTATTGTCGCCAGGATAAATGATTTGACATTTGTACACAAGGTTAATATTGAAGATAACAGCATAAGGGTTTACGTTGACAGTGGTGCACAGAACCTTATTATGCTCATAGACAAGATAAAGTCTTCGGGCGGCAAAATTCTATCAGCAACTATCCACGAGCAATCCCTTGAAGATGTCTTTATACATTATACCGGCAAATCTATAAGGGAAGAGGCCAGGAAGGTGAGTTTCCTTGTCGGGGCCGGAATACCTCAGAAATGGGGAAGATAAGGATAATGAAAGACGCGATATGATAAGACTGCTGGCAGTTATAGAAAGGGATTTAAAAAAATTCAAGCGGAATCCGGTTGTTCTTGCTATGAGTATTCTCATGCCCATCATTTATCTTGTAATCCTGGGGAATTCATTCCAGGGGAAATTGCAGGGACTTCCATTGGTTGTAGTAAACCAGGATTCAGGTCCTTATTCCATGAGCATTATGGAAAACATGCGGGCTGTTGAAGCAGGGCCTAAAACATTAACCATCTTCAGAATAAAAGATCAAGGAGAGGCTATCAATGGAGTCAGACAAGGCAGATATAAGGCAGCGCTTATAATACCTCCTGATTTCAGCAAAAGGGTCTCTTTAAAGGCAAGGCCAGAAGTGGGACTTTTTCTTGATAATACAGATGGCATATCCGCTGAGACAATAAGGAATGCTGTAAATGGAGCTCTTAAATCAATAAATTCAGATTATTTATCCATAAGAGAAAAAACCGATCAGACATTGCTCCGTGACATAGACCTTTACAGGAAAGTGGACTATTATCAGTCCCTTGTCCCGGGTGTTGTTATTATGGCAATTTTTCTGGGAGCCTTGACTACAGGCGCCTTTAATCTGGTTATGGACAGATTCCTCGGAATAGACGAGAGCTATCTTCTCACACCCATTTCAAAATCGCATATTGTAGCCGGTCTTATCATAAGCGGGTTGTCCATTACAACTATCATCGCTGTTTTGATATTTGCAGTAAGCATGGTCATGACCGGAATACCTTTATCAAAAGGCATAGAACAGTTTGCTTCCATATTGATTGTGATAATTCTTACCACGCTCTGTCTGCTGAGTCTTATGTTTGTTATAATTGGAAGGGTAAACCATCCGAGGATTGTCGGACTCTTGAGTGGATTTCTTAATGTCATACTCTTTTTCCCAAGCGGGGCAATATATCCGATTGCAAGTTTTCCTGAGTGGCTCAAGGCGTTTGCAAGGATAAACCCTGAAGCTTATGCCGTAGATGCATTAAAGTCTATTCTCTTTAAGGGCGAAAGTCTCGGTGACATTTCAGGAGACATAGCTTTTCTTTTGGTTTTTACTTTTGTGATGATGACTATAGCAATGGGGACTTTTAAGAGAACACTTTGATTTGTTATCTTTGAGGATGAATTATTTTGAAAGGCCTTAAAACGATACAGAATTGAGTAAAGAAACCTTACAGATACAGGAGGGCAAGATGAAACATTTTATTCCTATCATAGTAGTTCTGTTATTAATTATGCCTTTTAAAGTTCGAGCGGAGGAGATTATCAAAAAAGGTGAATCATTGAATCTGGAAAGGTGTGTTGAGATAGCATTGAAAATACATCCCAACATCATTGCTGCAAAAAATACTATAAATGCAAATGAAAGCCGTATCGGCCAGTCAAAGGCAAATTATTATCCGCAGATAGACTGGACCTCAAGTGCCAGTCGAACCTCGGTCGGCACAAGGACGTCCTTTGGCCTTAAAACAAGTTCTGTAATATTTAATTCATATTCAACAAGTGCTGCTCTCAACCAGAATATTTACGATTTTGGGAAAACTGCTGCGCAGGTCAAGATTCAGAGACTGAATTATGACTCTTCCCTCTCCGATGTTGAGAATACATCAGAACAGATAATCTTAAATGTCAAACAGACATACTACGGAGTATTACAGGCTAAGCGAAGCAGGGATGTCTCTGCTGAAACGGTAAAGCAATTTGAACAACACCTTGAACAGGCAAAAGGTTTTTATGAAGTGGGCACAAAGCCGAAATTTGATGTGACAAAGGCAGAGGTGGATCTGAGCAACTCGAAGCTGAATATGATCAGGGCGGAAAACGCAGTCAGGATAGCGGTAGCGAGCCTGAACAATGCAATGGGTGTTCCTGATGCCCCCGGATACGAGGTCGAGGACAATCTTTCATTCAAAAAGTATGAAATGAAATTTGATGATGCTGTTTCAAAGGCATATCAAAACAGGCCTGACCTAAAATCAATCATTGTAAAGAAGCAGGTAGCAGAAAGCTCCGTCGAACTTGCAAAGAAAGGATACTTCCCGGTATTGACTGGAACTGCCGGCTATGACTATGCAGGAAATACCTTTCCGCTCGAAAGAGGATGGAATATAGGGGCGACTTTTTCATTCCCTGTTTTTAATGGCTTTCTTACAAAGTATCAGGTGGAAGAGGCAAAAGAAAATCTGAATGTCCTGAGGGCAAATGAAGAGTCGCTGAGACAGAGTGTATTTTTAGAGGTGCAGCAGGCGTATTTAAACCTCAAAGAGGCGGAAGATAGTATCCCTACAGCGGAACTTACTGTACAACAGGCGCAGGAGAACTTTGAGATAGCAAACGGAAGATACGCGGCCGGCGTTGGAAATCCCATCGAGGTCACCGATGCGGAGGTATTGCTGTCGAACGCAAAGCTGTCTTATATTCAGGCCCTTTATAATTATAAGGTCTCACAGGCAAGCCTTGAGAAAGCGATGGGGATACGATGAAAAAAATAGTCATTATTAGCGGAATACTTATTGTCATTGCTATTGCCGGATTTATTTTATTCAGGGGCAATGGAAATGAACCGAAATTCAGAACTGATAAGATTATCAGAGGCGATATAGAAATGGCAGTTACCGCCACAGGCACTGTAAACCCTGTGACCACTGTCCTTGTGGGCACACAGGTATCAGGCACGATAAAAAAATTATATGTGGATTTCAATTCTCCTGTAAAGAAAGGTCAGCTGATAGCCCGGATAGATCCGGCTCTATTTGAGGCACAGGTGAATCAGGCAAAGGCAAATCTCCTTTCGGCTAAAGCAAATCTGGAGAAAGCCAAGGCAACACTTGTTGATGCAAAGAGGACAATGGACAGGAATAAGGAGCTATTCTCAAAAAATCTTGTAGCGAGGAGTGATCTCGATACAGCAGAAACAAACTATGAAACTGCAGATGCTTCGGTAATCGCAGCAAAATCTCAGGTTGCCCAGACAGAGGCAGCCTTAAATCTTGCCGGGACAAACCTTCGTTACACGAAGATAGTGTCTCCCGTAGATGGGATTGTCGTATCGAGAAATGTGGACGTTGGGCAAACTGTTGCTGCCAGCTTTCAGACACCAACACTTTTTACAATTGCACAGGATCTTACAAAGATGCAGATTGATACGAGTGTGGATGAGGCGGATATAGGGAAGATAAAGGTCGGACAGGATGTTGAATTTACCGTAGATGCCTATCCAGACATTACTTTTAAAGGCAGGGTATGGCAGATCAGGAATGCCCCGATAACAGTCCAGAATGTCGTCACGTATGATGTAGTGATCAACGTGGACAATCCTGAGCTTAAACTCAAGCCCGGTATGACTGCCAATGTATCTATAATCGTATCAATAAAAAAGGATGTGTTGAAGATTCCGAATGCTGCTTTAAGATTCAAGCCTGCTGAAAAGGGTAAGACCGCGGTGCAGCCAAAAGGCTCTGGAGTCTGGATACTCGAACAAGGGAAACTAAAACGCTTACCGATTTCAATAGGCATAAGTGACGGGAATTATACTGAGCTTGTATCAGGCGGGATCAAAGAGGGACAGGAACTGATAGTCGAATCTCTCACAAAGTCAAAGACACAAACGCCTTCAGGGCCAAGGATGTTCTAACGTGGCAATTATTGAGGCACAGGGAATAACGAAGGTCTACAGTCTTGGTGATATCAATGTGAACGCACTCAGCGGTGTGTCTTTAACAATAAAAAAAGGTGGATTTGCAGCAGTAATGGGTCCTTCAGGCTCCGGCAAGTCTACTTTCATGAATATACTGGGATGCCTTGACAAACCGACCAATGGTAAATATCTTTTAGAGGATATTGATATCGGTAATCTTGAAAGGGATGAACTTGCCGGCATAAGGAACAAAAAAATAGGCTTTATCTTCCAGGGGTTCAACCTGCTTCCGAGGGCATCAGCAATTGAAAATGTCGAACTCCCTATGCTTTATGGCGGGATTTCTGTTAAAGAAAGAAGGCAGCGGGCAATGGCGGTACTCAAAGGCGTAGGTCTTGAAGGGAGAGAAGACCATCATCCCAATCAGCTTTCAGGCGGCCAGCAGCAAAGGGTTGCAATAGCCAGGGCACTTGTGAATGACGCTCCTATAATACTTGCGGATGAACCCACAGGGAATCTCGATTCAAAGACCAGCGCCGAGATAATGGAGCTTTTTGTAAAACTGAATACTGAATCAAACATTACGATAATACTCGTAACCCATGAAAATGACATAGCTGCTTACAGCAGGCGGATAATAAAATTCCTGGACGGACGTATTATTGCTGATGAACAAAAGGAGAGGCTGTGATCAACATACCTTCAACATTAAGAATATCATTCAGGGCATTAAAGGTCAACAAGATGCGTTCAGCACTCACAATGTTAGGAATCATTATCGGCGTTGGCGCTGTTATTGCCATGCTTGCTGTAGGTACCGGAGCAAGTAAGAAAATAGCCGAGCAGATTTCGAGCATGGGAAGCAATCTCCTAATAATTCTTCCTGGAGCAACTACAGCAGGGGGAGTCAGGATGGGTGCAGGCACCCAACCTACTCTTACCATGGGAGATGCAGAGGCCATTCAGAAAGAATGCCCTGCAGTCCAAGATGTTGCACCTATTCTCAACGGAGTTGCACAGGTTGTTTATGGACACCAGAACTGGTCAACAGGGGTTGTAGGAACGACTCCTGGTATGCTGTCAGTCAGGGACTGGTCTCTTGCATCCGGCAGACCGTTTACTCAGCAGGACGTAAAAAGCGCTACAAAGGTATGTTTATTGGGACAGACTGTTGTGGACAACCTTTTTGGAGATATGGATCCGGTGCGTCAAATTATAAGGATCAAAAAGGTTCCATTTACCGTTATCGGTGTCCTGACAAAAAAAGGTCAGTCTGCCCATGGGCAGGATCAGGACGATACTATTTATGTTCCTGTGACAACAGCACAAAAAAAACTTTTTGGGACAACGTTCCCCGGAATGGTTAGGATAATGATGGTAAAGGCTAAGAGTACAGAAGACTTAGCGCCTGCCGAAAAACAGATAAATGAGTTGCTCAGGCAGAGACACCACATTGGCCAAAAACAGGAGAATGATTTCACTGTCAGGAATCTTACCCAGATTATGGAGACTGCAGAACAGTCTACGAAGGTGATGACTTTATTGCTCGGAGCCATAGCATCAGTTTCTCTTCTTGTTGGAGGAATCGGGATTATGAACATCATGCTCGTATCTGTGACAGAGAGGACGAGGGAGATAGGGATAAGGATGGCTATAGGCGCAAAAACATGGGACATAAGGCTGCAGTTCATAATCGAGGCGCTCACTTTATCATTAGTCGGAGGAATAGTTGGGATTATCGTTGGCGTATCCGGTTCAAAAATACTATCGGTTCTTGCAGGATGGTCCACAGTCATATCGCCTTTTTCAATTCTTCTTGCCTTCGGTTTTTCCGGGCTGGTGGGAATATTCTTTGGATTTTATCCTGCATACAAGGCTTCACTCCTTGACCCTATAGATGCATTAAGATATGAGTAGAATAGCTTTTATACAATGGGAACAATTAAGATAAAAGAATTAATAAGTGATCTTCAAGATTTTTACCTGTTTTCTATCCGCGGGTTTTTAGGGACGATTAAGCAACCCTTTTATTTTAAAGACATGGTCGAACAAATGGACTATGCAGGCGCAGGTTCTTTCCTTATCGTATTTCTCGTCTCCCTTTTTATAGGGATGGCTCTTTCGCTGCAGTTGTCCGCTGAACTCTCAAGGCTCGGACTTAAGATGTATACAGGTAAGATTGTCGGCATCTCCATTATAAGAGAGATAGGCCCTGTCACTGCTGCACTGGTCTTTGCAGGAAGAGTTGGTTCTGGAATGGCTTCTGAATTGGGTTCAATGATCCTCGGGCATCAGGTAGACTCACTGAGGGTTTTTGGAGTGGACCCAATGAAAAAGCTTGTTACACCGAGGATACTGAGTTCTATCATAATGCTGCCAGCCCTTACAATTATAGGCGATGCGATTTCTCTTTTCGGTGGTTACTATATAGCAGTGTTTGTTAGCCATCAAAGTAGTACCGTTTACTGGAGTTCGATCAGGGATGTCTTGACCTTTGAGAATGTTTTTGCAGGTGCTGCCAAACCATTCATCTTTGGTTATCTTATAGCATGCATAAGTTGTTATATGGGATTATCAACAAAGGGTGGGGCAAAAGGTCTTAGACGATCCACCACAAGTGCTGTTGTTATATCAATTGTAATGATTATAGTTTCCGATTTTATACTCACAAGAGTATTACTTTATGCGTTAGGATTTTCAGTATGATTGTATTTGATAAGGTCTGGTTTTCATATAATACCCAGCAGGTTCTAAAAGATGTAAGTTTCTCCATCAATGAAAATGAGAGGGTTGCAATCCTTGGAGGAAGCGGAGAGGGTAAGACTACCATACTCAAACTGATTCTGGGCATTGTAAGACCTGATTCTGGAGAAATAGTCATTGATGGCGAAAATATTACCAGCAAAACAGAAGAAGATCTCAGGGAAGTACGGATGAAATTCAGCATTGTTTTTCAGGAAGGGGCTCTTTTTGATTCCCTGAATGTGAAGGAAAATGTGGCGTTCTGTTTAAGAGAATATTCTAAACTATCCGAAGATGAGATAGACCGGAAGGTGAGAGAAATACTCAGGATCGTAGATGTGGAACATGCAATGGAACTCATGACTGATGAGTTGAGTGGAGGCATGCACAGGAGGGTTGCTATCGCAAGGTCACTTGCTGCCTCTGAACCCAGGATGTTCCTTTATGATGAAGCAACAACAGGTCTCGACCCTATAAATGCGGACAATATATGCAGACTTATTCTCGATTTGTGTAAAAATGGAAAAGGTCTTGTTATTGTTACTCATAAGGTTTTAGATGCAATCAAGGTAGCAAATAGGTTCATGTTTTTAAAGGAAGGTATGATAATATTTGATGGTGACAGAGATAAGCTTTTACATTCAACGGTCTCTGAAATCCAGATGTTCATAAGCGAATTAAATATATAAAAATATGCTGAATTATATAGGAGGCAGAGATGTTTGACATGAAAAAACAGCTTATGTGGGCAAAATTAAAGGTTGGCATAGTTATTACCCTTGCCCTTTTAACGCTATTTATAACCGTATTTTTTGCAGGGAATATCCAGGATATATTCTCACCGAAGGTGCAGATAAAGGCGCAGATCAAGGATGCAAGAGGATTGAGAAGGGGATCTCCTGTATGGATTTCGGGAATTGAGATAGGATCTGTAAAAAGCATAGACCTAAACCCTGAATATGGTACCTTAGTCACAATGTCAGTCAATAGAGGTGCAATGAAGTTTATTAAAAAAGACTCACAGGCCAGTGTTCTTACCATGGGACTTCTGGGCGACAAATATATCGAAGTTAGTGTCGGCTCTCTCCAAGCAGAATTAATTAAGCCCGGAGATATGATAAAAGGGGCAGCACAACTGGAAATACAGGATATAGTAAATGCCAGTTCAGAATCTATACAAAAGGTGACCGAGTTTATGGATAAATTTGGAAACTTTATCGAAAAGATTGAAAAGGGTGAAGGTACAATTGCGAAGTTTCTAAAAGACCCTTCAATTTATGATAATCTGAGAGAGACTACAAAAACACTATCCGGGATAGTAAAGGACTTCAAAGAGTCAGAAGGCACCATGAAATTGCTTATGAAAGACCCTTCTCTCTACAATAAACTGCTGAATACCACTTCATCGCTGGAAGAATTCAGCAGTAAACTAAATAGGGGACAGGGAACTCTCAGGAGACTTGCTGAGGACCCGCAATTATATGAAAACCTTAATACGGCATCAAAACAACTATCTTTAATTTTAGAAAAAATAGACGCAGGCGAGGGTGTGGCAGGAAGTCTGGTTAAAGACAAGGAACTTAACAGAGAAATGAAGGATACTTTAGTAGAACTGAAAAATTCCGTAACAGAGTTCAAAGAACTAATCAAAGACGTCAAAGAACATCCAAAGAAGTATCTTAAATTCAGCATCTTTTGAAGAAAAGTAGAATTCACAGGGAAGGCTGCTAAGTATGAAGAAGTTCCCTTTTTTGCATTTTTTTCTTTTTATTCTCACACTGTTTTCTACACTGATTGCGGGTGCATTTCTGAGTGGTATAGACCCCTTGAAAGAACCAGAAAAGATTTATAAGGGGCTTCCATTTGCTATGACTCTAATGACAATCCTCCTAAGCCATGAATTATCACATTATTTTGCGTCAAAGAAACATAAAATAAAGGCTACACTACCGTATTTTATACCTGCCCCTACAATTATCGGTACATTTGGGGCATTCATCAAGATGAAATCCCCCATTATTACAAGGAAAGCCCTCGTGGATATTGGTGCATCAGGGCCTATAGTGGGCTTTATTGTCTCTGTGATAGCCACTGTCATCGGTCTTAATAACTCTGAGATTATAAAGGTTACTCTAACTGAAGGTATACCGAGCTTTGGTGATTCAATTCTCTTTTCTTTTCTTTCCAGGATAGTATTGGGGATAACGCCGCCTGGCCATGATATTCTTTTACATCCCATTGCCTTTGCCGGATGGGTCGGGCTTTTTGTAACATCTTTGAATCTTATACCTGTTGGGCAGCTTGACGGCGGCCATATTGCTTATGCACTCTTAGGTGAGAAACATATCCATCTTTCAAAATTACTTGTAGTCATAATGGTTCCCCTTGGTCTATTATTATGGGCGGGATGGGCTGTATGGGCTGTTTTATTATTAATCCTCGGGCTTAGACATCCACCCCTCCTTTACTGGGAGGTTCCCTTAGATACTAAGAGAAGATTTATTGGATGGCTTGCGCTTGTGATATTTGTCCTTACCTTTATCCCTGTGCCATTTAAGATTTTGTAACTTAAATCCATGTTATACTATACCTAAGTAATTTTTTTTAAAAGGAGATCCTGAATGAAAGTGTTACTTAAAGACGACGTCAAGAACATAGGAAAGATGGGTCAGATTGTAGAGGTAGCTGACGGATATGCAAGGAATTATCTGGTGCCCAAGGGACTTGCTATCGAGGCTAATACTAAAAATATAAAATCCATGGAGCATCAAAAAAGGATTATACAGGATAATGCAAAAAAGATTAAAGTTTCGGCGCAGGACCTGTTAAATAAAATTTCGACTATAACATTAGTAATTAAAGCAAAGGCCGGTGAGGAGGGAAAACTATTTGGCTCTGTAACAACCATGGATATTGCCGAACTGCTTCAAAATGAAGGGATCGAGATAGACAAAAAGAAGATTTCCCTTGATGAACCTATAAAGAGGCTTGGCTCATACTCTGTAAATGTAAAAATACATCCTGAAATATCAACACAAGTTAATATACAGGTAGTTGAGGAATGAAAGAGATTGATCTAAATCTGGATAGGCTGCCTCCTCAGAATTTAGAGGCGGAACAGTCTATCCTGGGCGCTGTACTTATAGATAACGACGCATTGCCCAAGGCATTGGAGATACTCGACCCTGAAGATTTTTATAAACCATCCCACAGAAAGATATTTAATGTAATGATAGAACTTTTTGAAAAGAGTGAACCAATAGATATGATAACCCTGACGGATTATCTTAAAAGGAAAGATGAGATGGAGGCTGTCGGGGGTTTGTCATATCTTTCATCCCTTGTGAATATGGTTCCGACTGCAGCGAATATAAAATATCATTCAAAGATAGTCAGGGAAAAAGCTCTTCTGAGAGGGCTTCTAATGTCTGCAACTGAGATTGCCAGCAGGGTATATGAAGGCAATTTTGATGCAGAAGATCTTGTAGACTATGCAGAAAAATCAATCTTCGACATCTCTGATAAGAGGGTTAAGGCATCATTTGTAACCTTAAAAGAGGTTATCAAAGATAGTTTCGAGATGATCGAACGTCTCTATGATAAAAAAGAGACAATAACAGGTGTCCCTTCGGGCTTCAGAGACCTTGATGACCTAACTACAGGCTTTCAAAGAGGTGACCTTATAGTTGTTGGCGGGAGACCCTCGATGGGAAAGACAGCATTTGCCCTTAATATTGCCCAGTATGTTGGCCTTGAGTTGAGAGAGCCTGTCGCTATATTCAGCCTTGAGATGGCAAAAGAACAACTTGCATTCAGGATGCTCTGTGCTGAGGCGATGGTGAACTCTAATAGTATCAGAAAAGGGTTTATAAAAAAAGAGGACTGGCATAAATTAACAGGTGCAGCAAGTAAACTTACAGGCGCGCCAATTTTTATAGATGATTCATCAAGTATCACTGTTCTTGAGCTGAGGGCAAAGGCAAGGCGGTTAAAAATGGAGCATGGGCTCAGCCTTGTGGTGGTAGACTACCTTCAGTTGATGAGGGGAAAGGGAAGTTTCGAAAGGCGTGAACAGGAGATATCAGATATATCTCGTTCACTTAAGGCACTGGCCAAGGAATTAAGTGTTCCGGTTATTGCAGTTAGCCAGCTTAACAGAAGTGTTGAACAGCGCAGACCTCCAAAACCCATGTTAGCTGACCTCAGAGAATCAGGTGCGATTGAACAGGATGCTGATGTTATACTCTTTCTTTACAGGGATGAGATTTATAATAAGGATAATCCTGCCAATAAGGGACAAGCAGAGGTAGATATATCTAAGCAGAGAAATGGACCTGCTGGTATCACAGTCCCTTTATCGTTTATTTCAAGTTATACAAGGTTTTTCAATAGAGCCGACAAAGGATATCAGGATATAGAAGAGGAGGCATTTTGAGAAGGTCTCCGGCTGTTGCAGGGCAATTTTATTATGGTATCGCATCTAAGTTGACTCATCAGGTTGATCAATATATAGACAGAAAAGCAAAGAAGGAAAAGGTAATAGGCATTGTTTCTCCACATGCAGGCTTGATATATTCAGGCCCTGTTGCAGGGGCTGTTTATTCTGAAATAGATTTTCCTGAGACATTTGTCATGATAGGACCAAATCATACAGGGCTTGGAGCAAAGATATCCTTGATGGAATCCGGCGAGTGGGAGATACCGACAGGGGTTTTACAGATAGATGAAAAGATTTCCTACAGGATTGCTATGGACTTATCCATTGTAACTAAGGACAGTCAGGCACACATGTTTGAACATTCACTTGAGGTCCAGCTCCCCTTCATTGTATGTTTCTCTAAAAAGACAAAGATTGTACCAATCATTATGCTCTCAGCCTCTATCGATGAATGCAGAATGCTTGGAGAGGGTATAGCAAGGGCGGTAAAGGGTGCTAATTATCCTGTTGTTATAATAGCAAGTTCGGATATGAGCCATTACGTGCCTGACGATGTCGCGAGACAGAAGGATGGGAAAGCTATAGATAGGATACTGTCTCTTGATCCTGAGGGACTGTATGAAATAGTGTTAAAGGAAAGGATATCCATGTGTGGTTATCTGCCCGTTACAACAATGTTATTTGCTGCAAAGGCACTTGGTGCTCAGTCTGCAAGGCTTGTAAAGTATTCCACGTCAGCAGAGGTTAGCGGAGATTATGACCATGTTGTTGGCTATGCAGGAATTGTCATTAGATAAGCGTAGGCTGGTAACATCAGATTAAATCTGAACTTGTTTTTCTTTTGATGATTATGTTAATTTATTTTTGAGGTGATTATGTATGCAATAGTTGAAAATGGGGGGAAACAGTATAAGGTTTCTCATGGTAAAACCATAAAGGTAGAAAAACTTTCTCTGGAAAGAGGGGCTGAGTTTATTCTTGATAAGGTGCTTATGATTACTAAGGAAGACGATAGCATATGTGGGGCGCCTTATGTTAGCGGAGCTAAAGTTATAGCATCGGTTGAGGATACAGGGAAGGCACGTAAGGTAATCGTGTATAAGCAGAGACCCCGGAAGGGTTACAGGAAACTACGAGGACACAGGCAGCCTTATACATCTTTGAAGATTAAAGAAATAGTTTTTGGAGGATAAAGATGGCACATAAAAAAGGTGTAGGGAGTTCAAGAAACGGGCGTGACAGCGAGTCAAAACGCCTGGGGATTAAAAGGTTTGGCGGACAGTTTGTCCGTGCAGGAAATATACTTGTAAGGCAGAGGGGTACGAAATTTCATCCAGGGATGAATGTCGGTAAAGGTTGTGACGACACCCTTTTTGCCAAGGTCGACGGTATGGTCACCTTTGAGAGGAAAGACAGGGCAAGACTACAGATAAGCGTTTATCCACCGACGCAGTAAAAAGTCAGATCATTATATTTTACGAAAAGAAGGCGGGCATATAGCCCGCCTTCTTTATTTTAAATATAAATTTGGAACCTCCTCGCTTCCGCGCTATTTCTCATTGCAGAAGATGTACCTCTCTGTCTTAGATAAAATTTCGCCAGCGGTATGCTTCGCGATGAACTTAAGCGTTGCCAGGAGATGCTTGACAGTCTTGATAAGTCTGTATCTGAGCTTCCGAAAGGTTCGATAAGCGAACGAAAAAAGCGCTACAAAGTGTATTCCTACTATTATCTGAAATATCGCGAAGGTGAGAAGGTTATCAGCAAGCACGTATCTAATAGAGAAGTGCAGGAGATATTAAAAAAGCTTGCAATGAGAAAAAAATACGAAAAGGAAATGCAGTCTTATGAAAAGAAAATTGCCTATCTGAATAAAATCCTGCGTGCCGGCAAAAGAAGGGGACATGGAAATATCGCTTAAGAATGATAACATTTTCCCGTCGGAAGTCCAGGAACTTCTACAGGCGTTCTTTTCGGTCGGGTCAAGGTAATCGATTTTCCTCCACAACAGTTAGGATTAAAGTAAATATGTGGTGGAAATGATGAATGAAATGCTAAATATTGAAACCCAACCCCAATATTTTAGTTCATAAGCAGGCTGGTAAAAAATGAGCCGATATCAAAATACAATACCTGCCCCTATATGTTTGGAACCCCTATTGGCATTGACATAAGCGTATAACAGGCGTATATTATCCATAAAGGAGGTAAACACGATGTATAAAAGAAAGGTTAACATAACATTAGATAAGGATTTAATAGAATATATCAAGACTTACGCAGAAGAACAGCGAACAACAATATCCGAAATCTTCACGCAGTTTGTATTAAATTTAAAGCGGACCAAAGAGAAAAACTCTACCGAAATAATCCTTGCAGACCCTGATTTTAAAGAAAGTCTTTTAAATACTATTTCAAGGATCAGGACAGGAAAAATAAAATGGTTTAAATATGATGAGGTCTTTTGATGGAAGTGGTGTTCAGCGATGTATTTGTTAAATCCCTGAAAAAACACAGTTCCATAAAAGATGCAATAAAGAAAAAAGTTGATATGATAATTGGAAAACCAATTGCTATCGGCGAGCCGCTCAAAGGTAATTTCAGGGGTTATTATAGCTGCCCTGTAAAGAAAAAGTTTCTAATAATATATATGTATTGTAAAGTTTGCAGGGTAAAGGGGACAATGTCCCTTTAGTTGTTGAAGTAGGAAGCGACCTCGATTAAAATATTTTATCCAAAAACAAAATCTAAAGGAGGTCGCTTCTATGAGTAAAAGATACCGTAAGATGGTAAAAAAGACAAATGG
>Ga0210023_1000436_pt1 | contig 32421 bp, 22 predicted proteins | sample CryGeymeta201524_FD_183987 | JGI IMG/M metagenome (GOLD analysis project Ga0210023, IMG submission 183987) | Groundwater microbial communities from Crystal Geyser aquifers in Utah, USA - Crystal Geyser metaG 2015-24 (SPAdes) (version 2) | ecosystem: Environmental > Aquatic > Deep subsurface >... | reverse complement strand
AGCAGTTGGACGCTTTCACCGATCCCATCCGGCCCGGAGCCGAAAAGCAAAATATGCTCTATGAACTTATGCTCAAGGCTGGCCGCGAACTCACAAGCCCTATTCAGTACGTCATGGTTCGACAAGCTCACCATGACATTTCAGCGGACAATGTCACCCTGAGCTCGTCGAAGGGTGATATTGCAAAAGGGGCTACCGGTGTCGGCTATTACAGCATCAACAACAACGAACTCATCATTGCCTTAGATGCAATGAATGAAAAATTGATAGACCAAATCATCGCCGCCAAACCGCAAAAGGTCATCACTCTCGACAGCCTATTCACCGGCAACGACCAACTCAAAACAAATACTGTCCTACAAATGCGGGATGCGAGGGTAGATTTTAAGACGATATGAGATGTGGACATATAATATTATCGTCTTTTCTAAGGAGGGGGCATGGCAAAAAAAGATTTAATTTCGATTGGCAGTAAGTCGTTTGAGAATTTGAGGAAACTGAATGAACACGGAGCAGAGTATTGGAGTGCAAGGGATATACAGCCTCTTTTAGGATACACTCAATGGCGTCGCTTTGAAGATGCTATTAAAAGAGCTGTAACATCCTGCAAACAATCGGGAAATGAGCCTACGTATCACTTTGCCGACGCCGGCAAACCGATCGAGGGGGGTAAAGGCGCTGTGCAAGTAGTAACTGATTATCATCTATCCCGATTTGCCTGTTATTTGATTGCCCAGAATGGAGATCCGCGCAAGCCTGAAATTGCCAACGCTCAAAAATACTTCGCTGTTCAGGCACGTAGGCAGGAAGTTTCGGATGCCATTGCAGCCGACATTGAGCGTTTGGAACTTCGCAAGCAGACAGCCGAAGAATTCAAAGCCCTGTCAGGTGCAGCGCGAGAATCCGGCGTACATGACAAAATGTTCGGCGTTTTTCATGATGCGGGATATAAAGGTATGTATGGAGGAATGGGACGCGATGCCATCAAGCAATTTAAAAGAATACCTGAAAAAGAAAATCTCATGGACCGCATGGATACTACAGAGTTAGCTGCAAACCAGTTTCGTATGACGCAGACGCGGGACAAATTAGCAAAAGATAAGGTAAAAGATCAGCAATCAGCCATCAGGACACACGAAAACGTTGGTAAAGAAGTTAGAGACGCCATTAAACGTATAGGCGGCACACTGCCTGAACAGCTTCCCCCTGCTGAACATATCAAGCAGGTCGAAAAGCGTGTAAAAAGCGCTGCTCCTAAACTGGAACTAGAAGAAAAAGATGCAAAGGGATTAATAGGGAAGTCGGTAGAGGAATGAAACTTCACTTTGACGGCAATCAGGAATACCAGATAGAGGCCATCAGGGCTGTTACGGATATTTTTGAAGGTCAGCCTTTAAGCGGCGGAGACTTTGAGTTTTCATTGGCTGATACAGGCTCATTGCTTTCTGAGAACGGCGTGGGAAACCGCCTGACATTGACTGAAGAGCAGATTTGGGAGAATGTAAAAAGGATACAGCAACGCCATGAGATAAAGAGCGAGAACACAGAATTGCAGGGGATGAATTTCTCTGTAGAGATGGAAACAGGCACAGGCAAGACCTATGTGTATCTGCGGACTATCTATGAACTGAATAAGCTCTACGGTTTTAAAAAATTTGTGATTGTAGTCCCGTCAATTGCCATCCGTGAAGGCGTTTTGAAAAACCTGCAAATAACTCATGAACATTTCCAGACCCTTTATGACAAGGTGCAACTCAATTATGACGTGTATGACAGCAAGAAGGTTTCCAATCTAAGAGGCTTTGCTGCCGGCAATGCCATTCAGATTCTTGTAATAAACATTGATTCCTTTGCCAAAGATGAAAACATTATCAACAAGCCCAACGACAAGCTCACAGGCAAAAAGCCCATTGAGTTTATTCAGAGCGCCAACCCAGTTGTAATTGTGGATGAGCCGCAAAATATGGAAACTGACATCCGCAAAAAGGCGATTGAAAATCTCAACCCCCTTTGCACCCTTCGTTATTCCGCCACCCACACCAACCTCTACAATCTCGTGTATTCGCTTAATCCGGTAAAGGCGTATGATTTGGGACTGGTGAAGCAGATAGAGGTTGATTCAGTCGTAAGCGAGAACGCCATGAATGAGGCATTCATTCAGTTGGAGAGGATAAATGCAGCCAAAACCAAAATTACTGCGAAAATAAAGATTGATTGCAATACAGATAAAGGTGTGGTCAAGAAATCCGTTACTGTCAGGGCAGGAGACGATATTTACAAGCTCAGCAAAGAGCGGGAGATTTACAAAGAAGGGTTTATCATTGACGAGATTGACGCAGGCAGCGGCGCTATCACCCTCACCAATGGTTTGACGCTTTCTGTAGGTGAAACGCGAGGGGGGATGAATGACGAGGTAATGAAGTTTATGCTCCGCCGAACCGTCGAAGAACACTTCAAAAAAGAAAAGTTTTATAAGGGCAAAGGCATTAAAGTCCTTTCGTTGTTTTTCATCGACAAGGTCAAGAATTACAGGGAGTATGACACAAACGGCAATCCTGCAAAAGGCAAGTTTGCCGGATGGTTTGAAGAGATATATCGGCAGGAGATTGCCAAACCCGCTTATGGCGGTCTGTTGCCCTATGCGGTTGACGAGGTTCACAACGGCTATTTCTCGCAGGACAGCAAGGGAAAAGCGAAGGATACCGAAGGCGAGAGTCAGGCGGATTACGACACCTACAAACTGATAATGCAGGACAAAGAAAAACTTCTTGACCCGGATACGCCGCTTCGCTTTATATTCAGCCATTCCGCATTGCGGGAGGGCTGGGACAGCCCGAATGTGTTTCAGATATGCACTTTGAACGAGACCAAATCAGAGATCAAAAAGAGGCAGGAAATAGGACGGGGCTTACGCTTATCGGTGAATCAAGACGGCGAGCGGATATTTGACCGCAACATCAACAAACTGACCGTTGTTGCTAATGAACGCTACGAAGATTTTGCAAAGGCATTGCAGAAAGAGATACAGGAAGACTGCGGAGTGGATTTCTCAGGAAGGGTAAAGAACAGGGGCGACAGGCAGAAAGTCAATTTCCGCAAGGGCTTTGAGGCAGACCCGAAATTCCTGCAGATTTGGGATAAAATAAAGTTCCATACCCGATATAGCGTTGATTACAAGACAGATGAATTGATTGCTGCGTCTGCAAAAGAAGTGAAGAACATGCCTGAAATAAAAAAGCCCGCCATTAAGTCAACTAAGAAAAAGGTTTTGATAACTCAGAAAGGTGTTGACGGACAGTTGATAAGCGACAGCGTAAATGACGATTACGGAATCAGGTTTGAAATGCCCGATATGTTAACTTATATTCAGTCAAAGACCGAGTTGACGCGACATACCATCCTAAAAATACTCAAAGGGTCGGGAAGGCTAAGTGAATCGTTGCTCAACCCGCAGCTCTTTATGGACAATGCGGTCAATGTTATTAAAGCGGTGCTGTGTGGGTTGATGGTGGACGGCATCAAATATGAAAAGATCGGCAATAAGGTTTACGAAATGACGTTGTTTGAAGACAATGAACTCGAAATATACCTTGACCGGTTTACCTTTATGATAAACAGCCCGAACAAGACCATTTATGAAAATTACATTCCGCTTGATTCATCTGTTGAAAATCAGTTTGCCAAAGATTGTGAGAGCAGTGAGAATATAGAGTTCTTTTTCAAACTTCCTTTTTGGTTCAAGATAAATACGCCCATAGGCGCCTATAACCCTGATTGGGCGATAGTCTTCAAGGGCGAAAAGAAAATATATTTCGTAGCGGAGACAAAAGGCGACAAGGACCAGGAACTGAGACCCAGCGAGAAAATGAAAATTGACTGTGGTAAAGTCCATTTTGAACAGTTTGAAGATGTAAGGTTTAAAGGACCGATTTCATCGGTTTCTGAATTGGTATAGTTATACGGCAGCAAACCTAAACATGAAAAGTAATACGATCATATTTTATATAACAGACAATGGCTTTGCCCTTGCCAGAAAACTAATTTCTATTATCATGTGCTAAGTGGTCCTGTTCGTAAATATGGTGACGTACCGAGAGGGTCGTAGGGCGGGCACATCAAGGCGCGCGACTGAGGCGTACCCATCTGGTACACCGCGAGGAGCGGAACGCCGATGAAACCGCCCTACGGCACTCGAATGCCGCCGTATTCACGAATAGGGCCACTAAGTGTATTGTTTTCCGCAGCTTTACCCGGGGGCGGGTATTCTCACCTCGGCCGAATGCTCCTGACGGTCGTCAAGAAGTGGAATAACATGATCGGGTTGCTCAACGCCATCGACGGTCACACTCGCCACGCTGCCGTCGCCCGGTTGGAGCACGGTGATGTGGTAGACGGTTTCCCTGTACCGGTAATGCACCTTGAACGCCTCCCAATCGTCGGGCAGACACGGCGCGAAGCGCAGTTTGTCTCCTTCACGCCTCAGCCCAAGGAGTGATTCAAGGATAAGCCTGTACATCCAGCCGGCCGATCCCGTGTACCATGTCCATCCACCGCGGCCAACGTGCGGAGAGACTGCGTATACGTCGGCAGCGACAACGTAGGGTTCTACTTTATACGTCGCTATTTCCTCCCTGGTCCTCCCATGGTTTACCGGGTTGATCATGGCCAGCAGTTCCCACGCTCGACTGCTGTCGCCCAATTGAGCGAAGGCCATCGCGGCCCAGATCGCCGCATGAGTATATTGCCCTCCATTCTCCCTTACACCGGGAACGTATCCCTTGATGTAGCCGGGATTCAGATCCGATTTGTCGAACGGCGGGTCCAGGAGCTGGATCAGGCTATGGTCCCGTCGGACAAGAAGCCTATCCACCGCTTCCATCGCCATGCGGGAGCGTTCGGCATCCCCTGCGCCCGAGAGAACAGACCAGCTTTGCGCAATAGAATCAATCCGGCATTCGGTATTATCTGCAGAACCCAGCGGCGACCCGTCGTCGAAGTAGGCGCGGCGGTACCAGCCGCCATCCCAGCCATTTTGCTCTATATTCCGGCGCAGTTGGCTCGCCTCCCTCTGGCAGCGTTCGGCAAAAGACAGGTCATCATGCAGGCGTGCAATCGCGGCAAACCGCATCAGCACGTCATAAAGGAAGAACCCCAGCCAGACGCTTTCGCCCTTGCCGTGCGCGCCCACCATGTTCATTCCGTCGTTCCAATCACCCGATCCGATGAGCGGCAGGCCGTGTTCGCCTCGGCTGAGGCCCCTCAGAATGGCCCGCACACAGTGATCGTACAAAATCGCCGTTTCATTGGACGCGTGGGGAAGATCGTAATACGAGTCCTCGTCCGGGTTGACCGGGCGGCCTTCGATGAAGCGGACGGTTTCATTTAGAACCCCGGTGTCTCCGGTAGTCAGAACGTAGCGGCACACCGCCAGGGGCAGCCAGAGAAAATCGTCTGAACAGCGCGTACGCACGCCCCGCCCCGTCGGAGGATGCCACCAATGCTGAACATCTCCCTCCCTGAACTGATGGGCCGCGCAGAGGAGGAGGTGTTCGCGCACAAGCCGCGGCTCGGTATGGATGAGCGCCATGACGTCCTGCAACTGGTCGCGGAAACCGAATGCGCCCCCAGGCTGGTAGTATCCGCTCCGCGCCCAGAGACGGCATGCCAGGGTCTGGTAGGGAAGCCAGCCGTTGGCCAGCATGTTGACGGAATGGTCCGGCGTTTCAACCTGCACTGCGCCGAGGGTGTGGTTCCAGTACTGCCAGACTTTTTCGAGCGCCCCGCGAGCAGCAGCAGATTCCCGGAAACGGCGCACCAGGTTGCCTGCTTCATCGGAGTTTCTCCCTGCGCCGAGCCTGAAGATGATCTCCCGCTCCTGTCCGTCAGCGAGATCGAAGGGGACCTGGATAGCGGCGCAGGGGTCCAGGCCGGCCCCCACCCTGCCGGAAAGCCGAGCACTGGTCATCGCAGCCGGTCTTTGAAGCGCGCCGTTGCGGCCGAGGAACTCGGTCCGGTCGCCGGTCACGGTCCGGGTCGCCTCGCCAGCGTCGAAGAAGGCCGTCCGGTCGGCGAACTCCGAGTTATACGGGTTCCGCGCGAAGATCGCTCCGGTTTTGGGGTCGATTTCGGTGATCACCTGCATTGACGTTTTTGGCCGCAGATCTCCCAGTACCCATTCCACGTAACCGGTGGCTGAGAGCCGGCGCGGACGGCCCGATGCGTTTTTCACCTTCATTGCCGTAAATTTAATAGATGCATCCATTGCAACGTAAACCCAGACCTCTGAGCTGATCCCGTCCTCCACGTGCTCAAAGACGCTGTAACCGAACCCGTGGCGGCTGACGTAATGCATCGCCCCGCGGCCCGACAGCGGTGTGGGAAACCAGAAATGGCCGCTCTCTTCGTCGCGAAGGTAAAAAGCTTCCCCGCCCGAATCGCCCACAGGATCGTTGTGCCAGGGAGTGAGACGGAACTCGTGGGCATTCTCGCTCCAGGTGTAGGCAATGCCGCTCTCTGAAATGACGGTCCCGAAGTGCGGATTAGCCAGCACATTTACCCATGGCGCAGGAGTCACCTGCCCGCGAGTTGTCGTAATGATATACTCGCGCCCGTCAGGAGTGAATCCGCCCAGCCCGTTGAAAAACGTCAAATCGTGGCGAGGCAGCGCGGCGATTGTTAGGGGTTCGGAGCGGTGGGTTCGGGTCGGGACAAGGAGCGGCATTGTTACTTCCGCAAGACTGCGGCGGTTGATCTGCTCCGCCAGCGTTCCCCGGCTGTCAGTGATGATGGCGCGAGCGACGGTTTGGAGCAGGATACGGTCCTCGTTAGATATCTGGTCCGCAGGCCTTACGAAAATGCCGCCTGGTTGGTTGGTCACGTTGACTTCGACGCCTGCGGCAACAAGTCCCATTATCTCATCTTGCAGAAGCTGCCGGTAACCGGCGTGATCTTCGTTCCATATCACCAGGTCCACTGCCAGTCCTTTTAAGCGCCAGTATGCGTGGGCCTGCACGAGTTGGCGCACCAGGTTGATATTGGACGGGTCTTCAATCTGCAGCAGCACGATTGGTAAATCGCCCGAAATGGAGTAGCCCCATAGACCTGATTGCCCCCGGCGGTTGTTGATGATGACGCCAGGTTCGGCGCGCAGCGAAGAATTAGCATAGATTACAGAGCTGGCAAGGCGTCCATAAAGCTGTGCATCGGCCTCTGTGGCATTGAGCTGCCGCAGGAGCACCTGGCTATGTGCCCACGCCAGCTCAAAGACACGATCCGCGATACGCCGGTCCTGGTATTTCTTCACAAGGCCCAGGCATACGTCGCGGGTTTCGCCGATGCCGGAGACAATATTAATTGTTGCCGATTCTTCCGGCTCGAGGGTTATCCGATACCGTACAGCGACAATCGGATCGAGCACGGAGCCCTCGCTGCCCGAGAGAGCCCCCGTAAAAAAGCTAGCTGTCCCGCGCATTGCTTGTGGGTCAGCGATAGTGCCTCCCCGTCCGATAAACTGCATGCGGTCCGTCTCATAGGAAGCCTCTCCTACATCTGCCCCATGCACGGCCATGAGATGGAACATCCACGGCGGCTTCTCGTCCATGGAGCGAGGTCGGCGGGTGCAGAGTATAGCTCCCTGCTGACGGATAATTTCAGTCTGAACAAAGAGATTGCTTAATGCCGGATGCAGCGCGTCAGAGGCAGACGATGCGAGGACTATTTCCGCGTAACTCGTGACATCAATTGTCCTGCGTATCCGGGCGCGGTTAGTGATAGTGACCCGGCGCAGTTCAATATCATCCTCGGGTGAAACAGCGATTTCGGTATGTGCGTCAACGTCGTGGTCCCGGCAGCGAAATTCCGCTTTCGCCTCCGAAAAAATAGCTTCATAATTATTAGATTGATTGTCCGGACGTTTGAGAGTCGGTTTATATGCGGTGGACCAGAACTCTCTGCTTGTCACATCTCGGAGGTAACAAAACGTACCCCAGTTGTCGCGGGTGCTGTCTTCGCGCCAGCGTGTTACTGCGAGGTCCTTCCAACGGCTGTAACCGCCCCCCGCATTCGTGACCATTACATGGTATCTGCCATTGGACAACAACTGTACTTCAGGGTTTGGCGTATCAGGGCTGCTGAAAACGCGTACCGGCGTCTCTGTACCACTGAAAGCTCTCTGTATGTCGGAGAGTTCGGCGGTGTGCGAATAAAACGCTGTAGCCTTTGGCACCCGCTCCTGGAGCAACAGCATGGTCGCCTGGAACATCGGCTCCGCCTCAAATCGCTTCTGCATCGGACGGTCCAGAAGCAGATAGGCCAGCGAGAGCAAGCTCATACCTTGGTGATGTGCCATGAAGGAGCGGACCACGGCGCTTGACTCTCCACGCGGCAAACGTGAAGGTGTATAGTCTATCGCTTCATAGAAGCCGTATTTTCCTTCAACCCCCTCATCGGAAAGCCGCTTGAGATTCAGGCACGCCTCCTCGGGCGCCACCATCAGCGCAAGCGCCGAGGCATAGGGCGCAATTACCAGGTCCCCGGCAAGCCCGCGTTTAAGTCCCAGTCCTGGCACGCCAAAAGCGCGGTATTGGTAGTTAAGGCGGACGTCTATCATGTTGCATCCGGATTCCGAAATACCCCACGGCACCCCGCGCTTCTTTCCATATTCAATCTGTATAGCCACAGCCGCCTTATAGGTCTGGTCGAGCAGCGTGTTCTCGTAGGTCGGCATCACCAGGAGCGGCATCAGGTACTCAAACATCGATCCGGACCACGAGAGGAGAATCGGCTCTCCACCCGTTGTGGTGAGCAGCCGCCCCAGGGTGAACCAGCTTTCCTGCGGCAGTTGTTCTTGGGCAATCCCCACGAAATTGCATAGTCTCGCTTCCGAAGCAAGCAAATCGTAATAACCCGCGTCCCGCCGGCGTTCACCGACATTGTACCCGATGGTCAATAGATGACATGATTCATCAAACAGAAAATCATATTCCATATGGGCGAGTTCTCCAGATTGCAATGCAAGCCGTTCGATGGCCGAGATTCTCTCAATGGCGCGTTGGCTGCCAAGTCCTGCCAGTTCGCGCAGCGTCGGTATCCCGTCAATACCAAGAGTTGTTGACGGAGAGAGAAGGGTAAGCTCATCGAGGGCATCCCTGCATTGACGGACAAAGGCACGTGCCCACCATGCGGCCGGGTTCTCATGGCCGGCATCAATGCCGTCGACTACTTCCCCGGCGGACGTTGTTAGTTGATCAAGGCACTGCCGGGCCGCTATAAGTTTAGTTGGCGGGGACTTAAGCGCTGACTCCAGATGCTTCTGTAGTTGAACAAGCCCCATCGGAGCGACTGCTCCTGTTGTGTCCGCGAGAATCCCAACGAGAATCATTAATGTATCGCTGAGGCCTTCAAACAATCTCGCTCCCAGTATCTTTTGGTCTGGAAGAGCGAGCAGGCCCGGCCGCAAGGTCAGCAGATGGCCTGCAAGGTTCCCGCTATCCACTGTAGAAATATAGAGGGGCGGCAGTGGCTTCAGAGATTGTGTGTTGTACCAGTTGTAGAAGTGACCCCGGTATCGTTCCAATTTTTTCATTGTCTGAAATGTATTCTCAGTGCGCTTGATGAGCTGTCCCGTTGAAATATAGCCGAAGTCATGTGCGGACAAATTCGCGAGCAGCGCAAGGCCTATGTTGGTCGGTGAGGTACGATGAACGGCCACGGCAACAGGATGTTCCTGATAGTTGTCAGGCGGCAGCCAATTATCCTCCGGGTCAACGAAGGTCTCGAAAAAGGCCCAGGTCTTTCGGGAAAGCTTCCGGAGAAAAAGGGTCTGGTCAGCAGTCAGTCTTGCTCCACGGCGAGCAAGCGGTCGGCTGATCCACCACACGATAGCGGGGGAGAAAAACCAGAGGCCCAGTATGGGCCCAGACACTGCTAAAGCCGCCGGTCCCGAAAGCGTTAGGTATATCACCGTGGCGATGGCAATGACAGGGGCTATCCACATAGTCCGGCAAGAGGCGGCGAGGCCCGTACGGCTTTTACGCCCGGGGGCGCCCGATGGATTCCATTCAAGCATCCGCCTGTGTGTTACCAGCATCCGCCATGTGGTGCGCACAATCGCATCCAGACTGTAAAACGCCTCGTAAGGCAGGCAGACGAGCGAAAATACGGCCTGCGCAAAACGCCTGCGCGCAGAGCGCACTGCGGCAGAGAGGTGCTGGCCGAGAAGCACGTCTCCCGGCTTCTGAAGCACATCCAGGACAGAGACAATCAAAGAGGGAATCAGGATGATGCCGATTACCGACAGAGTCCAAAACCAGGCCGATGGCAAGACCATCCAGCCCAGCAGCAACAGCAGTGTTAACGCTGCAGATACGAGACTGCGCCGAAGGTTATCTAAGAGCTTCCATCCCGACAACCGGGACAACGGATTCTTGCACAGGCGGCCGCTGGAGTCGGGGATATAAGGCAGCAGCCATCGAAAAAGCTGCCAATCTCCGCGAATCCAACGGCGCCTACGCCTCACGTCCGCGCTGTAGCGGGAGGGGTATTCCTCGTACAACTGCACATCGCTCAACAGCCCAGCCCGCGCATAGCATCCTTCGATAAGATCGTGGCTGAGGATGCGGTTCTCGGGAAAGCGCCCGCCCAGCGCCTGCTCGAACGCATCAACCTCATAGATGCCCTTGCCGATGAACGAGCCCTCATGGAACAGATCCTGGTAGACATCGGAAACAACGCGCGTATACGGGTCGATGCCCGGTTCGCTCCCGCACATTCGCGCATACCGTGACCGGTTCGTGCCGGGCAGGCTCACAGACACGCGCGGCTGAAGGATACCGTACCCGGCAACAACACGCTGTTTGCCTTCGTCATAGCGCGCGCGATTCAGCGGATGCGCCATAGTTCCCACAAACTGCCGCGCCGAATCGCGGGGGAGCTGCGTATCCGTGTCAAGGGTGATTACATACTTCACGTTTGATAAGATTTTCGTATTGCCGACGATGAGAGAGAAGGGATTTAACTCCCCCTTCCCCCTCTTAAGATAAGAGGGGGTGCCGAAGGCGGGGGCGTTATTCGCCCCGCTGCGCAGAAGGGAATTCAGTTCCGCAAGCTTCCCTCGCTTGCGCTCATACCCCATCCAGACACGCTCCTGAGGATTCCATCGGCGCGGACGATGAAAAAGGAAAAAGGTGTCGTTTTTTAAACTCTTGTATTTTTCATTCAGCTCTTCTATCCGCTGCCTAGCCAGCAGCAACAGCGGTTCGTCCTCCGGCAGCATTTCCTCGTCCGCGTCCCGAAAATCGGTCAGCAGGCCGAAGTGCAGGCTGTCGTCCCGATTTGCCAGGAACCGGACTTCAAGCGACTCAATAAGATCCTCTATATTCTGAGCGCTTGTGAGCATAGTCGGGACCACGACCAGAGTGCGCAATTCCGGCGGAATTCCCTTGGAGAAGTCCATTCGAGGCAGCGGGTGCGGTGTTGCGAGTAATGTCGCCAACCAGTTTACCAGCGCTACCGCCAGCTGACTTGCGCACAGAAGCGAGAGAGTACCGATTAGCCCGAGTGCCCAGCCATGTAACCCGCCGGCATGCGCCTTCGCCAGTAAGCCCCCAGCGAAGATAATTGTCATCAGCATTATCATGCCTATATACAGCAGCAAAGAAAATCGTGAGCTCAATTTTAGAAGAGACTCAGAGACAGATACGCGCGCTTCTGCCAGCTGCTCAAGCTGCGCCAGCCCCTTGTCTATCAGGTAAAAGCCGACATGTGCCGCGCGATCGTCGCAGCCATTCCTACCGTCTTTATGTGCCGCGCTCTCGCGGGCAAGCCGAATCGCCTCGCGCGCCACCTCGCTCTCGGACAGCCGGCTGTTTTTAGCGATTTTTTCCACAACATGGCGGTAGCGGTCGCGTGTTGGAAAATCCATCTTGCCGTAAACTCCGCCCGTGTCCTCACGCAGGGTCTGCTCTACGACGCTCATCGTCTCCACGAACGCACGCCAGTCCATCGCGTCCAGGAAACGGAGGCTGCCGATGCTGTTGCTCATTGAGACCTGGTCAGCGGCCTGTTGATGGTTCTCCGACTGCACCAATTGTTTGATTGCCAGTCCAGACTCGGACAGCCGTTGCTCAATCCAGGTGAGCGGCATTGCCAAAGCGGGACCCTGCCCCTGCAATCGGCGCGCAAATTCCGCGACAAATGAACTTACCATGGGCGGGTTTGAACGCGCCATGTCCGCAATGACCAGAATCAGACTCTTCGGATCCTTCGCTGCCACCTTGGTAATCCGGTCCGCCCAATAATCGGCGAGGTTTCGGTCTGTCCTGTCAGCAGCAATCCGGACCGCAACACGTCGGAGATTCTCAATCAGCGCCAGGCGCAGCATGATGGGAATGGCCCATAATTCGCCTAATTTCAGGGCGGTAACTGTCTGGTAGGCTGCCACGAAACTTCTGAGACTCTCCGGGTCTACCCGCCCGTCGCCATGTGAGATTGTCTCCAGTGCAATGTCATACACGCGCGGAAGACCAGTAGATAGTCCATTCAGCAGCCGAGGCAGTTCCCTGCCGTACCCTTTTGGCAAGTGTCTCCTGGCCGTGCGAATCTGCTCTTCAATAAGGTAGAAGTTATCGAGGAGCCATTCCCCTGCCGGCGTAATACGACGGGCTGCCTTAACCGCCTCTGTCAGCAGGTTGCGGACTTCAAGCAGGACGCCTTCATTATCAGTTAGCCGCGTCAGAAGCCGGTCCCGTGCATGTCCCAGACCCAGCTTGTGCAGGTCCGCAAGGGTCTTACCATGCTGCTCCATCTGCTCGCTGCTGAACAGTTCTGCTCGCAGCAGCGGCTCGGTATCAGCGCACTTTTGTATCCGGCTGTTTCCGCGGAGCCTCGCCCGCAAATGGGACAGGTTACCCAAGATGCCCTTGCTGCTTATCTCCAAGTTTGTGGTCTCCTTCTGAGAAGTGAAGTCTCAACGAATAGAATAGCAATCAGGGTGGTGGCTTTACTACATTATTATTATATCAGATTGCTGCCTTGAAGGTTTCAGTCAACTACACCTTTCTTATGAACTCCTTTGTCACTCTTTTTTAAAAAGCCTATAATCCTGTAAAATCTATATACTCAAATTTATAAACCGGTAAAATTATGAATCAGGAATTAACAGATAATCTGATGCATTGTGAATGCTGCCCGCGCACATGCGGGGTAGACCGGCTTAAAGGAAAAACCGGTTTTTGCAGGGTCAGCTCCGGCATTCAGGTTTCCCACGCAGGTCTGCATTTTGGGGAAGAACCGCCTATTTCCGGGACAAAAGGCTCGGGCGCTATTTTTTTTAGCGGATGTAATCTTCGCTGTGTGTTTTGCCAAAATTACCAGATTAGTCAGAAATTTCAGCATAGAGATGCCCGGACTCTGACTACAGATGAGCTTGTGTCTGAAATACTGCGCCTTCAGTATGAAGGCGCCCATAATATCAATTTTGTCTCGCCTTCTCATATGGTTTTCCAGATGGCCGATGCCATTCAATCGGCTAAGGAGAAAGGACTTGTTGTTCCTGTTGTGTATAACTCCAATGGTTACGATTCAGTAGATGCGCTCCGGCAGATCCGGGGTCTTGTTGATATTTATCTTCCGGATTTAAAATATCTGGACAATAAGCTGGGGAAACAGTTTTCTTCTGTTGACGACTATGCGGATATCGTTCCCGGTGTTCTAAGGGAAATGCTGAATCAGGCAGGCAGTCTGGAAATGGATGATGCCGGCATAGCAATGCGCGGGCTGCTGGTCCGGCATCTGGTATTGCCAGGGCAACTGGATAACAGCCGGAGATGTCTCAGCTTTCTGGCAGACTTGTCACCGGATATTCATGTCAGTATCATGTCCCAGTATTCTCCTCAATATAAGGCAAGCGCTTATCCCGGAATAAACAGGACCTTGACAGAAAAAGAATATGATGAGATAACGGACTATGCGCTGGGCCTTGGCATGGAGAATGCCTTTATACAGGAACTCAAAAGCCAGCGCTATTACCTGCCTGATTTTGCTCAGGAACGTCCCTTCAAAGGTGTTTAAGGGTCAGTGGGGTCAGGTCTTGTTTCTTGCATTTTAAGGAACAATCTGCTAAATTAGAGGGTATGGCAAGACCATTAAGGATAGAATACGAGGGGGCAGTATATCATGTAACATCGCGCGGGAATGAGCGGAAGTCTATTTTCAGAGATGATGAGGACAGAGAGATATTTCTCAATACATTGGAGAAAGTAAACAGACGCTGCAACTGGCTCTGCCATGCCTATTGCCTTATGGACAATCACTATCATCTCATAATCGAAACCCCTGACGGCAATCTATCAAAGGGGATGAGGCAGTTGAATGGAGTCTATACACAGATGTTCAACATGAGACACAAAAGAGCAGGACATATATTTCAGGGCAGATACAAGGCGATACTCATACAGAAAGAAAGTCATTTGCTTGAAGTATGCAGATACGTAGTATTAAACCCTGTAAGGTCCAAGACAGTAGAGAAACCTGAAGAATGGGAATGGAGCAGCTACCGCGCAACAGTCGGCAGCGGCAAGACACACCCATCCCTGACAAGGGATTGGGTATTAAGGCAGTTCAGTAATAAGCGTAAACAGGCAGAGGAGAAATATAAAAAATTTGTATATGCCGGAATGAACGGAGAGAGGATATGGAAAGAGGTAAAAGGGCAGAGCATATTAGGTGAAGAAGATTTTACAGAAAATCTGGTTAAATATGTAAAAGGCTATACAGATATCAAAGAGATACCTAAGAAACAGCGATATGTGAGCAGGCCGAAACTTGAGAATCTGTTTGAACAAGACATTAAGAAAAACAAAAAGAGACTGAAAAAGAAATCAGCGGAGGCAGTAGAAAAATATGGGTACAGCCAAAAGGAAATTGCAGATTATCTTGGGGTACACTATTCTACAGTAAGCCGGTTGATAAATAAGTAAAATTGCACGGAACAAGACCTGACCCCGTGACCCGGAGAAGGGAGCGGTTGCGAAGGGTGGATAATGTCCAGCGGGGCGGACAGCGTAAATGCCGTTATAAATATTATAGAGAACAATGTATGAGGCAGCCATGATTCCATGGGAATTGCTCGACAGTGTGCAGGTGCCCGGAAACAGCGGAGAGCTTCGCCTCTACAAGCGAGGCAGGGAGTTCTCTATCAGGGTGAACGGTTGTGAACTCATGAACAGTTCTGCGCATGGGTCAGAGGATGCCCTGGCCGAACTTGCCTGTTCAAAGGCAGCAGACCGTCCCAATCCCAAGGTTTTGATCGGCGGGCTGGGTATGGGATATACCCTGGCAGCAGCCCTGAACCGGCTCGGTCCCAATGCCCGTGTTGTGGTGGCCGAACTGGTACCGGCAGTGATAGAGTGGAACCGGGAACTCCTCTCAGGCCTGGCAGGTCATCCCCTTCAGGATAAACGGGTTACAATTCGCGAGGCCGATGTGGCCCGGGTGCTGAAAGAGAAGCGCTGTGACTACGACGTAATCCTGCTTGATATAGATAACGGCCCTGAGGGTCTGACCCGCAAAAGCAATGACTGGCTCTATGCCCGGGAAGGACTGGAAGCAGCCTTCGCAGCGCTGCGGACTGAGGGCGTGCTGGCAGTATGGTCAGTCAGTTCCGATAGTTCTTTTCCCCGGCGACTGAAACAGGCAGGCTTCAAGGTGAAGGAGGTCTGTGTCCACGCCCGCGGTTCACGTGGCGGAGGACGGCACACTATCTGGCTCGCCGTACGCAGTTCATGACCTGAACAAAAGCGCTCAGATGCTGCAGCTTTCTTTGGAGAGTTTAGAGATATTGAATTAACTCCGTCATAAATCATATAATACTAACTGCGGATTGTTTTTTTTGCTTAACAAGGACTACGCACAAAAATCCCGCTTCAGAGAAACTGCTAACCGGCAGCATGACCAGGCAGTAGGCCAGAATAACAGAATGATACAGATAAACAATTTAGAAAAATCATACGGACGTCAGGCGCTCTTTGATAAGATTGGTTTTATAATTAATCCGGGAGAGCGCGTGGGGCTCGTGGGCAGAAACGGCCACGGGAAGACCACCCTATTCAGCCTGATATTAGGACAGGAGCGCCAGGACTCGGGGACTATCAGCATTCCTGCCGACTACAGGCTCGGGCATCTCTCCCAGCACATCCGGTTTACCGAAAAAAGCGTATTGAAAGAAGCCTGTCTGGGTCTGCCTCACCGCGACGACAACCGGGACGAAAGTTATAAAGCAGAAGCCATCCTGATGGGCCTTGGGTTTTCCGCTGACGACCTTGTCCTCAATCCTGCTCAGTTATCCGGCGGGTTTCAGGTGAGGCTGAAATTAGCGAAGGCGCTCGTTTCCAATCCAAATCTTCTCCTCCTGGATGAACCCACAAACTATCTTGATATCGTGTCGCTCCGCTGGTTAGCCCGGTTTTTGCGCTCATGGAAAAAAGAACTTATCATCATTACGCATGACCGCGCCTTTATGGACAGCGTTACCACGCATACAATGGCGATTCATCGCTGCGGGATAAGAAAGATAGCGGGGCCTACGGAAAATGTATATCAGCAATTACTGCTGGAAGAAGAGATATATGAAAAGACCCGGGTAAACGACGATAAAAAGCGGAAGGAGATAGAGCAGTTCATAAACCGCTTCCGGGCCAAGGCGACCAAGGCCAAGGCGGTTCAGTCAAGGGTCAAGGCACTGCAGAAAAAGGGGCGGCTCGAAAAATTGGCTGACACAAGGAATCTTGAGTTTACCTTTAACTCAGCGCCCTTTAACAGCAAACAACTTATGGAAGTGAAAGACCTGTCTTTCGGATTTGATGCAGGCGCTCCGTTAATTGACGGGTTGAGTTTTTATGTGAGAAAGAAGGACCGCATCGCGATAATAGGAAAAAACGGCAAGGGCAAGACAACGCTGCTGAACCTTCTGTCCGGGGAATTGGCTCCTCTCAGCGGCGAGGTCCGCCAGCACAATGACCTGAAGTTTGCGTATTTCGGGCAGACAAATGTAAACCGACTTAACCCGCAGAAGACTGTGGAAGAAGAGATTATGGAAGCACACCCTGACCATAACAGGGGTGCAGCGCGCAAGATATGCGGAGTCATGATGTTCCCGGGAGATGATGCATTAAAAAAAATTAGCGTCCTCTCCGGCGGTGAGAAGAGCCGGGTGCTTCTCGGCAAACTGCTTGTCAGCCCTGCTAACCTGCTGATGCTTGATGAGCCTACGAACCATCTGGATATGGAGTCCGCCGAGTCCCTGCTTGAGGCGATAGACGCCTTCCCCGGCGGCGTAGTTATCGTAACCCACAGCGAAATGATACTCCATGCCATTGCGACAAGGCTCATTGTCTTTGACAACGGGAAGGCAACCCTTTTTGAAGGCACGTATCAGGATTTCCTTGACAGAGTAGGATGGAAAAATGAAATTCCCCCGAAGCAGCGCAGCCCCAAAGTAAACGGAGGCAAAACCGTGGACAGAAAACTCTTGCGCCGCCTCCGCGCTGAACTGGTCAATGAGAAATCAAAGACCCTCGGGGCGCTGCAGAAACGGATAGTTGAAATTGAACGCGAGATAATGGGCCTTGAAGCAATGGTCGGGCAGAGCAACAAAGATATTGTGGATGCTTCTGTTAAAGGCGACGGTACAGCAATTAATAAACTGTCAAAGGCGCTCCACGCTTCACAAGCAAAGATAGATTCCCTCTTCTCCGAACTGGAACCCCTGCAAATCGAACTTGAGGACAAGACCAAAGAGTTTGAAGAAAAGCTCAACGGGGTAGAGGTGGCGTAGAGCCCATAGGCCCTTCCCTTATTCCTCAAATGTCAATAGTCAATAGCCTGACCCTGCGCGCTGCGTTTTGTTAGTGAGACGTTTTTTCTTTTTTCAATTGTCTTTTCTCTTTAAGTGTGTGCTGTGGTTTTTTCTTTTCGCTTGCTTTTTTCTTGTCTTTTTCTTTACTCATTGGATACCTCCTTTATAGATAATAGTATCGTTTATTCCTTCAAGTTTTTCAACAGGACAAGATAAAAGATTATATAGGTCCTCTGTCATATAACACATTTTAGCATACGTGGCAGTAACTGTCTAATTCCGTGTGCTGGTTCATTACATATATGAGACTGATAAGGTGAGGTTAGTTGAGATAGCGGGGAATTTGTGAGGGAGGGAGATCGAAAACGCCGCCTTGTCACAATGAGAGAATTGCCCACCCGATGCTTCACTTTTTTCTTATTCTAAAGAGAGAAAGGTATTCGGAGAAACTATGTTAAGCCTGTTCAAACAAAAAGATCTCAGTTCCTTAATAGGAATTTCGAGCAGGTCTTTGTCGCCCGTCAGCAGGAAATCCGCCCTTACTGCGAGACACAGATTAAGGTAGGCATTGTCCTTATTGTCTCTCGATAGTGCAAGCTTTTTGGAAGGGTTCACCTCTTTCGCATAAGAAGCCAGCCGCATGATTATAGAACGAAGCCGCCTGATTTTTGTGCTGCCGAGCTTCGACTCTAACTCAGTGAGAAGACCCGATAACTCCTGCCCGATTTCGGGAGAAATATAAACATCACATGTCTTCAATGCCTTGAGAAACGCCTTTCGCGGTGTGCCCCCGAACAGGGAAGAGACAATAACGTTTGCGTCTATCACAATTTTAGGCATAAACCCTTTTCCTTGCTTTTTCAAGGGCTTTTAGAACATCGGACTCCATAGTCCCACTTTCTTTCAATAAGGACTCAGCCTCCTCAAGCAGCGCCTCGGCGACCGCCACCTTATCCTTAAACGGGATAATAAGGCCTACCGGCTTGCCACGCTTAGTGATAATCACTTTGTTACCCTTTTCCACATCGTCTCTGAGAAGTTTTGTTGCAGTTGAGCTGAATTCCCTGACATTGACGAATTTCATATTGTCCACCTCCTTTTAATGTTAGTATAAATGTACAAACATATTGTGTCAATCCTTCAACAGCCTGCCCTCGAAAGGTTCATCACCTGTTTTTTATCTGAAACAAAAAGGAACAGTTGACAATATGTACCAATTAAGGTACATTATCCCATGGAGTATAGAGCCCGTACTGTGGGTAATTTTCTATCGGAGTGAAAGCGGCACAGAACCCGTGAGGGAATGGCTCAAAGAATTGCAGAGGGAAGACCGAAAGTATGAAAAGTAAACATCTTGGCGGGAATTTTGACGATTTTCTTCAGGAGCAGGACATGCTTGCAGGGGCGGAAGCGGTTGCTGCCAAACGTGTGCTCTCCTTCCAGATCGAGAAGGAGATGAGGCAAAAAGGATTGACCAAGGTAGAGATGGCGACCCGGATGCGGACAAGCCGGACTGCAGTGGATCGTCTGCTTGACCCGAAAAATATCTCGGTTACTTTGAATACGTTGGAGAAGGCCGCGCTTGTGCTCGGAAAGAAGTTGAGTATCAGGCTTGGGTAACAGTTCCGCGCTATTGTACTTATGATGACTGATAAGGTGATGTTGATTAACCCCGTTAGAAGCATTGTCTCACACAGGGCTTTCTGACGGGGTTGAGATAGCGGGGAATTTGTGAGGGAGACGGAGAAAAGGTTTTTGGGGATAGAATGCAAGAAACAAGACCTGACCCCAAAACCCGCCCGAAAATTAGTGATCGAGTCAGAGTAATATTCTCTTTTCATAGACCGCTATAGTTTTCAGAAATTATTAACAAACACATCCCATTAAAAAACTTCCCCTATTTGGCAATATAGGCGTTCAGCCCGATTGTTAATGGTTTCCCTTCTACCATGCAAGATGTTTTTATATTGCCTCTTGTGCTGACTACTACAAGCGTTTTCCCTGATGCGCTTGGCTTAGGCTTCTCCAGGTCGCAAGTGATAATGAGCTTATTCCCTTCGATTTTCGTTTCAATTGCCATGTGTGTCTCCTCCAGCGTATTGGCGCCCCATTTTTATCCCGAGCAGCCCGGGACTATTCAGTATAGAGGGTTTAGTAAATAATGGCAATCAGACAATAGTTTACATGGCGCGGTCGTTATTGAGACTTTTAGTAAGTGGGTCTCAGCGGCCGGTGAAGGGTTTGTGCCCCCTGTCCTTGAGTGTCGCTAAATCAGAGGGGCGCTGAGGAGCGGAACCTCTGTGAGCAACCCCGCGCGTCGGCTGGACATGGCGGCCTTTCTGCGGTCCAACGGCGGCTGTACGAGTCCTGAATGGTTCCGGTTTCTTCTGCTCCCGGCGGCGCTGCGGTGTACGCGGCGGACGGGCAAACTCGCTGTCCCGCGCCGGTGCGGATTTTTTATAATCAAAGCCTTCCAGTGTGCGCCGTTCTATCTTTTTGCCGAGAACACGTTCAATGCCGAGCACTGTATCCTCGTCTTCGCGAGTAACGAACGTGAAGGCATCCCCGGTCTTTGCAGCCCGGCCGGTGCGGCCGATTCGGTGTGTGTAGGCGTCGGTGGTGTCGGGGATGTCGTAGTTGATGACGTGTGATATGAGTGAGACATCAATGCCGCGGGCAGCAATATCGGTGGCAACAAGCACCTGATACGAGCCGTCACGGAATCCGTTCAGTGCGGCCTGGCGCTTGTTCTGCGACAGGTTCCCCTGAAGCGATGCAGCCTTGTAGCCTGCCTTTTCCAGCTGCTGACCCACGCGCTTAGCGCGGTGCTTGGTGCGCGTAAATATCAGGACCGACTCTGTGTCGGTATGGCGCAGCAGTTCAAGGAGGAGAGCGGTCTTAAGGTGCTGATCCACAGGGTAGAGGGCATGTGCAACTGTGCTTGCCGGTGCGTCGTAATTGACCTGCACAGTAACAGGGGATTGCATGACCTCGCGGGCCAGCCGACGGATATCATCGGGCATTGTTGCCGAGAATAACAGTGTCTGGCGCCTGGCCGGTATATGTTTGATTATCTTCCTGATATCAGGCAGAAAGCCCATGTCGAACATCCGGTCCGCCTCATCCAGGACAAGGACTTCTACTCCCGAAAGGTTTATCGTTCCCTGATTGATATGATCGAGCAGGCGGCCGGGGCAGGCGACGATGATCTCGACGCCGGAGCGCAGTTTCTGTATCTGCGGGTTTATGCCTACGCCGCCGTAGATTGTGATGTTGCGCATGTGCGTTGTGCCGCCGAGGTCCGAGAAGGTAGTGTTTATCTGCTCAGCAAGTTCGCGCGTTGGCGCAATGACAAGGGCGCGGATGCGGCCGCGCGGTTTGGTTATCAGGCGCTCCAGTATCGGCAGCACGAAGACCGCTGTTTTGCCTGTTCCGGTCTGGGCAAGGCCCATGACGTCTTTCCCCTGAAGTACGGGGGGAAGCGCCTGCTCCTGAATCGGTGTTGGCGTTACAAAGCCCGCTGCCTTAATCCCGGCAGCGATTTGGGGGTGAAAATTAAACTTGTGAAATTCCATTAGACTCCTTTTTTCTGCGTTTGGGGAAAAAACCATGATGTATTCCGGGGCTTACAATGACGTAGTTTTCATCCGCGTACTGCAGTTATTTTAATGCTTAATACTACCACTTCAGGGGAATCCTGTCAAGCAAAGGTATAAGTTGCTTGACAAACGGGGCGAGGGAATGCTATCCTACAAACAGGATTTTAGAAGTTTTTGCAGTTTATGAGGCCACAAAGACTTTTCGACTTTGCGGCTTTTTTTATTTGTTGAGACCTTCTGAGATTTGAGTTTAAAAAAAGGAGGTAAAGAAATGGCTAATGGAACAGTAAAGTGGTTCAATGACTCAAAAGGCTTCGGCTTTATCACAAGCGAAGACGGCAGTGATGTATTTGTCCACCACACGTCCATCCAGGGCAACGGCTTTAAGAGTCTTGCCGAGGGTGACTCAGTCAGCTTTGACACCGAAAAGGGACCGAAAGGCCCCAAGGCAATCAATGTAGCAAAGCTGTAATTGACAGGCAAAATCCTCCCCGAGATGCTCGGGGAGGATTTTTATTTCATGAGGGGGCCATGGCAAACAGACAAAATCACAGACAAAATTATGCCTTAAAGATGGAATTAAAAAAGCAGGATAATATTGCTGCGGGTTTAGTTTCGGACCGATTCCCTACAGTTTCCGGCATCGTAATTCAAATGTCATATTATCGCAAAGCGGCAATCCCTCTTCTTATGGTGCGCACTGTTAATATCTTCCCTACCTCGTATGCCTATTTTAAAATGGACTGTATGATAAAGGGCTGCGACGGAGGCGGGTTTGACCTCACTTCCGTAGTTACCAATATGATTAAAGCTCATAAGAAGATGAAGAAAGGGTCTCTCAATTGCAGCGGGACCGCTGATGCCCTTGAGAGTAACCATGCGCGTATTGAGTATGAAACCGTGATACAGTATAGAAAAGTCTCTGCCGTTAAGCGTTAATTCATCCTGTCTAAACCACTTGCGGAATAAGTAGTAAGCGAAGCCTCAAAACATTCCTCTGTCCAAGGTTCTGTATTGAATCGCCTCTGAGACATGGTGGGACTGTATGCTCTCCGATGAATCCAGGTCAGCGATTGTTCTGGATAATTTAAGCGTTCTCGTATATGCCCTTGCCGAAAGACCGAGCTTCTGCATTGCGTTTTCAAGAAGGGACTGCGCCTCAGGCTTAAACTTGCAATATTTTTTGGTATGCCGCGTCTTCATCTGACCGTTTGAATATATCCTGTCGTTTTTAAACCGCTCAAGCTGGACATCCCTTGCTTTTATAACCCGCTCTCTTATTGACGCTGATTTTTCTCCTGAAGATTCTGTTGAGAGTTCTTTATACGGCACGGCAGGCACTTCAATATGAATGTCAATCCTGTCAAGCAGAGGGCCTGATACCCTGTGCCTGTACCTGTGTATCTGTCCCGGGGTGCATGTGCATTGATGCCTTGAATCTCCCAGATAACCGCAGGGGCATGGGTTCATTGCGGCAACGAGCATAAAATTCGCAGGATAGGTTATTGACGCCATTGCCCTTGAGACGGTTACCTCTCCGTTTTCCAGAGGCTGTCTTAAGACCTCAAGGACATTTCTTTTGAATTCAGGAAGCTCATCAAGAAACAAAACGCCGTTATGCGCAAGGCTGACCTCGCCCGGTTTTGGGATAGCTCCGCCCCCTATCAGCGCAATATCTGAAATCGTATGATGCGGCGACCGGAATGCGCGTGTTGCAAGCAAGGGCTGTCCTGTTTTCAGCAGGCCTGCAACGCTGTATATCTTTGTTGCCTCCAGCGCCTCGTCAAAGGTCATCTTTGGAAGTATCGTGGGAAGCCTCTTTGAAAGCATTGTTTTCCCTGAACCCGGAGGGCCTATCATTAAGACATTGTGCCCTCCTGCCGCTGCGACCTCCAGCGCCCTCTTTGCATGCTCCTGGCCCTTGACTTCAGAAAAGTCATCTTCATAAAGAGAATATTCTTCAATTGTTTTATCCAGGTCCAGGGTGAATGTTTTTCCTGATGAGCCGTTTTTCAGAAAATCTATGACTTCAGGAAGGCTCTTCATTCCGAATACAGAGACGCCTTTCACAACCGCCGCCTCTGCCGCATTCTCCTCTGGAAGTATTACTCCTTTCAACCCGAGGCTTTTTGCCGTGATAGCCATTGACAGTGCGCCGCGCACAGGCTTTATCTTGCCGTCAAGCGAGAGCTCTCCTGTAAAGAGATAGCCTTGAGTTGAATTCATCTCAAGGACGCCCTCTGCCGTTATCATTCCTATTGCAATCGGAAGGTCAAAGGCCGAGCCTTCTTTTTTCAAGTCAGCAGGCGCCAGGTTAACTGTTATCTGCTTTAACGGGAAATTAAACCCTATGTTTTTAAGAGCAGCTCTGACTCTGTCCCTGCTTTCCTTTACAGCAGCATCAGGAAGCCCTACCACAGAGAAGTGCGGCAGCCCGCGGGACGCAATGTCAACCTCAACATCAACAGGATGCGCATCAATTCCTACAACGCTGGCGCTCAGTATCTTGGAAAGCATTGTAGATTATATTTATTACAGCAGGAGAAAAGCAAGGAAGGACGGAAGAACGCAGCTATGCCGACTCTGCCTGTTTTTCGTATACGAGGATGGGTTTTTCTTTTTTGGTTATAGTATCTTCACTTATAAGGCATTCTTTTATGCCTTTTTGCGATGGGATTTCATACATCACATCAAGCATTGTCTCCTCAAGGATGGCCCTTAAGCCGCGCGCTCCTGACTTTCTCTTTGCCGCCTTTTTTGCAATTGCCCTGAGGGCGGAGTCCGTGAACCTCAGACGCACATTATCAAAAGAAAGGAGCTTCTGATACTGCTTTATCAGAGCGTCCTTCGGCTCTGTGAGTATCTTTACGAGCGCTGCCTCGTCAAGCTCATCAAGGGTCGCGACAACTGGAAGCCTCCCCACAAATTCAGGTATCATTCCGTATTTTATCAGGTCTTCAGGCTCTGCAAGGCTTAAGACGTCGCTGATTTTTCTGTCGGAAGCTCCTATGACCTTTGCGCCAAAACCTACGGTCTTTTTACCTGTCCTCTGTTTGATGATGTCATCCAGTCCGATAAAGGCCCCGCCGCAGATGAAGAGTATGTTTGCCGTGTTAACCTGGATAAGCTCCTGCTGGGGGTGTTTCCTCCCGCCCTGCGGAGGGATGTTTGCAATCGTGCCTTCAATAATTTTAAGCAGAGCCTGCTGCACACCTTCGCCGGAGACGTCTCTTGTTATTGAGGCGTTTTCTGATTTTCTGCTTATCTTGTCAATCTCATCTATGTAAATTATTCCTCTCTGTGCCTTTTCAACGTCATAGTTTGCCGCCTGAAGGAGTTTGAGTATTATATTTTCAACATCCTCTCCGACATATCCCGCCTCTGTCAGAGTTGTTGCATCCGCAAGCGTGAACGGCACATCAAGAAGCCTGGCGAGCGTCTGTGCAAACAATGTTTTTCCGGTCCCTGTTGGGCCTATCAGGAGTATGTTGCTTTTTTGCAGTTCAACATCTGTTTTTGTCCCGGCTTTGACGGGATAAATTCTCTTGTAATGGTTATGCACTGCCACTGAAAGTATTTTTTTTGCTTTTTCCTGTCCGATAAGATAGTCCTCAAGGAACCGGTAGATTTCTTTTGGCGCAGGCAGTTTTTTAAGCGCGGCTGTTTCTGCTGGCGGAAAAAGCTCGTCAGCCATTATCTCATTGCAGAGTTCCACGCATTCATTGCATATATAAACCGTAGGGCCTGCAATGAGCTTTTTTACTTCATCCTGCCCCTTGCCGCAGAATGAACATTTCACTATATTTTCATCTTTCTTGGGCATCAAACCTCCAGTAAAAAAGTTGAAAGTTAGAAGTTAAAAGTGAAAAGTTCTAAAACTCTTAACTCTAAGCTTTGAACTTCTCGCTTGCTTTTAAAGTATGTATAACCTCATCAACAATCCCGTATTCTTTTGCTTCGGCTCCTGACATGAAGAAATCCCTGTCTGTGTCGGTCTGTATCTTTCCCATCGGCTGGCCTGTGTGAGAGGCAAGTATCTCGTTAAGGGTGTCTTTCATCTTTAATATTTCCCTGGCTTGTATTTCCACATCTGTTGCCTGGCCCTGGAATCCTCCCATCGGCTGATGCAGCATTATCCTTGAATGGGGAAGCGCAAACCTCTTGCCTTTGGCGCCTGCTGTAAGCAGAAGCGCACCCATGCTTGCCGCTTGTCCGATGCAGTAAGTTGCAATATCAGGTTTCACATACTGCATTGTATCGTAGATTGCAAGGCCCGAGGATACAATGCCGCCCGGCGAGTTAACATAAATGTGAATATCCTTATCCGGGTCATCAGACTGAAGAAAGAGAAGCTGAGCTATCACTGCATTTGCAACGCTGTCATCAATTGCCGTTCCAAGAAAAATTATCCTGTCCTTAAGAAGCCTTGAGTATATATCGTAAGCCCGCTCTGTTCTTCCCGTCTGCTCAATTACTATGGGGATTATGCTCATATTATTCTCCTTTCTCTATAACTGCCTTTGAAAGCAGGAGGTCTAAGACTTTTTGTTCATATATGTTATTTCTGAGCCCTTCCAGCGAACCGTCTCTCTGGGCATATATCTTTATAAGAGACTCAGGCGTCATAGACAGTTTCTGCGACATGTCAAGGATATTCTCTTTGAGCTCCTCATCTGTTACTGTTATCCCTTCCTTTTCGCCGATGATAGAAAGAAGCATCATTGCCTTTACAGTTTTTATTGCATCGGGTTTTAATTCTTCGCGAAGGGCAGCTTCATCCTTCCCTGATTTCTTTAATGCCTTTGTCTCATGAACCATTAGCGCCAGCTCCCTTTCAAGCATTGATTCAGGGACGTCAAACTCATGACCGCTGATGAGGGTTTCAAGCAGTTCAGCCTTCTGTATTTTTTTGGCCTGCTCTTTTTTTGCCTTTTCAATCTCTTCTGTCGCGCCTGCCTTAAGCGCATCCAGGTTTTCAAATCCGAGGTCTTTTGCGAGTTCGTTGTCTATTGCAGGAAGGAGCTTTTTCTTCACAGCCTTGACCGTATTTTTTATTATGACATTTTTCCCTGCAATGGCAGGCGCGTGGAAATCCTGAGGGAATGGAGCCTCAACCTCAACAATGTCGCCGGCCTTTTTGCCTATAAGGCTCTCTGAAATCTCATTGGGCAGTCCTGTAAAACCAACTACCAGAACCTGGTCTTTTGCAGTGGTTGTCTGGTCGTCGTATTTCATCTCATAGTCAATGGTTAATAAATCTCCCGTCTCTATTTCTTTATCTGCAAGCTCATAGGTTGCCTTGTCTTCCTGAAGCCTTTTTAATGAATTGTCAACATCCTCGTCAGAGACAGTTACAGGCATATCTTTTATTTTGACGCCTGCGTAATTCAGGTTTTCAATCTTCGGCCTTATCTCAAGAGTGAAAGACAGCGAAAGCGGATTGTTGCGTTCAAAGTTTACCCCTCCCTCAAGCGCAGGCCTTGTAACAGGCACAAGCGCAGCCTCCTTTAATGCCATGCCATAAAACTCCGGGATTACTTCCTCCAAAGCCTCTGCCTCAGCGCTCTTTCTGAAGTGTTTCTCAATAATATTCATAGGCGTTTTCCCTGGTCTGAACCCTGGAATCTTTGCCTTCTGCCGGGCTTTTTCAAGAGAGTTTTTAATCTTTTTTTCTATAGCCTCAGATGGTATTTCTATCCTCAGGCGTTTCTTTGTTGTGCTGAGATCTTCAACTGCTTTAAGCAAAATATCCTCCTTTGGCAAATCATGTGATTCATTTAATATAAAATAATGTGGGAACTTAGTCAATTTGATGGGGGTTGCACATTCCGTGGCAGAAGTTAGATGGAGGATAAAAATATGAAAATAACCGGGAGCTTTCTGGTAAAATAGTAGCATGATAACAAACCCTGAAATAGTAAAGAAATTTGAAGACAATTTCATAAAAAAGGAAAGGCTCTCATACCAGCAGTCGCTTGATATTGTTGAGTCCTTGTGGGCTGAAGGCGTGGCGCTCGGCGTCTTGCCTCCGAAGGAACACTCCATCGGGATTGATATTGACATAAGAATAGCAAGCATCCTTAACTCATGTTCAGAGAAATCCTGTCAAAAATAACATGCTCAGATAAAAACTGGCTTTCTGAAAATCTTTGAAGACCTCATGAAGAGCTAACCCCGCCTTTCTTTTAACTTTCGTGCAATAACGACTTAAATGAGGCGCAGGGGCAACCAGTCTTTGAAAAAAACTAAAGGCTATTCACTGTCGCCTTGATTTAATTGTTAGCGCTTCTCTTCATTTCCCGCCCAGCAAAATAGAGACATTTCAATTTCAGCCGCTCTCCAAGTGCCGTCAGCAGACAAATGACAGAGTGGCTTTCTTATCGATTCTGAATCCAGCCGAACTCTGATTTTTTCTATTAACTCAAGAAAATCCACATAACCAGAAATCATACTGTTATTATTACCATCATGAATCTTTGGCAGTAATCCTTCTTTTCTCAGTGCTTCCCTGATTCTTGAGTCCAGAGCACCGTAAGTTGCAGGCTGCATAAATCGTAATAGCTTAGAGGCATATGTAAGGCCCAATCCGGGTAGTCTGAGAGCAGAAGAAATGGCTCTTTTAGGATCTGCAAGACTGTTTACGATATCTTGAATGATTTCAAATAGATTTACTTCTCCGGCGCCGTCATTAAACTTCTGGAGGACACCATTTTGGCTTCCGCCCCACTCGATCATTTCCTGAAGAAGATATTTTGATGCCGAATTGTTCGTAGAATAATTACTGACAACCCATCCGGATCTTTTTTCGAGTGAGACAATCCAGCTAAATTCGGGAAAAGCATCCGGCGGATAGCCAAATAGCTTGTGTTTACCAGACCACGCATACTTCTTATAGTATTCTGAAAATTTATTGTAATTCATTATATTTATTCAGTCGCTAACATTATGTTTTATACTGCTGCGGCATTTGTGTGATTATAGAAAGGAAATAAGGCACTGTCAAGCCATCTCACGGTTTCAGGCTATTTTTAGTTCTTTTCTGATTTTTTCAGTGAGCCATTGTCTTACCAATGTCTGATAAGGTATGCCCTTAAAAGTGGCAATCTTTTTGATGGACTGCAGATACAATGGGTCTATTTTTATGGAAATATTCCTGAGGGTTCTTTTTCTTCTGCCTGATGTTATGTCTTTCCTGAGCGCATCATCAAGGCTGAGATCAATATCTTCATCTATAATATCCTTTAATACTCCGTGAGTATCATAATACCCTTCGGTTGGCAGCGCTTTTTTAAACATCTTTGTTTTCATAATATCATAACCTCCTTGAATAGCTAAGTTTCTTTATACTTACGCCAGTATTTTTTCTCGGCCTGTTCCATGTCCCAGCCGGTGATTATCCGAGCGATGTCATTACCTTTAAGTTCAAAAACGATTGCGAGAAATCTGCCGTCAATTGTTGGCCCCATTGCTGCATAATGCCCTCTTTTAGTTTTGCTAAAAAGCGGTTTTACTGCAAAAACCTCTTCAGCCTCTTCAGGTTTTATTCCATGGCCGAGTTCTATATGAACCACATTCCCATTGTCCCATTCAAACTCTCTTATTTTCAACGGGTGCCTCGCATACAGTAATACATTGTATTACTTTAAGTCTTGAAAAGTCAATATGCTTACTCAATCCCATTCCGCTGAATTACCTGCGGGCAAGGCTTTTTTATACGGCGCGTGATTTACATGCTTCTAACCATACATGTATAATTCTTGCATGAATCTTTATCTCATTGACGGGAATTCTTATGTCTATCGCGCATTTTATGCGATTAAAGGGCTGACAAATTCCAAGGGCTTTCCGACAAACGCTATCTACGGGTTTACCACCACACTGCTTAAAATCATAAGGGAGAAAAAGCCTGACGGCATCGCTGTTTTTTTTGACACGCCTGAGCTGACTGAGCGGCACAGGATTTTTGAGGCATATAAGGCGCAGAGGCCGGAGACTCCGGGCGAACTTGTGCGGCAGCTACCGCACATAAGAGAAATGATAAAGGCTTTTAATATCAGTATGTTTGAGCTGCCGGGATACGAGGCAGACGACCTCATCGGCACAATTGCAAAAAGAGCGGCTAAAAAGGCTGCATCTGTGTTTATAGTCACTGCTGATAAAGACATGCTCCAGCTTGTTGATGAGGATATAAAGATATACGACCCTGTGAAAGACCGCATACTTGACAGTAAATATGTAAAAGAAAAATTTGGGGTTGACCCTGAGAGAGTCCCTGAATTTATGGCATTAACAGGAGACGCTGCTGACAACATCCCGGGTATTAAAGGCATTGGAGAAAAGACGGCAAAAGAACTGCTAACAGCGTTTAAGGGGCTTGATGAACTCCTTTCTCATCCTGAAATGATAAAAAAGGAAAGGCTGAGGAATCTTGTTTCCGAGAATGCCGAGATTGCAAGGCTGAGTAAAAGGCTTACAACGATAGATACAGCAGTTCCCATTGATTTTGACCTGAAGGAATTTAGGCTGAAAGAGCCGGACTGGTTAAGGCTGCTGCCTTTGTTCAGGGAATTTGAATTCACCAGCCTGATGAGGCTTGCGCCCGCAGAGGCAGCCTCGGAGAAGAATTATGAGACCGTGCTTTCTCAGGATAAACTCAGGGAGATAACGGCGGCTATTAAAGGGGAGTTTGCGTTTGATGTTGAGGCAACAGGCAAGAATCCAATGGCTGACAGCATTGTAGGGGTTTCGGTTAGCGCTGACAAAGAAACCGGGTATTATATTCCGCTAAGGCATTCATACTTAGGGGCTCCCCAACAGATTGGCATGAGAGAAGCGCTTGATATAATTGCGCCTGTTTTTAGAAATCCTGCTATAGCGAAGATAGGGCATAATCTAAAATACGACATCCTGATGCTCAAACGGGAAGGGGTTGCCACAAAAGGCAGGCTTTACGACACAATGCTTGCGTCATATCTTTTAAATCCAAATAAACCCAATCACAGCCTTGGAGACGCTGCTTTTGAGCATCTCTCCCGCAGGAAAAAGACATTCGCAGAGGTCCTGAATAAAAAGAAGTCATTTGCGGATGTCTTTGTTGAGGAGGCGGCAAGGTATTCAGCGGAAGACGCTCTGCTTGCGTTTGAGCTTAAAGATGTTCTATTTGGAAAGTTAAAGGAGGCAGAGCTTGAAGGCGTATATTTTGATATAGAGGCGCCCCTGATTCCTGTGCTTTCAGAGATGGAAGAGGCGGGCGTGAAAATAGATGTGGAAGAAATGAATGATATATCAAAAGAGCTGGCAAGAGAGCTGGACTCTATCCAGAGGAGGATTTATTTCCTCTCAGGCGAGGAATTCAATATAAACTCGCCAAAACAGCTTGCAAAGGTTTTATTCCACAGCCTTGGGTTTAACCCGGGCAAAAAAACAAAGACAGGGTTTTCAACAGACGTCAGCGTGCTTGAAGATCTTGCGATGTCGCATGAGCTTCCGCGTGAGATACTGAACTGGAGAAGCCTTAGCAAGCTCAAAGCGACTTATGTGGATGCCTTGCCGGTACTTATAAACCCAAAGACAGACCGTGTGCATACCTCGTTTAATCAGACTGTGACGGCTACCGGGAGGCTGAGCAGCAGCGCCCCGAATATGCAGAACATACCTATCAAAGGAGAATGGGGCAAGAGAATAAGGAAGACTTTTATCGCAGACAAAGGCAATCTCCTACTCTCTGCTGATTACTCGCAGGTAGAGCTCAGGATACTTGCACATCTAAGCAAAGACGAGGTATTGGTTGACGCATTCAGCAAGGGTATTGATGTTCATGCAAAAACAGCGGCGGAGATATTTGGGACGCCGCTTGATAAGGTTACAGATGAGATGAGGCGTACTGCAAAGACAGTTAACTTCGGGGTTATATACGGCATGTCGCCATTCGGCCTTTCAGAGGCGCTGTCCATACCTCATGAGGAAGCTAAACGATACATAGAAAGATATTTTGAGAGGCATCACGGGGTGAAACAATACATAGAAGCGGCTATAAGCGAGGCAAGACAGAAAGGATATACAGTGACATTAGCCGGAAGACGGAGGCCGATACCTGAGATACGCAGCCAGAACTCAAACACAAGGGCACAGGCTGAACGGCTGGCTGTAAACTCACCGATACAGGGCAGCGCGGCGGATATAATAAAAATAGCGATGATAAATATCAGGGAAAAACTCAAAGAAGAACATCTTACTGCAAGGATGCTTCTGCAGGTGCATGATGAGCTTTTATTGGAAGTTCCCGAATCTGAGATTAACGCGGCGGCGGATATACTTAAAAAAGAAATGGAAGGCGCTGTAAAACTGCTGGTCCCTTTGAGGGTTGACATTGGCAGTGGAAGAAATTGGGCTGAGGCGCATTGATATTTTTGACAAACCTGCTACAATGTATTCTAAGAGGAGGGAGACATGAAAATAAGGGTTAAGAGCAAGAGCAAAAAGACTGTAAAACCGTCAAAGAAGATGGCAGATAAAACAGAAAGCGAAAAGCCGGCTAAAAAACCAACAAAGAAGGTTGTTGCGAAAGGGAAAATAAATGTAAAGAAGCCAATAAAATCAAAGAAAAAGACAGAAGAACAGAAGCAAATGGTCTCAAAAAAACCAGCGGTTAGAAAAGTAGAAAAGGAAAAGAAGCCTGCTCCTCGGAAGAAAGCAGCAGAAAAGGCAATTAAAAAAGCGCCTAAAAAAAGCGCCCTTCCGGCGAAGAAGATAGCGCGGATACCGCAGAGGACCATAAAAAAGATAAGGGGAAGCAATAAAGTTTTTGCGCCGCCGGAATACGGCGTTGCAGTTGCAGCAAAAAAAGGGCTGCCCGGCGCATACGGCAAGGACAGGATTACATTAATGACAGTTGACCCATGGAAACTTTTTGCCTACTGGGAAGTAAGGGAAGATACGCTGTCAAAGGTAAAAGGGACGCTTGTTTTAAGG